>JACCDH011205586.1_pt1 | contig 20855 bp, 23 predicted proteins | sample 7442481 | NCBI WGS metagenome assembly JACCDH01 (sample SAMN15323433, study PRJNA562643) | freshwater metagenome | isolation source: river surface water | place: USA:Blue River Watershed | collected 2017-08-15 | reverse complement strand
CGGGGGTATCACTTTGTTCGTTCCAAATAATTGCATAAAATGCTGGGTCTCGCTGCCAAGGTTTTAATATGCGGCAATTTTATTCTAGGGCATTCATTTATGCCTTTAGTAATACATAGTCTACCCGATTTTCTAATGCCCAACTCGATGTATCAATTTTTGCATGCTTGTTTTTATAGAGCAATAATTTTTCATAAACCTTATTCATTGTTTGTAAGCGATAGTCTGGAACGCCATTGGGCAAAGTAGTGCGTTCTAATTCTCTTACTTCTTTACTAAGTGCTAATAGGTCTGAGTAGGTATTAGTTGATTTTTGACCAAAACTGTTGAGCACAATAAAGGAAGAAAATAGTACCGAAATAATTAATTTCATATCAATCAATTTCGGTAAAAGATACTAACTAAATAATATCTATACGGTAATTCAATTGATCTTTCAGTTGAATCGTTGCATTTGTAGGATAAATGCCAAAAACAGCACTGCCGCTACCACTCATACTTGCATATATAGCGCCGTCATTGTAAAGCGCCATTTTGATTGCTTCAATTGCAGGATAATTTTGCATGATGGGTGCTTCAAAATCGTTGCTTAAATAGTGCTTCCAATCTTGAATGGGTAATTGAATGATGTCTTTGATTGATCTTGAAGGTAAACCGGGTTGAATTTGTTCAAATGCCCACTTGGTATTGATATGGATGCCAGGGTGAACAATAACAAAACGATAGCGGGATAAATCTAGGTTAATGGGAGTTAAAATTTCCCCCCTTCCTGTTGCATAGCAAGCCTTATTCATGATGAAAAAAGGGCAATCACTTCCAAGCTTTGCCGCATAGTCAATCAATTGTTGAGAAGAGATATTCAATTTGTATTTCTCGTTGAGTAAACGCAAAGCAAATGCACCATCTGCACTTCCTCCCCCTAAGCCAGCACCCATTGGAATGATTTTATGCAAATGCATTTGAACGGGGGGTAACTGAGGAAAATCTTCTTTAAGTAATTGATAGGCTTTTAAACAAAGATTGGATGCTGGATTACCTGGAATGGCTAATCCAGTAGATTGAAATTCCAATGAAGTAGAACTAACAACTTCTAGTATATCTCTTAATTGTACAGGGTAAAATACGGTTTCCAATTCATGAAAGCCATCCGGTCTTTTTCCGGTGATATGTAATCCAAGATTAATTTTACAGTTGGGAAAAATGACCATGGGCTTTTGTGCAAAGCACTATTTTCTTTTTTTCAACTCATCACGAATGGCAATGGCTCTGATATAATCTTCTTGTTCTAATACTTCATTTAATAAGTTGTTCAGCTCTTCTATATTGAGTGTGCTTAGGTCTGAACGTTCACTGCTCAAAGCTGGCTCTTCTGATCCTACCGCTTCCATTTTTGGTTTTGCAGAACCACCCTCTTCCATGGCGATTCCTGCACTTTCTAATATATTATCGTAGGTATAAATTGGGCAACCAAATCTTACTGCCAATGCCAACGCATCACTGGTACGGCTATCAATTTCAACGGTATCGTTGTCTGTGTAGCAAACTAATTTTGAATAGAATATTCCTTCTTGTAAATCGTTGATAATGATTTCTTGTAATTCAACCCCAAATGCGTTCATGAAATTTTTCATGAGGTCGTGGGTAAGCGGACGACTGGGATGCATGTTTTCTAATGCCACTGCAATGGCTTGCGCTTCAAAGCCTCCAATCACAATAGGAAGTCTACGTAATCCATTTATTTCACCCAATACAACAGCGTAAGAGTGGGTTTGCGTAATGCTATGAGAAAGCGCTACAATTTCCAATTCAATCTTCTTCATATTGTGTGCTAAATTAACTTAAAAATACGAATGAATCATGCTTGGCCATGTTTCTTCAGCCATTTGTCGAAAAGGAAAGTTCCAAATGGGAAAAAGGCTGCTAAAAAGGCATAGATTAAGTATTTAAAGGGCCAGTTTTCTTGCTCTTTAACCCATAATGCAAGTGCTAGATAGGCAACAAATAAAAGCCCATGCGCCCAACCTGTATATTTTACCGCCAATGGATACCCAGCAAGATATTTGAGTGGCATGGCTATTCCCAATAAAACCAACAATGAAATTCCTTCTGCATACCCAATATTTCTAAAAAAAGAAAGGGCATTATTCAACGATTTTTGCATAGGCGCAAAACTACCAAATTTTATGTGCAAATTGTGTAGCTAAAAGAGCTACTATGCCATTGTTTAATATTCATGAAATTCCCTCTTGCAATTTGATAGAAGGGTATGATGCACAGTTTATTCATACTGCAAACGCAACCTATTCGCATGTAAAAGCGAAAGCTGATGCAGTGCTTCCTACACATTCACACCCACAAGAGCAAGTATCTTATATTTTAGATGGAACTTTTGAATTAACAGTGGATGGTGTACCCCATGTATTAGTGCCCGGACAGGTTTTTGTAATTCCTTCGAATACAATGCACAGTGGTCGTGCAATAACCGATTGTTTTATACTCGATGTCTTCACGCCATTGCGTGAAGACTATCGAGAAAAAGGTGGAATTAATTTGGGTTAAGCCCCTGCTTTCATTTTTTGAATGGCTGCTGTAAGTTGAGGAACTACTTCAAATGCATCTCCTACAATACCGTAGTCGGCTGCTTTAAAGAAAGGTGCTTCAGGGTCTTTATTAATTACTACAATTACTTTAGATCTGTTTACTCCAGCTAAATGCTGAATGGCTCCAGATATACCAATTGCGATATATAAGTTAGGTGCTACTTGAACGCCCGTTTGTCCAACGTGTTCGTGGTGTGGTCTCCAATGCGCATCACCTACTGGACGACTACATGCAGTAGCGGCGCCCAATTCTTTGGCAAGGTCTAATAAAATGCCCCAATTTTCTGGTCCTTTAAGTCCACGACCACCACTTACTACAATATCTGCTTCCGTTAACGGAACTTCTCCAGTGATTTTATTAACAGCGGTTATTTTTACTTTAGGCTCGCTCACGGTTACTGCCAAAGCTTCAACTGCAGCAGTACCTTCTGTGGCAACCGTCTTATAGGAATTTGGATTCAATGAAATCACTTTAACTGTAGAAAGAATATTCACATTTGCAAAAGCTTTACCAGAGAATACTGTTTTCTTTACAGAAAAACCATTGCTGGTATCAGGCAATGAACAAGCACCAGCTACTAAGCCTGCTTTTAGTTTTGCAGCCACTCTTGCAGCAACAGCTTTACCTGTTTGGTTATGAGAAAATACCACTACCGAAGCGCCAGCCGCAGTAGCAGCTTGGCTAATAACGCTTGCATAAACTTGTGCGTCTACATTGTTAAGTATGGCATTGTTTACTTGGTGAATTTTACTCACTCCATATTTACCTAGTGCAGCTAGGTCGTCACTTACGGTACCTAATACAATTCCTTCTGCAGAAGTACCCATTTGTTTGGCTAAATCAGCACCATAAGTAAGTGCTTCTAGGGAAGATTTTTTTACGATACCTTCTGATTGATCTATAAATATTAAAACAGACATTTTGTAAAATTTGATTGGTGATTAAAACGTATCATGAACGCTTTGATAAATTAGATGGCTTTTGCTTCTTCGTGTAACAATCTTACCAATTCAGCAACATTATCAGGAGCTACTAATTTAACGCCCGCTTTTGCAGGAGGTAATTCAAAACTTTGTATGCTCGTCAACGCGTCAACAGCAATAGGTTCAACTACTTTAAGCGGTTTTGTTCTTGCCGCCATAATGCCACGCATATTCGGGATACGTTGTTCAGCCATACCTTTTTGACAACTTACTACAACCGGTAAAGCTACTTCAGCTGTTTCCTCTCCACCTTCAATTTCTCTAACCACTGTTGCAGTAGTTCCATTTAAATCGAATTTAGTTGCCAAAGAAATATAAGGGGCATCCACTAATTCAGCCACCATACCTCCAATGGAAGAACCATTATAGTCAATGGTTTCTTTACCAGTAAAAACGATATCATAACCACCTTGCTTTGCTATTTCTGCAATTTGTGCAGCAATATAATAAGCATCACTATTGTCGGTATTCACACGAATGGCTTCATCACCACCTAATGCCAAAGCTTTTCTAATGATTGGCTCAGCATCTGCATTTCCTACAGTGACTAAATGAATGGTTGCAGCAGGATTGGCCTCTTTTAATTCGATGGCTCTTACTAAAGAGTACCATTCGTCGTAAGGATTAATGATCCATTGTACACCCGCTTCATCAAATTTGGTATTGCCATCGGTAAAGGCAATTTTAGAAGTCGTGTCTGGCGTTTTACTAACACAAACTAAAATCTTCATATGGTTATGGTTTATCTTTTAATTTAGTTGTTTATGCAACTATTGCAAATATACTGTGTGAAACTAATAACTGTTTGTATTTAACCAAAAAATAACCAAAAAGTTTCGGAGACTATTCATCCGTTAATGGCTGGTCGTTTCCCTTCTTCATTTCTTTTGCAAAAAAAGAAGCCAAAGCAGCTATTTCTGCATTTGTTAAACTGTTTTCTATTTTAGATAAGGCTTCGTTGGATAGGGCTTTGTCCAATTCTTTTTCCTCGTCCTTGGTATTGTCTTTTTCCACCCTGTAAAAGTAAGGAATTTCATACTTTAGCCCGATGAATCGAATTGCCCAAATTCAACAAATGTTGGCATCCAATCCTAAAGATGCTTTTTTACGCCATGCTTTGGCCTTAGAGTCCATTAAGATTGGAAATGATGCAGCTGCCAGGGAATTGTTTGAAGCCATTTTAACAGAAGACCCCACTTATATTGGCTCTTATTATCATTTGGCCAAATTACTCGAAAGGATAGGGGAAACAGCTGCAGCCATTGAGTGGTATGAAAAAGGAATGGAAGCTGCCAAAGCAGCAAAAGACCAACATGCGTATAATGAGTTGCAATCTGCTTACGAAGACTTAGTTTACTAACGATACCAAAAATTGCCCATGATGTCTTACGATTACCAAAAATACAAGACCCCAACCGGAACCCAATTAAATTGTAAAGGATGGGTGCAGGAAGCAGCGTTGAGAATGTTGTTAAACAACTTAGATCCTGCGGTAGCAGAAAGACCCGAAGACTTAATTGTGTATGGCGGTCGTGGTAAAGCTGCTCGCAATTTTGAAGCCTTAGATAAAATAATTGCTTCATTAAAATTGTTGGAAGAAGATGAAACTTTATTGATTCAAAGTGGAAAGCCTGTGGGTATCATGAAAACGCATAAAGATGCACCAAGGGTTTTATTAAGTAATTCTCAGTTGGTTCCTAATTGGGCCAATTGGAAACATTTTGCTGAATTGGAGCAGAAGGGTTTGATGATGTATGGACAAATGACTGCGGGGAGTTGGATTTATATTGGGTCGCAAGGTATTGTTCAAGGAACTTTTGAAACATATGCCGCTTTAGCCGATAAACATTTTAATGGAAGTTTAAAAGGCACTTTAAACGTAACAGCAGGTTTAGGTGGTATGGGGGGAGCACAGCCGCTGGCTATCACCATGAACGAAGGAGTTGCATTAATTGCCGAAGTAGAAGAATGGCGAATAGACAAACGAATTGAAACCAAATACCTTGATGAAAAATTTATTGATATTAACGAAGCGATTGACCAAGCTTTAAAATACAAAGCAGCGGGAGAAGCAAAAAGCATTGGGGTGCTTTGTAATGCTGTAGCATTATTAAATGCCTTAATCGAAAAAAATATTGTACCCGATACATTAACCGATCAAACATCGGCACATGACCCTTTGATTGGTTATATACCGCATTTGTTAACGAATGAAGAAGCGACTGCAATGCGGGTGTCTGATCCCGAAGGATATATTGCGAAGAGTTATGAAAGCATGTATTTGCATGTTCAATTGATGTTACAATTAATGGATAGGGGTACCATCACATTTGATTATGGAAATAATATTCGAGCAAGGGCAAAAGAATATGAAGAACAGCAACAAGCTAAAGGCGTTGTATTAACTTATCCTGCTGGAAGGTCTTTTGATTTCCCCGGATTTGTACCTGCTTATATTCGTCCATTATTCTGTGAAGGGAAGGGGCCGTTTAGATGGGCTGCTTTAAGTGGAGATCCTGGTGATATTGCGGTAACAGATGAAGTAATACAACAGCTTTTCCCAGAAAATAAAAGCATGCAGCGTTGGATGAAAATGGCAAAAGATAAAATTGCATTTCAAGGATTACCTGCTCGTATTTGTTGGTTAGGCCAAGGGGAAAGAGAAAAAGCAGGATTGGCGTTTAATGAATTGGTCAAAACAGGAAAAGTAAAAGCACCTATTGTAATTGGAAGAGACCATTTAGATACGGGTTCAGTTGCTTCACCCAACCGAGAAACAGAAGCCATGTTAGACGGATCAGATGCAGTTGCAGACTGGCCAGTACTAAATGCATTGGTTAATACTGCTGGAGGGGCAAGCTGGGTTTCTCTCCATCATGGAGGGGGCGTAGGAATGGGGTATTCTATTCATGCAGGTATGGTGATTGTTGCAGACGGCACCGATGATGCTGCTGCAAGACTGGCAAGGGTTTTACGCAATGATCCTGGTATGGGTGTTATTAGACATGCAGATGCAGGTTACGAAATTGCGAAAGCTACTGCAGCTGAGTTTAATCTAGGAATATAAGTTTCATCCACCCATCATAATCCGTTGGAATCATCAGGTACTCTTACAGAAGTTTTGTATTATTACCTCATGAAAAATATGACGCAAAAATTAAACAAATCTTTCAACCTACTAGTGGTAGGGCTGGGATTAATCGCTTTGCCAGTTGCGGCTCAGGAGAAATTAAATCCAACTGTTGAAGCCATTATTAAAGAAGCGAATACCAATTCTCAATTGCAAAGATTGGGGCATGAGTTAATGGATGGAGTAGGGCCAAGATTAGTGGGCTCTTCTAAAATGGTCCAAGCAAGTGATTGGGCAATTGCGCAATACAAAAATTGGGGCATTGAAGCCAAGAGAGAAAATTATGGTACATGGAGAGGATGGGATAGAGGCGTTACACATATTGATATGGTTGCACCTTGGACTAAATCTTTAGAAGGTACGCAGTTGGCATTTAGCCCAGCAACTAAAAAGCCGGTTACTGCTGAAACCATTGTATTGGCTGATGTTAATGATTCATTGGCATTCCAAGCTTGGTTGCCGAATGTTAAAGGAAAATTCGTGTTGATTTCAATGCCTCAACCAACAGGAAGACCTGATTACAATTGGGCAGAATTTGGCACCAAAGCTTCTATTGACAAAATGAAAAAAGAGCGGGCAGATGCAACAGAAGCATGGCGCAAACGCATCAGCAAAACAGGGTACAGTGCTGCTAAATTAGCACAGGCTTTAGAAAATGCAGGTGCAGTAGGCGTGGTAGGAAGCTTATGGAGCAATGGTTTTGGCGTAAATAAAATTTTTGCAGCCAATACTAAAAAAGTTCCCACCATTGATATTGCATTGGAAGATTATGCTTTATTATTTAGATTAACTGAATCTGGTCAAGCACCAAAAATAACCGTGTTTGCACAATCAAAAGAGTTGGGTGTAGTGCCAACATTTAATACACTAGCTGAAATCAAAGGAACTGAAAAACCAAATGAGTACGTGATGTTATCAGCACATTTTGATTCTTGGGATGGAGGTACAGGTGCAACCGATAATGGTACTGGAACATTGGTGATGATGGAAGCAATGCGCATTTTAAAAGCAGTATATCCAAATCCTAAAAGAACCATTTTAGTAGGGCATTGGGGTTCTGAAGAACAAGGATTGAATGGATCACGTGCATTTGTGGAAGACCATCCTGAAGTGGTTAAAAACTTGCAAGCCTTATTTAATCAAGACAATGGAACTGGTCGTGTGGTGAATTTAGGTGGCGCTGGTTTTAAGTATGCAAAAGATTTTATTACTCGTTGGTTAGCAGCAGCACCTTCTTATATCAGAGATACGGTGAAAACCAGTTTCCCCGGTTCTCCAGCTGGTGGTGGTTCTGATAATGCTTCGTTTATTGCAGTGGGTGCACCTGCCTTTTCATTAGGCGCATTAAACTGGTCTTATTTTAATTACACTTGGCATACTAATAGAGATACTTACGATAAAATCGTTTTTGATGATGTTCGCAATAACGCCATTTTAACGGCTATCTTGGTTTACATGGCTTGTGAAGATCCAGAGCGTATGCCAACCGATAAAGCCGAATTACCTGCAGGTCCTCGTGGTCCTCAAACATGGCCAACGCAAACCAAAGCCAAGCGTGCAGGTGGATATGATAATTAAGTTTTAAAGCCAATTCCTATTTATGAAAAAATTATTGTTGCCTTTTTTATTTCTTGGAATGATGGTAACTGTTGCATTTGCAAATAGCCCTATCAAAGACAAGCCCATTAAAACCGGAGCAGATCAAACCGATAAATATTTGTCTTATTTAAAGGGGAAACGTGTTGCCTTGTTGGCCAATCCAACTACTATAGTTGGAGACAAGCATTTTGTAGACAGCATGTTAAAGCTTGGCGTAAATATTGTAAAAGTATTTGGCCCAGAACATGGATTCAGGGGCAATGCTAGTGCAGGCATCAAAGTTGCAGATGAAGTTGATCCAACCAGCGGGGTGAAAGTGGTTTCTTTGTATGGCCCCAAACGCAAGCCTTCTAAGGAAGACATGGCCGATGTAGACCTGATGATTTTTGATATACAAGATGTGGGTTGTCGTTTTTATACCTATATCAATGTGTTGAGTCATATCATGGAAGCTTGTGCCGAAAACGGAAAAGAACTATTGATTTTAGACAGACCCAATCCCAACGGTTATTTAGTGGATGGTCCTATTTTAGATATGAAATTTAAATCGGGTATTGGTATGTTTCCCATACCTATTTCACATGGGATGACCATTGCCGAATTTGCACAAATGATTAATGGAGAAGGTTGGTTGCCCAATAAAATGCAGGCCAAATTAAAAATCATTAAAGTGGCTAATTATGCGCATGATATGGATTATACATTGCCTGTGAAACCATCTCCTAATTTGAATACACAGCAAAGTATTATGTTGTATCCAACTACTTGTTTATTCGAAGGAACGGTATTGAATCATGGAAGAGGAACCCTATTCCCTTTTACCATTTTTGGAAGCCCTTTGTATAAAGGTATTTATGATTTTTCTTTTACACCTGTGAGTATCAAGGGTATGGCGGAAACCCCTTTGCATATGAATAAAGAATGTTACGGATTAGATCTTCGCAATGTAAATATTGCAGAGTTGAAAAAGAAGAATCGCATTCAAATTCAATGGATGATTGATCTTTATAACAAGTTCCCTGTTAAGGAACAATTCTTTGATCGTTCTCAGAGTAATCAAATTGGAGACATCAATAAATTGATTGGCAACGATGTATTTCGCAAGCAAGTAGCAGAAGGTAAATCGGTGGAAGAAATTTACGCTTCTTGGGAACCCGGATTATCTGAGTACAAAACCATGCGAAAAAAATATTTACTCTACCCTTAGTAGGTATTGGTCATATCTGTATCTACACAAATAATAAAGTCTGCTTTGCCTAAATGTTCGGCGAGCAGACTTTTTATATTGGCCTGGCTTACCGTAGAAATAGTGCCTATTTTGAGATTTGGTTTTTGTTGTTTTAAATACCAATTGATTCCATCATAATTGTCTGAGTGATAAGCTCCATTATAATGTAAAAAGAGCGATCCACTGGTGTGGTTGCTTAATATAAAATGCGCCATAGTAGCGTCTTTACTAGCTTGTGCTTTAGGCATATTTTCAGTAGCATGTACCCCCATCATTTTCATCATATTTACATAACCTGGCAAACTCGCGTCGTAAGCCATTGGTAGGGGCGCCATCCATTTTTTTTCTTCACTGGTTAAGCTATCTAATTTTCCAAACCCATTTTTGTTTACAAGTGCCGCATATTTTCTCGGAATATTGGTGGCAATAAAAGGGATACTGTTGTCTTTCGCATAATTTACTAGTGGGGCATAATCTGTTGGATAGTTTTTCCAAAGTCGAGCATTGGAATCCAATCCTTTAGCGGATAGTTTTCCAGCTAAGTACTTGTTTAAAGCTTCTTGATTATCTGCTTCAAACATTTCAGCACCTAATACCATTTGTCTTTTTGCATGTAGATCTTTCGTAACTGTTAATTGAAGCCAATGCGCAATGGCGTTGTTGTGGAATTCACCAAAAAGTACAATGTCTTTGTCTTTTAAAACCCGAATCATTTTTGCATAGGAAATTTTTCTTCCTTTAGCATCAAATAAAGTATAGGGGCTCTTTTGTTGTGCATGTAATAAAGTTGCAAATGCAAGAAATAAAGAGGCAAAGAATAACTTTTTCATAACGGGGGTGTTTATGAACAAATATACCTATTCTCTAATCAAATAAACTGCCCTGCGTTGCCTTAATAAAGGCTTTAGGTTTCTGTAAGCAATTCAATTCATAGCGATGAATAGGGGCAATTTCAATTAATGGGCTTGGCTCATATCTAGATGCAACCAAAATAGTTGTTTGATTGGCATGCGGAAGAAAATTTTGCAATGCCAATTCAGGGCTATTGTTTTCTTTAGATAAATGGGAGAGCAATAAGTGGCTCATGTTTTTGGGCCGATAATTTTTAAATAAATCCAACGCTTGTCTATTCGATATATGCCCCTTGCCGTTGCTGATTCTTTCTTTTAATGGTTGTGAATAGCGTCCATTTTTAAGTAGTACTTCGTCGTAATTGGATTCTAAAAATGCAGCATGACATTGCTGAAAATAATGGGTTACATTATGGCAAGCAATGCCAATATCTGTAATTACACCTACATGTATTCCTTGATAGCTAATGATAAAACTGTGTGGATCCGCTGCATCATGCTCTTTATAAAAAGGGGTAACCATTAAAGCATCTTCTTTTGATTCGTTGGCTTTGTTATGAATATAGATGGGTTGATTGGCTTCAAAAGGTTTTGATAAATGCCTAATAAGCTTTGGCCCCCCTTTGGCTGTTTCAGGAGTAATATAAATGGGGATTTTGTACTTATTGGCGAATGTAGAAAGCCCTTTAATATGATCGGTATGTTCGTGAGAAATGAAAATTGCCCTTATTTTTTCTACCGATAAATTCAGCTGTTTCATCCTGATTTCAGTTTCTCTTAAAGAGAGGCCAATATCCACTAAAATGGCGTCTTTGCTATTACCTATATAATAACAATTGCCATTTGAGCCAGAATTTAAAGAAGCGATTTGTAAACTCATGAACCGCAAATAAATGCCAATTTTCTTATACCACCATATTGCTGGCATGTAATTTGTTTTTATATAAACTAAATGGTTAATTATGAAAAAGACTATTACTTTATTGGTCTTCCTCTTTGCAGTTGCAGTTCAATTGCAAGCGCAGACTAAACAGCCTAAACAATTGGGCTTGCCTGGTGATAATTTAAATTTATATGCTGCTCTTAAAGTATTTCAAGAATCTAAAACTTTGGAAGATTTTGAGAAAGCACTGAATGATCCAGATCAAAAAATCAATAACCTAGATTTGGATGGGGATAATCAAATTGATTATATCAATGTGATCGACAAAGTGAAAGATGAGGTGCACAGCATCACTTTACGAGTAGATGTCAACAGTAGAGAACAACAAGATATTGCTGTATTTGTGGTTACAAAAGAAGCCAATAACAAAGTATATATACAAGTAGTTGGAGACGAAGATTTATATGGGAAAGATTATATTATTGAACCCAATTACAGTAATGAGGGAACCCCTAATCCTGGTTTTCAATCTGAATTTGAGGATGAATATATTCCTGCTGAAAGAAGAACGATCTCTTACGTTGAAGTAGCCACCTGGCCCATAGTACAATACATCTATGTGCCTACGTATCGTCCATGGGTTTCAATTTGGGGATGGAATCGATATCCTAGTTGGTGGAGACCTTGGAGACCTTATTCTTGGCATTGGTATTACGGTTACCATTATAATTATTTCAATATTTATTTTGGATACTATTCAAGAAGTTCATTCTATAGAAATAAGCATTGGTACAACTGGAATTATGGTAACAATGGTTGGAGGTCTAGATCGGTGGTTTACATTAATCGATATCAACAAGGATATTATAGAACCACTTATTCAAGACCGCAATCTTTTCAAGAAGGATATAGGGTTTCTAGAGATCGGGTACCGATGAATATTCGACCTGCGTCTGTTAATATTTCTAGACCCAATAATAATGATCGAAGACCTAGTACCAGACCAGATTGGAATGATCGAAATAGACCCTATACCAGACCGGAAATCAGTAATAGACCTGGACGTCCAAATAGAGATGAACAACCGAGTGTAAGACCTACTCCAGAAACTAGACCAGTTGGTCCTGATCGTCAACGTCCTGTAATTAGGCCTTCTCAACCCAATCAGCCAAATGGTCCTGTAGCACGTCCTAATCCCCCACAACGTCCTTCTCCAGAAGCTAGACCTGGAAATAACGGAAGAGGAAACAGAAATGGGACTGGTACAACCAGGAACAATGATTAATTTGCAGTATGTCTGAAAACTTTGTATCCAATGATCCACTCCATGGTAAAACCCTGGAGTGGATTCTTACTTATTTAGTAAAACATTTTGGCTGGGAAGACCTTGCCAGAATGATTAATATCAATTGCTTTAAGAATAATCCAAGTATTAAATCTTCTCTTACATTTTTACGTAAAACGCCTTGGGCTAGAAAAAAAGTAGAAGACCTCTATATTAGCACACTCTAATCAATTTCAATTAAGTTGGTGGTTTTAATAATATCGGATACAGCATCATATAGTGTATCTAAATGCGCCTGTGTATTAAATGCTTGAATAGAATATCTTAAGAAAACCTGATCACCATGTGGCATTACTGGTATTTCAATTTTATATTGATCAAACAAACAATTTTTTAATTGGATTGGATCCTTGGTTTTGATTGGGATACTGAATAATTGTAGAATAAATTCATCCGTTAAAGGTGCTAAGGGTTGGCTATTCACTAATTCGCAAAATCTCAATGCATTTGATTTCACCAATTCTCTACATTCTGCTGAAACAACTGTCCAATTGTATTGGTTCATAAATTCAATTGCTTTAGGAATGCATAAAAAAGCGGAAAAATCCCTGGTTCCCTGCGTTTGATGATAGTCTAAAAAGGAAGAATGAGAAGGGGTTGTGCTGTTGAATCCCCAACTAATTACCAAGGGGTCTAACATGCGTTGGTATGCTTTATTCACATAAAGAAAAGTACTTCCTTTGGGAGTCATCATCCATTTATGGCAAGCTCCTGTAAATATATCTGCACCCAGTGTTGTTAAATTAATAGGTGCTTGTGCTGGGCCATGTGCGCCATCAATAAAAGTAGGTATGCCCATTTGCTTTGCTTTTGCACAAATTGCTTCAATTGGAAATCTTAATCCTGTAGAACTAGTGATATGACTAATGAATATTAATTTGGTTCGATTGTTTACTCCTTTAAAAAAATCTGCTACGAATGCATCTGTTGTAGTTAATGGCAAATTGATTGGTTGCTTCTTATAATGGGCTCCAGCTTGCGCACAATAGTATTCCCAGGTTCTATCACATGCGCCATATTCAAGATTGGTTGTAAGCACTTCATCTCCTGCTCTTAATGGGAAGTTTTTGGCTATTAGGTTTACTGCATGGGATGGATTAATTAAGTAGACTAAGTCATCTGCAGAACAATGTAGATATTGGCCCAAGGCTTCTCTGGATTGTTGTAAATATTCTAAACCAGTTTTAACAATGAATAAAACCGGCTCTTGTTCTAGTTCTAATTGATATTGTTGATATCTTTCAAAAATAGGTTTAGGACATGCACCAAAGGATCCAAAATTTAAAAAAGTAAGGTCTTTTCTTACTAAAAATTCATTTCTTAATTGTTCGGTAATCATAAAATAAACGGTTGATATTTTTCCATATTAAGCCAACAAACAATATTGCCGAAGCAATAAGTAATGTTTTCAATGCGAATGTATTATAGAATAAACCAGCAATTACGCCGCCTATAAAAAAAGAGAAAATAATGGTGAATCTTAATTTAATTGAATCAGTGAGTTGTTTTTTTTGATCCGTAGAATTATAAAAGAACAATTGCGACAATTCAATACCTAAGTCTGTAAAAAGCCCGGTTAAATGGGTGGTTCTAATAACAGAAGAAGATATTTTAGTAACCAATGCATTTTGCAACCCCATTGTAAACAATAACGTAAAAGCGATGATATCTGGATGCGTTTGTATCATTGGCGTTAAAAAAAGACCGGTAACAATTAGCAAAGCAATTTCTAATAAAATGGGGATGCTGAAGGCATATTGTTTTGCTTTTCTGTATACCAGCTCAATCATCGTATTAGATACAAAAGCTCCCAGCAAAAAGAAGAGTATATAGTAGATATAAATAAGTCCTTCCCAAAATTCAAAACGATCAAAAGCCTCCATGAAGAAAGCAAAATGCCCAGTAACATTTGTTGTCAATTTTTGAATCGCTAAAAACCCTACAACATTTACCATACCCGCTACACAAGAAAGAAATGAAGCAAGTGCAATACTTGTCTCTAAGCTTCTCTTACCAATTCTGTGTCTAAACATTCAGGTATCTTAATTAGTAATTGAAGGTACAATTTTGTAAATTGTGGTATGGTTTTTCTGGATTTACAAGCGGTTTCAAAATTTGAAAGGGGTAATACGGTACTGCAACCTTTGCACTTTTCTATGCAAGAAGGAGAGCGCGTAGCTATTGCTGGAGAAACTGGATCGGGGAAATCTACTTTTCTAAAATTAATTGCAGGGCTATTACAGCCCGATGAAGGGACTGTTTATTTTGAGGGAGTTCGCGTTTTAGGGCCCGATGAACAGCTATTACCAGGGCATCCTAAAATTGCCTATTTGTCTCAACATTTTGAATTGCGCAACAATTACAAAGTGCATGAGTTACTCGAAATGACCAATCAATTAGACGCAAGTTCTGCACAACAAATTTTTGATGTTTGTAGAATCAGTCATTTGATGATGCGTAGGTCGGATGAGCTTTCTGGAGGCGAAAAGCAAAGAATTGCCTTGGCCAAACAACTAACTTCATTTCCCAAATTATTATTATTAGATGAACCTTTTTCCAATTTAGACCGTGTACATAAAGAGCTTATTCGGTCTGTGATTGAAGATATTTGCACTACTTTAAAAGTCACCTGTTTATTGGTTTCTCATGATGCAACCGATTTGCTGTCTTGGGCCGACCGAATTATTATTATGCAAGATGGGCAAGTGGTTCAACAGGGAACACCCAAGCAATTGTATCATCATCCAGTAAATGAATATGTGGCTGCTTTAATGGGGGATTATAATTTAATCAATACCAAGACCCACGAAGTTTTTTTACAGTTATTGGGAGAAGGGGTCAGGGGAAAGCGCGCTTTAATTAGACCAGAGCAATTAGCCATTTCAGTTTTAAAACCTGCACAACCCCATTTTGTGGAAGGAGTTGTGCAGAAAGTATTGTTCTTTGGTGCTTATTATTTGATTGAAGTGCTGGTAGATGGATTTATACTGAAAGTAAGAACCACTGCATTTTTATTTAATGCAGGAGATATTGTTTTTGTTACTGTTGCGTCTCCCACGAGTTGATTTGTCTACTTCAGATATTTGGCAAAAAATCCTAAAGTCCTTTCCCACGAAAGTTTAGCAGCTGCTTCATTGTATCTAGCTCCGGCTGTATCATTGTGAAAAGCGTGATTTACATTCTCATAAACAAATAACTCGTAATTGATTTTGTTTTCTTTTAAAGCGGCTTCATAAGCGGGAATCCCTTCGTTTACTCGAGTGTCTAATCCACCATAATGCAACATTACGGCTGCTTTAATTTGAGCAACTTTGGCTGCTTCTGGTTGCCTGCCATAATAAGCAACAGCTGCTTTTAAGTTGGGAACATTTACGGCTAAATTATTGGCCATTGCTCCACCCCAACAAAATCCTACACAACCAAATTGGCCGTTGCAATCTTTTCGAGTACTTAAATAAGTAAATGCACGAATGAAATTCTGCAAACTCTCTTCTGCTTTAAGTGTGGCAAATTTTGCTCTGAGTTCGTCGTCGTTTTTAGGTAACTCACCCAATGGAGAAAGAATGTTCGGAGCAATAGCCAAATAGCCTGCTTTGGCGGCTCTTCTTGCTACATCTTCTATATGTGCATTCAATCCTCTGTTCTCATGAATTATCACTACTGCAGCTAGTTTCTTTTTTCCTTTTGGTTTAGCTACATAAGCACTCATGGTTCCATTCACACCTTCATAAGTGATGGTTTCAATATCTAAATCGTCGTCTGCTGTAATATTTGCTTTAGCTGCATTTACTTCAATCATTGGCAATATGCTCAATGCAGCAGCCATTCCTCCTGTTAAAAGGGCCAAGCGACTCATGAATTCAGGTCTGCTCAATGGTTTATGGGTGTACTCGTCGTAAAGGTCAATGATTTCTTGGTTCATAAGGCAATGCGTTTATTTAGTTCGTCGTCAATTTTTTTAAAGAGATGATAAGGCTTATATACTCGCCAATCTGGCAATTCCATCAATTCTATGTAGTAATGTAGTTTCTTACCTCTGAAATCTTGTTGGGTGGCTGCGGGCATATTGATTGCTACAATCCAACCATTTTCATCTGTTACTTCTTCAAACCATTCTTGGTAATATTCTTTATCACTGCTATGGAAATTTAGCACATTTTCGGCAATCAGTATGAATTTATATATGCCTTCTTTCTCCAATAAATCAATAATTTCCCTTTTGAGCTCCATGATATCATTCTCAATAGCATCATTCCATTCCCCAATCAATTCAATGATGGCAAACTGTAATTCGTAGTCTACGTAAATGATTTTAAGGTATAAGGTCCTGCTCCCGAAATCATCCCATTGAGGATGAATAAAATAATTATAAACCGTTTGGGAAAATTCAAACTCTGAATAAGTGCGTCCGTAAAAAGGAGATCGCTTGTCTTCTTCTGCTACATAAATATGTCTCCAATTATAAAAAGGTTCTATCTCATGCATATTATTCGCTTCCTACCGATTCAACTGCTTTTTTTACACTACCGTATTTAAGCAATAAATCCTTTGCTTTTTCATAGTCACTTAAACCTAAATTATCCATAACCATTTTAACCCCACGATCAACTAATTTGATATTGCTCAATTGCATGTTGACCATCTTGTTGTCTTCTACGCGCCCCAATTGAATCATGATAGCAGTGGAAATCATATTCAATACTAATTTTTGCGCTGTACCACTTTTCATTCTTGTGCTTCCTGTTACAAACTCAGGACCAACTACCACTTCAACTGGATAATCTGCAGCTTCTGAAATAGGGGAGTTTGGATTACAGCTAATACTGCCAGTAATGATGCCTCTTTTTCTACATTCTTTTAATGCGCCAATCACATATGGAGTTGTTCCACTTGCTGCGAGCCCAATCACTACGTCTTTGTCATTAATAAAATGCTTTTGTAAATCGCTCCATCCCTCATCTGCACTGTCTTCAGCAAATTCAACGGCTTGTGTAATGGCTTTTTCACCTCCAGCAATTAATCCAATCACCAATCCATAAGGAACACCATAAGTGGGCGGACACTCGCTGGCATCTAAAATTCCCAATCTACCACTGGTACCTGCACCCATATAAAACAACCTGCCACCTTGCAACATTTTATCCGCGATGGCTGCAACCAATTTTTCTATTTGCGGGATGGCTTTTTCAACGGCATCAGGTACCGTTTTATCTTCTTGGTTAATATTGGTTAATATTTCCTGTATACTCATTTTTTCTAGGTGATTATACCTAGAAGCCTGCTCTGTAACTTTAATAAAATTACCCATGGTGCTTACTGTTTATGATATGCCAATAATCCTGACATAGGGGTCTTTAATACTTTACCCAATTCTAATTCGTAACTATTACAAAGTTCTTTTAAAACATCTCTAAATCCAAATCCAACACTACCTACAAAATGGATGGGTTGAGTCCAACTTTCTTTGAATTTGTATAAATGCGTAAAGAAAAAGTCGTTTAGCCCATCTTCAATGATATTTTCAATCATAAAATGCCCCCTGTTTTCAGCTAAAAACAACGCGAAACCAGCGAGGTATCGATTAGCCAATGGTTTTTTGTACACATTTTCTAATATGCTGGCATGGGTTTCTCCAAATCGTTTTTGGAATCGAGACATTAAATCTTCATCAAAGGTTTTATACAAATAATATTGAATTACCTTTTTACCCAAATAGGCGCCTGAGCCTTCATCCCCCAAAACATATCCCAAGCCTGGACTAATGGAAATAATTTTTTTGCCGTTGTAATAGCAGGCATTAGAACCTGTACCCAAAATGCAAGCAATCCCCTTTTCGTTTCCGCAAGAAGCACGTGCAATCCCCAGCAAATCGGTGTTGATCTCTGTTTTTGTTTTTGGAAAAAGTTGTTTAAATACTTTTTTCATGATCAATACATTGGCAGGATTACCCAAGCCGGTGCCATAAAAATAAAGCTGATCAATGGGGGTATTTTTTATTTTAGGGATGAGTAGCTTAGACAAAGTCTGAATCATTTCTTCTCCAGACACAAAATAAGGACTCATCGCTGGTGTTAGTATGGTTTTTTTCTTGCCGTTTACCAGCAAACACCACTCGCATTTGGTAGAGCCGCTGTCGGCAATTAATATGGCAGGCATAGGAAAGGTTTAATTCGGCAATAAATATAGATATTTGCATGCTTACATGACATATAATTTAATGTGTATTTATGGGTTCTAAGAAACTGCAGGTTTTGTTACCGGTTTTATTTGCGATTGTGATGATTGTGGGAATGATTATTGGCTTTCAATTGAAGGAAAAGACCATGTCTCCTATGTTTTTTAGCCCATCAAGCCGTTCTTCATTGCAAGAATTGACCGAATTAATCAAAAACCGATATGTAGATAAGGTTTCGGCCGACAGCATCAATGGATTGGTGGCCAATGAATTATTAAAGCATTTAGATCCCCATTCTGTATTTATACCTTCTGCTGATCTCTCTGCAGCCAATGAAGATATTATGGGAAATTTCCAAGGAATTGGGATTGAGTTTCGTCAAATGAACGATACAGTAAATGTGATGAATATTATGCCAGGTGGTCCGGCAGAAAAAGTAGGTTTGATGGTGGGCGACCAATTACTATTTGTGAATGATAGCGTATCTATTGCAGGCAAAAGATTAGATGGAAATGCCATTAGAAGATTATTTAGGGGCCCTGCCGATTCAAAGGTTAAAGTAAAGTTTTTGCGCGCAGGTAAGTTAAAAGAAGTGACCATAACTCGTGGAAATATACCGGTGAGTTCAGTAGATGCAGCTTATATGATTGCACCTAAAGTAGGCTTTATTCGCTTGAATAAATTTGCGGAGAGAACCTATGAAGAGTTCATGACTGAATTAGAAAAATTGCAAAAGCAAAAAATGGAGCGTCTGATATTAGACTTGAGGGGAAATACCGGAGGGCTGATGAAAGAAGCGGTTGATATGGCGGATGAATTTTTAGAAGACAATAAGTTGATTGTTTATACTGAAGGAGAAAATACACCAAGAACTGAATTTACCGCCAAAAGGCCTGGTCTTTTTGAAAAAGGTAAATTGGTTGTTTTAATAGATGAATCTTCTGCTTCAGCAAGTGAAATTTTAGCTGGGGCATTACAGGATTGGGATCGAGCAACCATTATGGGTAGACGTTCTTTTGGAAAGGGGTTGGTTCAACAACAGTTTCAATTAAGTGATGGATCAGCTGTTCGCCTTACTGTTGCAAGGTATTTTACACCTTTAGGAAGAAATATTCAAAAGTCATATGCAGAAGGGGTAGATAAGTATAATGAAGAATTGATTGGTCGTTTTCATCAAACGGATTCTAGTGCTAAAAAAGATTCTATTGCTCGTACGGTAAAAAAGTATAAAACGCCAGCGGGGAAAATTGTTTTTGGTGGTGGGGGGATCACACCTGATACCACGGTTTTATTTGATTCTTCATTGTACACAAGGCCTGTATTACAAGTACTCATGACGAGCACATTAAATGATTTTGCTTATTACGATTTTGTAGCAAACAGCCCTCAATACACTTTGTATAAAGACCCTATTAATTTCAATTTGAATTTTAAAGTTTCCGAAACACAATGGAACCGATTTGTTCAATATGCTGCAAAAGAGGGATTGAATTTTTCTTCCATTGATCAACGAAGCAAAGCATTTATCTTAAATAGAATTAAAGCCTTAATTGCAAGGCAAATTTGGCGTTCAAATGGATATTTTGTTGTGGCCAATGATGCAGATATTTTAGTAGGTAAAGCTGTTAAGTTGGTTCAGTAATAATATGGCATTAACTTTATCTTATGCGGTATTATTTTTTATTATGCTTCTTTTTGGGCACATTCATCAAATCAAATGCACAGCAACCTAAGCTGGTTCCAATTCTAGAAGTGCCAGGAAAATTTGAGTATGCAAGAATACAAGAAAAGGGGGTTTCTGTATTGCCTAGCGGTCGTTATATTAACCCAGCAGGCGAAATGATTCGAATTACCCATGATCCTTTTGGTATGCGTATTTCACCCGATGGCAAAAAAGCAGTGACATTGCATAATGGTGTTTTCACTATTATTGATTTGGAATCAATGAGCCCAACCAGGGTGCCATCTTATGATCAAAAAATCATTTCTCCTTTTTCTAATGGTTCATTTTTAGGAGTTGATTTTGGTAAAACTTCCAATATTGTTTATTTAAGTGGGGG
>JACCDH010515379.1_pt1 | contig 20857 bp, 18 predicted proteins | sample 7442481 | NCBI WGS metagenome assembly JACCDH01 (sample SAMN15323433, study PRJNA562643) | freshwater metagenome | isolation source: river surface water | place: USA:Blue River Watershed | collected 2017-08-15 | reverse complement strand
CATGCGGCGTTTATGACCCAGCTCAGGCACGTATCGAAGCTCTCTCTGTAAAGGCTTGCATGGAAAAATATGCAGCAAATACAGATCCTGATTTCCGTTCCCGCTCTATAGCAATCAAAGAAGATCGTTCACATGCGGTCAAAGAGCACCTCTGGGTTCTCTGGACTGATTACTTCAAGGCTCCACACTTTGAGGCATACCCACAGTTGCACTCACTCTTTAACGAGGCGACAAAGCTTGCAGGTGCTGCAGGTACAAAGGGAACCCAAGATGTTGCTGTTGCAGATTCATTGATCGCAAAGATCGATGAAATTGCAGAGATCTTCTGGGCAACAAAGAAATAAATCTGATCTCTTTTTGAATGGTGTGCTCTCTGCACACAGTGATGATGAATGAGATTAAGCAGTTAATTGATTAGAGATTGAGCGGCGGTGCGCGCGAGGTAAGAAACTCGCTCCACCGCCTTTCTCTTTATTACACCTTGAGCAATGTGTCGCTCACCGTCGTACAGATCGCAGAGAAAGTGAAGCTCTCGGCCATCCACATCAATACAGCGGGCAGTGCAACGAACCTCTGCACCAATTCCCACTGAATCAATCATTGTGATCTCAAACTTTTCCACGACTGTGGTTTCACCAGGCTCAAGGTAATCAATGAGCGCAGTGACGCTTGCACTCTCCATAGAGTGCATGATGTGAGAGCTGGCCAATATCGGTAGATCTGAAATTCCCATTGCTACGCAGGTATCACCTGGCCGTACAACCATTGTCGAAAGCCCGACAGCCCCGATGACTTCTTCTGCCGGCTTCATTAAATCTTTCCTCCGGGTAATCCATCATCGAAATTAATGTGCTGGACATGTGTCTGTTCGATCTGGATCTCACGATGTTCGACATTGCCGAATTCATCTATTTCAATGGAGATTTCTGTCATTGAAAAAGTTGTAACCACTTCGGTATTTGCCTGTGCGGATACGAGTTGATTATGGATGCTTTCGTAAAGACTAGATGGCGCTTTCTCTGTGCAGGATCTGCGCAGGGCATCGACTAAAAACGTATGTGTTAATTGCTCATGCTCTAGTTGGCGCGAACAGTTAGGGCAGAGATTTATATGGTTACGAACCTCTTCGGGGCGTTCAACCTGTTCAATTGCATCTTCAATAATGAAGACAAGTGATGCAAGGACTTCAGGACATCCGATACGTTCTGCGCCGAAGAGACTCATGACTCGTCCTCCTTCGCATTTTTGGAATCTGCAGTGCCCGTGGAGTAACCAAGTTCGCGTGCATAATCTGCCAATTTTTCGCGAAGCAATTTGCGTCCACGATGGAGGCGAGACATCACTGTTCCTGCTGGGATGCCAACAATCTCGGCAATCTCCTTATACGAGAACCCTTCGACATCAGCCAAATAGACAGCCATGCGAAACTCTTCTGGAAGTTCTTGTAACGCATTCTTGATGTCGCTATCTGGAAGGTTTTCAAGCGCCTCAACTTCGGCAGACTTTCCAAGATCACTCGTATGGCTCTGTGCTTGATCAATCTGCCAATCTTCTAACTCATTATTGGCAATAAGTGGTTGGCGCTGTTTCTTCCGATATGAATTGATAAATGTTGTAGTCAGAACGCGATAGAGCCATGCGCGTAAGTTTGTGCCTTCTTCAAATTGATGAAATGAAGTAAATGCCTTCATATAGGTGTCTTGAACAAGATCGCGTGCATCTTCTGGATTGCGCGTATATCGAAGTGCAGCAGCATAGAGCTGATCCATAAACACGAGAGCATCGCGCTCGAACCGAATGGTGCGATCGGAAGCGCTCTCTAGGACAAGATCTTTTGATGTCATCGCTTCTAGGCTATCTCACCTTCCAGAAATTCGCTCTGCGGCGACATCGTTTAAATCGATTAAGTAGAGCAAGATTCGGGGCCCGGACTAGAACAAAGTCACGCAGGTGCGAAGAGAGAACTGGCGCAGGTACGAAGAGAGAACTGGCGCAGGTACGAAGAGAGAGCTGGCGCAGGTACGAAGAGAGAACTAGCGCTGGTACTAAAAAAGCGTAGTGGGTTCGCCCAAGTCAATCGGCGTAATCAAATCTTCGCCATTGTTTGCCACAAGGTTTACTCGCGAAGAGACGGGATGGGCAATCAAACCGTGATCTGGTCGATCCACGCGCAACATCTCAAGAGCTTCCTCTGGATCGCGCAGAGTTGAATCGAGCCAACTATCCCAACGATCTTCAGGCAACATCACAGGCATACGACTATGGATTGTTGCAAGATCTCCCACAGCTTCGCGAGTGATAATCGAAGCGCTATCAATAATCTCTCCATTGGGATTAATCCAGCGACTCCATATTCCGGCGACAGCAAATGCGCGTGATGAAATTTTTGGATCGGGGCTAATGTAGAAAGGTTGTTTTGGTGGATATTTTCCAAGTGCAGTAGCCCATTCGTAATATCCATTTACGGGAATAATGCAACGAGTTCGGCGAAAGGCGTCACGAAATGTTGGTTTCTCGTGGACGGATTCACTACGCGCATTAATGGCATGTGACTGCGAAGCTCGAGCAGCCGCGACATCACTCATCCACGGAGCTATCAATCCCCATGACGCAGAGGCAAGGGCTCGCTCCCCGCGAATAATGTAGATCTCGTTCGTCGGTGCGATATTCCAATTCAGAGGTAGTGAATTGTCGAGTTCATTTGATTGCAGATCAAAGGCGGAGAAAATGTCATCTGCACCTTGCGTTCTCGCATATCTTCCGCACACGGCGCTAAGTCTACGGCGGGTAGACTATGAAGATGGAATCAACGACAACGGCGACAGCTGCGACAGCTGCGACAGCAGCGACAGCAGCGACAGCACCAACAGCGCTCTGGCCTGCGATCTTCCGCGGCCGCGTACCTGTTGATCTCCACGTTGAAATTCCGGGCTCAAAGTCAGTAACCAATCGCGCGCTCATTCTGGCAGCCCAAGCAAAGAGCCCATCGACAATTCGCAAGCCACTTATCTCTCGAGATAGTCAGTTAATGGTGGCGGGCTTACAAGCTCTCGGTGTGAAGATCGATGAAACAAATGATGGAAGTTGGATAGTTACACCAGCACCACTTAAAGGGCCGGCGAAGATAGACGTTGGTAATGCTGGAACGGTAATGCGCTTTCTTCCACCACTGGCAGCACTTGCGCAAGGTGAAATCTCATTCGATGGAGATCCTCGATCGTATGAGCGTCCACTCGGCCCAGTGATTAGTGCGCTCGAAGAGCTTGGAATCTCTATAGATCACCGCGGTAGATACAGCTTGCCAATGACTATCAGCGGAGCAGGTGCAATTCCTGGTGGTGAGATAACTATTGATGCAAGCAAATCAAGTCAGTTCTTATCAGCGCTTTTGCTTATTGGTCCAAGTATGGCCAATGGAATCTCGGTTACTCATCAAGGTGGAGAACTTCCATCAATGCCACATATCGATATGACCGTGGCAATGTTGCGCGACTTTGGCGCAACTGTCACCGTTGATCAGGATGCACAACGTTGGAGCGTTGCACCCGGAGATCTTCATGGAGTTGACCTTGTTGTTGAACCCGATCTCTCTAACGCCGCACCATTTTTATCGCTAGCAATGGTCTGTGGTGGCCGCATCACAATTGCAGATTGGCCACGCCAGACAACACAGCCAGGAGATCAGTTACGCGAAATTCTTACTCGCATGGGCGCTACAGTTGAATTCACAACAGATGGTTTACAACTTACGGGTGGCTCGGCTATTCATGGAATCGATATCGATCTCCATGATGTTGGTGAGTTAACTCCCTCTATCGCTGCCCTGGCAGCTCTGGCAGATTCGCCATCACATCTGCGTGGAATTGCACACCTTCGCCTACATGAGACAGATCGTTTAGCTGCACTCACACGTGAGATTAATGGATTAGGTGGAAGCGTCACCGAAGAGGAGAGCGTTCTCCATATCGATCCGACGACAAGTGAACTTCACGGTGGGACTTTTCATACCTATGACGATCATCGATTAGCAACGGCTGGCGCAGTTATTGGCCTCGTTGTAAGCGATGTACTTGTGGAAAATATTGCGACCACACGCAAAACACTCCCTGACTTTCCCGGACTCTGGTCAAGCCTTCTTTTATGAGTAAATATTCATACGATGAATCAGATGTGCGCATCCGCCCAGCGCGTAGTACACGTCCTCGCAGTAAAGATCGTCCTTCTCATGATGGAGCAATCTTTGCTCTAGTAACAACAGTAGATCGCGGCCGCACAACCTGTATTACTGATGAGGCAGTGATTGTTACTGCGATGAAGGCACGTGAACTCGGTCCGAAATCTGTTGTTGTCGGAGATCGCGTCAAACTTGTCGGAGATGTAAGTGGAACCGAAGGAACACTGGCGCGAATTGTCGCAGTCGAACCACGCCGAAATTCCTTAAGTCGCACCGTCGATGATGCTGCACAAGTGGAGCGCACAATTGTTGCCAATATTGATCAACTGGTAATTGTTGCAGCAGTAACAAATCCAGAACCTCGTCGAGGTTTAATCGATCGCTTCTTAGTCTGTGCCTTCCACGAGAACATCAAGCCTTATCTGCTGATGACCAAAACAGATTTAGCTCCACTTCCAGATTTTGTTGAGGAGTATCGCAAACTTGGCGTGGAGATTCTTACTTCATCATCGAAGGCAGAGACTCATGAAGAAGATTTAGCTCGAGTAAAGAAGATTCTTCTTGGGAAAACTTCTGTACTTGTTGGCCACTCGGGCGTCGGTAAATCAACGCTCATTAATGCACTCGTCCCCCATGCCGGTCGCATCACGGGTGATGTCAATGTTGTTACAGGACGCGGTCGTCACACATCATCAAGTGCGATTGCGCTGCCACTTTCTTCATCGCTAGAAAGCCATGATGGTTGGATTATTGATACACCTGGAATTCGTGCATTTGGATTAGCTCACCTCGATTCCAATCGAATCATCGCCTCCTTTGCCGATATTGCAGAAGTGACAGAAGGTTGTCTCTCTAATTGCAGTCATTACGAACCTTCGTGCCGACTCAATGATTGGGTCCAGCCAGGCGGCGTTATCGATGAAGAGCGCGTTACACGCGTGACGAGTCTGAGATCACTGTTAGAGCTAAAGGATAAGAACCCCGCGCTAGGCGAGTAAAGGCCTGTAAAAGATAGACTCCACCTATGTCGCCTATGTCTAGCTCACAAGGAGGCGGAGAAATTTCACCGTCAACACATGCAGCAGAGCTCGCATTTGCTTTGACCCTGGCACATCTTGCCGATGAAATCTCACTCTCGAGATATCGCGCACTAGATCTACAAGTTACGACAAAGCCAGATAACACTCCTGTTACCGATGCAGATAAATCTGTTGAAGCTGCTATTACTTCAGCAATCCAACAGCAGTATCCCCATGATGGAATCGTCGGCGAAGAATTTGGTAGCTCTGGCGACAAGAAGCGTTACTGGGTAATTGATCCGATAGATGGAACGAAGAACTTCTTGCGCGGAGTACCTACATGGGCAACATTGATTGCACTCGTTGAGAACGAAGAAGTTGTCGTAAGTGTTGTCTCCTCGCCCGCTCTCTACCGACGCTGGTATGCATCCGTCGGCGGTGGAGCATTTGTCGCGGAAGGTGTCAGTAATGGCGCAGATGCAAGTGGCGTCAGCAATAACGTGCTCACTCGAAAGTTATCTGTCTCAAAGGTTTCACAAATCAGTGATGCATCAATTGCGTATTCAGACTTTCAAGGGTGGGGGGCACGACGCCCCGCGTTCGAGAAGTTACTCGATGGCGCTTGGCGCACTCGTGGTTTAGGTGATTTTTGGTCACACATGCTCGTTGCAGAAGGTGCGGTTGATGTTGCGATCGAGCCATCACTTGCGCTCTGGGATATGGCCGCTCTTGATCTTATTGTTCGCGAAGCTGGTGGAAAGTTCACTTCACTCGATGGAGTCGATGGACCATTTGGTCCTAACGCGATCTCATCAAATGGCGCACTCCACGGTGCAATTGTTTCCGCTCTTAACCTAGGAAGTGAATAAATGGCTGAAGATATCTCGATCGACTTAATGCGTCATCGCGAACCTGAAATCAAGATCGATCTTGAGAAGGCAACACTTGTTGCAACAACGTACTCGGTCACTGGAATGACTTGCTCTTCTTGTGTGGCTTCCGTTGAGAGAGCGCTCAACACTGTTCCTGGTGTCCGCGCCTCGGTGAATTTTGCCAGCGAAACTGTTCACGTTTTAGCTCCAGAAGAGCTACCAACTCAAACAATTATTTCGAAGATCAAATCTGCAGGTTATGGAGCAACTCTCCTTGCAGATAGCCAAGGACCAGCGCTACAAAACAGAAAATCTGCGCTGGCACTCTTCTGGGCAATTCTTTTTGGTGTGCCATCAATAGCAATTTCAATGGTGATGGATTGGCACATGTGGATCGATATGCGAGTCCACGAAATTCTTGATGCGCTATCGCTACCGCATCCACTCTATTCACCGACTGCTTGGGTAATTATTGGCCTGACAACACCGTTGATCCTCTTCGTAGCGTGGCCTATCCACCGCGCGGCACTTCGAAACATCAAACATCCAACAATGGATACCTTGATTTCGATGGGATCGATCGCTGCATTTGCGTGGTCCATCTATGCAAATTCGACTGGTGACGGTGAGGTTTACACCGAAGTCGCAGCTGGTGTTCTTTTATTTGTCATCCTCGGCCGCTATTTAGAATCACGTGCCAAGCACCGTGCAAGTAGCGCGCTTACCTCCTTGCTTTCACTCAGCGCCAAGGAAGCTACTGTTTTGCGCAATGGGCTTGAGGTACTTATTCCAATTGAACATCTTGTGATTGGTGATGAATTTGTTGTAAAGCCAGGTGCTCGAATTCCAACCGATGGCATAGTGATTTCAGGTAACTCTTCAGTGGATAACTCCATGCTGACTGGTGAATCAATTCCTGTAGAAGTTTCACCAGGATCTGCAGTAATTGGTGCGGCTATGAATAACAATGGGCGCATTATTGTCCGTGCAACGCGTATTGGTAGCGACACTGAACTTGCTCGAATTACAGCCATGGTTGTTGAAGCACAGAGCGCAAAAGCACCTATTCAACGACTTGCAGATCGAATCTCTGCTGTCTTTGTACCTGTTGTCACAGTCATCGCAATTGGAACATTCTTCCTGTGGTACTACTACCTCGATGCCGTGATTAACGGCGGCAACGGCGGCGAAGGAGGCTCACTCTCCACTTCAATCTCTGTAGCAATCACTGTTCTTGTGATCGCCTGCCCTTGCGCTCTCGGTTTAGCAACTCCCGTTGCACTCGTTGTCGCATCTGGTCGCGGTGCATCTCGTGGAATTGTTCTACGCAAACCGCACGTTTTAGAGCTAGCAAAAACAGTTGATGTAGCGGTTCTTGATAAGACCGGAACGCTCACAACTGGTGTCATGAAAGTTAATGACGTACTAATTCCAACGAGTGCGCAGAAAGCTCTAGGAGCCCAGATTGCAGGCTTCATTAATGAACGAATGATTCTCTCAACAGCTCTCACATTAGAGAGCGCGAATGATCACCCGATTGCAAAATCGATCGCTTCTTATTCCATTTCACGCGGTGCAACTGCGTTACCTCTTTCAGATTTCACGCAGACACCCGGTTCTGGAGTTGGCGGCCGCATCAAAGTTGGTGACTTTTCACCTGTTGTATTGATCGGAACACCTGAGGCAATTGCGCATAGTTCAGTTCCATTTGATGAGCAGATTGTGGCTGGAATAGAGCAAGCACGTTTCCGCGGTGAGAGCGTCTCTGTACTTGCGTGGGATGGCGTCGCACTTGCACTCTTTACGACATCAGATGAAGTCAAGGCAGATGCCGCGCAGACAATTACTGCACTCATCGATCGTGGAATCACACCGTGGCTTGTTACAGGAGATAACAAGGAGAGCGCAACACATATTGCATCCCTTGTCGGAATCCCTGCCAACAATGTAATTGCTCATACCTTGCCTCATGAAAAGCTCAAGGTTGTTGAAGATTTCAAGTCACAAGGTAGTACCGTCTTGATGATTGGCGATGGCATTAATGATGCAGCTGCCCTTGCTGCTGCTGATCTTAGTATTGCAATGGGAACAGGAACAGATTCCGCAATTGGTAGCGCTGATATCACCTTGATGCGCCCGGGGCTCATGGGTGTCATCGATGCACTCAAATTAGCTACACGCACTCTTAAGACAATTAAGGTAAATCTCGGATGGGCATTTGCCTACAACGTAATCGGAATTCCAATCGCAATTGCTGGTGCGCTTACACCAATGTATGCAGCAGCTGCGATGGCAGCGAGTTCACTTCTTGTAGTAACGAACTCGCTTCGCATACGTTAGATTCTCGAAGCTACGAACTCGCTTCGCATACACTGATTAGCTCTTAAGGCTAAAGCTCGGATATTCATCAGTGACGAGTAGCCAGGCATAACCCTGCACTCGATTCCAATAACGAACAGTTCCGATAGCAATCTCTGCCGCCCACTGTGGGTACTTTCCAGTCAAAGATGTAATTACCCATGCAAGCACGGTGGCAATGATTGTCATGAGTAGGTAGATCAAGCCCACGAAATACAACGGGATTGCTAAGAACCATTTGATCAGTGGCAAACCGCGATTGAGTTTGGCACCGCCCTCAACATCGGGAAATAGAACTGCAACACGAGGGTTACGTTCAATCGAAGGGTAGTCATCATTGAGCAGGAAGAGATAGGCGAAGAGGCGGGTCTCAAGCTCAACGAGGGCATGGTTAAAGCTCAGGACATAGCTTGGATAGATTCCACGGAAAAGAATTGCAAGAAATGTTGGCAGAACAATAAATCCTGTCGCACCCAACGCTGCCGTCGAATCATCTGAAAAGGCGCTAGGGGTAAAGCTGGTTACAAATATCAGGACCGGCATGACAATGATTCCGCGCCAGAAAACGGTTGCACGATTGCGATTCTCTAGATCGATTGCGATGGTCGTGGTTACTTGATTGCTCACGTGTGCTCCTCTTGAACTCTTGCTTGCCTGATGAAAAGTGTATGGCCCGAGAGGTTCGTAGAACCTTTCAGGCCATTCACGTACTAGTAGCGGGGGCAGGATTTGAACCTACGACCTCTGGGTTATGAGCCCAGCGAGCTACCGAGCTGCTCCACCCCGCGTCGGTAGCGCAATCCTAATCGTAGGCAGGTAAACCACCAAATTGAGAAGTAATTACCTACTTACTCTGTGCATTTGCAGCAGCATCAAGGGCGGATTTCAATCGCTTCTGTGCGCGATCGTATGCAGCGAAATCGCCCTTTGCGAGAGCTGCTAATCCATCCTTGTACGCAGCAATTGCACTTGCAATTGCACTTGCTGCATTAGATGAAGATCCACCTGCATCAACGTTTCCGCCACCTGCTTGCGTTCCGGAATTTCCACCGAAGACTTGATCGAGAGCACCCTTAAGAGTGTCATCAAAACCAATTTGATCTCCGAATGAGACGAGAACTTTCTGCAGTAATGGATATGCAGCAGCGTTTGATGTCGCTCTTACATATACAGGCTGCACATACAAGAGACCATTTCCAACAGGAAGTGTCAGCAAGTTTCCAAGAACTACGTCAGATCCACCCTGACGCAAGAGCGAAAGTGAATTCGCAACTTCTGGCTTGGCTTCAAAGTTCGAGGCAACCTGTGAAGGGCCTGCAACGTTTGTGCTTCGAGGTAACTGTAGAACAGTCATCTTTCCGTAGTCGGGTCCGTTAGTTGAATTCACAACAGCAAATGCTGAAAGGTTTTCACGACCACCGCGAGGTACAAACGGAGTTGTCAATGAGAACGCTGGCTCCTTGGCACCTGGCATCTGAAGTGTCAGATAGTAAGGAGGTTGTGCTGCAGCGTTGGCACCGAATGTTGATGGGTCACGTGGCACGCGCCAGAAATCCTGTCCACCGTAGAAGGCATCAGAAGTCTTGACGTGATACGAACTCAACACATCGCGTTGAACTCTGAAGAGATCTTCAGGGTAACGAACGTGATCAAGAAGCTGAGCAGACATCTTGCTCTTTGGCGTCACAGTTCCTGGGAAGGCCTTCATCCATGTAGCAAGGATTGGATCCTTCTCATCCCACTGGTACAAGGTGACAGTGCCATCGTAGGCATCAACTGTTGCCTTTACAGAGTTACGGATGTAGTTCACATTTCTATTTGCTTGGGCAGTGACCGCTGCTGAATTTGCAGTGAGTGCATCTGTTGTAGCAGTAGAAAGAGTAGTTGTCTGTGAATATGGATAGCTTGAACTTGTTGTGTAGCCATCGATGATCCACTGAATGCGACCGTCAACGATCGCTGGATATGGATCTCCATCAAGAGTAAGCCATGGGGCAACTTTTGCAACGCGATCACGAGGATTACGTTCAAAGAGAATCTTTGAATCCTTGTTAATCAAACTTGAGAGCAGAATGCGCTGCTCTTGATACTTGATCGCAAAGAGCAACTTATTGAGTGTGCTTCCAACTGGAACGCCACCCTTACCTGAGTAGGTAACATTCTTTTGGCCGTTTGGTGAATTGTCATCTGGATAATCGAATTCGACTGGATTATCAGTCTTCACGCCACCGATGATTGAGTAGTCAGGGACGTTCTCACCAAAGTAGATTCGAGGTTCAAACTCGCCAAGACCCTTTGTTGATGGGAGATCGCCGACAGCAAATGTTGGCTTTCCATCAACGTCACGCGAATTACCAAAGGCTGCAACGAATCCGAAACCATGTGTGTATACAAGGTGGTCGTTAATCCAGTTACGGCTTGGGTTTCCTTCAATGTTGAGTTCGCGTACTGCAACGATTGTGTCGCGAGAAACTCCGTTAACTTTGTAACGATCGACATCGAGTGATTCTGGGAATGTGTAATAAGGCTTGATCTGCTGTAGCTGACGGAATGTTGCTGAGAGAACATTCGGATCCATCAAACGGATATTTGCAATTGTCGCTGCATCGTTGGCGAGCTGTCCCGCATTCGTTGTCAGCGTTGCATCGTAATCCTGCATGACCACGTTATCGATACCGTAGGCAGCGCGGGTAGAGTCAATATTTCGCTGAATAAATGGCGCTTCCTTTGATGATTCAGATGGCTTAACTGTGAACTGCTGAATCGCCGCTGGGTAAATTCCAGCGATAAGTACGGAAGAGATAACAAGTAGAGCGGTACCGGCTGTTGGAAGAAGCCATGAACGGCGCACGATATTTGCAAAGAAGAGGAACGCACATACAAGTGCGATAGCCGCCAAGATTGCCTTTGCTGGAAGAAGAGCGTTGACGTCGGTATATGTCATACCAGTAATCAAGCGATTTTCTTTGAGGGCGAGTGCGTAGCGGTCATACCAATATGCAACGGCCTTGAGCAAGACAAGGAAACCTAAGAGCACGGAGATCTGAACACGTGCGGCAGTTGTTGTGCGTTGCGTTGGTGCTTGCGGACGAATTCCACCGTAGAGATAGTGAACACCAACAGCGGCAACAGCAGAGATAAGTACGAGAGAAATTCCCCAGCTGATGAGGGCTTGATACACCGGCAACTTAAAGGTGAAGAAAGAGATATCTAAACCGAACTGTGGGTCGGTCACACCAAATGGTGTTGCATTTCTAAATTGCAGCCAAGTTGACCAGAAGACTGCTCCTGAACTTCCACCGAAGTAGACAAGTGCTGCTGCGATGCCAAGAAATACCCAGCGGCGAATTGGTTCGATTTGTGCGCGGTAACGCTCGAGATTGTCTGCCTCGACTGTCATCGGAACATAGAGAGGTCTGCGGCGATAAGCAATAAATATATTTGCGCTAATAAAGAGTGAGGTGACAAGACCAACAACTACAAAGAGTGTGATCTTGGTGGTGAGAACCGTGCTCCAGACTGATGTAAATCCAACAGATTTAAACCAGAGCCAATCGATGTAGAAACCACTTGAGCTAACTACTAGGGCTCCAAGCAGAACGATGATACCGATGGTGATATTGAGCGGTTTGCGCAGTTGATTCATGCTCCTAAACTATCGCAACCCTTAGGACTCTTCGAATTCAGCGCTGCTACAGCCTCATCAATAGTGGCCACAGCGGCCACGGTGATCCCTTCAGGTATAGAAGAAAGTTCTGAACAATTGGCGGCAGGGGCGAGGAAGAGGTCTGCGCCGGCTCGCTTAGCAGCCACGATCTTCTCTTCAATCCCTCCGATAGCCCCAATCGAACCATCCTTTTCAATTGTGCCAGTGCCCGCAATAGATCGCCCCTTGAGAATATTTTCTTTGGTGAGCATTTCGATAATTGCCAATGTAAAGATCATGCCGCCACTTGGCCCACCAGTTCGCTTTACTGCAATTGAAATATCTTGCGGGGTGAGTTTTTCAAATCCGCGATCTGGATAAGTTCGCACAAGATAATCAAGTGCGATAGTCCGCGCATAATCTTGTGAACCCTTCATCTCTGCCTTTGACTGTTTCTCTTCTTCTTCAAGAGTTACTCCAGGTGGATAAATCACACTCGTTGGTAGAACAACTTGATCGGTGCGCACCCATCGGTAGAGCATCTCAACGCCAGGAACGTAAGAGCCAGGGGCTGTAATACGAATTGTGAGTAGATAGAACTGGCCATCGATGGGATAACTGGTGGCTTTACTATCTTTGGGAAGCGAAACAATCTCAGGAAAAATTCCTTGCGGTGTTCCGGGTGCGATTGCGACAAATTGAAGTGGTGAGAGAAAAGCTGCTGTAAAAAAGAGTGTGACTAGCGCTCTTGAAAACCGGGGAAGGCGAGAAAAACGTAACACGCGACTTACTTTTCTCGTCCTTGCAAATCCTTGGGGTTCTCCTCTTTGAAAGTGACAGTCTCAGCTTCTCTAAATGCCCCTTGGAATTTCTGAAATTGACTGACCGAACGCGTGGTCTCGGTTTCGTACTTATCCTTAAATTGGGTCACCCAGAGGACATATCCGAGAGCGCCGATTAGTCCAGCGGCGGGAACTACCCACCAAATGAGCGCTAGGAATGCATTGGACATCCCCCTAGCGTACTGGCTTTCGCGCACACGCACTCTTCGACAAATGGTTTACCAGGCTGGGAAGAAATTGGAGAGTATCCGTGTTCTACTACTACGAAGACGTATCTGGCCTCGAAATGAAAGACTTGATACGAAAGTCTTGATACGAAAGTCTTGATACGAAAGTCTTGAAATGAAACTAGCGGCGAAAGGGGATGGTGGATTTCGATGACACCTTTTGGATTTACACCACCCAACGGTCCTAACGGTCCAGATGGGCCTGATGATGGAAGCCGCGATGGATCAGGAGATCACAGCGGTCCCGAAGATTTCAATGAGATGCTCCGTGCAATTCAAGAGCAGATGCGCGAGCAGTTTAAAAGGATGGGGATTCCCTTTGAGGGATTGGAGAACATGGATAACGTGCAATTCATGACTCCAGAAAATCTCACCGCCATGCTTTCAAACATGCCAGGCATGCCGGGATTTGGTCTTGGTCCACAAGGTGCCACACATGATCCACTTCCACTTACAACAGTTCGCGAGACTGCAAAGAAATTTGTTTCCACTCATGGTGTTTCACCACTAAGTACACGCGATCAGAGTGTTGTAGCAAGTGCTTACGAAATCGCAGAAATTTGGCTCAACGAAGCTACAACTTTTCCATCTGCTCTTTCGCCTACTCACGCATCCGCTGTTAATCGAGCCGATTGGGTTGATCTCACAATCGCTGGATGGCATCGCGATATCGCACCGCTTGCACAAGGCCTCCTCGAGGCGATGACAGATCTTTTGGCCCAAGCTACTCGCGAGCAAGGCGAGGGCGAAGGAAGCCAGATTCCGCTTGAGGCAATCGGTGGATTACTTCGCACCTTCATCGCATCGATGGTTGCAACCCAGCTCGGACAGTCAGTGGGTTCTCTCGCCGCAACTGTGACGGGTGCACACGATGCGGGCTTGCCGATTCTTGATCCTGCACGTCCTGTCTTGATTCCAGAAAACATCTCTGCCTGGGCTGCCGATCTTGAGATTCCGCAATCAGAAGTGTTTATCTATCACGCACTTCGCGAAAGCGCAGTAGCGCGTTTATTTGCTAATAACCCATGGCTGGTTTCATATATTCAGAGCACTATTACTGAATATGGACGCGGCATCCGTATCGATCTTGAAGCTATTCAGCGCCAGGCAGAAGAGGCGATGAATAACTTTGATCCAAACCAACCGATGAACAATCAGATCAATCTAAACGTTGAATTGAATAATGGAATTTTCTCACCTGAAGAATCACCACAGCAGAAGGCAGCGCTTGCAAAGTTAGAGACAGTCCTTGCTTTAATCGATGGTTGGTCTGATGATGTTGTTACGACCGCAGCTGGAGATCGCATTCCAAATATCGAACAGCTTCGTGAAACCCAGCGACGTCGTCGCGCATCATCGACTCCAGCACAGCAACTCTTTGCAACACTGTTGGGTCTTGAAGTCTCACCACGCTTAACTCGTGAAGCGAGCGCATTCTGGAAAGCAATTCGTGAAGAGCAATCCTTGGATAAGCGCGATGGAATCTGGGCTGGAATTCTTCCGACGGCTGAAGATTTGCAAAATCCATCTGCATTCATATCTTCGACAGAGATTCCTGATGATCTCTCCGGACTTCTTTAGTCCTTATCGTCACTTACAAATTGCTATTCATCCGCATTTAAAATTACTTGCGGGAAAGGCGAAGTCCCCGGGCGCACATTAAATATCTGCCTTCCCCTTGCAGATATCAAACGGTTATCCGAGGACTTCGTAGGCAAAAAGTACGGCGAACAAGCGCGCAAATCAAATGCATACCGCGTTGACACGAGATCGTTTTTTAACTATAGGGAAATTTTTATTTGCTCCCAAACCTCAACACCAACTTGAGGTTATGGCGACAATGTGTGATTTATGGCAATTGCGACCAGATGCGAGCCAAGTGCGAGTACTTTTATCTCGTGAAGAACGAACTCGCACCTGATAATGAACCTGCGGTCCAAACTCTTCCTGGAATAGATGAGGGTGAGATCATTGTGATCCGCTCCAAGCGTCGCAAACGAAATCTTTCGGCATATCGTCAGGGCGGTCGGATCGTAATTTCGATCCCTGCCAGCATGAGCAAGGCCGATGAGCGCGCCATGGTTCCTGAAATGATCGCCAAGATTCGCAGCCAAGAAGCTGCCAAGACCCCTTCGGAGAGCATTTTGGCCGAACGGATCGATGCGCTCTTAAACCAGTGGGCTCCTGAGATCACCCAACGCCCGGCCAGCGTGGCTTGGCGCTCTATGCGCGAGCGCTGGGGGTCATGTACGAGCGTGGATCGCACGATTCGGATCTCAGATCGCCTCCAGTTGGCCCCTGACTACGCTCTGGATTACGTCCTCTTCCACGAAGCGATCCATCTCGCCCACAGCGACCATGGCGAGGAGTTCACCGCGATTCTGGCCCGTTTCCCCGACGGTGAGCTCGCCAGCGCCTACCTCGATGGCTATGAGGCGGCGGAAAGGGCGCTCGCAGCCCCCGTTGAGCTCAAGAAATTAGGTTAGAAACTGGCGTAAAACTCCCCCGATTGAGCCCACTTTGAGCGTGAGCGGGAGTATCGTCAAGCCTGAACGAGTGCGCTCCTAGCGCATACGTCGATAGGAGGCAGAAAAATGGCAGAGACAAATGAGGCTTACAAGGGTGACGCTTACTGCGTAAAGTGCAAAGCGAAGCGTGACTTCGAGGGCATGGTCCACATTTCGGATTCAGGTCGCCGCATGGCAAAGGGCAAGTGCCCAGTATGCGGAACTACGGTTAACCGTATTCTCGGTAAGGCCCAATAATCCGAAAACGCATAGCAATCCCGCACCATAACTACTAGCCATAGTCAGGCTTCTTTCAGCTGGAATTGGTGAGTTAAATATTTACAGGTTCACCCCGTATAGGCCAACGCTTATACGGGGTGAATTCTTTTATCAACGCAGCGTAACCACAAGCTCACATACGGCTGATTGATGTGGAGTCTTTGCAGGTGCGCACTGTGCGCGGTGCAACCCTGCCGCTCATGACAACTCATGTATCGCAGGCATCACCGAGATCGCACGTATCGCAGGCATCACCGAGATCGCACGTATCGCAGGAGATTCCGAGCACCCTGCACCTTCGCCTCAAAGCTGGCATCCATATCTACCGCACTCCGATCGGCTTGCGCTGTGGAACCGCTCGATCATCTTTTGCAATTCCGGAGAAAGGGTACGTCAGGGCGTTAGAAATCTTAAGTAGCAGCAATAACGAAGAGATTGATATCGCCGAGAGTTGTGGAATGACTGCCGATGAATTTCGCGAACTAGTGTGGAATTTAGAAGAGCACGAATTTCTTGAAACTTCCCCTTCTATTTTATCTGTGACCACTCGTTTTCAATCGGTTGCAAAACATAAACGTCGCGACATACTGCCCGATGCAGCATTTGCCCAATTACAAAAGCGAGTAGCTCCAGAACTTTCACACACACGATTAATTCCTGGCGTTCATGATTCTGGTGCATCGATAATTAATGCGCGACAGAATGTGCGAGTAGAAATCTATGGCAGTGATCGCATTGCAACCTTGCTTTACGGAATCTTGCTCTCAAGTGGAGTGACCTACACTCACTTTGCGTTAGGCACCCGCTCGCACGATCCACTGATTATTGATACGGATCTGACTGCAGGCTTTATTCGATCTACCGATGTTGGTCAGTCCTACAAGCAGCGCATGGAGGATCTCGGAAAAGAACTATCCCTTTTCCCAATTGAAAGACTAGAAAGTGCGCAGGAGCTCGATGGTGAGCCAAGCGAGAGATATATAAAGATTCAGATCGGAGCGATGGATCCGCAATTACTTTCACAGTGGATGTCTGCCGGGCAAGAGCATCTTGTGATTTCTCCACCCGATGGCGGCAAGTGCGTAATTGGTCCACTTGTTCAACCTGGAAAGACACCATGCACGCGTTGTCGAAATATTTCTATCGATGAAATAGTTGGTAGTCCCAGCGTGACGGCCGATAAAGTGCTTATCGGAGACCGAACCGACAAAGAAGAGATGCCGGTATTTGTAGCTCACTATCTAGCAGGAATAGTCGCCTCATTTATTCTCCAGCGAATAGATCAAAATGAATCTGATCTCACGGGTGCATACATGGAGGTTGATTCACTCGCACTCAGTGAGAGTTCTCTAATTCCGTTATCGCGTAATCCTGCATGTGGGTGTCAGTGGCTCTAGTCGTGTGGCTTTAGCCAAGAGCGCTAGTTGTGTGGCTTTAGTCGTGTGAGTTGGCTCATCTCTGCCCTTGCGTGCACGATTTCATTTGGCGCTTTCTATCAATTGCATCCAAGATTGGCGCGTGGCTAAGAAACCGGCAGAGGTAAAGATTCCGAGCACTACTGGTGCTCGCTCTGCACGCATGATCAAAATTCCTGTAGGTATCGCAGGGCGAAGTGTTTTAGGTGTTGGAAAACAACTCGTAGGTCAATCTTCTTCTGTCGTCTTTGCAGATATTCAAGAGAAAACTGCAGAGCAACTCTTCAAAGTTCTTGGCGAACTCAAGGGCGGTGCGATGAAGTTCGGTCAGGCCTTGAGCGTTTTTGAAGCCGCACTCCCAGAAGAGTTTGCAAAGCCGTACCGAGAAACTCTGACAAAGTTACAGGAGTCCGCGCCTCCTCTTCCTGCAAAAGTTGTCCATAAAGTTTTGGCTAAAGAGCTTGGCGAGGATTGGCGAGATAACTTCGCATCATTTGAGGATCAAGCAACAGCATCAGCTTCTATCGGCCAAGTGCACCGTGCCGTTTGGAAAGATGGAACACACGTTGCAGTAAAGATTCAATACCCAGGAGCCGCCGAAGCACTCGTCAGCGATCTCAATCAGATTCAACGTTTCTCAAAAATCTTTGGGCTAGTCCTCCCGGGTGTTGATATGAAACCTTTGATGGAAGAACTGCGTGCACGCATCATCGAAGAGGTTGATTACCTATATGAGGCCGAAGCACAACGTGCCTGCTATGCCGCCTACGAAAACGATCCTGATATCGCAATTCCTCGCGTTGTTGCGGCAACGACGAAGGTTCTTGTTAGCGAGTGGCTCGATGGAAAGCCATTAGCCGAAGTCATTAAGAGCGGAACGCAGAAAGAACGTAACGCCGCAGGTATGCACATCGCGCGTTTTCACTTCACATGTCCTGATCGTGCTGGGTTGTTGCATGCCGATCCTCACCCTGGAAACTTCAGATTACTCGCAGATGGCCGCGTAGGAGTTCTTGATTTTGGGGCCTGCAATCGTTTGCCTAATGGATTCCCAGAGCCCTTTAAAAATCTCTTAAAGCACGCACTCGATGACAATGCGCAAGCGCTTTATGATGGGTTTAAAAAGGATGGATTTATTCTTCCTGAAGTAAATGTCGATCCGCAGTTAGTCCTTGAATATCTTGTCCCGCTTGTAGAGCCACTTCGCACACCAACATTTAAATATTCCCGTGACTGGCTCCGTGATCAGAGCGCACGCGTCGGAGATCCACGTAACCCGACGGCAAAGATCGGATTCCAACTCAATCTTCCTGCCGAATATGTATTGATCCATCGAGTAACGATGGGCACCACTGGAATTTTCTGTCAGCTAGAGGCAGAGGGACCATTCCGCGACGAAGCGTTGGTCTGGTTCCCTGAAATCTCACCAGCAACTACATAAAGAGCTAACTTTTAGATTGAAGTTTGAGGCTCACTCACAATCGTTGCTGCTGACTCAATGCCAAGTTCTTGTCCATCATGAGACAGCGAGTACGTAAGTTCAGAGAGCTCGCTCTCACTAGTAACGCTTACCAATTGCGTGATTTCTTTAGCGGCAATTGAGCATGAGCCGTATTCAACACTTTCATTGCTTATGAGCATTTGATATTGGGAGGTGATGACAAATATAAATTGATCGAGTCCAACCACTTCTTGAAATCCTGGGGCTGCGTACGAATACGCACTCTCCCAATCTTCATTTGATAATGCAGCTATCTGTCCTGCTATGTGTTCCTGAACAAATTGAGCCTGACCACTGGTGCAGCTGCCATCAGCCAACTCTTGAAATGCAGAAGACTGATCCAAGGTCGCGGTTTGTGCGCAGGCAGTAAGTGATGCCAGAGCGATAACCACACCGATGAGGGATTTCATGCAGGAACTTTATCGACCAAGACGCCAGGGTGCGCTTTGAAGTGATCGCGTTAAACTCGCGCCATGCGGGCGAAGATTAAGAATGGCTTTCCTCCCAAAATCTGTGAGCGCTGCGGCCTTCCATTTGAGTGGCGAAAGAAGTGGGCGCGCGATTGGGAGAATGTTAAATACTGCTCTGAAAAGTGCAAGGGCGGAAAGTAATGCCCGAACTTCCCGAGGTTGAAACTGTTCGTCGAGGTCTGCACCATTTAATCAGCGGATTTCGAATCACTGATGCAGAAGATCTTCATCCTCGTGCACTCAAAGCTGAGTCCATTGCTCCACTTGCATCACTTAAAGGTGCTCGAATTACGGGCACGGGCCGTCGTGGAAAATTTCTCTGGCTCACACTTGATCGTCCCGTTGTTTTAGTTGCACACCTTGGAATGAGTGGACAGTTTCTTATTCAAGAAAAAGATCGACCACGCGCAAAACATATCCGTGCCCAATTTGAGTTAAAGAAATCCTTGCAAAAACTCGATCTTGTATTCAATGATCAACGAACATTTGGATGGCTCTCGGTTGAAGAAGTCACCGATGGAACACCCACGTCAGCGGCACACATTGCCTACGATCCTTTTGATCCGCTCTTTGATCACACTTCGACTGTTTCAAAGATTGCAAAGCGCAATATCCGAATAAAGACTGCCTTGCTCAATCAGGAGATTATGTCTGGAGTTGGAAACATCTACGCCGATGAAGCACTCTGGCGAGCCAAAGTTCATCCAGAATCAATGACATCAGATCTCTCAAATAAGAAGATTGCATCGGTGATCGATGCTGCAACTGACGTGATGCGCGAGGCGATTGCCAAAGGTGGAACCTCCTTTGATGATCTCTATATCAACGTCAATGGTGAGAGTGGCTTCTTTGAGCAATCACTCTCTGCCTACGGTCGCGAGGATGAACCGTGTCCACGTTGCGGCGCCCTCATCAAGCGGATAGTTTTCGGTGCACGCTCTTCACACTTCTGTCCCCGCTGCCAACGCACTCAATCTGTTCAACGCACTCAACGCACCCAATCTGCTCAACGTAAGAAAATCTAGAGAGGCCGAAGATGAAATCGCGCATTACTGGCCTGGCAAAAGCTTCACACTTTGGTCCAACGTTGATCGTAACTACCTTGAGTTATCTCTTTGCAGAGTTATATTGGCCAACGAGTTCAGCCCTTCTGATTGCATTGAGCTTTTTCTCGGGCCAGTTAATTGTTGGCTGGAGCAATGACTTACTGGACTACGTGGATGATCTCTCTCATCAGCGATTGAAGAAGCCACTTGTGGGTGGATTGATTTCGCGCAAATTCTTGCAAACATGGTTGGCTGTCATGGTTCCAATCTCAATCGTTCTCAATCTCTTTGGTCCACTTGGTTTTATTGGCGGCGGACTTTCACTGTTTGCCATTGGCTGGGCTCTTGCCTACAACTTCTACTTTAAATTCAACTTCCTCTCGCCTCTTCCATTTGCGGTCGCCTTCGCGATTCTTCCTTCGTGTATGGCTGTATCGAAAGATATGGTGCCACCAGTCTGGATGATGTCGGGTGGCGCACTCTTTGGAATAGCTGCGCACT
>JACCDH010644513.1_pt1 | contig 20863 bp, 20 predicted proteins | sample 7442481 | NCBI WGS metagenome assembly JACCDH01 (sample SAMN15323433, study PRJNA562643) | freshwater metagenome | isolation source: river surface water | place: USA:Blue River Watershed | collected 2017-08-15 | reverse complement strand
GGAGCTATCGTAACGAATAATATTGAATTGGGAATTAAAGCAAAGCATTTAACTACTACCGCAAAAGTTCCTCATCCTTATGAATATATTCATGATGAGATTGGGTACAATTTTAGAATGCCAAACTTAAATGCAGCATTAGTTTGTGCTCAATTGGAGCAACTCCCAAAGTTTATTAATAGTAAAAGGACATTAGCCCTTGAATATGATTCTTTTTTCAAATCTAAAGGAATTAAATTTCGCACAGAATTACCCCAAACCAAGGCAAATTATTGGCTAATGTGCGTTGAATTAGAAAATAGACAAGAAAGGGAGACTTTTTTAAAAGAGACGAATGAAAAAGGCGTAATGTCAAGGCCTATTTGGCAATTGATTTTTAAATCCGCTTTGTATTCTGGATTTCAAAAAGACGAGCAGATAAACGCTATTTATTTAGAAGATAGAATCGTTAATATTCCTAGTAGTGTCAGATAAGAAAATTATATTAGTTGGATATTCAGGACATGGTTTAGTAGTAGCGGACACGGCTATTGAAAATAATTTAAATGTAATTGGTTATACAGAAAAATATGTTAACGAAACAAACCCTTTCAGACTAGAATATTTTGGTGATGAAACTAGCTCAGAATTCAAAGGCTGGGATTTAGATGTTGACTTTATTTTGGGTTTAGGAGATAATTTACTTAGAGAAAAAATTTATAATCTTATTATAAACAAAGGAAAGAAGGTAATTTCATTGATAAATTCAAGTTCAATTATTTCAAGATTCGCAGTAATTGGCGAAGGCGTCTTTATAAACAGAAATGTGACAATTAATGCTTTTGCAACTATTGGAAATAATGTGATACTTAATAGTGGCTGTATTATTGAACATGAATGTAAGATTAGTGAGAATGTTCACGTCGCTCCAGGAGTTGTATTGGCAGGGAATGTAATAGTAGGAGCAGGAACATTTATTGGTGCAAACGCCGTAGTTAAGCAGGGGGTGACAATAGGAAAAAATGCTATTGTTGGAGCAGGAACAGTAGTTATAAATGACATTCCCAATGGTAAAAAAGTAGTAGGCAATCCTAACAAATTTATTCAATGAGTAGAGTACTAATAATCGCTGAAGCTGGAGTAAACCATAATGGAGACTTATCTATTGCGAAGAAATTAATAGAAGCTGCTGCAGATGCTGGAGCAGATTATGTTAAGTTTCAAACATTTAAGGCAGAGAACTTAGTTACTAAATCTGCTCATAAAGCAGCTTATCAGGTAAAGAATATAAATGATGGAGATAATTCTCAATTTCAAATGTTAAAAAATTTAGAAATGCCATATGATTGGCATTTTGAATTGAGAGATTATGCTAATAGTTTAGGAATTAAATTTTTATCAACAGGTTTTGATGAAGAATCAATTGATTTTTTATGTGAATTAGGAATTGATTTATTTAAAATTCCATCTGGAGAAATTACTAATCGCCCTTATTTGAATCACATTGCTAAAAAGGGGAAAGAAGTCATTTTTTCCACAGGAATGGCAAATATGCAAGAGGTCTTAGATGCCATGAACGTCTTAATTCAAGAAGGAATTAAGAAGGATAGAATTACTATTTTACATTGTAATACTGAATATCCTACACCTATGAAAGATGTCAATTTGAAGGCAATGAATTCAATTGAGGAGATTTTAGGAGTACAAGTTGGATACTCGGATCATACTTTAGGAATAGAAGTTCCTATAGCTGCCGTTGCTTTAGGGGCTAAAGTTATTGAAAAGCATTTTACCCTTGATAAAAGCATGCCTGGACCAGATCATATAGCCTCATTAGATCCCTTCGAATTGAAAAATATGATTCAAGCCATACGTAATATTGAATCCGCTATGGCAGGAACAGGCATTAAAGAGCCAAGCCAATCTGAGCTAAACAATATTGCTGTAGTAAGAAAAAGTTTACATTTTAGAAAAGATTTGATTGCTGGTCATATAATAAATGTTGAGGATTTGATCGCGTTACGACCTGGATTTGGAGTTAGTCCAATGCAAATAGATAATTATATAGGCAAGAAACTGAACCAAAATGTTGATGCTTTTTCTATGGTTGAAAATACTCAATTTGTATGATAAAAATTTGTGTTGTTTCCGGTACAAGAGCAGAGTATGGGCTACTTTATTGGACAATGAAAGCCATTCAAGATAATCCAAATGTAGAATTAGCTGTTTGTGTCACAGGAATGCATTTATCCCCTGAATTTGGGCTTACATATAAACAAATAGAAGCGGATGGATTTCAAATTGATGGTAAAATTGAAATGCTTGTTTCCTCTGACACATCTGTTGGTATTACAAAAAGTATCGGATTGGGTTTAATCGGATTTGCAGATTATTTTGAAAGAACTAAGCCTGATTTTCTTTTGGTATTGGGTGATAGATTTGAAATCTTTGCAGCAGTATCAGCCGCAATGATTGCTCGTATCCCAGTAGCTCATTGTCATGGTGGCGAGGCTACAGAGGGATTAATTGATGAAGCTATTAGGCATTCGATTACAAAAATGTCACATTTGCATTTTACTTCTACAATTGAATATAGAAATAGAGTCATTCAACTTGGAGAACAACCTAAGAATGTATTTCATGTTGGAGCTTTAGGAATTGAAAATATAAATCGATTGAAGCTGTTGAATAAAGAGGAGTTCGAATTATCTATAGGTTTTAAACTATCAAGGTTAAATTTTTTGGTAACATTTCATCCTGTAACTTTAGATAACGCTTCTGCAGAGCAACAATTTTCAGAGCTATTGGAGGCTCTTTCAACATTCGAAAATGCTAAAATAATTATTACCAAACCGAATGCGGATCATGATGGTAGAGTAATCATCCATTTGATAGATGAATTTGTAAATAAAAACCCCAATAATGCGATTTCATTTATTTCGCTAGGGCAATTAAGGTATTTATCCGCAATTAAAAACTGCCAAGTTGTAATTGGAAATTCATCTAGTGGTTTAATTGAAGTGCCAAGTTTTAATAAACCAACAGTAAATATTGGAGATAGGCAACAAGGACGTATAGAAGCAAAAAGTGTTATTAGTTGTAAGCCAGAAAAGAATCTAATTATTGAAGCAATTAATTTAGCACTTTCTGAAGAGTTTCAAAATCAATTACAGTTTATAAAAAACCCTTATGGAGACGGCAATTCATCAATTGAAATATTAGATGCAATTCTAAGTACATCAAAAAATAATATTCTTAAAAAGGCTTTTTATAATATTTCCCAATAGATGAGAATTATATTTATAGGTAGTGTTTATTTTTCAAGAGTAATGCTTGAAAAGTTAATTGAATTGAAAGCTAATGTAGTGGGCGTAATTACTAAAGAATATTCTACATTTAATGCAGATTTTGATGATTTGTCCAGTATTGCACAAAAAAATAATATTCCATGTAACTATGTTCAAAATGTTAACGATAAATCAAATGTAGAGTGGATTAGAAATTTAAGTGCAGAAGTAATTTTTTGTTTTGGATGGTCTAACTTGATTAATAAAGATATCCTAAATTTATGTCCATTAGGCGTAATTGGATTTCATCCAGCGTTACTTCCAAATAATCGAGGAAGGCACCCATTAATATGGGCTAAAGTATTAGGTTTAAATAAATCTGGAACAAGTTTTTTTTTCATGGATGAAGGGGCTGATACTGGGGACTTATTAGATCAAAAAGAATTTCAAATTTCGTTTGAAGATACTGCGTCTACTATTTATCAGAAAATGATCGATAATGCGCTTAAGCAGGTGGAATCATTTTTACCCAAATTGCAAAATAAGTGTTATCAAAGAGTGAAACAAAATGAAATTGGAAACACTTGGCGGAAGCGTGGGGTGATAGATGGATTAATTGACTTTAGAATGACAAGTGAATCTATTTGTAATTTAGTTAGAGGTTTAGCTAAACCATATGCAGGAGCACATTGCATTTCCAATGGAGAGGAAATTAAAATATGGGAAGTGGAGTTAGAAAAATTTGATTTGCAAAATATTGAACCTGGTAAGGTTATAGAGTTAGTAGGCAATAATATTAAAGTCAAAACCTATAATGGAGCGATTATTCTTAAGAATCATGAATTTTCAACAATACCTCAAATTGGGACATATATAAGATAAGATGAAAAATGTAATTGTAATTTCAGCTCATCCTGATGATGAGGTATTAGGTGCTGGTGGGACTTTATTAAAACATAAAAAGGGGGGTGATAATCTAGCTTGGGTAATTATTACTGGAGTTGATGAAGCAAATGGTTTTTCAAATGAGCGTGTAAGAACTCGTGAATTGGAAATTAATCAAGTAGCGAATAACATTGGATTTTCAAAGGTATATAAATTGAATTATCCTACAATGGGATTGAGCCCTGAAATTGTTAATGAGATGATTCCAAAAATATCTTCAATTTTTAACGAGTTTGAACCTGAAGTAATTTATGTTATGAATCGCTCTGATGCACATTCTGACCATAGATATACATTTGATGCTGTTGCCGCATGTACAAAATCATTCAGGTATCCATTTATAAAAAAAGTGTTGATGTATGAATGTATATCTGAAACAGAATTTGCTCCACAATTACCAGAAAAGGTGTTTATCCCAAATTATTTTGTTGATGTAACAGAATTCCAATCTGATAAAATTAAATTGATGCAGATTTATAAATCAGAATTATCGGAACATCCATTTCCACGTAGTATAGCTAATATGAATGCTCTAGCGACATTTCGTGGAGCGAGTGTTGGGGTATATTACGCCGAAGCGTTTCAAATTATTAAATTCATTGACAAATGAAATCTTATAAAGATCATCTTATAAACGTTGAAAGTACAATTGAGGAGGCACTTGTTCAACTTAATCAACTTAGTAAAGATGCTATTTTATTTGTTGTAGATAACGCAGGAGTACTCGTTGGAGCTTTAACTGATGGCGATATAAGAAGAGGGTTAATTAAAGGTATTTCAATTAGTCAAAATATTGATTTGATTATTCAATCTCATCCAAGATTTATTAGGAAAGGAGAATCTGAAATTAAAAAAATTATTGAATATAGAGATAGTAATTTTAGAATTATTCCAATTTTAGATGATAATAATAAAGTAGTAAATGTAATTAATTTTAGAGAATTAAAATCTTATTTGCCTATTGATGCTGTCATTATGGCTGGAGGAAGAGGTCAAAGACTTTCACCAATTACTGATAATGTTCCTAAGCCACTATTATTTGTTGGAGACAAGCCAATTATAGACCATAATTTATCAAGATTAAGTATTTTTGGGATTGATGATTTTTGGATTTCAGTAAAATATCTTGGTGAGCAAATCGAAGATTATTTTGGATCAGGTGAAGATAGAAATATAAGTGTAAAATATATTTGGGAAGACGAACCATTAGGGACAATCGGTGCTGTTTCAAAAGTAGACAATTTTAAACACGATTATATTCTTGTTACAAACTCCGATTTACTTACTAATTTGGATTATGAACATTTTTTCATAGAATTTCTAGATAAAGATGCTGATATGTCTGTTGTAACTATTCCATATCAGGTGAATATTCCTTATGCTGTTTTGGAAACGAAAGATGAAAATATTTTAAATTTTATTGAGAAGCCTACATATACATATTATTCAAATGGAGGCATCTATTTATTAAAAAAATCTGCGTTGGAAATAATACCCAAAAATCAGTTTTTTAATGCAACTGATTTAATGGAAAAATTAATCAAAATTGGGTTAAAGGTAACATCTTACCCGCTTGCAGGGTATTGGTTAGATATTGGAAACCCTCAAGACTACCAAAAAGCCCAGCATGATATTAAAAATATCAAGTTTTAATGGAAATACTTATTACGCTTTGTGCAAGAGCTGGGTCTAAGGGAATACCTGGTAAAAATATAAGATTGATAAATGGGATACCACTTATTTCATATAGTATTTCTCATGCAAATGCTTTTGCTGCTAAATATAAAGCAGATATTACCTTATCCACAGATGGGAATGACATAAAAGAAGTGGCCAAAATATATGGGTTAGAAACAGAATATATTAGGCCAAATGAAATTTCATTAGATGGGACAGGAAAAATGGAAACAATTTCACATATACTTTCCTATGAAGAGTCAAAAAGGAAAAAAAAATACGATTATATCCTTGATTTAGATATTTCTTCTCCGCTTAGAACTCCTGAAGATTTATTTCTAGGGTTTGAGAAATTATTAAACGACCCTTTTGCTCTAAATTTGTTTTCAGTTAATCCTGCAAATAGAAATCCATATTTTAATATGGTAGAGATACAGGAAAACGGTTATTATGGACTAGTCAAAAATGGCAATTTTTTAACTAGACAATCTGCTCCTGATATTTTCGATTTAAACGCCTCGTTTTACTTTTATAGGAGAATATTTTTTGATCAGGAGAACCCTAAAACTATTAGTAATAGATCTTTGATTCATTTAATGCAACATATTTGTTTTGATCTAGATCATCCAATTGATTTTGAATTTATGGAATTCTTGATTGCCAATAAAAAACTCGGATTCACCATTTGAAAATTCTAGTAATCGGATTAGGGTCCATTGGGAAAAAACATGTTGATGGAATATTAAACCTGTATTCTGATGTGGAAATTTATGCGCTAAGGACTAATTATAGTGCTGAAGTGTATAAAAGTGTTATTAATATTTACAGTAAAAAAGAAATTCCTTCAAATATTGACTTTATTATCATCTCTAACATTACATCTAGTCATGAAGATACTATTTTAGAGATGCTTGATTTAGAATGCCCATTATTTATTGAAAAACCTGTTATTTCTGATCTCAAAAATTCTGACAAAATAAATTATCTTATATCTAAATCAGGTGTTAAGACATATGTTGCTTGTAACATGCGTTTTCATCCATCTATAGTGTATATTAAGAATTATATTGAAACGCATTCCTTAAGAATTAATGAAGTAAATATTTATTGCGGATCCTTTTTGCCGGATTGGAGGCCAGGCAAAGATTTTAGAAATATTTATAGTGCAAATAAAGTAATGGGTGGAGGAGTACATTTAGATTTAATTCATGAAATTGATTATTGTTGTTGGATTTTTGGCTTTCCTGAATCTTTTAAAAGTATACAATTAAACAAGTCATCTCTTGAAATCGATGCAATTGATTCTGCTAGATACCTATTAGAGTATTCTGATTTTTCTGCAAGTATTTCTCTTAATTATTATAGAAGAGATGCAAAAAGACAATTGGAAATAGTAACAGATAATGATACTATCGTAGTTGATCTATTAAATAATAAAGTAACGAGCAATCTCAATAATATAGTACTTTTTCATAGGGATTTTAATGTTATTGAAACATATTCTAGTCAAGTGGAATATTTTGTAAATCATATAAATTCTGTGAATGGACCGATGAATAACTTTGAAAATGCAATTAAAGTCCTAAAAATAGCTATAAATGAGTAAACTAGTAGATAAAGTTATAGTAGTAACTGGGGGTAATGGATTGATTGGTAGTTCAATTTTGAATTATTTAAAATTTTCAGGCGCCATTTGTATAAATGCAGAACTTTATGGTCCTGACAATTTAGAAAATGGAACAATTTGTTGTGATGTAACAAAGAATGAATCTGTCAAACAAGCATTAAATGAAATTTTATTGAAGTTTAAAAAAATTGATGGTTTTGTAAATAATGCCTATCCTCGAACAACTGATTGGGGAGCAAAATTTGAGGATATTGAACTAGAATCATGGAGGAGAAATATAGATATGCAAATGAATAGTGTGTTTATTTGTTCTCAAGAAGTATTGAAGATAATGAAAAGGCAAGGTTTTGGATCTATTGTCAATATATCATCAATTTATGGGACTGTGGGACCCGACTTCACCGTTTATGAAAATACTGAAATGACAATGCCAGCGGCTTATTCAGCTATCAAAGGTGGAATTGTTAATTTCACAAGGTATTTGGCATCATACTATGGACCTGATGGAATTCGACTTAATTGCGTTTCACCAGGGGGTATCTTTGATAATCAAAAAGAGATATTTGTAAAACAATATGAACGAAAAGTGCCTATGCGTAGAATGGGTATGCCTGATGACATTTCACCGGCAGTTGCATTCTTGCTTAGTGATGAAGCTGGATATATAACTGGACAGAACCTTATGGTAGATGGGGGATGGACTGCTATTTAAATTAACATAAAAACAAATTAAGTTATGAGTAGTAAAAAAATAACATGGTGTAAGAATTGTTTAAATATGTCAACAAGACCTCGCATTACTTTTGACGAAAGAGGATGGTGTAATGCTTGTCAATGGATGGAAGAGAAAAAAACTTTGGATTGGAGTAAAAGACAAAAAGAGTTAGACAATCTAATAAATAAATATAGATCAACTAAAGGTAATTTTGATTGTATAGTTCCCGTTAGTGGAGGGAAAGATGGATCTTATGTTGCATATCAATTGAAACATAAGTACGGTATGAATCCACTATGCGTTACAGTTAGGCCCGCTTTGTCTTTAGAAATTGGTGATAAAAATCTTATTAATTTCATATACTCTGGGTACGATCATGTTCACATAACTCCTAACCCCAAAGTACTAGATAGGTTAAATAAATACGGTTTTATTGAGAAAGGATTTCCATATTATGGTTGGTTAATTGCAATACATACTGCAGTAATCAAAACTGCTGTAAACTTTAATATCCCTCTTTTATTTTATGGAGAAGATGGTGAGATTGAATATGGTGGTTCAACAGAGAGTAAGAATAATCCATTGTACGGTATTGAATATATGAAAAATATATATTTGGAAGGAGGCCACGGGAAAGTGTTTGAAAGGATAAAAGAAGATGGAGACATTTCTGATGCGGATTTAGCGTTTTTTAATTTCCCTAGTAGTAGTGAAATTTCTGACAATGAATTATCCTTCACACATTGGTCTTATTTTGAGCCATGGGATTCATATAGAAATTATATAGTAGCAAAAGAGAATTGTGGTTTAATTGAGAAAGATGAAGGCAATTTAGATACATTTACAAATTTTTCTCAAAATGATCAGGCATTATATGCTTTACATGCATATTTAATGTATTTGAAATTTGGATTTGGTCGAGCAACTCAGGATGCAGGAATTGAAATTAGAAGAGGATCAATGACAAGAGACCAGGCATTGAATTTGGTGAAAATGTATGACAATTCTTATCCTTATGACTTGATTAACACTTATTTAGACTATTATAGTATGACTAAGTCAGAGTTTGATGATGTTTTAGATAAGTATGCTAATAGGGATCTATTTGAAAAAATTGATGGGATATGGACTCCTAAATTTACCCCAGGCGAAGATTTTGAATTATGAAAATAGTAATTATTGATTATGGGATGGGTAATGTAAAATCAATTTCCAGTACATTAAAATATATTGGGATAAATGATGTCGTCCTCTCTAATAAATATGAAGATATAATACAGTCAGATAAAATCATTTTACCAGGTGTAGGGTCATTCTCTTTGGCTATGGCAAATATAAAGAACAATAAAATTGACTCTATGCTAAGAGAAGTGGCAATTGATTTGAAAAAGCCAATACTTGGAATTTGTTTGGGGATGCAATTGTTAGGTAAATCAAGTACAGAGGATGGTTTTTCAGAAGGCCTTGGATTAATTAGTGGAACTGTAACTCGATTAAATAATTTCGAAGGGCTTAAAATACCACATGTTGGGTTTAATCAAATTTTACCCAATTATAATTCCAGATTATTTGAGAAATTAAGCAATTTTCCGGATTTTTATTTTACTCACAGTTATAAAATGACGAGTGATAATGACCTTAATGCAAGCTATTGTGAGTACGGTGAAAAATTTGTTGCAGGATTTGAACTTCAAAATATTGCAGGGGTTCAATTTCATCCAGAACTTAGTCAAAATAATGGGATTCAGTTACTGAAAAACTTTATCAATCTATTCTAATGTTAAGAAAAAGGTTAATATTTACCCTCATATATTGTGATGGTTATTTTATGCAGAGTAGAAACTTCAGACTTCAAAAGGTTGGAGATATTAACTGGCTAATGAATAACTATAATTTCAGAGAAATAGCTACTTCAATTGATGAATTGATTATTTTAAATGCATCTAGAAATCAAAAGCTAATTAATTCGTTTGCAAAAACTATTTCAGAAATTGTTGATGAGGTTTTTATCCCTATAGCCGCAGGAGGAGGTATAAAATCCCTAAATGATGCGGTTAAACTTTTTGGAAACGGAGCAGATAAAATTGTGTTAAATTCTGCATTGTTTTTAGACAAATCACTTATTAGTCAATTAGTTAATATTTATGGTTCTCAAAGTATTGTAGCTTCTATTGATTATAAAAAACACCAAAATTTAAATCGCGTCTTTATAAATGATGGCACCGAGATGATTGATTTTGATTTAAGGAAGACTATTGAATATCTTGATGAATTAAAGGTTGGAGAGGTCTATTTGAATTCAATTGAAAAAGATGGAACAGGTTTTGGGTATGATTTGGATACATTGAAAAGCATTAAAGATGTCACTAAACTTCCCTTAATTATAGCCGGTGGGGCAGGGAATGAAATTCATTTTCGTGAAGGTTTGAGAAATTGTGAAGTTAATGCTGTTGCCACCGCGAATCTTTTTAATTTTATTGGTGATGGCTTACCAAATGCCAGGAATAAATTATTATCGGAAGGTGAAAATATTGCAAATTGGAATGGAATATAATAAAATATACAACATTATTTTTTCTTTTTTAAAATCGAAATATTATCGATTTTTTGATAGAATTTTATTGTTTTTTGCTCGGCGAAGTTCAAAGAAATCTCCTGACAATATGTCTCCTTTAGTAAGTATAATTATTGCCACTTATAATCGATCTGATATCTTGGTTAATAGAACTATTCCTTCAATATTGAATCAAACTTATAAAAATATTGAAATAGTAATTATTGGTGATAAATGTATTGATAACACAGCGGAGATTTTATCCAAAAATACTGATCCAAGGATATTATTTTATGATTTACCTAAAAGAGGAAAGTATCCAATGGATATAAAGGATCGGTGGTTTGTTCAAGGAAGTGTACCTAGAAATGTAGGTATGAGTATAGCCAGGGGCGATTGGTTTGTATTTATAAGTGATGATGATATAATGCTTCCTAATCATGTTAATACACTACTTAATGCCGCAATTGAAAAAAATGTAGAATTTATTTCAGCATCATATGAAACAATTAAGAACGGTGAAAAAATAATTGTTTACCCTGTGCCATATGGAAGAAACAATGTTTTAATTGGTGGGATGCAAACTTGGATGTATAAATCGTATTTAAAAGTTTTTAAGTGGAATGTTGATTCGTGGAGAAAAAATTGGAATAGACCTGTAGATTATGATTTACAACTCAGATTTTTAGAGGCAAAAGTTACTATGACTTCAATAAATGAAATAGTCTATTTTAATCCGCCTGTTGAGGGAACTAATACTACTGGTTACTTAGCGGCTATAGAAGCAGAATCTAACTTGCATTCAATGAACTAATTTTAAAACAAAAAATTGACTTATAAAAGTGTGGCTTTTTGTTATATTTTATATCAAAAATATTACTTTAATTAATCGGATTGAGATTAAAGTATATTCATACTAAAATTTTAAATAGATTTTATTTAATCTCTTTTTTTCTAAGACAAAAACATTTCTTTAACTCAGATGATTTATATAATCTGCAAAAATATAAATTTTCAAATTCAATATTATTTGTATAGTTTCTAGTAAAGTTGATTAATTTAATGTGTTAAGCGGTTTTTCAGAATAATGTCATATTTTACTTCTTCACAATTTAAATAGAAAAATTGATTTTTTTAAGGAGTTTTGTTTTAGACTTTTTATATGTGAATTTGCCATTTTCATTTTTTATTTATTTACAAATTAAAAGACATAAAATGGACTATATTATTAAGTGTAAAATCTTTAGTATCACAAACTCAAAACGAACTTTTAATTTATTTGCTTGCAAGTGGGAAATTCACTAATTAAAAAATACCCTGATGCCGAATTTATAGCTAGTATATTTTCTAACTATAAATTAAGAGGAGAAAGAACAATTTCCGAACACCTTACCATTGATAATATACCACTGTTTGAGGCATTATTGCCAGAAATGGTTGTTTATAAAATACCCACTTACAATGGAAAATTTTCATTTAGAAATTATATTTTTAATTTATTCAAGATGCTTTTAAAGTTATTATTAAGAAACTTTATTGGTATGTTTAAGATTTCTTGGTGGAATAAAAAAAATTTATTACCAGAAAATTCACTAGTTTTTCTAGTATTTAACAAATTGATGCTTTCTCAAATCGTAAATCCGATATTAAGAAATTTTAAACATGAAAATAATTTGGTTGCAATTGTTGACTCCAACTATTCTTTTGATAACACGCACATCCGAATTATAGATTCGCACAATCTTAGCACTTTTAAAAGTATCAGATTAATATTTAGACTTATTAAAACTAAAAATTTGATCTTGAAGGATTTACCTGGTTTACATAAAAGCTTACATTGTTTCAGTACTTTAGAGATTAGAGATTTTATAAATTGGTTATTCTATGAGAGAATCTTCGCATTGACTCATGAAGTTATTTTTGCAAATAATTTATTTACTAATGCAAAATGTAAATGTATTATATCAACCGATATTGCTGATCCTAAGGCAAGAATTTTTAGTATAGCGGCAAAAAACAATAAAATTAAAAGCCTTCAAATTCAGTATGGCTTAATAGATGAGTCTTCACATGAGTATAGATTTCCCATATTTGATAAAATTGCGGTTTTTGGTGAAAATTCTAAAATAGAATTATTAAAACACGGATTTAAAGATGATTGGATTGTTATCACTGGTTCTATAAAATATGACAGTAATAATTATCTAAATCGTCAAAATCTTCACAGCCGTTTTAATATTGAAAAGAATAAAACTATTGTGTTACTTGCATCAACGTATTTTATCAAGGGATATGAAAGTGCAAAGCTGATAGCTGATCAAGTTATTCTGGATATTTTTAATATAGTTCAAGATAATGATGATTTAGTTTTAATTATCAAGCCACATCCAATTTTGAATTCGGAGCGGCATTTAAGACATATGTCTAAAAAGTTCTCTAAAATTTATTTCGCCAAACCTAACGAAGATATAGTTGGATTAATAGGATCGTGTGATGTATTCATAAATTTTGGTTCAACATCAAATATTGATGGAATTCTTGCAAATAAATTAGTGATTAATCCTGTATATGATAGCTGGAAGGAGCCCAATAATTTATTATCAACAGGCCTAATTCTTTCACCTTCAAATTATTCAGAATTGGAATCTTGTATTAAAATGGCTCTAAGTAATGAATCAATTATAAAATATAAAAAAGCAAACAGTTCTAAAATGCAAGAATTTGTAAATAAAAATATACACAAGTTTGATAACAATAACTTTCAAAGAATTATTAAATTAATTAATTTATGATCAATAATAACTATAATTGCGTTAATTGTAAAAATCAACTTTTAATTCGGGAAGAAGAATTGTATTGTAATAATTGCAAAAGTAAATATACAATTCATGACAATATTCCAGTTTTACTAAAGGCTAATCTCGATTCATTTAAAGAGTCAGAAGCTAATTTCCACAATAAAGAAGCAGAGAATTTTTCTAATAAGAATAGAAAATATTCATATAGGGTTTCTAAATATCATGATGATTATCTTTCTGAATTCAAATATTTGCCTAAAGGATCATCTGTACTCGAGATTGGTTGTGGAGGAGGAATAGAATCATTGAGATTAAGTGAGTTAGGCATGAAGATTTATGTGAGTGATATATCAGTTGGTATGGTCAAAAAAGCTAAATCATTGCTAACAAACTCAAGTCAAGATAATTCAATTAATTTTTTAGTTTGTGATGCTGAGGAGCTACCATTTGGAGACAACTCTGTTGATTCAATTTTAATAGTTGCATCTTTACACCACCTGCCAAATCCTGATATATTTTTTCAAGAGGCTAGAAGAGTCCTGAAGCCAGATGGTTTAATGGTTGTAGGTTTTGAACCCAATCGATGGCCATACTATACAGTTTATCCTTTTATGCGATTTATTGGGAAGTTTATTAAAAAGACGAGCAAACGTGAAGATGATGTTTCTATTGGTGATATTGAAACAGAAGGGTTTCTTAAAAAAGATTTTGAAATGTTCATTTCATCTCATGAATTTGTGAAAATTAGAGTTCAAAGGATATGGTATATTAATGGTTTTGTTCATACAGCTTTAGCTAGATTGAATAAAGACCGTAGCCCTGATAAATTAATTGATTTACCTGAATTTTTACAAAAATTATTAGTAGGGATTGACGAAATAATATCTTTTGTGCCTTTAATTAATGTATTCTGCTGGCATTGGAATGTTATAATGAGAAAAAAAAATGTAGATGAAAAATCTTGATATTGGTATCGTAATTGTAAATTTTAATTGCGGTTCATACATATTAGAATGCCTAGAAAGCATAAAAAAAAATAATTTTTTATTATCAAATGTTATAATTGTAGATAATAATTCTAGTGATGAGTCTGTAGAAAAGATAGTAAAATCTTTTCCAGATATTGTCATATTGTATTCTGATTATAACTCTGGATTTTCTGGAGGTTGTAATATTGGTATTAAATATGCTTTAGAAAATAATTATAAGAATGTATTTTTATTAAATCCAGATACAATTCTTTCTGAAACTTTCTTTGAAAGTATCTATAAGAATCTTGATAATTACTGTTTATTAGTGCCCCAAGTTTTAAATCATAACAATTCGATTAGTATTAATAATAATGGAGGATTAAATTTTTATAGGGGGATAACATCAAGTAAAAATATAAACGATTCAGATTGTACTAATGAAGAGTATTGTTATTTAAAAATGTCTAGTGCATGTGCTATATTAATACCTAAATTGTTCTTTTCTGAGGTTGGATTTTTTGATGAAAATTATTTTTTATATTGGGAAGACACAGATCTGATTTATAGAGGTCTGAAAAGCGGATTTAGAATTAAGCTAATACTTAAATCTAAATTATTCCATGATGAAAGTAGTTCGAGTGGGGGAAAAAAATCCTTATTATCATTATATTATAATTATAGAAATCGATTATATTTTATGACTAAGCATTCAAGTAGATTTTATCAATTTTCTATTTTTAAATTGTATTTTGCTTCTACTCTTTTTATTAACTTTTGCATTCTGTTTTTTAAGGGTGAATTTTCTAGAATAGGAATTATTATTAAGGCTATATATGATTTTAAAAATAATAAACTAGGATTTAGTGACCTTACTGAATATGAGTAAAAATTTAATTAAAAATTCAATTAGATATACTTCTGCTATGATTATCAGTCAGTTTATAGGACTTGTCAGAGGTATTTTAATTCCTGTTATATTTACCGTTTCAGACCTTGGTACTTGGAATTTGTCAAACATTATAATTAATTATGGTAACAACTCACATCTTGGATCTTTGCATGGGCTTACTAAATATATTCCTTATTTAAAAGGCAAAAATTTGGGAACACGAATTGACGTAACAATTAGTGTTGTATTTGTCATAAATGTTTTTTTGGGGGGATTGTTTTGTATTGGTGTTTCAATATTTATTTATTACTTCAATTATGATCTTTTCAATTATTATTTAATTTTGATATTATTAGTAATATATTTACAACAAATTTTTCTCTTTAATTTTAATGTTCTTAGAGCCTTAGACTCATTTAAACTTTTATCTTCTGGGTTGATTATTCATGCACTAGGGCTTACATTTTTCACATTATTTTTTTCTATAATTTTTACCGATAAGGTTCTTGGAGCATTGGTGGGGATGGCACTTACATTTTTTATTACAAATGTCATTTGGCTATTTAATTCAAGTTATAACTTGAAATTTACCCTTGATAAGGGTATAACCTATAAAATATTTGAATTAGGGTTCCCTCTTATAATTTTGGGGTTTTTAGACTTAGTATTTATTACTATTGATAGGTGGTTAATCGCTTCATTTTTAGGGATAGTTGAGGTTGGTTACTATAGTTTGGGTATTATGGTTAATGGAATTTTTAATTTGATTCCTGGAACAATTTCAAGTACTATCAATCAAAGATTAATTCAAAATCATACTACAGATAAAGGAGTCGAAACAACTGCTTTGATTTCTAAATCAATTCTTGTAATGAAGTTTGTCATGTTGGTATTGATTAATGTAGGTATTTTTTTATTACCATTGATTATTGATTTTATATTGCCTAAATATATTCATTCAAAAAATGTAATTGTTATTTTTGTTTTTGCTTCTTATTTTTTCGCTATTTCGACTATTTGTACTAATCATTTGATTTCACTAAATAAACAAACTTACAATATTAAAATACTTTTATTTTTGATATTTTGTTCATTTTGTATTAACTACTTTTTGTTGAAAACAGGTAGTAACATAAATGAGGTAGCACTATCTACATGTTTATTATACACTCTCTATGGAACGATATTTATTTTCAAATCTTATAGTATTTTATATTGTTCTTTGCGATCCGTGGTTAACAACTTTATTCAGGTATTAACACCATTTGCTGTTTTGGTAATATTGTTTTCTATAGAAAGTATTTTTTTAAATTTTAGTACTTTATCAGCTTCGTTTTTATCTTTTCTTCTCAATTTAATTTTCATTATTTTTTATTTTGTTTATTTTGAAAATAGGCAAAATATTCTATCTATTGTTGGATCATTAATTAGTAATCTGAAACTTAAAAAAGTTTGAGTTAAATTAGTATTTCTATATTTTTTAATGATCAATTCTTTTTTAAGAAATTTTAATTAGTATTAATTTTTAACTTTTTGTACATATTTTTTCATTTGATTTAATAGTTTTATGAGTAATATTTTATTGTCTATTTGTATAGCGACTTATAATAGAGGTAGTTTTATAGGTGACACTCTACTAAGTATTTTACCTCAATTATCTAGTGATATGGAAATTGTCATAGTTGATGGTGGATCTACTGATAATACAGAAGAAATTGTAAATGATTATTGCAGAAAGTTTAATACAATCAGGTATTTCAGATTAAATAAAAAAGGCGGAATAGATCAGGACTATGATAAAGCTGTGGAATTTGCTACAGGAAATTATTGTTGGTTATTTTCTGATGATGATATAATTAAAATTGGTACACTGCTTGATATTAAGCTAAAGCTGTCGCAAGATCCATCATTAATTATTGTAAATGCTGAGTTGAGAAATTGCTATCTTAATAAGATTTTAAAAGGAAAATATTTGGAAATATCAGAGAATGAAGTTTATGAATCAAATGGGGATTCTTTTGAGCGTTTCTTTTTAAGAAATGCTGAATTCTTAAGTTTTATTGGTTGTGTTATCATTAAGAAGGAATTGTGGATGTCAAGAGACAGAAAAAGTTATTATAACACGAGGTTTATTCATGTTGGAGTAATATTTCAAAATATTTTACCTAATAAAATTATAGTAATACAAGAGCCCCACATTATTATTCGACTTGGAAATGCTGAATGGACCAAATTAGGATTCGAAATTTGGATGTTTTTTTGGCCTAATTTGATTTATTCTTTTAACCAGTTTAGGTTTATTGATAGAACAGTTATTACTCCAGAATTTCCATTTTTGAAATATTCTACATTAATATCTCAAAGAGCCTTAAATGCATATCAATTAGAAAACTATAAACTATTGTTAAGACCTATTTTAAAATCAAACTTTAGGAAATTTTTTTCATATTTGATTGCTGTTATTCCAAGGCATTTTTTTTGGATCATTTTATTTGTTTATTCAGTCTTTAAAAATAACAAAGTTTTAAAGTATAATCTTTTAAGAAGTGCAGCTTAAACGTAATTCGAATTTAAATCAACCCTTTCTTGTTCGTTTATTTATTTTCTCCAATCTTCTTCTCTGGAGTCTTAATATATACGTTTTCGATTTGAAATTTAATTTAAATGTTATTTTTATAATTTTTTTGGGTTTTTTGATTAAATCCAAGTCATTTTCTCGTTTTTATATATTTCTAAATGTTTTCTTAATTTATGGACTTATTGTTTCACTGATTTCATTTAATCAAACCGTAATATTTAGATCTTTGGGGAGTTTTAGTCTATTTATATTTTTATTTAACGCAATTTATAAGGTATCAAAAATTGTTAATTATAGTATTCCAGTTATATCGCTAAATGATGCTAAAATATCTATTCTATTAATTACTGTCGCATCTTTTATAGGAGCGATTTCTAATTATTTAAATGGAAATCCTATTTGGAATTTGTCCAATGGTGGATTGTATTCTGAGCAAAGTCATGCTGCAATTTCATTTGTGCCAATATTTTTTTATTTAATTAAAAATAAAGTCAGTTTATTTTTTTTGTTTATATTATTTACATTGTTTGTTATTTCTTCGTTTTCTACCACTCTTATATTTAGTCTTGGGCTTACCTTATTAGTTTTTCAATTTGTAGTAATTTTTAAAAAAGGAATTGACTTGAGCATAATTAAAACTGTTTTTGCCTTTGTAATTTTCTTATTTTTAATTTTATATTATTCGGATTTTGGCAAAGGCATTGAAATGAGAATCAATGATATTTTGAATTTTAGCAATTCTTCCAATTTATCTAGTGTAGTATATCTCAATGCATGGTCATTAGCATTTAGTAATTTATATGATTCATATTTTTTGGGAATTGGTTTTAATGTAATGGGTTATAATAACTTCGAATCAAATCAATATTTAGAGTTAATGACTAGTTGGGGTACTGAAAATATAGGCATTAAAGATGGGACATTATATTTCTCTAAGTTGTTAAGTGAGTTTGGTTTTTTGGCTTTTTTCTTTTTCATATACTTATATTTTAATTTGTTTAAGGTCGTTGCTAATTCTAAATATTTGTATGAGAATGGGTTACTTATTTTTTTATTTATTTCAATTGTTGCTATAGGGGGATTTATAAGAAGTGTTGGTTATTTCACAGGCCCTTTTGTTTTATTTTTGTTCTTTTTGTTTATAAATAATAATATAATTAGTTCTAATGATCGTAATATCCGGTGCTAATATTGAAAAAGGTGGTCCATTTACAATTTATAATTCCTTTATTCAATCGATTTCTAAAAAGTACCCTAATAAACAAATTACAGCGTTTGTGTCAAATAATGTAAATTTGCCAATTTTAGAAAATGTCTGCTATAAAAAAATCGGTTTTTATAAGTCTTTCTTTTTAAATAAATTCTTTGTTGAATATGTTTATTTTTATTTTTATTCACTTAACCATAATATCAAATTATGGGTTTCATTAAATGATTGTTCTCCAATTGTTTCTGCTGAAAAACAAATAGTATATTGTCACAATGCATCGCCATTTTATAAATTTAGTATTAAAGACTTAATTTATCCGACCAGAATTTTTTTGCAATCATTTTATTATAATTTGTTTTATTTTATAAATATAAAATCTAATAATTTTATTGTAGTTCAACAAGAATCATTTAAAATGCTTTTTTGTGATCGTTACAAAATTGATTCGGCTAAAGTACTTGTAAATGGTTGTAGTAATGTTACTTATAAAAGTAGTCAGTATAATCAATCATATAACAGAGATAAGGTTGTTTTTATTTATCCTACTTCAGCTTTACCCCACAAAAATATTGATGTCATATTAAAAGCAGCAGATAATTTAGGTAATTATAGTTCAGCTAATTTTGAAATTGTTTTAACAATTTCTGGTCTTGAGAATAGATATATTAAAAACCTTTACAAAAGGTTTAAACATATTCCCCAAATTAAGTGGGTTGGAAATTTAAATACAGAAGAACTTTTAAGTTATTATCAAATAGCTGATGCGCTTATTTTTTCTTCTAAATTAGAAACTTGGGGATTACCAATTTCTGAATTTAAAGAATTCAATAAGCCAATTATTCTTTGTAATGAACCTTATGCAATAGAAACTGCAAATAATTATACTAAAATTAAATATTTTAATTCGGATAATCATTTAGAATTGGCTAATATATTAAAGGAATTTATTGATAAAAAATTGGTTTTATTTGATGAGAGTCTAGTTAAAAATATTGAAACCGAATATCATTTTGAGAGTTTTGAAAAATTATTAGATTATGTCTTTTAAAAAACGCAAAGTTGCTGCTTCGATTGTACTATATAATGATAATTTAGATGTTTTGAAAAAGGCATTAAATTCCTTCAGTAATTCGTCTATAGATATTCAATTATTTTTAATTGATAATTCACCAACTGATAAATTAAAATCTGTTGTAAATGATTTTGATGTTATCTATATTCATTCTCCTAAAAATAATGGTTATGGTTATGCCAATAATCTAGCAATTTTTCATAAAAATAATATTTCAGATTATCATGTTGTATGTAACTCTGATATATATTTTGAAAAAGATGTTATTTCTGGCCTAATAGATCAATTTTATATTATAGACAATTTAGCATTAGTAATGCCAATGGTTTTATATCCAAGTCTAGAATTTCAAAATTTAGTAAAAAAGTTGCCTACGCCTTATTGGTTTTTCAAAAAAAGAATTTTCAAAATAAAAGATGATTCTAATATTCTTGATAATAATAAAACATTTTTAAATGTTCCATATCTTTCTGGTTGTTTTATGGTTTTTAAAACTAAAAATTTGAGAGATATTGGTGGATTTGACGAGTCGTTTTTTTTACATTTTGAAGATCTTGACAT
>JACCDH011129713.1_pt1 | contig 20864 bp, 15 predicted proteins | sample 7442481 | NCBI WGS metagenome assembly JACCDH01 (sample SAMN15323433, study PRJNA562643) | freshwater metagenome | isolation source: river surface water | place: USA:Blue River Watershed | collected 2017-08-15 | reverse complement strand
TCAGGAACTTTGAGAATTACCGATTGCGCGTACTCGCCCACTGCGGGTGGGACGGCGTGATCAATCGGGTTTGATGAATGCCCTCCCCCGTTAATGGGGAAGAGCCAAATGGAAATGATGTCCCGGCGAGCGTTTGGGTTCAGGAACTTTGAAAATTACCGATTGCGGGTGCTCGCCCACTGCGGGTGGGACGGCGTGATCAATCGTATTTGATGAATGCCTTTCCCCCGTTAATGGGGAAGAGCCGATGAATGCCTTTCCCACGTTAATGGGGAAGAGCCCAATATTCTTGGTGGTGGAGTATAGCAGACCGGCAAACACTCATCCCGAAGAAGTGAGGCTTGTTGTCCTGAAAACACTCCCCGAATGAGGAAATCGGGGCGCTTCCAAGGTTTTGCTCTAACTTCCTCGCTGGTTAGGAGAAATCCTGCCACCACGCGTGTCGGCCACTGAAGGCCAACATTCTTGACAATTATATAGCGCCATCTGCCACGGACCATTGCAAAGACTGCCCATGGGAGATGGGAGGGTCAGAATTGAGAGTCGCCGACGTCCTGCCACTCCCCGGATCATCTTGAGATGGTGGATTGAGGGGGGTAGTCCTTCAGACTCATGTGCTCAAGGCGCCATTCTTTGAAGTTCTCCGACTGAGCAACTGTGATTGCGTTGTCAGACATGGGATCGCAGTACGTCAGGCATATGCCCTGCCACTCGCCGGTCTGTGACTCAAATGCCTGAGCGAACAATCGTTCCAATTCTTCAGCGGCCTTGCTTGCAACCGCTGCCGCTGTCGGCTCATCACGCAAGCTGTTGTACAAGACCACGATGCCGAGCTGGTACGTATCAGCCGGTGCAACTCGCTCCACATCGGCTCCTTCATCAAGGTCAAAGAGCAATCCACGTATGTGATCGCCCCCCGCATCAAGGATGCCTTCAATGCGATCAAGAAAAGTCTCTTTGCCCGACATCTGTGGCGATCGCAGACGTGTTTCAAATGCCTCTGGGAATGCAGCGCGCCGGTAACGAGCTGCCAGCCATTTTTGGAGAATGTTGCGTCCCTGCTTGTCCAGCACAATATCCTGGCGGGGCGTACATGTGGACAAACTGGCCTTGGGCACAGGGATCTTTTCTGTTGCGGAAAGTTCGAGAACGACTAGGCCATCGGCCGACTGATACTCTATTTGCAGACGTCGAGCGGTCTTGGCGAATGAATCGCGGCCAAGCTTGCGCACCCGCTTTCCCATGATCACTTCAGCGTTCGGTTCTTTGCTTTCGCTGGCAGCCAAATCGCAATCGTGAGAAATCACTACGGCATATACGGGTTCTGACGAACCATCAGCAGATCCCAGGCTGCAGATCGCGACTGCTTCGTCGCTCAGAATGTCGCCTTGGCGCCAGGACAGATTTCTCGCAGTGTCCACCATTCGTGAGCACCTCAAGCATCTTCAGCTAGGTGGGGAACAGCAAACTCTGAGTCAGCGTGTGCACTTTTCTTGCGTCCAGCCAACCGCGAAGCGAGCCGTTCGCGTTGTTGAGATTCCCTAATCAATGTGTCCGTCAATTTCCGAGCCAAATCGACTACGTCTGCACCTTGCGTCACAGAATCCAAAAGTGACGGCGCAAGACCAATCTTCCGTCTCAACAACTGGGGCGTAATTTCAAGACCTGATTCGGCCAACACGTCAGCAGCTCTAGCCAGGGTTGAAAGTTTCTCTGCATTGGCTGGTGAAAGAGCCCCCCCCTTGGCCCACTCGTGGACTGCCTGCCGTGTCACTCCGAAAACCCGTGCCAGCTCTGTGACGGAGGTTTTTAATACCTCACGAATGTGCGCCAAATCACGAACAGAAGAACTGCGGTTGTTCGCCGCTTGGTTTGCTGCATCATGAATCTCGATCTGGTTTATGGTCCAGTTCGATGTGGCTGCACTGGCATGAAGATACATCGGAGACAGCAGACCAAAAGTCCCTGCCACGCAATACTTCATTATCCGGCCAGCCAAGTCGCCTCCGAGGTCGGATGGCTTTTCTTCAAACGAATCGGAGGCAGAGAATGTCGTTGCCTTCCCGGCATGTCGAACCGGGCCATCTGCTTGATAAGCTGCGTACACAGTAGATACCTCCCAGCCTCAGCTCTTCCACGCTTTAAGCGCGTCAGGCATAACAACTGCATTGAAAGCAACGTCGATTCCCGCTCGCAGGAGCGTCAGCTGGGATTTGATCTCATCCAAACTGAGCGTGTGCCGACCTTCAATGGATGCATCAGTATCCACGATTGCATGAACACCATTGATTTTTTGGAATCGATCTGCAACCTTGACTCCAATTGGCTGAAGATCCATGGGGAACCCCAAAGGTCCCGCTTGAATGATTGTTCTGGCAAGCACGGCACACCCGGCAGTTTGAAAGTGCGTCTCAGAAAAAGAGTGTGACACCTGAACGTCATCAGGCAACTTGTTGCTCAATCCAAGGACGCCTGAAGCCAAATATTCAGGTAGGCCATCTTCGCCATTGGGAGGAACGATTGCATCAAGATATCGAAGTCCAACGCGTTCGGTATGTGCCAGGGTCATGCATTCATGCACTATGCCCAGCCCCTTCATGAATTCATCAATAAACGACTCGAAGGTGTCGTACTCAGTCGTTTGAAATGAAAGGGCGTTTTGTTCGACGATAAAGCCCCTGGTGTTATCTGAGCTGGAAAACATGAGCCGCTCGACTTTCTCGACGGTTGGCTGCTGTTGTTGCGGCTCATCACCAATTTGAGACATCAACGAAATCGCCATGGCTACCCCCTTCTTAAAGTCGGGGTAGCCAGCTTTACGCATGCGATCCTGAATCTCGTCTGCATAAGCCCCAAGGCGCAGGACAGGGTTGTGCCGAACCTGGGCAATGGTGAAGTACACCGGCGCGTTCTTCATTTTTTCACCCATGACACTCTCCATTTGACTATCGGATTGACAGTTTACACTATACTTGACAGCCATGGAAGTGGCCGGGTCGCCGGAGCAGAACCACAGCCCACAGAACGACAGATCTCAGGGCACTCGCACCGTTCGCGCGACCCGTGTTCGTCGAGTCTGGCTAGCCGTCTGCAGGTTAGCTGTCCGGGAGAGGATCCGGAGGATTGCCTGGTCATGGAGGTACGCACGGAAGGCGTCGGACACATAGTATCGATGAACGTGGCAGTCGTCTGGTCATCCGCCGGAGCCGACACGGCACCTCCGGGATGTCTCTGGACCAGCCCCGGGTAGCCCGAAAGCCACTCACCAAGTATGAAAAGTACGGCCACGTGTGGTCCAGATGGGCGTCATCGATGGTGACCAGCGCGCCGGTCAGTTCACATTCAACCCGCCCATTCATCAGGCTTTGCCATCCATGCCCCCCACGAATTGATATCGAATCTCACATTTCCAGTATCAGAACTTCTTCCAAGTCAGATCCATGCGCACGCATCGCGGAGTTCAATGCCGCAACTGTGAACTCAGGTACCGACGGCGTACGAAAATCGAAGGCCAAACGTCTGGCTTTGACCGTTTCCCGATTGACACGCAGGAACTCCCCAATGCTTGCAGCCAGCGCATCTATGTCCTGTCGGTCGCGGACCAGTTCACGCGGCACAGCACTGACGGGCGCCTTCGGATGAAGCGAGCCAACTGCGGATCGATCATTAACCTCACTCACAAATGATTTCACAAGCTCGCGATCGATACCGAGTCGTCGTGCGTGAATATCCAGTGGTGAGAATCCGTCCTCGGCATAAGTCAAAGTATGAAACTGATCCAGCTTGTCGCGAACCTCTGATTCCTTAACTCTTGAAACTCTCAGGGGTACAGTCACCTGCGGGGTGATTTCATCGACGGATGTGACATGCTGCTCAATCGCCCGACGGAACAGGTGCAAGAGTTCATCGCTCATCACCACGAAACGAATTTCCAGCAGATTTTGAAGAGCCCCTGCCATTTGGGATGCAACACGCACCAGGATTGGAACGGCCTCCTCCGCTGGGTAGCCGTAGACGCCCATCGAAATCGCAGGAACAGCCAACCGGGTTAATCCGTTTTCATCAGCCAAAGCGATTGTGTTGCGCATGGCTTTCTCTAGGCTGCCAGGAGGGTCGACATCCTCGTAATACTTCGGGCCTCGGGTGTGGATGATGTAGCGACAACCCATATCAAAAGCAGGTGTTGCCAACGCTTCGCCTATTTGAAGATGCGCGGACTGCGAGCTGTAGGGTTCGAGACGGGCCCCTGCAGCTGCGTAAATTGCGCCACAGACTCCACTACCTGCTCGCAGGTTCGGATTTGCCGAATTGACGACACCGTCGCAGTCGGCCTGCCTGACGATGTTGCCCTTGACGACGGTAATATTGGCCATGGTCATATTGAATTCCCTCTTGATCGCACATCAAAGATCAAACACAGCGATCTCTGGCCGCGCCCCAAATCTAACTGGTAGAAGTGACGTCCCGAGTCCCTTCGAGACGTAGAGTTTGCAGGCCGTCGTCTCATACAACCCCGAAGCAAAAGTACCGCTGCCCGGGGGCCTCCATATGGGCCACCCAAAAAAGGTGATCTGACCACCATGGGTGTGCCCGGAAAGACACAGGTTGACTATTCCTGAACGGAGATTGGTCGGCAATTTTTCAAAATAGCCTGGCGAGTGCTGCACTAGCACCGCTGTGCCACCCTTGAAGGGTGCGTTCAAGAGTCCACCGTCTGGTTGGCCAGCAGTGAAATCATCCATGCCCGCGATGTGAAGAGTACGCCGCCGAATCCGATAAGAAGCCACCTCATTCACCAAAAGTCGTATCCCGTGGTGTCGATACTCGTCGCGTAACGCATGAAGATCAACATCGGCCCAGTATTCCCAATTCCCCAAAACAGCAACGATGGGCGTGTCGCCCAGAGCCGCAAGAAAGGAATGAAGAGTCGGAAGCCGATCCTGCTTATCAAGCACATCGCCAGATAGGATTACCAAATCGGGCTTAAGGGATTTGACTCGGTTGGCAACTTCCAACTCACGGCGACTGAAATCTTGAATGTGCAAGTCAGAAAGTTGAACGACTCGGATGCCTTTTCCTGTGGGGTCCAAGCGCATGTCGTGGATACTGACATCGATCCAGTTCGGCTCGATCCAGACGGCATACACGCCGAGCAAAGCCATCAGAACAACGGCCGCGATCCGAGTGCCCATGTATCAATCCATCCCCGTAAATCGAACATGCATTCCATGCCCTCGCCACAACTTCATAGGTTTCTCCGCGCCGGGGTCGAAAATCTCGTCTACGCTCGCTAATGCGACACAGGCAAAGTGACCAATCGCGCTCATCTTGGCGCAGCTGGCTGCAATCGCCTGCCAGTTGCTCGGGCGCTCGGCGCTATTGGCTGGAAATATTGCGGAACGCACCACAACCCACTCCGGCCGTTTGGACTGCCCGATGAACCAGATTGAGGGATCCACCTCCGGGTTGCCTTGCCAGGACATCAACTCGAAACCTTGCTTGTCCAGATGGTCGCGGACCACTTGCACGGCCATGTCGTGGACCTCCCAGGGCGTCATCTCAATCTTCTGGTCCGTAACCAAAGCGACTGGATCGATCGACCTTCTGGTACCCGGGTCCAGCAAGCCCCATCCCGGCATGTCTGCCACCCAGGCGCCACCGAAAAGCTTCTTCTTCATCGGCAGAATGCAGGCTCGACCGTTGGCCATCCTGGCAGCCGTGATGAACCCGTTCGGGTTTCCGGGGCCCCGCACTTTCCCATCAACGTCCTCGACGCGCACGAAGAACAGCTGATTGCCCAGACGGAACGACAAATGCTCCAGGAACGGCGGATAGGGGTGTGCTCGGAGCCATGACTGGATCCCGCCATCGGCCTGTTTGCTCAAGTGGATGCCGGCTGCCTGCCAGCAGGGGAAGAATGCTTCCGACATCTCATGCATTTCAATTTCGTACATGCTGTTCCTTAGTGCGGGCCATAGCGGCTCTTGATACCGTCGATCGTTCGAAATTCGTCTATGTAGCGCGTTTCCCCAGTGATTTCGTCTTTGAACGTTCGATGACTGTGCTTAAAGCAGGGCTCGCACCAACCCAATTGATGCCGCTTTGGATTTGCTGTGTCGCCAAACTGCGTCGGCGCACCGCAATTCGTACAGAGAACTTTCCCTTTCGCATCCCTGGTGGGCTGCTCGTTTAGATTCAACTGGTCCAGGATCGGACTCGACGCCGCATCGCCCGACAGCTTCTCGGGCTGCACGAAATCCAACGACATCGTTTTCTCGCCAGCATGGGTGAAGAAGACTCGTACCGTTCCGCCGGTGCTGTCGGCAAGCACCTGGCCAATGCCCCAATCCGTCTTCTTCGGATGCTTTACGCGATCGCCTTTCTTGTATTGCATGGGATATCCTTGATGAGCCGTCGCGCCTGACTCTCAGTCAGCCTGCTTCCTGAGCCAGCCTGGGATGTCGCCAGCGAGCGCTTTTTTGGCACTGCCACCGCATTCCGCATCTTCCGGAATGTCTTTCCACACAGTCAGAAAGTGGGCGCCCGGCGCTCCGTCCTGGACCACCGCGTATCCACACCGCAGCTCCTTGCGTCCCCATGTCGTCTGCCACTGTGCCGAGAACAACCACAGCTCGGCACCATCGGGTTTGCCTTGTAGAAATTCCTGCCACGCTGCATTAAGGTGGCCAAAGGGCAAATCAGGCGCAGCCTTGAGCGGATCTGTGACAACCTCACGCTTCTCGATCTCCTGCACAGTCAGTCGCTCCAGCAGGTGTTCGCGCTCGACGGCGAACTCGCGTTCCTCCGGGGACACGTAGATTTCCTTCTTCTGGAGCATCTCCTTGACCTTCATGTAGATCGCCACTGGCCAGACGGCGACCACGAAGATGGCCGCAAGTACCGGGGCGACGATGTTGTTGAGGATGCGATAGGAAAGCTTTTTGCGATCCGGGTTGACTGCTTCAAGCAGATCACGAAGGGAGTCAGACTCCTTCTCCTTAGTCAGGTGATGTGCGCCGTAGACGACGGCAAGGACAACTGTGCCGATGCCGAGGTACCAGTAGAGATAGATCACGCCGACTCCCCCTCACCCTTGCCGCTTCGAGGGAACACAGTCATGGCGCCAACCCCGTAGCCTTCGGGAGCGTTATCAGACTCGGCAGTGCCGTTATGACGAACCCGGGTGGCCACAATCACACCTCGCTCGATATCCAAGAACAAGTCCCGTTCGAAGGTGCTGCCGTAGCCCATGTGGACATACTCGAGTTGCTTGCCCTGTGGGATGCGGATCGAGCCGGAGTACCAGTGAGCGAAAACGCGATCGGGAAAGTCCGGGAAAATGGTCGCCAGCGTTGCGTCGGCTCCGCCCTCGAGCGTACCGCTCAGCTCCACCAGGTACAGGCGGTCATCCACGATTTCCCAGCTGCCGACGTAGCCTCGCCACAAGGCTGTGCAGTTGGACTCGAAGCGCGGGTTAGTGCCCCCCATTGCGAAATAGTCGCTTAGGGGGTTCGTGCACATGGCAACGTCCTCTCCCTGGTAGTGCAGTCGTTCTGCAATCTGAGCCGTCATGATGGTTCCTTTCCTCGTTACCGAATCGGATGCACCAAATCTTTATGCGACACATGAACAATTGATTATGATTCTATCGACACATTCTAGAGCATCTAATATACTTTCTGCAACAATCCGCACAAGTGCTACCAAAACCGCGTGAGCCACACAGGATGCCAACAGAACGACTTGCTGAACTGACCCAACCGCAACGCGATCGGCTCGCGTTCGTGGAGTTGCGTGTGCGCTTCATCGGCGAGATCCGACGCCAAGACCTGGTGTCGCGGTTTGGCATCCAATCTGCAGCCGCGACACGAGACCTCGCCGTTTACAAGGATCTGTCGTCCGGGAACATCGACTACGACCCCAAGGCCAAGTCCTATGTGCTGACCGACCAATTCCGTCCGCTATTCGACTTCCAGCCTGAACGCGTGATGTCCTGGCTCACCCAAGGATTCGGTGACGGCGAACCGATGCTCCATCGAGCTTGGATCGTCAGTGATGTGCCCACACGGCTCACTCACCCAGATCTTGATGTGCTGGCTGCCGTTACGCGTGCCATCCACCAGGAGTGCCCACTGGCCCTCGAGTACCACTCGATTTCAAGTGGATGTACAGAGCGAGAGATCATTCCTTTCGCGCTGATCGACAACGGTCTGCGCTGGCACGTTCGCGGCTTTGACCGTAAATCGCAGGAGTTCCGGGATTTCGTCATCACGCGGATCAAGCGCCCCGTTGTGCTGAAAGGTCATCCCGTGGCAGCCCACGAGACGAACGACCAAGACATTCAATGGACTCGGATCGTCGAGCTAGATCTGATTCCCCATCCGGACCAACCCCGGCCGGAAATCACCGAAATGGACTATGGCATGCGCGACGGAGTGCTTCGGATGAAGCTGCGCGCAGCCACTGCGGGGTACATCCTTCGCATATGGAGCGTCGATTGCTCCCCAGATCACAGTCTGCGCGGGCCGGAATACCGCCTCTGGCTCAGAGATCACCTGGCCATGTATGGCGTCAAAAATGCGATCCTGGCGCCGGGTTACAGATCACCTGACCAGCTGCGACTTGAAGTGGAGGTCGACTGATGATGGACTTGCAGTTGGCTGAGAAACTAGAACGTCTCATCGGTGAAATCGGCGACCTCAACAGCAAGTTGATCCTGCTGGTTGGCCCCAGCCGCAGTGGCAAAACGCAACTGCTCCGCCAGCTCGGCGCCAAGCTCAACATCGAACCGCTCAACGTTGGCCTGGAGCTAGGCCGCCGTTTGGCTGCCACACCGAACAACAAGCGCGGCTTCTCGGCAGGCGAACTGCTGCGTGAGATCGCTGACAAGGAACGAACGGAAGACCCTCTGCTGCTCGACAACCTGGAGTTGTTGTTCGAGCCGGGTCTGCAGATCAACCCGCTTGACCTCGTCAGGCGGCTGGCTCACTCCAAGCGCGTCGTGGCCGTCTGGCCTGGCGAGCTGCGCGGTGATCGCCTGGTGTACGCCGACATGAGCCATCCAGAACATCGTGACTACAGCCGTGACGGCGTGGTCGTACTCGAAATTTGACGCTGAGGGGAAGAGAGAACCATATGGCCAAGAACATGAAATACGGAGATCTGATCCAGTTCGAGCAGATCGAGTCAGTCATTCAGCTGCTCGATGCCGGGCGCCCGGACGAAGCCAAGAAGCTCGTTGCGACCTATGTCATCTCCGACGACATGGCCGAGCGGATTTCCAAGCTCATGGTTCCCCAGCTCAGTTTCGACGACTCAGTCGATCACAAGGGCGTACTCATCGTCGGCAACTACGGTACGGGTAAGTCGCACTTGATGTCAGTGCTGTCGCTGGTGGCCGAAGACGCCGCATATGCGCCGATGATCCGTCACCCCAAGGTCGCCGAGGCGGTTGCCCTGATCGCTGGTCGCTTCAAGGTGCTGCGTATCGAGGTGGGCGGCCTGCAGATGCCACTGCGCCAGATCATCACCCTGCAGCTTGAGCGTTTCCTCGAAAAGCTCGGCGTCGACTACACCTTCCCGACAGCCGACAAGGAGCTCAACAACAAGGACTCCTTCGAGGAGATGATGGCCGCGTTCGCGGAGAAATTCCCGGACCAGGGTGTGCTGCTGGTTGTCGATGAGTTCCTTGAGTACCTGCAGTCCCGTCGCGACCACGAACTGGTGCAGGACCTGGCCATCCTGCGTCAGATCGGCGAGGTCACCAAGCACCTGAAGTTCCGCTTCGTGGCTGGTGTGCAGGAAGCCATCTTTGACAGTGTGCGCTTCCAGCACGTCGCCGACAGCATGCGCCGGGTCAACGAGCGCTTCACTCAGATCCTGATCGACCGTCAGGACGTCAGCTTTGTCGTCTCCGCGCGCCTGCTTAAGAAGACGGCTGACCAGCAGAACAAGATCCGCGATTACCTCACGCCGTTCGCCAAGTTCTATGGCTCCATGAACGAGCGCATGGATGAGTACGTGCGGCTATTCCCGGTTCACCCGGACTACCTGAAGACCTTCGAGCAGATCCACTTCACCGAGAAGCGTGGCGCGCTCAAGACCATCGAGGCCGCCATGTTGGCCATCCTCGACCAGGAAGTACCCGCAGACAAGCCGCTGTTCATCAGCTACGAGAATTTCTGGAACACCATCAAGGCCAACTCGGTCCTACGCGCTGACCCCAACATCAAGGAAGTCCTGCGCGTGTCCGAAGTGCTGGAGTCCCGCGTGCAGCAGGCCTTCACGCGCCCGGCCTACAAGGCAATGGCACTGCGCGTCATCAACGCGTTGGCCGTCCACCGCCTGACCACGGGCGGCGACATCCATGTGCCCATTGGCCCTACGGCTGCCGAGCTGCGCGACGCCCTGTGTTTATTCCAGCCGGGTGTGGAGGACATGCCGGGTGATCCGGCCGAGAACCTGCTCTCTATGGTCCAGACCGTCATGCGGGAAGTGCTGAAGACCGTCAACGGCCAGTTCATCTCCAAGGCGCCGGACACCGAGCAGTACTACCTCGATCTCAAGAAAGACATCGACTACGACGCGCAGATTGAAAAACGAGCCGAAGCCCTGTCCGACGATGCGCTGGACCGCGCCTACTACAGCGCCATCAAAGCACTGATGGAATGCAGCGACGACCTGCGCTACCCCGGCTTCCAGATCTGGCAGTACCAGATCGAGTGGCAGGAGCGCCGTGTCGAACGCATGGGCTATCTGTTCTTTGGTGCGCCGAATGACCGGCCCACCGCCCAGCCCGAGCGCGATTTCTACATCTACTTCATTCAGCCCTTCGACAAGCCGAAGTTCAGCGACAACAACCTGGCGGACGAGGTGTTCTTCCGACTGAAGTCGCCGGACGAGGACTACAAGCGCTACCTGTCGCAATACGCGGCGGCACTGGATCTGGCGTCTACGGCCAGCGGCGGCGCGAAAGCCATCTACCTGTCCAAGGCTCAGGACTCGCTGCGGTCCATGAGCAAGTGGCTGCAGGAAAAGCAGATGACCGCATTCGAGGTCACCTACCAGGGCAAGACTAAGACGCTGCAGGACTGGTCCAAGGGCGTGTCCCTGCGCGACCGTGCGCGACTGGGCCCGGACGAGCGCATCAACTTCCGCGACGTGGTGAACATCGTCTCCGGCCTGGCACTCGGCCAGCGCTTTGCCGACATCTCGCCCGAGTACCCCACCTTCTCGTTGCTGGTCACCGAGGCCAACCGCAAGCAACTGGTTGGCAATGCACTGCGCGTCCTGGCTGGCGGCACCCGGACCAAGGATGCGGCTGCCATCCTCGACGCTCTGGAACTGCTCGATGGTGACCGCGTCGATCCGGCCAACTCGCGCTACGCGCAGGAGGTACTCAACCGCATTAAGGCCAAAGGCCACGGCCAGGTGCTGAACCGCAGCGAACTGCTGTCGGGCACATCGGACGTCGAGTATTTCGCGCCGATCAAGTACCGGCTCGAACCCGACTTGCTGGTCACCGTGCTGGGGGGCTTGGTCTACTCCGGCGACATTGTGCTGTCGATCACCGGCGACAAGATCGACTCCGGCAAGCTGGTGCAGCTCGCAGAGCGTTCGCTGGAAGAGCTCAAACAGTTCAAGCACGTCGAGGCACCCAAGGAGATCAACCTCGCAGTGCTGCGTGCCTTGTTCGAGTTGTTCGACCTGCCGTCCGGCCTGGCCCAGAAAGCCAGCCAGGGCGACACCGAGCCGGTCATCAAACTGCAGGAGAAAGTCAGTGCGCTGGTGCCGCGCGTGCTCAAGGCCGGCTCCGACCTGCAGCAAGGCAAGCTCGGCTTCTGGGGCCAGAACCTGCTGCGTGAAGAAGAAGCCAAAGACTGGCACGCCCGGCTCGATTCGCTGAAAAAGTTCACCGAGTCGCTGGCGCCGTACAACACCGTCGGCAAGCTCAAGAACCTGCGCGTCACGCAGGAAGACCTGGACGGCCAGAAGAAGAATCTGGAGATTCTGGCCGCCGTCGAGCGAATGCTAGAACTGGTGGTGGAACTGGGCAGCACGGCGTCCTACCTCTCGCAGGCGGAGATGGTGTTGCCTGCCGAGCACCCGTGGGTGAAGCAGGCCGAAGCCGCCCGCAAGGCACTGCAGGAAAAGTTGAGTCAAGACCGCACAGCCGAGCACGCCGCCGAATACCGGCAAACGCTAAACCAGCTCAAGAAGGACTACATCACCGCCTACATCGCCAGCCACAGCAAGGCGCGGCTCGGCGTGGCCGAGGACAAGACCCGCAACGCCCTGCGGAAGGACGACCGCCTACTGGCATTGCGTGTGTTGGCTGGCGTGTCGCTGATGCCCACCAGCCAGCTCACTGCCTTTGAGGAGTCGCTCAACGGCTTGAAGAGCTGTTCCTCGCTGGACGAGCCGACCCTGGTCACGGCCGCCGTCTGCCCGCACTGCCAGTTCCGCCCGTCTGCAGAGCAGTTGGAGCTCATCCCGGCGGCCAACCGCCTGCATAAGCTGGACGACGATCTGGAAGAACTGCTGGCCAACTGGCAGCAGACCCTGCTGGAGAACCTGGAAGACCCGTTCACGCAGGACAGCTTGGGCCTGTTGCCACCCGCGTCCAAGAAGCTGATCGACGCATTCCTTGCCTCACGCAAACTGCCGGACTCGATGACCGCCGAGTTCGCCAACGCCGTGCAGGAGGCACTGTCGGGACTGGAGAAGATCGCGGTCAAGGGCGATGAGATCAAGCAGGCACTGCTGCAAGGTGGCTCACCGGCCGCGCCTGACGACCTGCGCAAGCGCTTCGACACATTTATGAATGAGCGCTGCAAGGGCAAGGATGCCACCAAGCTGCGCTTCGTGATCGAGTGAGCTGAGACCGATGGCCAAGGCAAACGGCTTCGCCGTACTCCTCACGAAAGATCGGATGAGCACACTCCTTGAGTGTGTAGCCGAGGAGCGCGCGTTCGCAGAGCCTGTTGCCGATTTTCAACATAGCCGAACCGCGCCATTGGTCTGCTTTGTCATCAGCGCGGGGAAGTTGACGCACATTGGTCTGGGTCGCCGTGGCGTGCGAGCCGGTACAGGGCTGAGCCGGTTGAACATAGACAGGGCGGAAGAACTCCCCGAACCGCTGTCAATCCGGAAACTGCTGAATCGTCTGCCGAAGCGCAATGCCGCGTCCGTGCGCAAGCGGTTTCAGTCTGGCGGCTTGTTGACCGAGAAGGGCTTTTCCGCCGTCGTTGAAACCATTCGCCAGCTTGCTCCCCAGGCCAGCACCCTACTGGATCGTTTCAGTGAAGCCAGAACAGACCGCATTCGGCGAATGCCCGACAAGGCAAGGGAAAACTTGGCACAACAGAAAGAAGCAGTGCTCACGGCTCTGTCGATTGCTGGACTCAGCCGTGACCCTGTTCAGGAGTGGACACCATCGGACGAAACGCCAGTGTCTTTTCTGGATGGCTTGCCCAGCGTTCGGCTGCGCGAAGACCCGATGGTGATTAACGACCTGCAAAACCTGCCCGGTTTCGAGGTGATCAAGACCTATCCCTATGGAGCTGCGGTTTTTGAGTCCGAGGAAACATCGGAACGTCTCACGGTCATTCTTGCCAATCGGCTTCCGCTGGAAGAACAGACTGGCACCGATCTCATCTATTTCAATGAGACCTACCAGAGCTTTGTGATGGTTCAGTACAAGGCGATGGAGCGAGCGAATCGGAAGAGTGGCATCCCGCTTTATCTCTACCGATTACCCGACGCGCAGTTGAAGGAAGAAATCGATCGCATGGATGCCGTGTTGGGTGCGTTGAAAGCTTGTGAGCCAAACACCGACATCGGTGGATTCCGTCTGACCGAAAACCCGTTCTTCCTCAAGCTCTGTCCCAGACTCGTATTCAACCCTGACAGTGTGGGCCTTGTTCCCGGCATGTACCTGCCACTGGACTACTGGAAGCTGTTAGAGAACGACCCCGGCATCAAAGGGCCGAAGGGTGGCCTTCGGATCACCTATGAAAATGCAAAGCGCCATTTCGACAACACCTCGTTTACCACGGTGGTGTCCAAAGCGTGGGTTGGCACCACGCCCAGCCAGTCGCAGGTGCTTCAGGATGTGATCCGGGCAACCTTGGAGACAGGCAATGCGGTAGCCATCGCGATCAAACCGAAGAAGTCCGCCGAACTCAAAGCGGACGATAAAGAAATTGAAGAGGAATCACTCGATGACTGACTTTTTTTCGGCGAGCGCAGCCTCGTCCGCCACTGGCCCCGTCGAATGCCTTGGCCAGACGTTCACCAGCGACAACGCCCGGCGCGAGCACTTCACCAAGCTGCTGGCCGAGAAGCTAAAAGATCCGGCGTTCCGCAAGATCGAGGGTTTCCCGCAGGGTACGGACGAGGCCATCCTGGCGATGTCGGACCCGCCGTACTACACCGCGTGCCCGAATCCCTTCCTCGAAGATTTCGTGCGCCACTACGGCAAGCCGTATGACCCGAGCGTGAAGTACAGCCGCGAGCCGCAGACCATCGATGTCTCGGTCGGGAAGACCGACCCACTTTACAAGGCTCACTCGTATCACACCAAGGTTCCACATCTTGCGATCGTGCCATCCATCTTGCACTACACGGAACCGGGCGACATCGTGCTCGACGGCTTTGGTGGCTCGGGTATGACAGGTGTTGCTGCGCAGTGGTGCGCATCTGCTCCGGCTGCTTATCGCCATGAACTGGAAACCGAATGGAAGAAGCAAGGTAAAGCCGTGCCAAAGTGGGGAGCTCGTCGCATCATCCTGAATGACTTATCGCCGGCTGCGACCTTCATTGCGGCTAATTACAACTTGCCGTTTGATGTTGATGCCTTCTCAAAGGCAGGCAAACAACTGCTAAAGGACGTAGAAAAAGAAATTGGCTGGATGTATGAAACCAAACATTCGGATGGCAAGACAACTGGTTGCATCGAATATACGGTTTGGAGCGAAGTACTTAGCTGTAATTCGTGTGCAGGCGAGGTTGTATTCACCGAAGCAGCACTAGACTTGGAAACGTACCGGGTTGATGAAGAAATTACCTGTCCGCACTGTGGCTCGCGAGCAAGCAAGGAACAGATGGACCTGGTGTTTGAGTCCTATATGGACCCAGTCACAAGTGAGGTTTCCAAACGACCTAAGCGCGCCGCATTCTTGATCCAGTACAAAGTTGGCAAAAACAGGTATTCAAAAAAGGCTGACGATGCAGACCATGCGCTGTTGAAAAAGATAGAGAACTTGCCACTTCCAAGAGAGGTTCCACTGTTTTCACTTCCAGACTCCCAAATGACCCGTGTTGGAAGAATGAAGACAACAAACACAGTTACAGTTCCAAGTTTATTTCTCGCTAGATCTTCGCATGCGATGGCATGCCTGTGGCGTCACGCAAACTCTCACAATGATTTCCGCATTCGTCAAATGTTGTTATTTATGGTGGAGCAGGCGATTTGGGGCCTGTCTGTCCTCAATAGATATCAGCCAATTCAGCAGGGCAGACCTGGAGGATCGCAAGTCAATCGACAGCTGACGGGCGTTTTGTATGTGCCCTCTCAACATGCGGAATGTAGTCCCGAATACAACCTCGGAAACAAGCTAGACAGACTAGTAAAAGCATTCAACACATATCGACCTCAAAGCGGCTCATCAATCGTCACTCTTGGGTCTGCATCGAAGCTTGGCGTGGCGAATGACTCTGTAGACTATATTTTTACGGACCCACCCTTCGGAGAAAACATTTATTACGCCGATCTCAATATCCTAGTTGAGGCATGGCATCAAGTCCTTACCGATGCCACCCCGGAAGCGATTGTTGATCGTGTCAGGCAAAAAGGGGTCCCCGAGTATCAGCATCTGATGCAGCGCTGCTTTGCGGAGTATTACAGAGTCCTCAAGCCGGGCCGATGGATGACGGTAGTGTTCTCAAATAGCCGCGCGGCGGTCTGGAACGCGATTCAAGTCGCATTGCAGCAAGTCGGATTTGTCGTGGCCGAAGTTACGGCGCTGGATAAAGTGCAAGGTAGCTTTCAGCAGGTAATGTCCACCAACGCGGTAAAGCAGGATCTTATTATTTCTGCTTACAAACCCAATGGGGGGTTGGAGGAGCGCTTCATTAGGACAGGTGCTAATGCAGAGTCTGCTTGGGACTTTGTGCAAACGCACCTGAAACAGCTGCCTGTGGTCAAGGTTACGAGTGGCTACCCGCAGGAGCTTCTGAACATCGTCGAACGTGATCCACGTCGTATCTACGATCGTATGGCGTCTTGGTTCATCCGCCACGGCGCAATGGTGCCAATCTCAACGCCGGAGTTTTTGGCTGAGCTGCCCATTCGTTTCCGCGAGATGGATGGCATGGTGTTCCTGCCCGACCAACTGGTCGAATACGAGAAGACGCGGTCGCGCATACCGCAGGTGAAACAAGCGGAGTTGTTTGTTTCCGACGAACGCAGTGCTATCGACTGGCTGACCAACTTCCTGCTCAAGCGCCCATCTACTCGGTCGGATATCCACCCGGAATACATTCCGCAGATCGGTTCGGCCAAACGGAAGGGCGAGATCATTCCTGAGTTGGACCAGCTACTCGAGGACAACTTCCTGAAGTACGACGGCACCGGTGAGGTGCCCAGCCAGATCCACAGCTATCTTTCTTCGAACCATAAAGACCAACGTGGTTTGGACAAGAGTGACCCAGCACTAGTCGCCAAGGCTAAGGACCGTTGGTACGTGCCTGATCCAAACAAGGCACAGGACCTGGAGAAGAAGCGTGAGAAGGCGCTGCTCAAAGAATTCGAGAACTACAAGGCTTTCACTGGCCGCAAGATCAAGGAGTCGCGCCTGGAAGTTCTTCGCGCTGGATTCCGCGCGGCATGGGCAGCCAAGGACTATCAGACCATTATTGGTATAGCTAACAAGCTGCCAGAGGAAACTCTGCAAGAGGACGAGAAGCTGCTCACCCTCTATGACCTCGCGCTGACCCGTACAGAGGACGGGATCTGAGCGTGGCAGGCAGCGGGTTCACCATCGGCGACTGGTGCTGGTTCACCCGGCAGGCATCGCCCTGCCGGGTGATCGAACGGCAAGACGTGTGGGGCGAGATCGCCTATCGCGTCTGGCTGCCCGCCAAAGATGCGGTGGTGCGCGCTCGAGCGGTGGATCTAGCCTCGCTGGAAAGCGTGCGCCCGAGCGTGGAGCAGATCCGGCACATCACTGCTGCGGCCAAACTGCTAGATGCCCTGGAGGACAACCTGCTATTGGCGCCCATCCAGTCCAGCGTGGTGCCGTTGCCGCATCAGCTTTACGCGCTGAACCGCGCCATCAGTCGCGACCGCATTCGCTATTTGCTGGCCGATGAGGTGGGCCTGGGCAAAACCATCGAGGCCGGCTTGGTGCTGCGCGAATTAAAGTTGCGTGGCCGGGTGAAACGCATCCTGGTGGTGGCGCCCAAGGGGCTGGTGCGCCAATGGCAGGCGGAAATGCGCCTGCACTTCGGCGAGAAGTTCCAGTTCATCGAGCCCTCCGAGCTGGCGGCCTTCCGGCAGTGGCGCAGTGGCGGCGCAGGCGAGGAAGAAAACCTGTGGCGCATGCACGACCAGGTGATCTGCTCGCTGGATTCGGTGAAGCCGCTGGAAGGCCGTCGCGGCTGGAGCCTGGAGCAACTCAACACATACAACCGCGAGCGTTTCGAGGACCTGGTTTCAGCGTCTTGGGATCTGGTCATCATCGACGAAGCCCACCGCATGGGCGGTAGCACTGAACAGGTGGCCCGCTACAAGCTGGGTGCAGCACTGGCCGAAGCCTCGCCCTATCTCTTACTGCTTTCGGCCACGCCGCACCAGGGCAAGACCGACCAGTTCATGCGGCTGATGCAGTTGCTGGACCGAGAAGCCTTCCCGGACGAGAGCAGCGTCAGCCGAGATCGGGTTCGGCCCTTCGTGATCCGCACCGAGAAGCGCGTGTCCATCAATGCCGAGGGCCAGCCACTGTTCAAGCCGCGTGTCACCCGGCTGCAGGCGGTGGCCTGGCAGGCCCGACATGGCGCGCAGCAGCGTCTGTACGATGCGGTGACCGACTATGTGCGCCACGGCTACAACCAGGCAATGGCTGCCAAGCAGCGCCACGTCGGGTTCTTGATGATCCTGATGCAGCGGCTGGTGACGTCCAGTACGGCAGCCATCCGCACCACGCTGGAGAAGCGCCAAGCTCTGCTCGATACGCCGCAGCCCCAGGCCAACCTGTTCGAGAACACCAGCGCCGACGAGTGGGCAGACCTCGACGGCCAGTCCCAGGTGGATCTGGCCATGCAGTCCAGCGGTTGGGAGTTGGAGAAGTCCGAAGTCGAGATGCTGCTGGATCTGGCGCGGGAAACCGAGGCCGCCGGCACCGATGCCAAGGCCGAGGCACTGCTGGAGCTGATCTACAAGGTCCAGCAGGAGGAATGCGACCCGGCGCTGAAGGTACTGATCTTCACCGAGTTCGTGCCCACCCAAGCGATGCTGGCCGATTACCTGGAGAGCCGTGGCTTTTCGGTGGCGATGCTCAACGGCAGCATGGATCTGGAAACCCGCACGCGGGCGCAGCAGGCGTTCTCCAAGGATGTGCGCGTGCTGATCTCGACGGACGCAGGTGGTGAAGGTCTGAACCTGCAGTTCTGCCACGTCATCGTCAACTTCGACATGCCGTGGAACCCGATGCGGATCGAGCAGCGCATTGGCCGGGTGGACCGCATCGGGCAGAAGCATGTGGTCCGCGCCATCAACTTCGTGCTTGAAGACACCGTGGAACACCGCGTGCGCCAGGTGCTGGAGGAAAAGCTCGAGGTCATCGCGCAGGAGTTCGGCGTCGACAAAGCGGCCGACGTGATGGATTCGGTCGAGGCCGACCCGATCTTCGACGAGCTGTTCGTGCACGGTCTGCAGAACCCGGACGCCATCGAACAGGAGTGCGACGCGGTGGTGTCGCAACTGCGATCCACCCTGGCGGAGTCGAAGAAGAACAGCGATCTGCTCACTACGGAGCACGATCTCGACGCCATTGAAGCCCGCAAGTGGCGCGACCACCCGGCGCAGTTCTGGCTGGAGCGCGCCATTACCAGCGGACTGGCTGCGCGCGGCGGCTCGGCAACGAAGGTTGGCAAGGCGTGGCGGGTGAAGTGGGCGGACGGCAGCGAGTCGGCCCAAGCGTGCTTTGACGCCCGCACTGCGGATGAGAACCCGGAGTTGGAATGGGTCACGATGGAAGACCCACGCGCCCGTGCTGTGATCAGCGAGCTGCCGCGCTTTGTCGCTGGCCAACCACTGCCGGTGATCCGCGTGACCGGCCTGCCGGATTCGGTTCGCGGCATCTGGTCGATATGGGAAATCAGCCTGGCGGCCGAAGGCTTGAGTCGGAAGCGCTTCCTGCCCGTGTTCATCAACGAGGAAGGCCGCCCCTTCGTGCCGACAGCCAAGCGCGTATGGGATCTGCTGCTGACCGAAACCGTGGATGTGCAAGCTGTGACCGGTGCCGAGGAATCGGTGAGGTGGTTCGAAGCATCGCATGCGGCTGCCAGCGCCCAGGGTGAACGGATCTTCACGGAACTTCTGACTGAACACCGCGCCCGACTGAAGGAAGAGCGCGAGCGTGCGGTCTATGCGTTCGAGGCCCGAGGCCAGGCCATTGGGCGCATTGGCTTACCCGCCGTGCGTGAGCACCGGCGCAAGCGGCTGCAACAAGAACACGATGCACGCATGGCCGCCCTGGACGACATGGAGGCTAGCGTGCCGGATTTGAATGCCGTGATGATGGTACGCGTCGGAGGTGATGCATGAGCCTTTGGACGGATCGCATCCTGAGCCACTTCACGGCCGATCTCACCCGGCTGTGGGTGGCGTGCGACCCCGACGATGTGCTGCTGGACGAAAAGCTCCTGTCCGAACTGCGCAGCCGGGGCTTCGAGGTCATGCTGTACGAAGACCCGTTCGCCTTTCGGGCGGAATACGAGGAACGCTATCGTGCAGCCTGGGATCGCAATGAGGCGGGGCCAGCGCCTTCACTGGTTCTGCATCTGCGCAGCGCCGACGCGAATGAGTTGCCTTGGGACATCTTGCACCACGGTCGTGTGGTTCGACTGAGCCTTGCTGAGCTTTTCCCCAGGCTGGCATACAGCGCGGTACAGCAGGTCGAGCCGGAGCATTTTGCGGGGCTGTTTCATGCCCACCAGACCGAATTGCAGTCTGCACGGGGCGAGAACGAGTCCAAGGACTTCATTCTCGAGCACGTCTACCAACTGACGGCGAGATCTATTCGCAACCCGGTCGACTTCTGGCGTGAGCTGCTGCGCATGCACTTCGCCAACCGCTCGTTGCCACCCCTGTTCGCCCAGCACGCGGCAAGCATCCTCCAGGGCAAGGGGCTGTTCCCGGACCTTCCCGTCGCCACATGGCTGGCATCCAAGAGCGCGCTGCTGCGCGTCGTGCAGGATGCGTGGTATCGCTACCTGACGACCCTGGGGCTTGATGGCACGCGTACAGGGGAGCCGCCATCACCAAACTACGTCGCCAAGATCGAGATTCCGTTCGACCACTCCGATGTGCAGGTGCTGGTCGATTCCATGTTCCTCGACGGCAGCTTGCATCCGCTGGCGGTCCACAGCGTTCCGGCGCGGATGCCGAGTTGGATCAAGGCCGGCATTGTCCAGGACCCGGCTGCATTGCAGGCTTTGGTGCTCAAAGGCATCGATGGCTTGATCGAGACGACCCCAACGGCGGCCTCTTCGCACAAGGACTGGAGCGAGTTCGCCAAACGCTACGGTGAGATCCTGGCCCGCACGCATGGTCTGCCAGGCACGGAAGGCAGCGAACACCT
>JACCDH011024027.1_pt1 | contig 20881 bp, 11 predicted proteins | sample 7442481 | NCBI WGS metagenome assembly JACCDH01 (sample SAMN15323433, study PRJNA562643) | freshwater metagenome | isolation source: river surface water | place: USA:Blue River Watershed | collected 2017-08-15 | reverse complement strand
GACATCCGAAGGGGATGACACCAACACGGGCACGATCACGCAGATCACGCTCAAGCCGAACCAGCCGGCGCAATACAAGCCGCTGAATGTGGATGATCTGGTAATCAATGGCGTAAAGATTCGCGCCACGACTACTGCAGATGACGAGAAGTCCAATATTGTTGCCGCCAGCAGCGACCGCAGTGCAAGCGCGATTGCGATCGCGGCAGCGATCAATGCCTCCAGCAGCGAAACAGGCGTCCGGGCCTTGCCCAATCCCTTTGTCAGCAAAGGACAGAATACCGTTACTTCGCTGCCAGAGACCACGCCTGCAGGAACGACGTATAACCTGTACATCAATGGCACCACCGTGCCAGTGGTGATGGTCAAGGACGAGACAGAGACCACGCGACGGGAGAAAGTCGTTGCCGCGATCAACGCCCGCACGGGTCAGCATGGCATCACGGCGGCTGACAACGGTAATGGCGTCACGCTGACGTCCGATGGTCGTAATTTCTCCGTCTGGTTCGACTCGAACCAGAAAGATTTGACCGCAGCCAGCTTTGGCCTGGACAGAGGCGGTCAGGTTGCACAAGTGTCACGTATTGCAGTCAACGGCGCTGACGGTTCTACCGGTTCGGTCAGCATCAATGGCAAGGAAATCAGCTTCACGACGGGTTCGGCCGCTTCGATGGCTGCTGAAATCTCGTCGAAAATCGCAGACGAGAATAACAACGCAGATTCCAAGCTCAAGAACATCAAGGTAGTGTTGAATGGCGATGCCATCGACATCGTCTCGACGGTTCCGGGCTCTCCGTTCACTATGACTGGCGCGAAAGTGTCGCCGAGCAGTTCATCGGCAGCGTTGACGCTGTCGACAGTCACCGAGAACAGCTTTGGTCTTAACGATGTAACTGGCGTTCCGGATGCTACTGCGACTTCAACCAGCGCTCGCACCCTGTACAGCACGGTTCGGCTTGTCTCTGACCCGGCACTGTTGCCCAAGCTGCCTTCGCCGGCGGGTGCTCCGCCGTCCGACCAGCTCGACAAGTTGCGCGCAACTGGTCATCCGTTCACGATTTCCGTGGGCGATAAAGGCTACAGCATCGACGGTAATTTTGCGGCGATGGGTTTCGAAGAGGGTACTTTTGGTGGCCGCTCCAGCGAAGAGATGGATCCGCCAAAAGTGGGCCGTCTGGCCTTCCAGGTCGGTGCGTCAGAGAATCAGTTCATCACGATTGACCTTGCTGATTTTGGCAAGAAGGGCTCAATCACCAGTGGCATTACCGGCGACGTTGACCTCAATGTCGAAGACCGCAAGGTCCGCATCAACACCCGCGAAGGCGCGTCATCCGTGCTCACGCTGCTCGATGATGCGATGGACAAGATCAATGCGACGCGCGCCACCATGGGTGCAGTAATGAACCGCATGGAGCATGTGATCAACAACCTGTCGAACGTCACGACCAATCTGTCTGCGTCGCGCAGCCAGATCGAGGACGCCGACTACGCAGCCGCAAGTACCGAGCTGGCCAAGTCGCAGATCATGCAGCAGGCGGCGACTGCGGTGCTGGCGCAGGCGAACACCAGCCAGCAGACGGTGCTGAAGCTGCTGCAGGGATAAGCAGGGTCGACTGAGGGGATAATGTCCCCAGTCTCCCGTGCTGTGACAAAATAAGACCTGAAGGGGTATTTGTCCTGAGGTCAGAATGGAACACAATCCGAACCGACGCCGCCAGGCTTTCAGGCTGCTTCGCATCGCACTGATTGCGTTTAGCCTGCTGATAGTGACAGTGGTGCTGCATCCGCAGCGCATGCTGCCGCCCGACATGACGCTGGGCGAATTTTTCCAGGCTATGCTGGGCGTGCTGATGCTGTCCGGCTTGATGGCTGCAGTGGTTTTCCGGGCATGGAATGACTACCAGCGCAAGCTGCGCGAAAAGAGCAAGCCGAAAGAATGAGTCCCGACCAACAACCCGTTAATGGCGCGCCAAATTGCTGGCAATGCCGGCATTTCTCGGTCAGCTGGGACCCGAATCTTCCTTATCTTTGCAGGCTGATGGGCTTCAAGAGCCGCGTCGTGCCGTCGATCGAAGTACTGCGCGCAGATGGTCAGCGCTGCCGGGGCTTTATTCCCAAGGCGGCCCCAGCCCCTTCCCAGCAGACATCTTCCCGTAGCGTTCCGCGCTGACCTCATGAACCGACTCATTCTCACCCTGATCCTGATCAGCCTGTGTGGACTGGCGCGCGCCGAATTCAGTGCGGCGATGAGAGCCATTGAGCGCGGCCACTATGCGACCGCCGAGCGGGCGCTGCGTAAGCCTGCAGCGGACGGGGATGCTCGTTCCCAGAACAACCTCGGGTATCTGTATGAACACGGGCTGGGTGTCACGCAGAGTTATACGCAGGCGCTGAACTGGTACCAGAAGGCCTCGGAAGGCGGGCTGCCAGAGGCCAGATACAACCTTGCTACCCTCTATCACCTTGGTCTGGGCGTGGCTCGCAGCCAGGCAACCGCGCTTTCCCTGTTCAATGCCGCCGCGCAGTCAGGGTATGCCGATGCCGAGTACATGGTCGGCGAATACCACCGTACGGGTCTGGGTGGGCTGTCCCGGGATGGCGCGCTGGCGTTGTCCTGGTTTCTCCGTGCAGCCCGCAAGGGGCATGCAGGAGCGCAGCTGATGGCAGCGTCCATTTATTTTTCCGGGGAAGGCTGGCGCACCGAGCCGCAGAAAGCCCTGATCTGGGCTGAGCTGGCGAGAGTCAATGGCGAGGCTCAGGCCACTCAGTTGGCTAGCAGGGCGGGGAAAGGCATGCGCGCCGAACAGCTGGAGGGCGCGATGCAGCAGGCAAATCTGTGCCTCAAGACCAGTTACAAGGACTGTCCGGAGTAGGTTTTCCCCATTATCTAGCTGAGTTACACGGTCTGTCGGCTTTCCGTCTGCCACCCAGGCGGTTGACGTTTTCCTCCCCCCGGCAAAGCCCTGCCGTTCCGACATCTCACCGTAAAACCCGCATGTTTCCTCAGTAAAACCGCTGGCACACTGATTGCTATGAAGAAAGCGTCCATTGTTTTCATAGGCAATCAAAGTGACAGCTCTGACAGAAACTTCACACCCGGCCCTGTGGCTGGATCCCAAGACCGCCGTTGGCTCGGTCGAGCGCGAGCACCTGCAGCAGGCTGGCTTGCAGCTCTTGCCAGTCGCAACGCTCCACGACCTCAAACAGGGGCTGGCACGCGCACGACTGGTGGTGATCCGTCTGATGGGAGATACCGGCCTGCTGGAGGAAGTGCGCAAGCTGACCCAGGCCTTTGGCCATGCGATTCCCGTTCTCTGCCGCGTCGAGCGCAATCAGTTCGAGCTGGGCATCGAGGCGATGCGTCGCGGCGCCTACCATGTCCTCTCGGATGAAGACTGGTCGGTAGACAGCTGGCGCAATGCGCTGGCGCTTGCGCCCACGCGTAATGAGGTACCTAAGAACAGTCCTCAGACATTTGTATTCGTTGATCCTGTCAGCCAGCATTTGCTGGAGCTGGCGCGCCGTGTTGCGCAGACTCAGGTGTCAGCACTGATCGTTGGTCCTACCGGTGCGGGTAAAGATGTGCTGGCGCGCGTGCTGCATGATGCATCGCCGCGTCGCAGTGGTCCCTTCGTCGCGATGAACTGTGCGGCTCTGCCCGAGAACCTTATTGAGGACATGCTGTTCGGCCACGAGAAGGGCGCTTTTACGGGCGCGCTGAAAGAGCACCGTGGTCTTTTCGAGCAGGCTCAAGGTGGCACTATCTTCCTCGATGAGATTGCCGAGATGCCTTATCACTTGCAGACCAAGCTGTTGCGTGTTCTACAGGAGCGAAAAATCACCCGCCTCGGCGGCAATGCGCCGATCGAGCTCGATGTGCGGCTGGTTGCAGCGACCAACAAAGATTTGCGCGAGGCGATTGCCAATCGCGAGTTCCGTGAAGATCTGTATTTCCGTATCAGCGCATTCAAACTTAGCGTCATGCCACTGCGTGATCGTCCAGGCGATATTCTGCCCCTGGTTAATCAGTTCTTATCCAATTATGGTCCCTCGGACAGACAAGTTCGCCTGTCGCCACGCGCGACGGAGATGATGCAGAACTACAGCTGGCCCGGCAATGTCCGCGAATTACAGAACGTGGTACAGCGCGCGCTGGTGCTCTGCAATGGCGACACCATCGATGAATCTGACCTGATGTTCGATGAATGGGATTCACTGGTCAGCGAGGTTACGCCAGAGCCCCTGGTAGAAACCATGCCGGTACTGAATGAAGCACCCACCGTGACCGCTACCGATTCCGGTGCGTTGTCAGCCGCCGTCAAGAGCAGCGAATATCAGGCCATCATGGCCGCGATCAAATCTAGCAGTAACCGTTCGGAAGCAGCAAAGAAGCTGGGCATCAGCCCGCGCTCGCTGCGCTACAAGATGGCGCAGTTTCGTGAGCGCGGCTTACCGACGCTGGCTGCGGTTTAACGTAAGGAGTCGCGCACATGGTCAACCGGATCAACAGTCAGGCCAATATCGATTCCATGCTGGCGACGCTTCGTCAGTATCAGGTCGATGCGGCTGGCAAGAACACACCGCAGGTGCTGTCGACACCGACGCCGGAAGTTGGCAAACCCAGCTTTGGTGATGCGATCAAGACGGCAGTCGTGCAGACCAATGAGGTGCAGCAGTACGCAAGCAGCCTGCGCGAAGCCTACGATCGTGGCGAAGATGTACCTCTGACCGATGTCGTGCTGGCGATGCAGAAATCGTCGCTGGCCTTTGAAGCGACGCTGCAGATACGTAACAAGGTACTCAAGGCGTACGAAGATATTTTAAACATGCCTGTGTAAACCAGCGATTCCACTGACACAGTAAAGATCACAGCCAACCTCGAGAGAGCAGAACATGGCCGAAGCAACGATGAATGGAGGAATTCCTCCACAACTGCCAACAGGACAGCCCGCAGCCGCGAATGGCGCTGCAGGTGCCGGATTGCCTATGGCTGGAGGTGTACCGAATCCCGGACAGTTTCCTGGCACGGTGAGCGGCGTCTCTGGTGGATTGGCACAGTTCAAGAGCTGGGCGGATGGCATGCTGAAACAGCCAGCGGTCCGCCGGGCACTGCCTGCGATCGCGATACTGATCGTGCTGCTGATCGCGTCAATGTCCTTTCAGTTCAGCCAGACCACACCCTATCGCCCGATCATGCCGGGCATGACTGAGAACGACAAACAGGCAGCGCTGGAAGCGCTGAAGGCAGCGGACTTCAAACCAAAGATTGATACCAGCAGTGGCCAGATCACGGTAGCGGAGTCGCGCTACCACGAGGCACGCATCTTCCTTGCTGGCCAGGGGATCCCAAAAGAAGCTCAGCCTATCGGTATGGATTCGCTGAAAGACAAGTCGTCGATGACGACCTCTCAGTTCATGGAGCAGGTGCAGTACAACACGGCAATCGAGCAAGAGCTTGCTCGTAGCATCATGCAGATCTCGACGATCAAAGCCGCACGTGTACATCTGGCATTGCCCAAGCAGAGTGTGTTCGTGCGTGAGCGCGCAACGCCCAAAGCGTCGGTAGTGGTGACTCCCCATTCTGGACGTGGCGTGACCACGCCGCAGGTCAAAGCGATTGTGCATCTGGTGTCATCCAGTGTGCCGTATCTGGCACCGAACAATGTTTCCGTGGTCGATGACCAGGGCAATCTGATGACAGATGAAAACCCGGTCGATGCAACCATGGGTCTGACCATCGCGCAGATGCAGCACAAGCAGCGCACGGAAGAGTCTTATCGTAATCGCGTGACCGAACTGCTCGCGCCGGTGGTCGGTGAGGCATCGGTGAAGGCCGAGGTCAACCTGACACTGGATTACACCACTGTTGAGACCACTACCGAAGATTTTGACAACAAGGACAAAGGCGTCAAGCCACGTTCCGAGGCATTGACTACCGAGCGCAAGTACAAGATTGATCCGGAAGGTATCCCAGGCGCGATGTCGAACTCGCCGCCGCCGGATGCAGACCTGACGACCGACACCAATACCAACGAGAAAAAGCCGATCAACAACGAGATCGTCACGACGCGTGCCACGCGTAACTTCGAGATGGATCGTTCAGTCCGTCATGTGAAAAATTCGCTGGGTAATATCGAGCGCCTGACGGTGGCAGTCGTGGTCGCCGAGCGCGCCGCACCGCAGTACACCCCGGATGGCAAGCCTGTGCCCGCTGGTTCGCCGACGACTATTCCGTACACCAAGGAAGAGCTTGATCGTATGCTGCAGCTGGTGCGTAGCGCGGTCGGTTATAACGAGGCACGTGGCGACGTCGTGACGGTGGCACCTGCACGTTTTGAGACACTGGCTCCTGAACCACTCAAACCCTGGTGGGCTGATGCGGATCTGCAGAACTTCATTAAAATCGCCATTGCAGCACTCGTAATTATCGTGTTCCTGCTGGCTGTGGTCCGTCCGATGGTCAAAGGCCCGACGATCAACCAGATCCTGCCACCGCACGGCCCGACCGCAGAAGACGTCAAGCGTGCCGAGGAAGACAAGCTTGCCGAAATTGCCAAGGCGGTCGAAGAAGCCAAGGCAGCCGAGGCAGCAAGGATTGGCGAGGAGCTCAGGCTTGCCGAAGAACTCAAGCTGGCAGAAGAGGCTGCGGAAGCCGAAGCTGCGGCCGAGGAGGCAAAACTGGCCGAAGAAGCTGCAGCCGAAGAAGAGCGCATCGCCGAGGAAGCTGCTGCTGAAGAGGCGAGAATCGCTGAAGAAGAGGCTGCCGCCGAGCAGGCCGCAGAAGAGGAGCGACTGGCCGAGGAACTGGCCGCTGCTGAATCCGAGGAAGAGGGCGAAGAGGACGAGATTAATGAAGACGAGATCGAACTGGAGGAAGGCGAGAGCCTTGACGACCTGCGCGCCCGCATGCAGGCGATGAAGCCCAAGAAACCTGCCTTCACCGCCGAGATGCTGGATACAGCCAACAGTTATGATGACAAGGTCGCGCTGATCCGCATGCTGGTATCGCAGGAATCAGGCCGGGTTGCCCTCGTGCTGAAGAACATGGTCAAGTCGTAATCAGGTCTCTGACCGGCTCGACAACAGAAAACAAACCACTGAAAACGACAGGAAAAATCATGGCAGAGGATACCAAAGTCGCTGCAGCGAAAAGCAAAGAAGCCAAGACAGCCGCCCAGGTACCGGCAGAGGTTCAGGCTGATGACGCTGGGACGGACATGGAGTCGATGAAAAAGAAGTTCAAGCCCAAGAAAAAGGTGACTTTGCCGACAGAGATGCTGAGCGATGCAAAAAGCTATGACGACAAGCTCATTCTGGTGAAGATGCTGACTGAGAAGGAGCGTAATCGCATGATCCTGATCATAAAGAATCTCTTGAAGGACGGATTGACACCGACCAAGAAATAAACCGATAACACAACGCAGTACTACAGGCGACAGAGGTAGCAAATGGCAGATGACGGCACAGTAGTCATGACGGATGAGCTCCGACGCGAGCTCGCAGAGGTCACCAACGTTCAGCGCGCAGCAGTGTTGATGCTGCTGCTTGGCGAGGATCTCGCCTCGAATATCATCAGTTATCTGGACCCGAAAGAGGTACAGGAACTGGGTGCGGCCATGGTTTCCGTGGCAGACATGTCACAAGAAGCGGTGAACGTGGTGCTTGATCAGTTCGTGGACATGCTCAAACGTCAGACCAGCCTGTCGCTGGGTACGACCGAGTATGTAGAAACCGTTCTCAAGCGTGCACTGGGTCCCGACAAGGCAGCCTCGGTGCTGGCCCGCATCATGCCCAATCGCGCCAGCCGTGGATTGGAAATTCTCCAATGGATGGATGCAAGAGCCATCGCAGAGATGATCCGCGGCGAGCACCCGCAGGTGACCGCCATCATCCTCTCGGTACTTGAATCCGAAGTGGCCGCCGATGTGCTTGCGTTCCTGCCAGAAGAGTCACGGCCCGAGGTTATTCAGCGTGTCGCTAGTCTCGATACGGTGCAGCCTTCTGCGATGGAAGAGCTGGAATCCATCATGAAGAAACAGTTCTCCAATAATGCTTCGGCGTCATCGTCAAGTTTCGGTGGCGTGAAGGCAGCGGCGAAGATCATGAACTTCACCAAGGTTGAGCTCGAAGGCGCAATCCTTCAGGGTGTGGGTCAGATCGACGAAGAACTCGCGCTGCGCATCCAGGACAACATGTTCAGCTTCGAGAACCTGACCTCGGTGGACAACCGTGGTATCCAGGCCCTGATGCGAGCGGTCGAACCAGATCTGCTGATGATCGCTTTGAAGGGCGCAACAGAAGAAGTCAAGGGCAAGTTCCTCGACAATATGTCCAGCCGTGCACGCGGCATGTTCCTCGACGATATGGAGGCCAAGGGCCCGCTGCGCATGACCGAAGTGGAAGACGCTCAGAAGAAAGTTATGCGCGCGGCGCGGAAACTTTCCGAAAAAGGCGAGCTGATCCTGGCATCCGGCGGAGCAGATTTTGTCTGATGCCACGCATTCACCAAGACAGCCAGTCCGGCGCGTACTCAAGCGCCACGATTGGCTGCCGAACCGGATGTTCGATCCGGTCAACAATCCCTTTGCAATCCAGAATCTGCTCGCTCGTGAGCGAGAAAAGGAAGATTCGGTATTCCATGTCGATGTAGACGGACGTCCTGAAGATCCCTACGTTGATAACCCGCTGCTGAAAGAAAAAGAAAGCCTACCCTCCAAAGATTTTGCATCTAACCGGCTGCTGGAAGAAACCACGCGGTTTGATCATGCATTCCATGCCGAGTACGAAGATCTTGAGTATGCGCACGAGAATGAAGAAGCTGAAAGCGATGCGATAGAGAATTCCACCACCGCAATGTCTGCTGCATCCAGCAGCCAGGCTATTGAGATTACAGAAGCCAGCGACGCCACCGACATCGCAGACGTCGCTGATGCAGTATCGCAGCAGGCCGCAGACGAAACTTCGGTGGCTACAGCTAATACTGGCCTGGACGGTGCTCATGTCAAAGAGCAGCCTTCAGAGCAGACAGAAGCATCCGGTAGTCCGGCGGAGCTTCGCGCATCTTCGAATGACGGATTGTCCCGGAGCGCTGGAATGGATTCCATTGCTACGGTTGCAGGGACTACAGGTGCTGCAGCAGCGACGGAATCAGCGCTAGCAGAGGAGCTTCACAACAAGGGCGCTCCCGCAAAAGAACAAGTCTCCGCATCGGTGGTTGCTGATGTTGAATCGGATTCGGAGACGCCGACATCATCCGACGCGACGCACAGTGAGGCGGCGTCTGAAAAAATTGCAGGGCAGCCAGAGGCGGAAGAGCTGGCTATCAAGGTACCTGCAGATTTACCGGAAGCGGCCAGCGCAGGCGCTGCAGAGAGCACAAATCCTGAAGCCGCCGCTGCATCCCCTGAATCATCATCGGACTCGTCGAATCAACCAGCGGATATGCAAGCAGCATCTGCTGGCGAAGCAGCGATCACTGACACGCAAACAGAACAGGCTGATGCACAACACGGAGTTGCCGGCTCAGCGCACAACGAATCAATGGTCGTGTCAGAGTCGGGTGGCAGGTCTGTCGAGGATCAGGCCTCCGTTTCCGAGATCGCAGACGATGTGTCTGAAGAATCTCCAGGCCTGAGTAACGAAGCGCTTGAAAGCCTGCTTCAAGCAGCTCGCGAAGAAGCGCGTGAGCTTGGCAGGCAAGAGGCGCGCGAGGCGGCCTACCAGGAAGGATTGCAGGCTGGCAGCGAACAGACGAAGGCTGAACTACAACAGCACTACGACGACAAAATCGCCCAGCTCAGCCACATGATTCAGGGCTTGCAGCGTCTCAGTGACGATCCTGACACACTGTTCGAGCCAATGAAAAAGCTGGCCGTGCATCTGGCGGAGCAGCTGGTGCGTGGTGAACTGACCCAGTCTTCGCAAACGATTTCACGTCTGGTAGACAATTGTCTGCGCGAACTGGCCGCTAGTGGCGAGAAAGCCGTGATTGTCCATCTGAATCCTGAAGACCTTGAACAGTACAAACCCCTGATCGCTGCCTATGGCGACAGCATCATGCTGCGTCCGGATGCAAAGCTTGCGCGCGGTAGCGTGCGTGCATCACTGGATGGCAGCGTAGTGGAAGATCTGATCGACCGCCGTGTGAAAGGCGTGCAGAAATCTCTGTCGCAACCTGTTGCTGGCAGCTGGCGCCCCGCCTTGTCCAATCCACTGACGCAGCGCAGTCCGGCTCAGCCGGCCAAGGCGACAAGTAAGTCAGCCACTGTCGAGCATGCATTGGAAGTCGATGACGACATCGGCTCTGCGGAGGATAATCAGGCAGAGATCCATGTCGCAGACGCGGATATATCGGTTAACGATCAGTCTGCACACGCATCTGCCGATACACAGGCCGACGCGGATCATCTGCATGGCGACGCCGGAGGTACTGAAGTCCCATGATCGATTTCTCCGATGTCGTCGACCATCTCGTCAGCCGCACAGAGGCACCGCCTGCCGAGCACACCGGTACGCTAGTGCGACTGGTCGGCATGACGCTGGAAGCGCGCGGCATCATGGCGCCACTCGGCGCTTTGTGCGAAATCGACAGCGGGAAAGGTGCTCGCGTGTCTGCCGAGGTGGTCGGCTTCAATGATCAGACATTGTTCCTGATGCCCTTTACTGAGCCGGTGGGCATCGGTCCGGGGGCGACAGTTCGCGTGATCACAAATTCTTCGGAAGCGAAACTGGGCCCGGCACTGCTGGGCCGGGTGATCGACGCTTTCGGTGAGCCCTTGGACGGTGGACCTGTAATCGATTGTCCTGACCGTCTGGCCTTGCTGGGAACGCCTCTTAATCCGATGGAGCGCGGCGTGATCAATCAGGTGCTGGACGTTGGGGTGAAAGCTATCAATGGCTTGCTCACACTTGGCCGCGGCCAGCGTATTGGTCTGGTCGCAGGTTCCGGCGTCGGCAAGAGCTCTTTGCTGGGCATGATTACGCGTTTTACCAAGGCCGATGTGGTCGTGATCGGTCTGATCGGCGAGCGCGGCCGCGAAGTGCAGGCTTTCATCAATGAAGTGCTCGGCCCCGAGGGACGCGCAAAATCCGTCGTGGTCGCTGCACCTGCCAACGTGTCACCGGTGATGCGGCTGAAAGCCACCCACCTGACCCATGTGATTGCGGAATATTTTCGCGATCAGGGAAAAAATGTTCTGATGCTGATGGACAGTCTGACCCGTGTTGCGCATGCGCAGCGAGAGATCGGCCTTGCCATTGGCGAACCGCCGACAGCGAAAGGCTACCCGCCATCGGTGTTTGCTTTGCTGCCGAACCTGATTGAGCGCACCGGTGTTGGTCGTCATGGCTACGGAGCGATCACTGCTATCTACACCGTGCTGGCCGAGGGCGATGATGCACAAGATCCGATTGTGGATATTGCTCGCGCGTCACTGGACGGACAGGTGATGCTATCGCGTAAGCTGGCCGATGCCGCGCATTATCCGGCGATTGACCTGAACGGTTCGATCTCGCGGGTGATGCAAGATCTGCTTGAACCTCACGAACTCAAGCAGGCCAACCGCCTGCGCCGGTTGTGGTCACTGTATCAGCAGAATCAGGACCTGATCTCGGTGGGGGCGTATGAGGCAGGATCCAACCCCGATATCGACCTCGCCATACAGATGCGCGGTCAGTTCGAAGAATTCCTGCGCCAGGATATGGGGGCCGAGGTCGACTACAAGGTTACGCGCCGCATGATCAGCGAGCTGATGGCCCAGTAAAAGACTGCTGGCCCGCAGCTGATACTATCCCCCCATGAACAAGACCTGGTCCGTGCTGAAGCAGCGAGCCGAGGCCGCCGCGCAGGAAGCGCAGGCGGAGGTCAATGCCATTCGCGCAAGAGTCAATCAGCTTGAAGCCAGCGAGGCGCATATCGACAAGCTCAAGCAGGATTATCTGGCTCGCTATAACGAGGCGCAGAAACAAACTCACACCATCGCCGATAACATCGCCTACCGTAAATTCCTTGACCATTTGCATGGCCTGCGTATGCGCGTGACCAAGCAGCGTGAAGCTGCCGATTACGATCTCGGCGTTGCAAAGGACAAGCTGTCAGCTGCCCGGCGTGAGCAGGCCAAGATGCAGGCGATGGTCGAGCGCGAAGAGCGCAATGCTGCTGCCGCTGCTGCGAAGCAGGAACAGCGTCAGATGGATGAAGCAGGCATACGCCTGCACAACCTCAAATAACCGAGCCTTCGCAGGGCAGCGTGCCCGCACAGTCAAAAAAAGCCGCCCTCTGGGCCAATGCCAGTCAGTGAAGCAGACTGGCATTTTTTGTTGGATAAGTCCGGTTCCCTTGCGTAACGACTCGTGGACAGCGTCGAGGTCGGCGAGGAGATGGCAGGTAACGGCACGCGATCTTTCGAACAACTGGAGGTTCTAGTAGTACCTCGGGCTCGTCCAGAGGCCAGTTCGTCCATGCTGTCGTGATGGCGATCGTCTGCCGGGCAAAGCTCAAGCGCTGCGGACAGACCTTCATATCGCCCGCCATCGGACGCATCTCTTCGCGAATCAGATCGCACGCAATGAAGGTTCCCCACCATTTCTGTCCGACCAGCTCGCGCTTCTTGCTGCGCAACACGGGAGCATGCTGCTGCAAACTTTGCTTGATTTTCCTGAACCCCCACTCGATTTCTCAACGCTGCAGATAAAGAGCGACCAGCTCACGCGCAGAATAGCGCCGAGGATCTCGCAACGACGTCAGGTAGCGGCGCGCCTGACCGCCGACCTGACAGTCGACCAGCCGGCCTTACCACGTCGCTGGTAAGTCTCGGCGCTTGGCTCTGGCCTGAGGCGACACTGGCATCCGGATCCACCCGTCCCGCAGCGCAAAGTGCGCGAGGACTTCGTATCGCAACTTGGGTGTGGCTCGCAGCAGCCAATGCCGCTCGCTTCCGGCCGCCTGCCAGTCGAGCAGTCAGTAAACCAAGCCATGCAGGGCGCAGCGACACAAAAACACAACAAAAAGTCGGAGGCAGTAGTACCCCTTGAGATCAGCAATCCCGCGGATGCGCAGCAAAATAAATGCATAATTTGCAACAAATCTCTGCGTCTGGCGTCCTGAAAAAGACGCTTCTGGCAACGATCAGGCTCAGGGATTTGTTGTGGTCAAGACGCAAAGACGTTTACAGCCTCTCCTCATTATTGAATGCTCGCCCATGACCTTTGAGACCGACTTTCCCCAGCGAGGCGGTGATCTTTCCACAGACACGCCCGCCAACCATTTCTCCCGGCAGCAGCACGTAACTCCTGAGGGTCGTACCGGCGATTCGCCAAAAGAATCCGAAGCGATAGCGATCGTTGGCCTCGCTTTCCGGTTTCCGGGGGATCTGTCCGACGAGCACCGTCTATGGAATGCCTTGTGTGAGAAACGCGATCTCGTGTCGCGGATTCCTGCAGATCGCTGGGCAGTGAACGATCTCGAGCATCCTCGGCGCAATGAACCCGGCCGCAGCATCACTTTTTCTGCAGGCGTACTGTCCGGGGTTGATCAGTTTGATGCGGAGTTTTTCGGAATATCCCCGCGCGAGGCGGCGGTGTTGGATCCGCAGCAGCGCTTGCTGCTGGAATTATCGTGGGAGGCTATGGAAGACGCAGGAGTTCCTCCCACTGTCTTACGAGGCAAGAACGGTGCTGTCGTGGTTGGCATTTCCGGTATTGATTACGGTGCACGCATGATCGACGACTTGCCCAGCATGTCCGCCAACTCCATGACGGGTAACACGCTGAGCATCGCCGCCAATCGTCTTTCCTATGTTTTTGATCTGCATGGCCCTTCAATCGCTGTCGATACCGCTTGCTCATCATCACTCGCCGCGATCCATCTGGCTTGTAACGCATTGCGTGCCGGAGAGTCCTCATTCGCGCTGGTAGGCGGAGTCAACCTGCTGTTGCATCCTTATCCCTTCGTGGGTTTTACCAAAGCGTCTATGTTGTCGGCGAATGGACGATGCAGAGTATTTGACGCGGCCGGAGATGGTTACGTACGTGCCGAGGGCGGCGCAGTCCTGTTGCTCAAGCCACTGTCCAACGCGCTGGCGGAAAGAGACCGCATTCATGCGGTAATTCTGGCCAGTGGCATCAATGCCGACGGGGCCCGTAAAACAGGCCTCACGGTGCCCAGTGCCGACGGACAGGCAGAACTGATGCGCTCGGTGCTGGCCCGGTCAGGCAAGACGCCGGATGATCTGGCTTTTTTTGAGGCCCACGGGACCGGAACACCCGTGGGTGATCCAATCGAGGCCGAGGCTATTAGCCGGGTCTATGGTGTCGGGCGCGATCAGCCTCTGCTCATCGGCTCGGTGAAAGCCAATCTCGGTCATCTTGAATCGGCCTCGGGCATGGCTGGATTGATCAAGGCCATTCTCGCATTGAAACATCACGCACTCCCGCCGGCACTGCACCTTACGCAGCCGAATCCTCACATCAACTTCGCAAAACTTAACCTCGAACTCGTGACAGAGCAGCGACGCTTGGTGTCTGCCGCAGACAAGCCGCTGGTGGCCGGCGTCAACAACTTTGGATTTGGTGGCGCGAATGCCCACTTACTCCTTCAGGAGCCACCGCGCGTGGCAATGACTGACCTCGAGCATGAGGTGAAATGTCCACCGCCCGCACCGCTTTTTTTGTCGGCGGGAACGCCGGCCGCATTGCGTGCGCTGGCCCAGCGTTATGCAGAGAGGGTAGAAAGCCTGTCTCTCGCGGAGCTCTACGACGTATGTTACGCGGCAGCATATCGCCGCGCACGCCTCGGGCATCGGTTGGCAGTGGGTGCCGATAGCGCTGTTCAGTTGGCTACTCAGCTTTCGACCTTTGCACAAGGCGAAAGCGCTGATCGCGTAATCGTAGAGGAGACCTTGTCCACAGCCGGAGACATGGCATTCATCTACTCCGGTAACGGCGCGCAGTGGCAGGGGATGGCACGCAGACTGATCCGGGAATCTCCCCGTTTTGACGAACTCATGCGCGAACTGGATCTGCAGTTGCATGCCAACGCCGGTTTTTCCGTGATGGCTGAATTGCAGGCAAGTGAAGCAGACAGCCGTATCGCCGAGACCGAGATCGCTCAGCCCCTGCTGTTCGCTATACAGGTGGCCCTCACGCAGTTGCTGCGAGAGCGCGGTATCGTGCCAGTGGCGGTAGCCGGGCACAGCGTGGGCGAGGTGGCTGCGGCATGGGCTGCGGGCATTCTCAATTTGGAACAAGCTATCCATTTGATCTGTACGCGCAGTCAGGCGCAAGGCACCACGCGCGGGACGGGCAGGATGGCCGTCGTGGGTGCTTCCGCAGAGGCACTTGAGCCGCTGCTGGGTCAGCCTGAGTTTGCGGGGCAGGTGGTGATTGCGGGATTCAACAGTCCTGACAATGTGACTGTCTCAGGACCGCTGCCCCTACTCGAGCGCCTGCACACTCATCTTTCGGCACAGCGCATTGTCTTCCGGTTGCTGGACCTCGATTACGGATTTCACAGCGCGCTGATGGATCCGGTTCGTCCCCTTTTGTGCGAGCGTCTCACCGGCTTGTCGCCTGTCGCTTCGTCGTCAGTGGCCTTTGTCTCTACGGTAACCGGTGGCGTACTCAACGGCAGTGAGCTCGGTCCGGACTACTGGTGGAAAAACATCCGTGAGCCGGTACGTTTTGCCAGCGCGGTGCAGCATCTCGCACAGCTTGGTTGCCGACTATTCGTGGAAATCGGACCTCACGCGATATTACAACGATACCTCACGACAACCCTGAGCACGGCACAGCAACCTGCACGCGTGCTGCCCACCCTCACTAAAGACAAGGATGGCATTGAGGGGCTCGAGGAAACCGTTCTCCGTTTGCAATTGCTGATGAAGGTGCCAGTGTTAGGCAACTACTTCCCGGTGCCCGGACGGCCCGTGACCCTGCCCGCTTATCCTTGGCAGCGAGAGCGCTTCTGGCATGCAGTGAGTACCGAGAGCGCAGGCACGATTTATTGCCAGCGCATTCATCCGCTGCTGGGATGGCGCACGGATGACACCGAATACACCTGGGAAAACGCGCTCGATCTGGCGCTGCTTCCCTGGTTGGCAGACCACCGGCTTGGCGATGCGATTGTTTTTCCTGCAGCCGGTTTTGTCGAGATGGCTCTGGCAGCGGCGGGCGAATGGACGGGTTCCGAGCAGGTTCAGCTCGACGATTTCGACATTGTCGCGCCGCTGGTTCTCGAGCAGGAACGGTCTTACTCGCTGCGGTTGACACTAAACCCGGGTGATGGGCGATTCCAGATACTGGGGCGTCGTCGACTGACGAAAGATTCATGGACGGTGCATGCCGCGGGCCAGCTGGCGGCTGCGACGCCGCATGCGTTGTGTCATGCCGCGAGCAGGGAGGGTGACTGGGCGAAGGCTGTGACGGTGGATTCCGCGGAACATTATCGCCGCGCCTCCCTCGTGGGCCTTCATTACGGCCCGGCCTTTCAGTGTCTTGGCCATGCTCGCGTGTTGGGTGAATGGATCGACGCTTCTGTCAACGCGGGCGCTTTACCAGAGAGCAACGACCGCTTCCTGATGCATCCTGCGGTGCTGGATGCGGGGTATCAGTCGCTGATCAATTTTTTCGCTGAAGCGCTGATCACAGATCAGAGACAGGCATTGCTGCCGGTACGCGTGGGCAGAATGGTGATGATCCGGCGTGCTTCGGTGGTTTCGCTTCAAGCACGGCTGCGCCGCAGGAGCCAGCGTGCGCTCGTCGCTGATCTCGAGCTGCTGGACGAACAGGGTGATCTGGTCGCGCGCCTGACCGACTGCCGCTTCCGCGCCGCACCATCGCTGGTACCATCAAAAAAGCCGCCTTCCAGCTGGCGTGTCGTCCCTCACCTGAAACCGCATCCTGCGGATGCGCGATACGCATCCATCCGCCCGTCGTTTATACCCGACGCTGTGCTTGCTGCAGGATTTACTCGCGGCCGGCAGCGCAGCCTATGGTTTGATGAACTGTTGCCCATGACCGAGGCGCTGACACTGGCGTTTGTCTATGAAGCGTTCGAGGCGGTGGCACACCGGTATCCCGACAGATGGGAGTTACTTCGCCAGAGTGAAGACTCGTTTATTCAGTGGCTGGCGAGCCTGCTGATACAGGAGTCTTTGCTGCGTATTGTCGACGGTGAATGGATACTCGCGGATCGCGGCTCACTGCCGTCAGCCGCCTCGATCTGGCAAACCTTGTTACGTGACGAGCCTGCCTGTCTTCCCCAGCTTTCGCTGATCGGGCAAGCAGGCAGGAAATTACCCGCTGTCTTGGCCGGCGAGACGACGCCCGAACAGGTGCAGCATCAATTGCTGCAGTCCTCGGCATGGGACACCTTGTTTGATGACGATCCCGCTTATCTGGGCACGCGGATGGCCCTCGAGCATCTGCTTCATTCACTGGCAAATGATCTGCCCGAGGGGACGCGGCTGCGCGTGCTGGAGATTGTCGATGCGCCTACGGCACTGGCAGATGCGCTGAGAACTCTGCCTCTGGCTGACCGAATTGATTATGTCATTGCCTCAGCCGATACCCGCTCAGAAAAAAAATACAGTACGGGCGATCCGGAAATCCTGCACGTCACCGTGGAAGCTTTCGATACCGACGCATGGTCGCCGGTGAATGGCCAGGACTGGCTTGCACGTTTTGATGTGATTCTTGTTCGCCACGTGTTGCATCGCGCACCGGTATCGACACTCGCACTGGCCCGTATGCATTCGTGGCTTGTCAGTGGCGGGCTGCTGACCATTGCTGAGCGCAACCCGGACTGGAGCGCGCACCTGATCTTCGGGCTGATGCCCGGCTGGTGGAGAGAAGGGTATAAAAGCGATGACCCCAGCACGACCTTCTCGCCGATACCTTGTTTGCGTGATCCACAGGCATGGAGGACGGAGTTGCAGGTCGCTGGATGGGACGCAATCCATGTGCTGACCGAGCCCGAGTCGCTGCAGCGAACAGCAGGCGCCTACCTCATCAGTAGCCGCGCCCGTCATCTCCTCTCGGAGGAGTCCATTCCGACCATCGCGACCTGGTGGTTGATGGCCGACGAAGCTTCGCTGAGGCTGGCGCAGGCCCTGCTGCGACAGCTGGAGTCACAACATCAGCAAGTGAAGTTATTCACCAGCGCGGAGATGGCGTCGTGCGATGCGACGCATGTGATCTTCCTCCGGGGTTGGCAGGCACAGGCCGACAGAGCGGAGCAGTCTCTCGCCGAGTTGTTGCAGGTGACTCAGGTGATGGCGAGCGCAAGAGGGGCAAGCCCTCGTCTGTGGCTCTTGACGCAGGGTGGGGCGCTTGCCACCGATCTGCCAGATACCGTCACGCCCAATCCCTCCCAGGCAGCGCTGTGGGGTTTTGTACGCACGATCATGAATGAATATCCAGATCTCGCCTGCAAGCTGATCGACCTTCGTGTGTCTTCAACCACCCCCGCCGAGTCATTGGCATCACGACTGCTCAACGAGCTTCTGTCACCGGACTCGGCCGAAGAAATTATTCTTGATGCGCATTCCCGCTATAGCCTGATCTTGCAGGAGGACGTGCAGAGAGCTTCCCGCCGGACGGATGATGAAACACCGTTCAGGCTCGATATGCGTACGCCCGGCCAGCTGCGAGAGCTTGCATGGCAACCCATGACTCCTCAGGAGCCAGCAGCGCAGGAGGTGGAGATTCGTGTGCGGGCAACGGGACTAAATTTCCGTGACGTGATGTACACGATGGGACTGTTGCCCGAGGAAGCTGTCGAGGATGGATTCGCCGGCCCTACGCTCGGGCTCGAATGTGCGGGCATCGTGACCCGGGTGGGGGCGGCCGTTGATCACCTGCGTGTCGGTGACGCTGTCATGGGTTTTGGCCGCGCCTGTTTTGCCAGCCACGTTATCACGCGGGCCGAGGCAGTGACGCGTTTGCCTGACGCATGGCGTGCCGAATCCGCGGCGACCGTGCCTAGTGTTTTTCTCACGGTCTATTACGCCCTGAAGTTTTTGGCAAATGTTCAGCCCGGTGAGCGTGTGCTGATTCACGGTGCGGCAGGCGGCGTGGGCATGGCCGCCTTGCAGATGGCAGCGTATATGGGTGCCGAGATATTTGCCACTGCGGGAAGTGAAGAAAAGCGTGACATAGTGGCGCTGCTCGGAGCCCACCATGTGTTCAGCTCGCGGGACCTCGGCTTTGCTGACCATATCAGGGAAGCGACGGGTGGTGCAGGCGTTGATGTGGTGCTCAACTCCCTGTCAGGAGACGCGATGCGCCGCAGTCTGAGCGTATTGAAACCCTTCGGCCGCTTCCTCGAACTCGGCAAGCGAGATTTCTTTGAAAACACGCGTGTCGGACTACGCCCGTTCAAGGACAACATCAGCTACTTCGGTATTGATGCTGACCGACTGCTGATACATCGCCCCGAGACAGCACTGTCTTTGTTCCGTGACGTTGTGGCCCTGATGGAACAAGGCGTCCTGACCCCGCTCCCCATGCGCTGCTTCCCGGCAGATCGGGTGGTGGATGCTTTCCGAACCATGCAGCAGTCCCAGCATATGGGGAAGCTGGTCATCTCGATGAGCAGCGCGCCGACTGTGCAGCCCCCCTCACGACCGAAGACCACTTTGCAGTTCGAGAGTGACGCCACATGGCTGGTCACTGGTGGCTTTGACGGTTTCGGACAGGCGTCGGTGCGATGGTTGGTGTCACGCGGCATGCGACACCTGATCCTCGTGAGCCGCCGGGGTATGGCAACGCCGGGCGCCGAAGCATTCGTTGCACAACTGCAGGCAGCAGGTGTTCGCACACTGGCCTTCGCCTGTGATGTGACGGAAGCCGGCCCCGTCGCTGAGGTCATTGCCGAGGCCTCGAAGAGGCTGCCGCCGCTCAAAGGCGTGCTTCACGCAGCGGCCGTATTCGATGACGGCCTCATCGCCGGGCTCTCATCGGCACGTCTGGGCAAAGTGGTCGGTCCCAAGCTTCGCGGTGCATGGAATCTTCACGAAGCCACGCTAGGGATACCGCTCGATTACTTCGTGCTGTACTCCTCGGTGACGACCTGTCTCGGCAGCCCGGGTCAGGCGAACTATGTGGCCGCCAATGCTGGGCTCGAAGGGCTTGCTGAGATGCGCCGCCACATGGGTTTACCGGCAACCTGCATTAGCTGGGGGCCGGTCGGCGACAGCGGTTACCTTGCGCGCGAGAGTGCTGTGCGTGACAGCCTCCAGAAGAAGCTGGGTAGACCACCGATGTCGGGTGAGGAGGCACTCAACCAGCTTGATCAGGTGCTGGCGCATCAGAGCGCTCAACTGACAATCGCCGAGTTCGACTGGTCAGTCACCTCGCGCATGCTGCCCTCAGCATCTGCTGCGCGTTTTGCCCGGCTAAACCAGGTGACCGGCGGGCGTGGCGCGGAAAACGAGCATGCCGATATCAGGTCGCTCCTTGCCACGCGGCCACGAGCGGAGTGCATAACGCTGGTCTGCCAACTCGTCACTCAGGAACTCGCGGATATTTTGCGTACCAGCCCGGAGCGCATCACCCGACATCGTCCGTTACATGAGTTGGGGATGGATTCATTGATGGCCGTGGAGCTGGCGTTGGGCCTCGAGCGCCGCTTTGGCATCCGATTACCCGTCATGTTAATCAGCGAGTCGCCGACGGCAGAGCGCGTGACGGAACGAATCCTTGATGTGCTGCTGCAGGATGAAAGACAGGCTGATGATCAAGCGTCGTCAGCCAGCGCGATCGTGACTGAACTGGCACACCAGCACGGCGAAAGTCTCAGCGAAGGTGATCTCGCATTCCTCGCAAGCAGCTCGACGGCTGAGCATGGCGTGAGGATGACCGCATGAGTAGCTTCGGCATTGCT
>JACCDH010692189.1_pt1 | contig 20885 bp, 21 predicted proteins | sample 7442481 | NCBI WGS metagenome assembly JACCDH01 (sample SAMN15323433, study PRJNA562643) | freshwater metagenome | isolation source: river surface water | place: USA:Blue River Watershed | collected 2017-08-15 | reverse complement strand
TTGGCGGCTTCTAGGGCAACTTTCGCCTTGAATTCAGGCGTGAATTTGCGTCAGGTTTGTTTGGTCATATCGTTTAGTCAAATTAAGTGATTTTTTAACTAAACCTCTGGTCCAGGATTCAGGGAGTATTATAAAATAAATTAATAAACAATTCAGAACTGGGAAATTCATTTGTTAAGGATTATTTATTTATAAACAGAATTAGCTTCAATTTCTGAAGCACTTGAAATATCTCCTGGTAAGATTATAGAAGCACCAGAACCAACATTTATAAAATCATGTAATTTCGCGCCCGATGTAATCTTTACCCCGTGCATTAAATTACAAAATGACCCAATTATTGTGTCATGAGAAATCAAGCAACCAATATTAATTAAATTAAAATTGCCGATTGAAATGTTTATAGTACCTATGACTCCTTCCCCAAAGTAATTTCCCTCACCCGATACATTTAATTTATTAAAAACCCAATTACATGTTGGATGAATAATATTTGGAAACGAAATATCTTTATTGATTTTTAAATCTCTAACAACAGCCATCCTCGCTTGAATATTTCCCACAGCCACAAAAACATCACCCTTATATTGAGTGAGTGTACTTGAGCTTCCTAAAACCTTTATACCATTAATAAGTATGTTAGCTGGCTTGGCATCATCGACAAAGTAAATTTCACTCCATAACTCTGAGGACAAAGCAACATTCGCAACTTCCCGACCAAATCCTCCACAACCAACTATAACAAGTTTATTCATTCCTTAAAAATTCGTAGCTACTAGCATAATATACACCATCACAGAAGTAAAGTTGCAAAGTATTTTCTTGTGCTGATAATGAACCAGCCCAAACAACTATCTTTGTCTTGTCATCTAAAATCATGAAGGCACCTGGATATGGGTGAGTTGTTGCTCTAACCAATTTTTCAACTTCATTTACGGACATTGTTGTCCTTAACTCCCCATCTGAAGGTGTGCGACCCTCCCAATATGTCGCTTTTGATTCATCTTGTTTAATTCCAACCAATGATCCTTCAATCAATTTTGGCCAAATTTGTTTTATCAGTTTTACATGTGCAGAATTAACTTTTTCATATAAACCAGTGGCGTTTTCATTTTCACTTAATACAATCTCATATTGGTCTAAAATAGGACCAGTATCCATACCTTCATCCATCTTAAAAAATGTTACTCCTGTTTTTGTTAATCCATTTAAAATTGCCCATGGAACTGCTGCTCTCCCTCTACCCTCTGGCAACAATGTAGGGTGAGCCCCAATTACACCTCTCTTGGGAGTATTAATTAAATCTAAGGACGCAATTTGAGACCAACCAATAATAAACAGCCAATCTATTTCATATTTTCGTAATACTTCTTGTACTTCAATATCATTTATATGATTTAATTTAAATAATGGAGTATTTGATTTTTTTGCAACTACATCTAAAAAAATCCTACCTGATTTATTTTTAGACTTCTCGTCATATAGAGTTAATAATAAATCAAATTTGCCACCACTTTTTAAAATAGATTCAATACAACTTAATCCAATTTGAACACATGTGCAGAAGGCAATTTTCATAATTAATACGTTGGCGGTTTTTTAGTAAAATAAATAATAGTTTTGAATAAAATAAGAACGTCTGCTTTCAAAGAAATTGAATTTACATATATACCATCATATTCAGATTTCTGAAATGGGGTCATCCCATCAAATGAATTCACTTGAGCTAGACCTGTTAGTCCAGGTCTTAATTTAATTGCCCCATTGGATTTGCGGTAACCGATTAAATCTAATTGTGAAGGAATAGGAGGTCTCGGACCAATGAAACTCATATCTCCCTTCAAAACATTATAAAATTGTGGAAGTTCATCTAAACTAGTTCTCCTTATAAATTTACCAAATTTCGTTATTCTGATTTTGTTAGTTTCGCTTGATTGTACTAAAGGAGTATTTAATGGCATACTGCGAAATTTATAAAAATCAAACTCTTGTCCATTTACACCAATACGTTTTTGCTTGAATATAAATGGTCCTCGATCTTCTAAATAAATTATAATTGCAATTAAGGTGAATATCGGAACCAATAATATTAACAATAGCAGAGCTAACATTAAATCACAAAATCTCTTAAAAAATAAATAGTTCATTATGGTCTAATAATATTCATTGCCGTTTGAAACCCCTCACACAAATTCAGGCCTACTTGACTTCCTCTTATTGTTGCTAAACTTCTAATTGACTCATCTGATCTAGGATGTGGATATTTTCGCATTACGCCGTCATATGCATATAACGCCTCAATTTTTTTTGATAGTCCAAATTCGTCAATTTGAATAAATGTGTCTGGTCGAAATTGCTGACCATCTACAGGGAAAGACCAGTCTGTACTGGATGGTATTTCCATAAAATAAAACCCAGTTATAGGTTTAATTGGCTTTCTTTGATATAATCTAACCGCAGCTTGGCAGGCAATACTAGTATGATAGTGATCATTATTTAAATCATAAGGATGATGAGTTAAAATAATATCTGGTTTCAAATCCTCGATATATTTCTCAATGAATTGAACCAATTCAATGTGTGGAACAGTGTTGAATTTAATATTTGGAAAAGGTCCAAGTATAGGAGATTCTGCACCAACAATTTTTTGTGCATTATTCGCATGCTCTTTTAGTAATTCTTCGTCTGGTCTATGTCTTCTTGCCTCAACATTTCCAGATAAAATTAAATTAAAAACAGTATGACCATGAGAAGTCAATACAGCTGCACTTCCCCCGAATCCAAGTATCTCATCATCTGGATGTGCAGTCACTGTTAAATATATCATAGTTTTATATTTTAGATAATAATATTTGTTCTAACTTATCTATATTCTTTTTTTTGCTGAAATTATCTAAATATTCTTTTTTAGATCTTTTCTCCATCTCATCCTTTTGAGATTTAACAAGAGATTTTAAATAATATACCCTGTCAACTAAATTTATCCAATCTCCAGATTTAACAGCAGCACCAATTTGCAAATTATTAATTAATTCATTTCCTTCTCCATTTAACATACCAAGTATTATTTTGCCATAATACATGTATGATTGAATCTTTGCAGGCACAGTTAATGAAAATACGGGGTCATCTGCTAAGGAGACTAACATTATATCTGCGTTATTATAAAAATAACTCATAGTTTCTATAGGAAACCTGCCAAAAGTATAAACATTTGTTAAACTATCTTTTTCAATTTGTGCTTTTAATTCTGGCATATATCGACCGTCACCCAGAAAAATCCAATTAATATCTTTAGTTAGTTTGGCAGCTTTAAGAATATTATCTAGTCCTTGAGAATACCCAATATTTCCTGCAAATAAAATATTAAACCCATCTGGGAATTTAGGTAATTTTGAAATATCTATCGAATCATCCTGATTCTCATCTGCCCAATTCGGCAAGTAATAAATTGGCTTGTTTGTATTACTATTCTCTTGAATTGATTTTATAAATGACTTTGAACTTACCAAAAATTCATCAGTATAAGCATATATGTACTTTACTAATTTATGAATTATATTAATCAGAATTTTATTCTTAATATTACTTAACGCAACAAATGACTCTGGCCAAAGATCTAATACCCACAAAAACAATTTTGCTTTTTTTCTTTTCTTTAGCCAGATACCCGGTAAACCAACGGTAACAGGAGATAATTGTTGAACAAAAATCACATCAAATTTACCTTTAATCCTGAATATACATGTGAAGTAAGAAAAAAACACAAAAGAAATGTAGTTTAATATTAAGTTAATTCCTTTACCATTCTTGCGAGGGTAAATCGGACATCTAATAACTTTAGCCCCATTTATGTATTCTTCCCTTTTCCCAAAAAAGGTATATCCATAATAATACTCTCCGTATGGATAATTTGGTTTTGCAGTTAAAACAGTAACATTATGTCCCCTATTTACTAACTCAAATACAATATCATTCCCTTTAAATGTTTCTGGGTAAAAATATTGACTTACAAATAATATATCCATTTTATTACGCTTCTTCACTCCAAACAACCCTCTTTATATAATCTACATAGGAGATTATTATTCTAACTACTTTGTCTGAAACATTTGGCATTGAATAATCAGCTACTCTTCTAAATTCTCTATCTTCTCCTCTTTTTTGGATGGCTACTTGAGCTAGACCCTGCATAATGCGCTCTGGATTTAGACCAACCATCATCACAGATGCTTCTTCCATTGCCTCTGGCCTTTCGTGTGCTTGACGAATATTTAATGCAGGGAAATTTAATATTGAAGACTCTTCTGAAATAGTTCCACTATCTGATAAAACCGCATATGAATTCATTTGTAAGGCATTGTAATCATTAAAGCCTAATGGCTTTAATAGCTGTATGTTTTGATGCAAAGTTATTCCTTTAGCATCAATCATTTTTCTAGTGCGTGGATGTGTACTAACAATAATCGGTAAATTATAAGTCTCTGCAATTAAGTTTAAACTTTTAATTAAACCATCAAAATTCTTATCGCTACTGATATTTTCTTCTCTATGTGCAGACACAACAAAATATTTATGTGCCGTTAAGTTTAATCTACTTAACACATCAGAATTTTTAATCGAAGATAAATAATGTTTTAACACTTCAAACATTGGGGATCCTGTTTTTATAATTCTATCTGCAGGTAAACCCTCTCTTAATAAATACTCTCTTGCAATATCACTATATGTTAAATTGATATCAGAAATATGATCTACAATTTTACGATTTGTTTCTTCTGGCACACGCTGATCAAAGCATCTGTTACCAGCTTCCATATGAAAAATTGGAATATGTCTTTTCTTAGCAGGAATTGCACATAAACAACTATTTGTATCACCTAATACTAAAAAGGCACCTGGTTTCAAGTCTTCCAACAATGGATCAATTTTTATTAATATTTGTCCAACCGTTTCAGTAGCAGTTGCACCAGCAGCATTTAGAAAATAATCTGGCTTACGAATACCCATGTCATTAAAAAATATTTGATTCAATTCATAATCATAATTCTGACCTGTGTGAACGATGATATGTTCAATTGCGACTGACTCATCTAATTTAGCCATTACTCTTGCTAAACGAATAATTTCAGGACGAGTGCCTACAACAGTCATCACTCTTAATTTTGATTTCATATTTTCCATTAAACTGTTTCCATAAATGTATCTGGATCTTCTGGATTATAAAATTCATTAATCCAAAAAATAGTATATAGTTCTTCTTCGCCTATATTTTTAATATTATGAGTATACCATATAGGCATATCCACATAAGATGGGTTTTCTCCATCTAAATAAAAGTCTAAAACATTACTTGTTCCAATCTGACGTAATTGAATTAATGCTTTCCCTTTAATAACTGCAAATCTTTCTATTTTACGTGTATGATAATGATTCCCTCTTGTTATACCAGGTACTGTTGTTGAGAATGACACTTGCCCTCCTACATTTAAGCGAATAACTTCAACAAATGCGCCTCTAGGGTCGACATTCTTTTTAAAATGTACAGGGAAATGATTTTTAATATCCATGTAGCATCTAAAAGTATTGAATAAGTTCAATTCAAATGTATTTGAGAAACTTGGAATTATACCAAATTTCAAATAATCATTTTTATAAGTATTGAGTAAAGCTAAAATTTCCGAAACTTTAATTTGATGAGTATGTGCAATTGTTAACTGATCATTGGTGTCTAAATCAAAACATTTTATTATCTCAGAAACTAGTTCATTTACGTATATTAATTTAAGCTCCCCATCTACTTCAATTTTAGGATCTTCATTATGTGTTAATTGATGACAAAAAGTTGCAACAACAGAATTATAATATGGATTACCAAAAGGCCCGAAAACATTTGGAATAATTAAGCCAGTAAATTTTGATCCGGTTTCAACAGCCCAATTTGAAAGCATTTGTCGAGCTTCTTTTTTGGCATTACCATAAGGGTTATCTCTTTCTTCTTGTGTAGATGAAGAAAAAATAACATGAGGATTAGCATTAGTACGAATTAAGGAATCTTTTAGTTTTTGGGCTAATTCGATATTTGTACTATAAATTTTCGAGGGTTCAGCATGTCTATTTACTGCAGCTAAATGAACAATAACATCACACTCTTTAACAAAAGCGTCTAATCGATCATTGTCATTGAAGTAATCTTTTTCAAATACAATTCGTTCATATTTATCTGGCTGTAAACCTAAGGTATTATAAAGATGTTTGCCTACAAAACCAGCTTGACCTGTGATTCCTATTTTATTCATTGATTAGTATGGATATTGAACAGCATCTTTATCACCTAAAATATCTCTTCGAATCATAGGTAATTTAAATAGTAATTGTTTCATCCCTTCGATATCAAGTTGCTCAGTATTATGAGAATGATATTCTTCATGGCTAAAACTATCTTGTACACCTTCTGAAAAATATTGTTCGTAATTCAAATCTCTATTATCAGCAGGTATCCTAAAATAATTTCCCATATCTTCTGCCTTCAACATATCTTCTCTATTGACAAGAGTTTCGTAGAGTTTTTCTCCATGTCTTACACCAATAACATTGATCTTACTACCCGATTTATATAATTCAATTAATGCTTTTGCTAAAGTTTCTACTGTTGCTGCTGGGGCTTTCTGTACAAACAAATCACCTTGCTTTGCATTTTCAAATGCAAACAAAACTAAGTCTACAGCATCTTCCAGAGTCATCATAAACCTTGTCATGTTTGGGTCTGTAATACTTAAAGGTTTACCATCGTTCATTTGATCAACAAATAATGGTATTACAGAACCTCTAGAAGCCATTACATTTCCATAGCGTGTAGCACAGAATATAGTTTTAGAGTCATCAATGTTTCTTGATTTAGCTACCATAACTTTTTCCATTAAAGCCTTCGACATACCCATTGCGTTAATCGGATATGCAGCCTTATCTGTACTTAACACTACTACTTTTTTCACTTCGTGTTTCTCCGCCGCTGTCAATACATTATCTGTTCCAAGTATATTAGTCTTTACCGCTTCAATCGGAAAAAATTCACAAGACGGAACTTGTTTTAATGCAGCAGCATGGAAAATATAATCCACACCTTTTACCGCTGGCTCAACACTTGAATAATCTCTTACATCTCCGATGTAAAACTTTACTTTTAGATTATTCAAACGCTTACGCATATCGTCTTGCTTCTTTTCGTCGCGACTTAAAATACGTATCTCTTTAAAGTGATCAGTATTAATAAATCTGTTTAATACTGCACTTCCAAAGGAACCAGTACCACCTGTGATTAATAGTATTTTATTATTTAACATGATTTGTGTTTGTTAAAATTTAAAATTCTTGCGAATTAATATATCTTTTTCCTCTGGTGTAGGGTAATTGATTAGTACTGCTTTGTATACACCTTTGAAAACAAAAAGACTACCAGCAGATGCACCAATAATTCCAAATTTATGTATTAAAGAACCAATATGATCTAAATTCCCCGCTCCTCCTAATATTGTCAAAGGTAGACTTGTAAGTTCTCGAATTTTCTCAACTAATGATAAGTCATAACCTTTCATCACTCCATCATTATCTATAGAATTAATAACAATTTCACCTGCTCCAAGCGACTCAAGTTTTTTTACAAAATCATATAGATTCACACCCGCATTCTTTTTGCCATTATGGGTGTAAACATCATATCCTCCTAATAACTTTTTCTTAACATCTAGGATCACAACTACACTCTGACTTCCCACACGTCCAGCAAGTTCTGTGATTAGATTTGGATTTTTAATAACTGAAGCACTAAAGGCAATTTTCTCAACGCCTAAGCTGAATATTCTTTGCGCCTGCTCCACTGTAGTAACTCCTCCACCATAACACAATGGCATTCTACATTCAGAAGCCAAGTTTTCAATCATTTTATAATCTGGCTCTCTTCCCTCAGCAGTTGCATCAATATCAAGTACAGTTAGTTCATCTACTTGCTTCTCATTAAATATCCTAACAGCATTTATAGGATCCCCAACATATTTCGGATTTTTAAAATTTACAGTCTTTACTAACCCTTTATCGTGAACTAATAAACAAGGAATTATTCTAGGTCTTAACATACTATAAATTTGCGAAATTGTTTAATAATTGAATTCCATATTGATGGCTTTTCTCTGGATGAAATTGTACACCATAAATATTTTCATGATTTGCAGCACAAGTAAATTTTATGCCATAGTTTGCAGTAGCTATAATATCAGACTCATTATTACATTGAAAATAATAAGAGTGTAAGAAATAATACTTAGAATTATCTTCTAATGAAGTAAATAATTTATTTTTTGAGTCGGTGTAAACATCATTCCAACCCATATGAGGTAAATGAGTTTTATATTCTATTTTACTTACATCAAACTTTTTTACATCAGCGTCAATCCAACCTAAACCTTCTTTAACACCCTCATCACTTCTCTTTGCTAACATTTGCATGCCTACACATATACCTAATACAGGTAATTTATCTTCTAAAACTAATTTGTCAATTCTTTCACGCATTCCAGATTGGTTTAATTTATCCATTGCATGATCAAAAGCACCAACACCAGGTAATATGATTTTTTGAATATCATTCAAATCGCTTTCTTTAGTCGCTACTTTGATTGAAATATTGAGCTTGTTGTAAATATTTACAAAGGCCCTAATATTACCTACACCGTAATTAATTATCGCTATCATTATCTAAATAGTCTTTTTTCTAAACCTAATTTCATCATTACTTTAGCCCCTAATCCAATAATTGCTTTTTTATTTCTATAGTCTCTGTAGGTTTTATTATCAGAATCAAAAATACTTTGCAAATCGGCTACACTTAAATCTAATTTGTTAGCAACATATTCAAATTCCTGCTTTAAAAATTGCTCATCCATTTCTGGCTTTGAAATCCTATTTAAAGCTTCCTCACGAGTCATTTGTTCTGTAAGAATCAAACTTGAAAAATGTGCTCTTCTTTTTTCGAATCCAAATTTCTTAGGCAACCAAAAATCTTCATAAAATCTAGTAAATCTTGATTCGTGATGTTTATGCTGAAATTTCTCCCATCCAAATTTTTCAAAAAGGAATTTTTCTACATCTTTTTTTACATATGGTACAAGATCTAATGGTTTAATCACAGTCATTCCGTAAATGTATTTGTAATAGATCTTATATTTTAAAATATCAACAAGCGGAAACGTTTTTAAAGGACGAGTGCCAAATTTTTTATGTATATCTCTAACCAGTGTAAGATCTATGCCAGCATACCCACCCCACTCTTCTGGCTCTCTACAGCATTCTGTTGATATATTAGAACCAGTAATAATATTTTTTATTTTATGTTTTCTAGCAAACTTGTAAAGTGATGAGAAAAAAGCATAATCTTGAGGAAGATCTTGATCAGGAATTCCAGATTTTAGAAATGCAACTTGCAGATCTTTCATCTCTTCCCAGTTAATAACCTCTGTATATAAATCTAAACCTAAACCATCCACAATTTTTTCGATATTCCCTACTGCTTGGTCTGTATTCCAACCTGCATCCACGTGAAATACTAATGGTCTTAGACCCATAATTTCTTTTGCTACATATACTGCATAAGAACTATCAAGGCCTCCACTCATCCCTAGTATACAGTCGAACTCTTTCCCCTTACCTTCCTTTCTAATTCGATCTGCAATGACCATTAACTTTTTATAACCATCTTCATTTGGAAACCAATTCGGTTTCATTACTTGATGAAAATTATGATAATAATCACTAACTCCATCCTTATCGAATATGATGTTTGGATCCGAAGTATCCATTATTGTCTTAGTGCAAATTTGATATGGTCTCATTTTTAATCGTGTCAATAATGATTTGAGAAATAGTTTCAACTTGAGTTAGCTCTAGCTCATAAAATAGGGGTAATCTTAAAAGGCAATTTGTATACATATCTGAATATACTAAATCTTCACCTTTATATCTATCTTTATAATAATCACTACTATGTAAACTTATATAATGAAAAACTGCCAATATGTTATTTTTTTTAAGGTTGTTTATGATTTCAGTTCGCTGTTCTAAATTTTTACATATTATATAAAACATATGTGAATTGTTTGTTGCGTAATTTGGAATTCTAGGTAATTTCAACTCGTTTAAATCCTCTAAGACCTTTAGGCAATCGTAATATTTATTCCAAATTTGTGTTCTTTTTTCTTGAATATCTTCGAGGTTCTCTAATTGTGCATATAAAAACGCTGCAATAATTTCTGAGGGTAGAAAAGAAGACCCTACGTCAACCCATCCATATTTATTTATCTCTCCTCTAAAAAAAGATGAGCGATTTGTTCCTTTTTCCCAGATGATTTCGGCACGATCAATATATTTTTCATCATTTATACAAAGCATACCTCCTTCACCTGATATAATATTTTTCGTTTCATGAAATGAAAATGCAGAAAAATGTCCAATACTACCTAAAGGTCTTTCTTTATAAAATGAGTCTATAGCTTGTGCTGCATCCTCAATTACTATTAAATTGTTTTCATTTGCAATTTTCATGATAGAGTCCATATCACAAGCAATACCTGCATAGTGAACTGGAACAATAGCTTTTGTCCGGCTTGTGATTAATTTTGCGAGTCTCTCAGTGTCTATATTTGGGTTTTCTTTGGAGCTATCTGCGAATATGACATTTGCACCAAGTCTAATAAAAGGCAATGCGGTTGACACAAAAGTATAAGATGGAATAATTACCTCATCTCCTGGTTGAATATTCGATAATATTGCAGCCATCTCTAGAGCATCTGTGCAAGATGTTGTTAATAAAGTTTTTTTAAACCCATATTGTTTTTCAAAAAATTCTTGGCATAATTTTGTGTACTTTCCATTACCACTTATCTTACCCGAAGAAACTGAGTCAACAATATATTCAACTTCTTTACCTGTAAGAAAGGGTTTGTTGAATGGGATCATATTAGTTATAGCCATAAATGATAAATATTAGTTTTTGAATTAATTTTCATATTTAATTTTTCATAGAACTTACAAGCAAGTAAATTGTCTAATTGAGTAGCTACTTGCAGTTTATTGATTTTGAGTGCTAATGCGCGATTAATCACTTCATTGACTAAATAAGTACCTATTTTTCTACCCCTGAAAGCACCGCTTACTGCGATTAGCCCTATTACTATACGTTCATTTTCTGCCTTATATGTAACAAAGCCTACTATTTGACCTTCAATTTGAGCTATAATTAAACCATCTGCAATAGATAAATCGATACTCTTATCAACCCATTCTTTATATAATTGATAAAATTTATTTTCATCAAAACCTTTGTCTATTCTAAATCTAGAGTATTCTCCACTTTGTATTGCCAGATCGTAAACTTCATAAATATTGTGTACAGAACTATTAAACTCTACACACATTATATCAACTGGCATTTCATTTGTAATAGTAATTTCATAAACAATTTTTACATCAACCAAGTCGAAGGATTTACAATATATAATTTCAGCCTTATTTGAAATCGGATATTCTGAAAATACATATGCTAAATCATATAATTTTTCTTTTAATTCTTTAGATACAAGATTCCAATCAAATTCAGAATAATTATTATTAACTCTACATATCTTCAAATTGAAAAAATTAGAATCCCATTCTAGATATTTTTCATTTATACTAATCATAATTTTAATTTAGGTTCATAATTTTATTTACAAATCTATTAAAGTCTAGATTACTAACAGGTCGTAAACATTCATCAATTATGTTTGAACTATTCCCGGGAATATAATCAAGCATATATTTAATCCCTTTTAAAAAATCTTCACCATCATATAATTTCGATAAATATCCATTTTTTTTATGCTTTATTAAATCCAAACTAACTCCCATTTCAAAAGCTACAACAGGTGTACCACACATTAAAGATTGAGTGACCATAGTTGGACCACTATCTTCTGTAGTTGGACATAAAAATAAATCAGCTGCTTGATAAGCCTGAGCAAGTTTTTCTAGATTAACAAACCCAAGATTCATTTTATCAATGTTTATTTCATCAAATAACTCTTTATTATTATTTCCTACAATAAGCAAAAAAACATCTTTGTTATATTGAGATATTTTTTTAACAGAATCTATTATATACTTAAATCCTTTTCTAGGCTCGTCAACCTTTGTTGAACCGAACATAATTACAATTTTGTTTGTACTTATGTTAAGCATATCTTTTGCCTTGTTTTTCTCAAGATATCTAAAGATATTAGTATTTACTGGGAAATTAAATTTATAGATATTTTTGTTTGATAACAGCCTACTATTCTTAGCTTGCTTATATTGATATTCTGATCCTGCAACATACGAGATATTAATGTTCTTAAGTGTGTTAATTTTAAATTCAAGTTGTTTGTTTGAAAAGTCTCTAAAAAAAGAGTTTTCTATTGCAGGACAATTTTTACAATCAATCTTATAAAACTCACAACCTTGAGAATAGGAACATCCTCCTGTAAATGGCTTCATATCTACCATTAACCAAATAATTTTCGCATTAGACCATTTCTCTAGTTCGAAGAGAGTCCTATAAGTAATTGCTCTATAATCGAAAAGTATAATAATGTAATCAGGTATAAAAGGTGCTATACGCACAAACCTATTAAATGAAAAATAACTGGAACTCTCACTAATATCTTGGAAATAAGAGTTATTCTTAGTCTTGAATATTAATTTTCTGAAAATAAATGATCTAACAGCATTTAGAAACCAAGTTGTTCTATTATTAAATCGTGATAAATTGAAAATACTGGATGCATCATCTTCTACAAAACTTGTAGTAATCAAGCTACTGTCATAGTTAGATTCGTTTAGTGCTTTATTTAAGTCAGCCGCTAACCTATCATAAGTAGAAATTAACAACACTTTTTTCATATTAATTAAAGACATCTAATGTTTTAAGAATGATATTGTCGTAGTTTAATATATTATTTTTCACAAAATCAGCTCCTCGAGCTGCCATTATTAATTTTTCTTCTGAATTTAAATAACTGTTAATTTGATTGAAAATTTCATCTGAACTAATATCTGACTCTTTAATTGAACTAATATTGTTTCTTAAATTTAGATATTCAATGCTTTGATCTGAAGTTTCACCTACAATTAATGGCAGACCCATAGTAATGGCTTGTTGCCAAAGTATTGATTGACTTGCGGGAAATACCGCTATAGTTGATATTGCCATGTATTTATAAACTTCATCTCCAGGCAGCCATCCAACATACCTTGCATTACTACAATTGTTTAATTTATCAAGTAGAAACTCACTATATTCATCGTTTTGAGAAAAACCACCAGCAATTATTAATTTGACTCTATCATGATTAAATTTATTAACAGCATCAATTAATAGCTCTGTTTTCTTCAATGTATTCAACTTGCCTCCCGTAAAAATTACAAAGTCATCTGGGTCAATATTTATTTTTTTTAAAAGTGATATTTTATCAACTTCATTAGAAATTTTAGCTGCAAGATCAGTATCTGCACCTAATGGCAATATTTCCATCCGATCTATTGGAATCGAATATATTTCATTTAAAAATTTCCGACTACTTGGGACTACTGGATAATATTTATTAATAAACTTATCTGAAATCTTTAAAAATGAATTTCTTATTACCCTATGAAGAATATTCCTCGAAACCCAATTTTTCCCAGAATTGCTATAATCACAATGGTAATCAAGAATCATTTTACAATCTCTATTTTTTTTTAAGTAAGAAATTGCATCAATAATATTTAAATGAATATCATGCACAAATATTAAATCCGGCTTTTCAATATTAAGAATATTTCTTACGCCATTTAAATACCTTAATTTATTTAAAAAATTAAACTTAAATTTCTTTCTGTAAACAGTAAGATTATTATCTACAGATATGCTTTCTTTTAAATTATTATCATGTTCATCTAAATAATATTTAAAAATATCATTAAAAGTTGATGCAATTATTACAACTGAATGTCCATGTTTGATATAATATTTGGTAAGTAAATTTTCTTGATAATGAAGCCCAGGAAAATAAGCATCACACAACATTAATATTTTCATCTTTTGTATTTCTGAAATTAATTAAATAAAAAAACATTGTTAGTATTCCCCCTCCACCGGTTAACATCGAGGAGAAAAAAGAACCGTTTGTTAGATACAAAATAAAAGGCAAAAAACACATTAACACAAATATTTGATTTGCATTTTTTGTAATGTTGTTAATCAAAATAAAATAGGCAAACAACACAATAGTAATAATATATACTCCATAAATTCCTAATCCAGCAATTCCATCTGTAGCCCAGAAATTTGCATTAGAATTGTCATCTCCCCAATAATTTTGACCAATAACTTGGCCAACATCTAAATTACCATAAGGATAATTATTAAAAATTAAGTTTACCATATTAACATGGTTATAATAAGTATATTGATGATTGCTAAAGAAATCGTAATACCAATACATTAATTTGCCACCATTACCAATTGTTCTTGAAAGTATAATAGAACTAAAAATATTGAATCCTATATACAATATAATTAGCATGCTAATAGACAAATATTTCAAAAAGACAGACAATAGTTTATTGTAGTTTTTCCTTAATCCATAATAAATTGCAATATATATAATAGGCAATAATATAGCACTTTTAGCTGCTGTTGCTGCATATATTACAACACATGAAAGAGTGCCAATAATAAAATATATTTTATTTCTATTAATTAAACTATACGCTAATGCTATTGGTATAAATACATTAAATAACCAAGATGATAAGTATCTAGTTATTAAATCATCGCCTAATTTATTATTATCTTTTCTTAGTTCGTAAACTTTGTCGAAAGAAACCAACTGTAAATTCGATCGATATTTAAACAATAAATAAACTGAGAACAAAATAATTATAAAGAGAATGATTTTAAAAGGCACGTTAACTGATAATTTTGGGATACTTAGAACTATTCTATCACTTAAAAAGAGAAGCACCATACATACTGCAAACGTAATTTGAATAGTTAAAACATGCATTAATCCGACTTTCAACATCAACTCAAATGAAATTATAGTTGGAATGTAAATTAATACATAAATAAAAATTGAAATTATAGTTGACAATTTTAAATCTGACCTTATAAATAAACACGGAATTAATATTATAATAATCGATAGGTTTATTGTAAAATAACTAAAATGGTTTATTTCAAAACCTGCATAATCAAAATTTGGATTCAGAAACTCTAAATAACATATTATATATAATATCGAATATATTATAGTATAAAGAATATTTCTATAATTTATAATTGCCATTAATTATACTGTAAGCTTTATAAATTTGAAATACACTAACAAGTGAATCAATGATTGAGTAAACATATAATACATAAAGAACTTCTGTGCCAATTTTGCCTAAAAGCAATATGACGAATGACCCGATAACCATTCGAAATATTTGCAGTCTCATATATATCTTTTGATTATCTAAAATGTAAAATACACTATTAATACAACTAGATATAAATTCAAAATAAATCAAAATTATTAATGCCTGAGAATAAATTCCAGCTAATTCCCATCTATTTCCGAAATACATAGTAATTATATATGGCATTACAAAGTAGCCAATGATAAAAAACGGCAATGAATATAAAACTAGCTTTTTAAATACTTTATTGAATAAATTACTTAATGCCATATTGTTTCCAAGTGATTTTAATTCTGCAAATTCAATTCTCAAAACACTTGAGATTGAACTTGAAATCAAAATATTTGGTAATTTTAACAATCGAATTGCAATGGAAATAAATCCGACGATTTCAAGGTTATACATTATCCCGAACAAAATTGAAGTAAGTTGTTGGTTTAAAACCAACGACAAATCAGACATCAACAAATATTTAGGGTAATTTATATTGTCCTTTGCATACTGGACTAGTTCCTGCATATCAAACGTGATTTTAAAATTATATTTAAACCTCACAAAGGCAAAGATAGATAAGCAAGAAAAACATTGACTTAATATTAATGAATAAATTAAACCATGCTTAATATCTAAATAATTAAATAGTACTGCTAATAAAACATTAATCAATGTTTGAATTATAGCTACAAAACTTAATGTTTTATAATTTTTTTTATTTTGGATATAATATTGAAATCCCGTACTCCAACCAATAATTAATATAAAAAATGGGACTAATAAATAATTAAAACTTAAGTCATGCAATAAAACAAAACTATTAATTTGATTTATCCTAAGGATGTATGGTAATAAAACTAAAATTAAAATTGACACTATAAAGCTTAAAATTAAGACTAAGCTAAGTGATATGCCAACGCTTTTCTTTTGTGTAAGAATCGAAAACTCGTATCTTCCTGTTGTAAATAGAGCTAAAATCGTAGTTAAACTTGTAAAAATACTTGTAACCCCAAAATCTGTTGGATTATAAATTCTACTCAAATAAGGTGTAGAAATAAATAAAATTATTTGACTTAAAACATTACCAGAGAGTAATACGGTAATATTAGCTAATAATTTATTATGAAAAACAGATTTTAATTTATTATAGATCAAACTTTGTAGATTCTTTCGATAATATCAACAACCTTTAAACCTTCTAATGCATTGGTTGTAATTGGACCTCTTCCATTCAATACATCCACCACATTCTCGATTACATAATTATGATTTTGAGCTGAACCTTTATAAGCACCGTAATCGTTTCCTGGATTTGTAGGCGCTAATTCTGGCATAGTATAATCTTTAATATGGCAATATTCTACTTTGTCCATGTATTGCCCCCCAATCTTTACAGATCCACTTTCTGCAATAATGGTCATACTACTTTCTAAGTTCTGATTCCATACTGATGTTGAATAATTCAAACAACCCATTCCTCCATTTACAAAATCAAAACTCACAAAGCCTGAATCTTCAAAGTCAGTTAGTGCTGCATGATTGAAATCATTAAACTTAGCTTGTATATTTTCGATATCTCCAAACAACCAATACATGATGTCTATGAAGTGAGAGAACTGAGTAAACAGAGTTCCACCGTCTAAATCTTTTTTACCATGCCATGAGTCTGCTTTATAATATCTATCATCACGGTTCCAATAGCAATTCAATTGCATCATGTATATCTTACCAAGCTTACCAGATTCTATTAAATCTTTAATCCAAACCGATGGTGGTGAATATCTATTTTGCATTACAGCAAATACATGCTTATGTACATGCAATGCTTTAAATATTACTTTCTCAGCATCAATTTTATTTAAAGCCATCGGTTTTTCAATCACTACATGCTTCTTTGCTTCTAAACATTCTAAAGCTTGAGCTGCATGAAAACCATTTGGTGTAGCAATATTGATTACATCAACATCTATATTCGAATTGAAGAATTCTTTTAAAGTATTGAAAAATGGCACTTGATATTGATCAATCCCTAAATCTTCTTTCTTTTTAACATCAATCAATGCAACCAATTCCGATTCTGAATTTCTACTGATCATTTCAGCATGTCGTTTGCCGATGTGGCCGCATCCCACAACTGCAAATTTTGTTTTTGTGCTCATTTTATTCTAGTAACTGTATTGTTTTCTAATTTATATTCTTGTTTGCTTTCTGGGCAAACTGCAATGCCTTCAGTATTAAATTCTAATCGATGTCCATACTCTCCAACCCAACCTAATTGTTTAGCCGGATTACTCACTACCAATGCAAAAGCTGGAATCGTTTTTGTAACAACAGCACCCGCACCAATAAATGCATACTCTCCTATATCATGTCCACATACTATCGTTGCATTGGCTCCAATACTTGCTCCTTTACCAACATGTGTTTTTGCGTATTGATCTCTTCTGTTGATTGCTGATCGTGGATTGATGACATTTGTAAAAACCATTGATGGACCTAAAAATACATCGTCATCGCAAGTAACTCCAGTATAGATGGAAACATTGTTTTGAACTTTCACATTGTTCCCTAATACAACTTCCGGCGAGATAACAACATTCTGCCCGATATTACATCTTTCTCCAATTGTACAATTTGGCATTATATGGCTAAAATGCCAGATTTTTGTTCCTTCGCCAATGGTGCATCCTTCATCTACCACGGCGGTTTCGTGTGCGTAAAAATTACTCATAATTAATTTTTAAAAAAAGATTGAACTTTTGTACATACCCAATCCATATCCACTTTATTCATCTCAGTATGAATAGGTAACGATAGCACTTCATCACATAACAATTCTGTTGTTTCTAATTTAAAATTAGAGGTTACAAATCGTTGAAAAGCCTCTTGCTTATATAAAGGAAGTGGATAATATATCATGCTTGGTATTCCGTTTTCTAATAAAAACTGTTGCAATTCATTTCTTTTTCCATTCTTAACTCTAAGCGTATACTGATGAAAAACATGAGTACTGTTTTTTTGTCTTTTAGGAACTTGCAAATCTTCTATTTTCGCAAAAGCACTATCATAATAGTTCGCCATTTCGTTTCTGGCTTTACTATAAGCATCTAAGTGTTTTAATTTGATGTTTAAAATAGCAGCCTGGATGGTATCTAGACGAGAATTACAACCTAAAACTTTGTGGTAGTATTTTTTTTCCTGGCCGTGATTAGCAATCATTCGCATCTTTTGTGCTAAATCATCATAATTGGTCATTAATGCACCTCCATCACCGTAACATCCTAAATTTTTAGATGGAAAAAAAGAGGTGCTGCCAATATGTCCAATAGTGCCCGTTTTTGCAACTCGACCATCTGAAAAAGTATAATCGGCACCTATAGCTTGTGCATTGTCTTCAATAACATACAAATTGTGCTTTTCTGCTAATTCCATAATTGGCTCCATATCGCACGACTGTCCAAATAAATGAACCGGCACGATTGCTTTGGTCTTGGAAGTAATCGCTTTTTCAATATCCGAAGCTGTAATATTAAACGTATTAGGATTAACATCTACCATTACAGGCGTTAAACCCAACAATCCTATTACCTCTGCCGTAGCTACATAAGTAAAAGCAGGACAAATCACCTCGTCTCCTGGTTTTAAATCTAAAGCCATCATGGTAATTTGCAATGAATCGGTACCGTTAGCGCAAGGAATAACGTATTTTACTCCAAGGTACTTTTCTAAATTCAATTGAAATTCTTTTACGGCGGGTCCGTTTATAAATGCTGTACTTGAGATACAATCAATTACCGCTTGATCAATCTCATTTTTTACTTTGTTATATTGACCTTTAAGGTCTACCATTTCTATTTTCATAATAAATATTAAAGTCTAGCATCCACAATGGATCGAGATAAAAATGATTTAGTGTCAAAAATAATAGACGAATGAGATGATTTTAATTTATCCATTTCTAATTTTAAAAATTCTTGATGAGAAACTGCCAAAATAATTCCCTCATAAGTATTTTCTAAGGAATCAATTAAGTTTACTCCATACTCTTTGGCAACCTCATGTTTAACAGCATGAGGATCATAAACATCAACATTAATATTGAATTGCTCTAGTTCCCTGATAATATCAATTACCTTGGAATTGCGGATATCTGGGCAATCTTCTTTAAAAGTTATTCCTAAAACCAGTACCTTTGATTTTGATATAACATAATCTTTTGCAATCATAAGTTTAACTAACTTATTTGCTACAAACATTCCCATATTGTCATTTACTCTTCGTCCGGAAAGTATAACAGTCGGATGATAACCTAAGCTTTCTGCTTTATACGCCAAATAGTAAGGATCAACACCTATACAATGTCCACCAACTAGACCAGGCTTATATTTTAGAAAATTCCATTTCGTTCCTGCCGCATCTAGAACGTCGTTGGTATCTATTCCTATGCGATCAAAAATCAAAGCCAATTCATTCACAAAGGATATGTTTACATCACGTTGTGCATTTTCTATCGCTTTAGATGCTTCGGCAACTTTTAGGCTTGGAGCCTTGTGTGTGCCGGCTTCGATAATACTCCTGTAGAGACTATCAACAACCTCAGCTATTTCAGGAGTTGACCCAGAAGTAACCTTTTTAATTTTGGTTAACGTATTTATCTTATCTCCTGGATTGATTCGTTCGGGTGAATAACCACAATAAAAATCGATGTTGAATTTTAATCCTGAATATTTTTCTAATATTGGTACACAATCTTCTTCAGTGCAACCAGGATAAACCGTGGATTCGTATATAACGATATCTTCTTTTTTTAATACCGTACCCAGCATCTCAGAAGCTTTGAGTAAAGGAGTTAAATCTGGCGATTTAAACTGATCAATGGGTGTAGGTACAGTTACAATAAATATATTATAATTGTTTAATTCCTCCACATTAGACGAAAATATTAGTCCTAAAGCGTTATTATTTTTTGCCAAATCCATGGCATGTTTCATTCCAGCAAGATCGGCTTCGTTTGTTCTATCTTTTTCAGAATTCAATTCTTCAATTCTAGATTGATTGATATCAAAACCTAATACCCGATATTTTTTACCAAATTCAATAGCAAGTGGTAAGCCCACATAGCCTAATCCGATAATCGCAATTTTGTAATTGTCTTGTTTCATTTAAATCGATTAAATATATTTTTCAAAGATGTATTTAGCAATTGATTAAAACGCTGTGCACCTGGCGAAGATGCATTAAGCACATGAATTTGTATAATACTCCCCAGTTGTTGGACCAAAAGGTTAGTGATGCTAAGTTAATATTTTGCGCTGTATTAAGCAGCATTTTGGTTTAAAGATTTGTAGTAAGCATCATTGGGTTTCATGCCGGTTCCTTGG
>JACCDH010990164.1_pt1 | contig 20892 bp, 20 predicted proteins | sample 7442481 | NCBI WGS metagenome assembly JACCDH01 (sample SAMN15323433, study PRJNA562643) | freshwater metagenome | isolation source: river surface water | place: USA:Blue River Watershed | collected 2017-08-15 | reverse complement strand
GCATTATCATGCGCAAGCTATTAACAAAAACAACCGGGAGACAGGTATGGCGGACGACCACCCGCTTTTGTGGACACCCAGCGCCGAGCGCGTCGCGAGTAGCCGGCTGACCCACTTCATGCAATGGCTGGGCAGTGAGCATGGCTTGTATTTTCCCGATTATGAGGCGCTGTGGGCGTGGTCGGTCGATGATCTCGAACGCTTCTGGTCTTTGGTCTGGATTTACTTTGATATCAAGAGCTCGACACGGTATCAGGAGATTTTGTCCACCCATGCGATGCCGGGCGCCGAGTGGTTTACCGGTAGCCGTCTGAATTTCGCCGAGCAGCTGTTCCGCTTCAATACCGAGGGCGCCAGCGCCGATAAAGTCGCGGTCGTGGCTGAATCCGAGGTGCGCGAGCGTGTGACGCTGAGTTGGCGTCAGGTGCGCGAGCAGATCACGGCGGTTGCGCAGGCCCTGCGAGGCATGGGTGTGGTACCGGGCGATCGAGTGGTGGCTTATCTGCCCAATACACCCGAAGCGGCGATCGCTTTTTACGCGTGCGCCAGCATTGGTGCAGTCTGGTCTTCATGCTCGCCCGACATGGGTAGTGCCAGCGTGCTGGATCGCTTCCGTCAGATTGATCCCAAGGTTTTGATCGCCGTCGACGGTTATCGCTATGGCGGCAAGGATTTCAATCGCATGGAAGTAGTGGAGACCATGCGCACCGAGCTCAAGACGCTGGAGCACACCATTCTGTTCCCGTATCTGAATCCGGCATCCACGCTGCCCGGTGTGACCACCTGGAGTACGCTGCTTGCACATCCCCCACAAGGCGAGATGCAATTCGAGCAGCTGCCCTTCAATCATCCGCTGTGGATTGTGTACTCATCGGGTACCACCGGCATGCCCAAGCCTATCGTGCATGGCCATGGCGGTACGCTGATCGAGACACTGAAAGCGCATGCCTTCCATCTTGATCTGGGTGAGAATGATCGCTTCTTGTGGTTCTCTACGACCGGCTGGATCATGTGGAATTCGCAGGTCACCGGCTGGATGGTCGGGTCGACTATTTGTCTCTATGACGGCAATCCGGGTTATCCCGACATGAGCCGCCTGTGGCGTTTTGCGGAAGAGATGCAGCTGACGTTCTTTGGTATTGGCGCAGCTTATTTTTCCAACTGCATGAAATCCGGTATCGAGCCGGGCAAGCAATTCAATCTTTCTCATTTGAAGACTGTGGGTGCTACGGGCTCGCCGCTGGTCACCGAAGCTTATCAATGGGTTTATCAGCATGTGAAGCAGGACATCATGCTGGCCTCCATTAGTGGCGGCACGGATATCGCTGCTGCCTTTGTGGGTTCTTGTCCGATCTTGCCGCTGTATGCGGGTGAGATGCAATGCCGCACACTGGGCGTGGCCGTTCACGCGTTTGATGATCATGGACAGTCTTTGACCGATGCCGTTGGCGAACTGGTGGTGACCGAGCCCATGCCATCAATGCCGCTGTATTTCTGGAATGATGCAGGTGACAAGCGCTATCTCGAGAGTTACTTCGAGCATTACCCCGGCTTGTGGCGGCATGGCGATTGGATACGCATTACGCCGCGTGGCGGTGCGGTGATCTATGGGCGTTCTGATGCGACCATTAATCGTCATGGTATTCGCATGGGAACGGCGGAAATTTACCGCGTAGTCGAAGATCTTCCCGAGGTACTCGACAGCATGGTCGTGGATCTGGAATATCTCGGCCGCGAATCCTGGATGCCATTGTTTGTGGTCTTGCGTGAAGGTGTGGTGTTCGATGAGGCGCTGGATCAGCGCATACGCGAAAAAATCCGCACCCAACTCTCGGGCCGGCATGTACCGAACGATATTTATGCCGTGGCCGAAGTTCCGCGCACGCTGACAGGCAAGAAGATGGAGCTGCCAATCAAGAAACTGCTGTTGGGCATGCCACTGGAAAAAGTGGCCAATCCGGATGCGATGAGCAATCCCGGATGCCTGCAGTGGTATTCCGCATTTGCAGCGGAGCGCAAGATCGCCTGATCGTTAACCTAAAAAGGCGCTTAGCTAGGCGCCGACGATCCATCCTTCTAGTGCATCATGGGGCGGCAGGCCGTAGCCGGTATCGCGGCGCTGCCATCCCCATGCCGCGAGCAGTGCGCACAGTACAGCATCAAGTAAATCCCCACTGCCATCATCGAGCAGAGCGCGACGATGTTTTCCTGCATCCAGCGTGATCCCCTGCGGATAATCACCTTGCTCGAGCGCTTTGATAATGGCAAGTCGTGCTGCCCGACGTTCCGGTGTCTGCATTGCGCGTGCATCGTTTTTGTAGGATGCACGGGTTATCGCCCGGGCTACCATGCCGGGGTAGGCTTCGAGTGCAATCCGAGCCGGATCGGCGTCGTGCATAAAGGGAATCGACACGCCAGCTTTCAGCAGCATGGGTGCGCCCGCATGCAGCATGTAAGCGACGGGTGGATTGACCCATTTCATTGATGACGAAGAGCCGGAAATCAGGTCGGTAGCACGGTGGATGAACTTGCTGCCGACCGGCCGTGCATCGCATACCGCTTTGAAGGTATCTCGCAATTCACTGCGGGTGCGGGTGGCGACATGGCGAATGAGCACAGCCCAATCGGTGGGCCAGCCGAGCTGTATGATCAGCTCGCGTGGAAAAGAAAACGGGAAATCAAATCCCGCGAGCCAGGGGCCGGGTTGTTGTAGCCAATCTGAAAAGCTATCGAAATCATGCAGCGTCGTCAGGTCGCTCAGCGTAAAGCTGTTGCCGACAAGGTGGCCTGAAGCGATCGTGATACCTTTGCTGCGGCGCGGCGCCGATGTGAAATCGACGCCGTGCAGCAATGGAGAAGTGCCTGACTTAGCGCGCGGTGCGGGCATCCGGCAATACGACGTTCACATCCAGTACCTCGAGGTTGCCCTGTCGATCCAGTGAAATCTTCACGTCTTCCGGATTGATGTTCACATATTTTGAAATGACGCCAATCAGTTCCCTGTGCAGCGCCGGCAAAAACTCGGGGCCACTGTTGAGGTTGTGCTCGTGCGCGATGATGATCTGCAGACGTTCCCTGGCAGAAGTCGCCGAGGATTTTTTTTCGTCTTTGAAAAAGAAGGAGAGTAGCGACATGATCACTTGCCTCCAAAAAGACGAGACAAAATTCCCGGCTTTTCATAGTCCGCGAATCGCAGCGGCCGTTCTTCACCGAGGAAGCGTGCAACGACATCTTTGTAAGCGTCGGAGACTTCGCTACCCGCTATGTGGATCGCAGGATTGCCCTGATTGGAGGCATGCAGCACGGATTCCGATTCAGGAATGATGCCCAGCAGCGGTATGCGAAGAATTTCCTGCACATCTTCGTAGGACAGCATTTCGCCGGCATCGACGCGTTTGGGTACGTAGCGCGTGATCAGCAGATGTTCTTTCACTGGCTCATCACCGGTTTGGGCGCGTCGTGACTTTGCCTGAATGATCCCAAGAATACGATCCGAATCACGCACCGAAGAAACTTCAGGGTTGGTGACGATGATGGCTTCGTCAGCAAATGTAAGCGCCATGACCGCACCGCGTTCGATGCCAGCGGGTGAATCGCACACGATGTATTCAAAACCGGAGGAGCGCAGTTCGTCAAGAATGCGCTCGACGCCGTCTTCGGTAAGCGCATCCTTGTCGCGTGTCTGTGACGCCGGCAGAACGAACAGGTTGTCGCAGTGCTTGTCTTTGATCAGCGCCTGGGTGAGCGTGGCTTCGCGGTTGATGACATTAATCATGTCGTAGACAACACGGCGCTCGCAGCCCATGATCAGGTCAAGATTACGCAAGCCGACATCAAAGTCGATGACGGCAGTCTTGTGTCCGCGTAATGCAAGGCCGGATGCGAAGCTGGCGCTGGAGGTGGTTTTACCGACGCCTCCTTTACCGGAGGTCACAACGATTATCTTTGTCACAAAAAACTCCTTTGCTGAGGAAGCACCATCAGATAAAAAATCACTTCAGTTCAATAGGCGCCATGTCGAGGCGTTCGTCTTGGAGGCGGATCTGTACAGCCTTGCCGGAAAGGTCCTTGGGCCAGCCTTCGTCGAAAGTGCGGTACACGCCGGCGATAGAGACCAGCTCGGCTTCCATGGACAACGAAAAAATACGGGCTTGTGCGTTGCCGGCAGCGCCAGCCAGCGCGCGGCCGCGAAGCGGCGCATACACATGAATACTGCCGTCGGCGATGACTTCTGCCCCGGCATTGACGGCAGCAGTTAAGATGAGGTCGCAGCCGCGCGCATAAATGCGCTGTCCGCCGCGCACGGGCGTGTCCACCACCATCGTGCTGACAGGCTCTGGCGTTGCCGCCGCCGCCGCAGACGCCGCTGGCTTGGCTTTTTCTTCTTCGGCGGGTTCGGGTTTGGGCGGCGAGGGCGGTGGCGTCAGCTCAAATTGTCGTGATGTATCCACATGATCAATGCTCAGGCCGTGCGCGCGGATTTCATCTTCAAGATTGGCGGGCACGTTGCGAACGGCCACCGGGTTCAGGCGATGCGATTTGAACAGCGCAATCAACCGTAGCCAATCGATCTGTCCCGGGTCCGGCATCGGCGACGCAGGCGCAAAGTCAAGCAGGGTGAATTCGTCTTCGAAGTAATCAGGTGTTCCGGCAGTGAGGTGCGCTAACGCTGAAGACAGTTTGTCGTAGTCGGTGTCGCCTATGAGGGCAGCAACAGCGACCACCGTGGATATCTTGATTTCCAGCGGCTTCCTGGCTTGGTTCTTTGACATACAGTCCCGGACTTGTAACGGCCGCTCGCCCGGTACCGGATGAGTCGGGGCAAGACCGTGCTTGCCGGCAGTTATTATACCTGCGCTCTCCCTCTTGTTTGAGTCTACGCAAAACTTTCCACCGGAGCGCATAACATCGGCATTGGGCAAGCAGGTCGGCTCAGCCACGTCAATTCCATTGGTGTGAGGCTTTTGATGGTGGGTATTTGTGAATTCTCAAAGCTACGCGATCGTCGAATGACAAACTGGATCAAGCGGGTCTCGGCAGCAGTCGGCAATGTCGTCGTGTTTTTACAAAGGCGCATTTGCGTTTTTCTAGCGCGCGTCAGGTGCTCGCTGGCGTGACCTTGAGCATTGCTTTTACCTAATTTTCCATTGATCTCTAGGAGTCATAATGCATAAAACACAGCAGCACAATCCGGTAGTTGATATGGTTCAGTACCAACTGGATGCGTCGATACAACTGGCTGATGTCGTATTTTCCGGGACTGAGAAAATTGATCGAGCAGTGCTGGATGTTACGCATCAAGCGGTTGATAGTCAGCTCAAGCTGGTGCGTGCCATTGCAAACATGCGTGATCCATCGAGGATGGCTGATTTGCAGCAGGCAATCGCCCATCGCCCGGAAAAAGCTATGCAGTGCCAGCAGCAAATTATGTCAGCACTGGTCGAAATGCAAACAGAGTTCGGCCGGTCTGTTCGTGAATACATGGATCGCGTCAGCCACACGGCGGCTGAACAGGTCGAATCCGCTCAGCATCAGGCAACATCGGGCTCGAGTCAGCCTGGCGAGGCGATGGCCAATCCGTTTACCGGCATGATGGGCGTATGGGAACAAGTGTTCCGCGAAGCGAGCCGTTTTGCAACTCAAAACATGACAGTGGCGCGCAGTAATGTGGAAACAGCTGCAAATTATGCGCGCGATGCCGTTTCACAAACAGTCGAGCATGTTGGCGAGGACATGGAACATCCGCATGGCCATAAACGGGCGACTGTAGGCAAGAAAAAATAAAGGTGGGATAAGAAAATTGGATGGGTTCTGTAAGTGAGCCCATCCGTTTTTATCTAGCTGCACTTCATATGACACCTGTTTGAAGTGAATCCCCAGCACACTGTACTGAGGATTTACTCCAACGCCGATTTTCTTGTGGCGGAACTAGACTGCTGCAATTGGGTTCCATTCTTTGTTGACTTCTGTTGGTGCAGCACGGGCCGCCGCTTCACGCGCGCGCTTTCCGGCCGCTTTAGAGCGCGAGCTCGAGGGAGGCAGACGACGCAGGGTTCGCAGGGAGTCAATATCTTTGATCCCTATCGAGCGTTGATCCACGCTGATCATGCCGATTTCATTAAATGCAGACAGAGTGCGACTGACCGTCTCCAGCGTCAATCCCAGATAGCTGCCGATTTCATGGCGTGTCATCCGCAAGTTGAACAGTTTGCTGGAATAACCCATTTCGGCGAAGCGCTCGGAGAGTGAGACCAGGAAGCGGGCTACTCTCGCTTCAGCGGAAAGTGCGCCGAGCATACTCACCATCGCCTGCTCGCGTACCAATTCACGACTCATGACACTGTACATCGCATGTTCAAGCTCGATGTAAGAACGACCCAGCGCGGTGAATTTCTTGAACGGCAAGAGAATAAGATCGCAGTTTGATAAGGCAACTGCTTCAGAAGAGTAGCGCTTGGTATGTATGCCATCCACACCGAAAAGATCACCTTTCATCGGGAAGCTCAGTACTTGCTCGTTGCCGTACTCATCAATCAGCACTGTTTTTAGAAATCCTGAATGTACGATGAACAAGGTATCAAACGGCTGACCGATCGTATGTATGCGTTGCCCGGTTTTGAATTGAACATGCTGAAAAAGAAATTCTTCATCGTTGACGGCTGGTGCTGCAGGGATGCGAAGCAGATCACATAATTCTTTGAGGTTCGACCACAATTTTCCTTGCCGCTGCCAGCCAGCATCACCTGATGACGTATGCTGAATAGCATTCGTGTTACCGGGACGTGGCTCGGAAATTTGTATTGATGTCATGGTCATCTCCTGATGTTGAGGGCTGAGTGAATTAGTAGTGGTTCGCTTCATCTCATGCATTGTCGTCGCACGCTCTAGAGCGTCTGGCTGTGGCATGGTTTGTTCGGGAAAAAAATCTGATCGAGTCACGGTAAGAAATCCTTTTCATATTCGCTATCGCAAGGAAGTTGCACATCACTTTTTCGGTTTCTGTGCATCATGCGCTTTGCGAGTGGGTAGTATCGCTACAGTGTGTTTCGATGGCTATCGGGTTGCTCTGAATACCATTCGAGTCACTACTGAGCTTTGTTAGGGCTATTCCTATCTTCGCAATTTTGTTCGATTGATCTTTGATCCGCATGAAACTCAAGGCTTGAATTTTTCGAGCAATCCCTGCGCCACTGCGTATTGGACTAACTCTGCCAGCGAACTGCTCCCCATTTTTTGCAGGATGCGTGTCTTGTGCGTGCTCACTGTCTTCACTGACAAGTGAAGAATTTCTGCAATCTCTGTCACTGATTTTCCAGAGACGAGAAAGTTGAATACTTCAAACTCTCTGTCAGACAATGATTTGTGAGGCATGTCGATCCGAGTCGGCATTGCATCCATGGCGAGCTGTTCGGCGACATCCATGCTGATGTAGGGGCGGCCATTGTGTACTTTGCGAATGGCTTTCACGAGTTCGGTGCCAGCGCTTTCCTTGGTCATGTAACCCAGTGCACCCGCCCGAATTGCACGGGCAGCGTACTGATTCTCGTCGTGCATGGTCAGTACCAGGATGCCCAGCTGCGGAAGTTCATCTTTGATTTGCCTGATCAGGTCCATGCCGCTTCGTCCTGGCATGGACAAATCCATTACCAGAACGTCGAAATCACCTTTGCGAACGAGTGCAAGTACTTCAAATCCGTCACTCGCTTCAGCCATCACTTCGATATCGTCTGCCTTGCTTAGTATGTGTTTGAGGCCTTCACGCATGAGGGCGTGATCATCTGCAATTACTGCGCGGATCATGTCCGGCTCATCCTGATGTTCTGGCCGGCCGCCATGTCGTTTTTTGCGTTTTGCATATCAGATGCTCCAGCGCAATTGAAGATGTGTCTTGGGAATTATTTTCATCACGGTTTCCTTTTAGTAACAAAATGACAACACATGCGATAAATGTATCAGCTTTTGACAGAGCTACCTATATGATTTGGATCAAAAATCTGTTCTTGCCGGGAATTTTGTGCTTTTTTTTTACGGTTTGTTCCCACTGAGAATCGGATATGTTTTTTTGTGGAAATATTTTGCTGTTATGTTCGCTGGCGTGAATCGAGCACGATGCTCACGTGAACGTGGTGCCGCTGTTACACTGCGCTTACTATCTTTTTCTGCCCTGTAACTTTGGGCGATTAACAGGACGAATGTGGACCTATGAAAATTGGACCGGATGAAATCGGGCACATCATTCAGCTGGCTATCGCCCCCGTGTTTCTGCTGACGGGCGTTGGCACCAATATGCTAGTGCTCACCAACCGGCTCGCACGGATCATTGACCGCTACCGGTCATTGGAAGAACGACTCAACGGATGGGATGGTCAGCCCGCTAAGCAGGCCACGGCTGCGGAGCAGATCGAACTCAATATGTTGTTCAAGCGCGCACAAAAAATTAATCGCGCGATCTTTTTATCGACCAGCTGTGCGCTGCTCATATGCATGGTTGTTGCCACGCTCTTCGTTGCCGATGCGCTAAATCTCAGGCTAAGTCTGGTGATTGCAAGCTTGTTTGTACTCGCGATGATGGCGCTCACTGCCAGTTTTATTTATTTGTTGCGTGAGGTGTTTCTGGCGACAGGTTTTCTGGACGAGCAGCACAAACAATCCGCCAGTCAGCCCAGGCAAGGCTGACTGCCGTCGGCTTACTCAACTGTTTGCAATGAGCTTGCACGACTGTTCGAACAGGGGATGCCCGCGAAGCGCAAACATATCGCAAATAGTCAGATGATTGATGCCTTGCAGTGGGATATCGGCTTGGTGTGCTGACTGCCACTGACTAGCGATCAAGCCTGTCTGGCGTTTGAATTCAGCCGATTCAAGATCGCCGACCGAGGTGATGAAGGGTATGGAATGTGGTTGCGACATGTAACCCGGCGATAGCCGAAGCGAATTGTCTTCGGTAATTTTCAGATCGACATTCACAAACTCTGCGTAACGAACCGGATCGAGGTCATACAGACCTGACATCAGTATGCCGGCCTTAATCAGATTGGTCGGTAGCCCGCTGTCATATTCGTTCCAGCGCGCTGCCATCATCATCGCCGCCAGATGCGCGCCAGCAGAATGGCCAGCCACCACAATGCGCTCTGGGTCATATTCATATCGGGCTGCATTTTGGTACAGCCAGGAAAACGCGCGCAGCTGCTGTCGCGTGATTTCTTCAATAGACGCTTCGGGTGCAAGTGTGTAATTCGTCAGGGCGACATTGAATCCTGCCTCGTGATAACCCGGCACAATAAAAGTGAAGTCGGATTTGTCGAGTGAACGCCACCAGCCGCCATGTATGAAGACCAGCAGCGGTGCCCCCGGGCGCGGGGCAGGATAGAAATCGAGTCGCTCACCGGGCGCACTGCCAAATGGAATATCCAGTACCCCTGCATGAGTGCGTCTGACCAGCGCCGACTCGTTCTGCCAGCGGGTAAACAGCTGAGGATGATCGGGGATTTCGGCCCGGGCATTGTATTGGCGGGTGTAATAGTCAACTTTGGATGCCAGGGTTTCGGTAGCAGCCGGATTGTGGTCACGCATAAGGTCTCCTGCCAGTTTGAAATCGTTAATACCGTGTGGGCGTGCAGTGTAGTGCATAACACCCGCCGGTCCAAAAGCGACCGGCCAGACTTCTGATTTACGTTGACGTAAAGGTAAATCATCTTCTACACTTCGCTGGTTTTGGTGCTCGCGGACCGTTCTCGGCTCGCAGTTAAACGGGAAACACGGCGCAAAAGCTTGCCAACGCTGCAAGCCGCTGCCAACGTGTGCTGCCCCCGCAACGGTAAGCAAGTGCATGGTTCACCATGCGATCCGCGTAAGACGCCACTGTGCTCAATGCATGGGAAGGCTACCCGGAATCACTTGCCAGCCCGGATACCGGCCAGAATAGGTGGGAGTGGCGAAGCGGGGAAACCTTTGCCAGATCATGCTTCACTGAGATTGTCCGGTTCACACTCCTGTTGAATCTCGCCTGCGGGGAAGCTGGCGAGGTGTCCCTGTATCTGGAAACTCTCTATGCTTCACTCTGTTACCCAACGCAATGGTGTCAGGTTTCGCGCCGTGCTCGCCGCTGTGCTCTCAGCCTCGTCTGTTAACGCCCTGTCAGAAGTCGGTCAGTCATTGCCGCAAGTCGTCGTCACTGCCTCACGCAATGAACAAGCCCATGAGGACGCTTTGCCTCATACAAGCGTACTCACACGTGACGATATTCGTAATTCTTCAGCGATTGATCTTCCTTCATTGCTGCAGCGTGAAGCTGGTATTCAAGTGGTTCAATCTGGGGGGCTCGGTCAGGACACCACGTTATTCATGCGGGGATCAACGTCGAAGCAAGTGCTAATCCTGCTGGATGGTGTGCCCTTGCGAAGGGAGGCATGGTCTGTAGCGCCGGCACTTGAGCATATTTTGCCCGCACAAATTGAGCGTATTGAGATCGTCCGTGGCAATGTGTCAGCTATTTATGGCTCCGGTGCTGTTGGTGGCGTTATTCAGATTTTTACGCACAAGCCAGATGCCGGATCAAGGCAATCATTTTTTGTGGAGACCGGATCTCAGGGCACCTCGACAGTTACGGGTAATGTTTCAGGTCAGTTTAATACGACACGCTATTCGTTGTCTGCCACAGGTTTGCAGTCAGACGGAATATCAGCGAGAAATTCCACGCAATATCCAACGGAAAATCCCGATCGCGATGGTTACCGCAATAACAGTGTGAGTGGCCTGATTGCACAGGAGTGGCGTACTGGACAAGAGTTTGGTTTGCGCTTGTTTGCCAACTCGGGGAGATATGATATTGATGGTCTGGGTAGCGGTATATCCACTGATATCGGGCGTGGAAAATCTACGCAAGAAACTCTTGCTGTGTTTTCAAAGAACAGAATTTCCTCTAGCTGGGATTCAACATTTACAGTTTCCCAAAATCGTACGCGGAACGATAGTAAATACGATAGTACGGATTCCAGTGTTTATGTTTTTTACATTCGCGATGCTGGACAAAACCAATTGGCGCAGTGGGTGAATCAGGTCAGATTGTCGGATACGACAACGCTGAATGTCGGCGTTGAATCCGGACGAGATACGCTGGACTCAACCGATTTGCTGGCTAGTTCTACCGCAGCCTACGCCCGCAATCGCTCCAGTCTGTACTCTGGTATCAACTCAAGTTTGGGCAGGCATCAATTTCAATTCAATCTCCGTCGTGATGCTATTGACCAAGCCGGTAATGAAACGACGGATTATGCTGGGTATGCTTACACACTGACGAGCGGCCTGAAATTTCTTGCCTCGTCTTCAAGTGCATTCAATGCGCCTACGCTGATTCAACAATTCGATCCAACCTACGGTAATACAGCATTGAGGGCCGAAAGAGCCAGATCAAGCGAATTCGGGGTGCAGCAAAAAATCGGTAGTGGTCTCATCAGATTGACAGCCTTTCGAACGACAACACGTGACCAGTTCAGCTACGATCCCTCAACCTATGTAACGGTTAATATAGATCGCGCCCGCAACGAGGGATTCGAAGTGAGCGGCTATGGGGAATTGGCTGGTACGAATTTTCGCGTCAGTCTCACCTTGCAAGACCCTGTGAATCTTGGCACTGGAGCGACTTTGAGTAGAAACGCCAAGACCTTAGCCTCTTTTTCTGCTTACAGAAAATATGGATTATGGAATATAGGCGGTGATGTCAGCTATACCGGCACTCGTACCGATAACGAAGCATCCCAGCAACTGGCAGCCTATTGGTTACTCAATCTGAATGCGCGTTATGAAGTTACTCGGCAATGGTCTCTTCATGCACGTTTGATCAATTTGCTCGATGAGAGTTACCAGACTGCCTATGGCTATAACCAACTACCCCGTAGCTTCTTTATTGGCGTCAGCTGGAAAAATTGATCAGGATGACAATGATTTTTCGTGGTAGCCCCTTACGTTCTTTTTACCTCCGGGTATTGATAGCGGTCTGTTTGCTGGTGCTATTGCTCGGCTCTTTATGTGGTGGTGCAGGTTGTTATTTACCTTCGGATGACAGTTTTCTCATTTTGCAATTGCGGACTACCCGTGTGCTGGCTGCCTTTGCTGTCGGTGGTCTGCTATCACTTGCTGGTGCGTTGATGCAACTTCTGCTGCGAAATCCGCTGGCCGACCCCTATGTGCTGGGCGTGTCCGGTGGTGCTGCCGCTGGCGCATTGAGTTTCAGTTTGCTATTGCCGGCCTCGGCCGCGGTCTACAGTCTGCAGTCAGGCGCCTTGCTCGGCGCTCTGTTGGCCACGGCACTGCTGCTGGTTCTGGCAAGACGCAGTTTTGCTAATGAGATTGCGTTGGACTCAGGGGCAGGTGGTATTCGTCTAATTCTGACCGGTGTGATGATCTCGGCAGGCTTTGGTGCTTTGATCATCTTGCTGCTGTCGCTTTCGCCGGATGCGCAGATGCGCGGCACATTGTTCTGGCTTATGGGCGAATTGGATTCCGCCGATTTTGTTATCTCTGCGTGGCTTGTCTTGCTGGTGGCGTGTATCTGGTCTTTCACCAAGGCGGCGGCATTTAATGTCCTCTCGCACGGCGAGGTGACGGCGCACTTGCTGGGTTTGAACGTCCGGCGACTTCAGATCAGTCTGCTTCTGATCGCCTCGCTATCCACAGCAGCGGCAGTGGCGGTTGCTGGCACCATAGGTTTCATTGGTTTGGTCGTGCCTCATGCGCTGCGCCTTGTCATTGGTAATGATCAGCGCGTCTTGTTGCCTGCGTCCGTGCTGACCGGCGGTATCGCTCTGACCTTGGCTGATCTGCTTGCACGCAGTATTGCCGCACCCGTGCAACTGCCGGTCGGCGTGATTACTGCGTTCATTGGTGTGCCAGTGTTTCTGGTGCTGCTGGCTCGGAGTCGTTCATGAGCTTGCTTCAGGTGAGTCATCTCGACATTGCCGTGGGTGATAGGCTATTGATTAGCGAACTCGAGCTGCAAATCGATCGCGGAGAATTCTGGTGCATCCTCGGTAAAAACGGTTCAGGTAAAACTACGCTGCTGCAAGTCATTGCAGGTCTTCGGTCAAACTCAAAGGCTCAGATTCAGTTGTGCGGTGAAGCGCTGCAGAGCACGCCACTAGCATTGCTGGCGCAGCGCCGGGGGTTGATGCTGCAGCAACAACTTGATGTCTTCGCCCACACCGTTTTTGATGTGGTTGCCATTGGTCAGGTCGTGGGATGTGGTTCGACGAATGACGATTCTATGTCGACGAATTTTTCAGTCAGCGCAGCGCTTGAAAAAGTGGGCATGGCAGGAAGCGAGGGGCGCAATGTTTTGACGCTGTCCGGTGGCGAGCGCCAGCGCGTGGCGCTGGCAGCGCTGCTGGTCCAAGCGCCTGAACTCATGTTACTTGATGAGCCTGTGTCGCATCAGGATGTAGCGCAGCAATTGCAGGTAATGCGACTTCTGCGTGAACTCTCGGCAAATCACGCCGTGATCTCCAGTTGCCACGACATCAATCTGGCGAGTCGCTTTGCGACTCATGCGCTGGTACTGGGTGAGGCACAGCATTGGTCGGGATTAGTTGGTGATACATTGGTGCCTGAGATATTGCGTCAGGCATTCGGATGCGAGTTCATCCAGCAGGGCGATTGGCTGCTGCCGTTTCAAGCGCATGCCGCCAGCGCCGGATGATCGTTTTGTGGGGTATGAGATGCCTGCAATCTTGTCTCAGGTTTTAGGCCAAAGCACCATCTGCGTACACCGAAACAACGCGATCGTTTTTCCAGCGGCGCTGACGGTCGCGTCCCACACTTGCGTCGTGCGACCCAGATGAATCGGGGTGGCGATACAGTCCACTTTACCTTCGCGTGCGGTACCTAAAAAATTACTCTTCAATTCAATCGTGGTAAAGCTGTTAGCACCTTCGGGCAGAGTAATCATGCATCCGTAACCGCAGGACGTATCTGCCAGCATGATGATGGAGGCTGCGTGCAGATACCCATTGGGTGCCAGATGATGGGGCTTGATATCGAATCCGGCTTTGATTTCCTGAGGGCTTGCGGAAACGATGTCGAAGCCGAGTAGCTCGGAAAGCGTACCTCTCTGGCGTTCATGTAACTGGCTGACGGATATGTTTGTCATTGTTGTCTCCGAAAATGAATTATTGAATGAACTATTTATTGATGCTTATGGCGATGTGGATTGTTTGCGTCTGCGGACAGTATCAATCTGTTCGCATAGATCGGACACGGCGGTCAGCATGCGTGGTGTGGGCCTATTGAGCAGTTTGCCATTCACCTTGAAGAGATGCTGTTGACGCACCGCTTTGAGCGAGGTGAGATTTGTCCAGCGCTCGAAATCACCGGATTCATCACTGATTAAAATTGCATCCGGATTGGCTGAAACGACGGCTTCTCTACTGACCGTGGGCGCAAGCTGAGGCAGGCTGCCGAATACATTCGTGGCGCCGCAAAGATTGAGAGCTTGTGACACGAGATGCTGTCCATTGAGCGTCATCAGTGGCGATGGCCAGATTTGATAGAAAACGGTCACTGGCGTGCGGCGCTGATATCGATCGCCAATCAAGGCCTGCGAACGTCTGAAATCTGCTGCAGCGTTGCTGCCATGTGTGCTGCCAGTGAGCGCGGTCAGCCGCTCGAGGGTTGTGGCAATGTCTTCAAATCGCCGCGGTTCACTCTCGAATACGGCATAGCCTTGTTTTCGGAGTTGCGCGATTTGTCTTGGATTGTTCCCGCTGCTCCAGGCAAGGATCAGATCTGGTTTTAGCAGCGTGATGCGCTCGATATCAAGCCTGGAACTATTGCCTGTTGAAGGCAGGTGCGATGCCTCGCTCGGATAATCGCTGCCTGAGGATACGCCGATGACTTTTTTACCCGCACCGGCGACGAACAATAGTTCGGTTGCGTGGGGTGCGAGACTCACGATGCGCTTGGCCGGTGCTGGCAGCGTGACTCGTCTGCCGCTGTCGTCAATGACGGAGATTTCTGCGTGCGCGATGGCGCAACAAAATACAAACAGCAGGGCTACTGGTTTTGCAACGGACTGCAGGTCGAATGACCTCATATCTCGAGGTTGTCGATAAGACGTGTCGCGCCAAGCTTGGCTGCAGCGAGTGTGACCAGAGGTTCGTTTTGTGCAAGATCGCCCGCGGTCGGTGGTTGAAGATCGATGCGTTTGCGTATGGCGACATAGTCTGGATTCCAGCCGCGATCTTTCAGGCGCTGCATCGCATTGTTTTGCAGGAGCGAGATGTCGAGATTGCCGCTGCGGATTTCATCTGCAATGGCATTGAGTTCGCGGAACAGTGCGGGCGCTTCGGTACGCTCTTGTTCTGACAGATAGCCGTTGCGAGAGGAGAGCGCAAGTCCATCCTTGGCCCGATAGGTTTCGGCGGCGATGATTTGAGTGGGCAGCGCGAATTGGCGCGCCATGTTCCGGATGATCATCAGCTGCTGGTAATCCTTTTTGCCGAACACCGCTACGCCCGGCTGCACGCAAGAGAAGAGCTTGAGTACAACGGTGGTCACGCCATCGAAAAATCCGGGCCTGAATTCTCCCTCCAGGATATTGCCCAGATCCGATGGCGGCTTCACACGAAATTCCTGGGGCTCCGGATAGAGATCTTTTTCGGTGGGTGCGAAGAGGACGTAGACGCCTTCTTTTTCAAGCTTTTCTATATCCGCAGCAAAAGTGCGCGGGTATTTGTCAAAATCTTCGTTGGGACCAAACTGAAGGCGGTTAACGAAAATTGAGGCGACCACGGGGTCGCCATGCTTGCGCGCCAGTCGCATTAGACTCAGATGGCCATCGTGCAGATTGCCCATCGTGGGAACGAAGGCTGTGCGCAGCTGCCCACGCAACTGGTCGCGCAACTCATCAATCGAAGAGATGATTTTCATCAGTTCAGGATCAGCAGGTGGTACTGGTCTCTGGAGTTTTCGGCCAGTGACTCAGCACCGCGGGTTAATTTGGCGAATACGACAGGCGCACATAGATAGGCGCGAATGCTTCGGCCTGGGTGATTTCGATCAGCGTCTCTTTTGCCAGCTCCAGCAGCGCGATGAAATTCACGACTACCACGGGTACGCCACGAGAAGGATCGAAGAGCTCATGAAACTCGACAAATTTTGCTGATTGCAAATGACGCAGTATCGAACTCATATGTTCACGTACCGATAATTCCTCGCGCGAGATGGTGTGCCTTGCTGTCAGCTTCGCGCGGCGCAGCAGGTCGCTCCATGCGGTTTGCAGATCGACAACATTGACATCCGGGAAGCGCGTAACAACGGCCTGATCCACAAAAATCTGCGTGCGTACAAAATCGCGGCCGACCTGTGGCAGGGTGTCCAACTGGAATGCAGCCAGCTTCATTTGCTCATACTCCAGCAGACGGCGCACCAGTTCCGCGCGCGGATCGGCGGGTTCTTCGCCTGAATCCACTTTTTTCGAAGGCAGCAGCATGCGCGATTTGATTTCGATCAGCATGGCTGCCATCAGCAGGTAATCTGCCGCGAGTTCGAGATTGCGCTTGCGAATTTGCTCGATATAACCCAGATATTGCACAGTGACCTGTGCGAGCGGAATATCAAGAATATTGAAGTTTTGCTTGCGAATCAGATAGAGCAGCAGATCAAGCGGACCCTCAAAGGCCTCAAGGAAAACTTCCAGTGCATCCGGTGGAATGTAGAGATCAGTAGGTAACTTGAATAGCGGCTCACCGTACAGCTTGGCGAAGGCGACGTTGTCAACCACCGTCGGTTCCAGGGCAGCGCCGGCAGCATTGTCCAAGACGTCGGTGACAGTCTCTGCAGGTACGCTCATCAGTGGCCCTGGTAAACGTAGGCAGACTGCTGCACGCGCGATTCCTGCGCGCGTCGCATATTGTCGAGGTCGATAGGTTCCTTGTCCCACAGGCGAGCGCGGCCTGCGCGCTGACCTTCTTCCATGGCAGGGTTTTGTTGTTTCATTTCACCGAGGAATTGCGTGAATTCGGAAACATAGCCACTTTTCTTGATGAACCAAACCATAACCAGACCCGCTAAAAAACATAAGACCGTATTTTACCCTGAGTGCCTTTCATCGAATCCGCATTCCCGGCTGCGCGCCCGGCCACGGTTCGAGGATGTAGATGCCCGGATCGGCTTTTTCATCGGCAGCTGAGGCAGCCAGCACCATGCCCTCGGAAATACCGAATTTCATCTTGCGCGGTGCCAGATTGGCAACTAGTACGGTCAGCTTGCCTTTGAGATCCTCTGGCTTGTAGGCAGACTTTATGCCGGAAAACACATTGCGCATCCGTCCTTCGCCCACATCCAGCGTCAGACGCAGCAGCTTGTCCGAACCTTCGACATGCTCGCAATCGACAATGCGGGCGATGCGCAGATCAATTTTTGCAAAGTCATCGATGCGGATTTCCTCGGCGAGGGGTTCAATGCCGGGCACTGATGCTGCTGAGTCCGCATCAGCCTCTGCGGCAGGCGCTTCAAAGAGCTGCTCCAGCATGGTCGGTTCCACACGAGTCATCAGGTGTGCATAGGGACGAATCGCGTGCTGATCGGGCATAGCCTTTGTTGCATCGTTCCAGTTAAGCGGCGCGATATTAAACAGTGATTCCACTTGGGTTGCGAGCGATGGCAGCACGGGCTTCAGGTAGACCGTCAGAATCCGGAATGACTCCAGCAAGCGGCTGCAGACCTCTTGCAACTTTGCGCTGTTGGCCGGATCTTTGGCCAGCTCCCAGGGCTTGTTGGCATCGACATACGCATTGATCGCGTCAGCCTGTTCCATGATGATGCGCAAGGCTTTGCCGTAGTCGCGCGCCTCATAGAGCGCAGCGACCTCGGTGCCTGCGTTTCGAAGGCTGGTGAGGAAGGGATCGTCGGCGCTAGCCCAGCCCATGCTGACACGACCATCGAATTTTTTCGTGATGAAACCGGCAGCGCGACTGGCGATATTGATGTATTTACCGATCAGGTCGCTGTTAACGCGTGCGATGAAATCTTCGGGATTGAAATCCACATCTTCGACACGGGCGTTGAGCTTGGCTGCGATGTAGTAGCGCAGCCACTCGGGATTCATACCAATGTCGAGATAGCGCAGCGGCGAGATGCCAGTGCCGCGTGATTTCGACATTTTTTCACCGCTGACGGTAATGAAGCCATGAACAAACACATTGTTTGGCACCTTCATACCCGCAAAATGCAGCATCGCAGGCCAGAACAGGGTGTGGAAGTAAGTGATGTCCTTGCCGATGAAGTGATACTGCTCGGTCGATGGATCAGCCATGAAGGCGTCGAAGTCGCGACCGGTTTTGGTGAAATAGTTTTTCAATGAAGCGAGATAGCCAATCGGCGCGTCCAGCCAGACATAAAAATACTTACCCGGTGCGTCAGGAATTTCAATGCCAAAGTAAGGCGCATCGCGGCTGATATCCCAGTCGCCCAGTCCGCTCTCACTCTCCAGCCATTCGCGCGCTTTGTTTGCTACTTCGGGCTGCAGGCGTGATGGGTCAAGTGCCCACTGACGCAGGAAGTTGCCACATTTAGGATCCGACAGCTGAAAGAAATAATGTTCGGAAGACTTCATCACAGGCGCTGCGCCTGTAAGTGTGGAGTAGGGATTTTTCAGCTCCGTCGGTGCGTACACGGCACTGCAGGATTCGCAAGAATCTCCGTACTGATCTTTCGCGCCGCACTTCGGGCACTCGCCCTTGATGTAGCGATCCGGTAAAAACATATTCTTCACCGGATCAAAAAACTGTTCGACACTACGCGTGGTGATCAGCTTCGCGTTATCGCGCAGTCGACGATAAATTTCCTGTGACAGCGCATGATTTTCTTCGCCATCAGTGGAGTGCCAATTGTCAAAGGCGATATGAAAGCCATCGAGATACTGTTTACGACCTGCAGCAATATTCGCCACAAAGGCCTGGGGTGTGAGACCAGCTTTTTCGGCAGCGATCATGATTGGCGCACCGTGCGCATCATCGGCGCACACAAAATGTACCTCGTTGTCACGCATACGCATGAAGCGAACCCAGATATCCGCCTGGATGTACTCCATGATGTGACCAACGTGAAACGCGCCGTTGGCATAGGGCAGGGCCGTGGTAACGAAAATCTTGCGGGAATGGGCGTTGCTCATTGCGTGGGGTGACCGTAAAAGGCAAACCGCGATTTTATCAGTGACCACTCGCTCGCAGTGCTGCGCCTCAATGCCCGGGTCCAAAAGCCGCTGACCGCCTGGCAGCCGTCTTCTATCAGGCAATTTCAGCCTCCGGAGGACTCTTCGCCGCCTCGGGAGCTACGCCCATTTCGGCAGAGGCTCTAAAATAGCGGTTTTCCTGACGGCGCCCGCGCCCTGACCATGACTGTTCGCACCCGCTTTGCCCCCAGCCCCACCGGTTACTTGCACTTGGGCGGCGCTCGTACCGCCCTGTTTTCCTGGGCTTATGCCCGTCGCTTTGGCGGCACCTTCATTTTGCGTATCGAAGACACCGATCTGGAACGCTCCACGCCCGAGGCGGTGCAGGCCATTCTGGATGGCATGCAATGGCTGGGTCTAGATCACGATGAGGGACCGTTTTATCAGATGCAGCGCATGGATCGCTATCGCGAAGTGATCGGCCAAATGTTGGCAGCTGGCACGGCTTATCACTGCTATGCATCCCCCGAAGAAGTCGAAGCGATGCGTGAGCGCCAGCGCGCAGCCGGCGAGAAACCACGCTATGACGGCACCTGGCGGCCCGAGCCGGGCAAAACCATGCCAGCGATACCCGAGGGCCGGCAGCCAGTCGTGCGGTTCAAGAATCCAATGGACGGTGATGTCAGTTGGGATGACGCGGTCAAAGGCACCATCACGATCTCCAACCGAGAGCTTGATGATTTTGTGATCGCTCGTCCAGATGGCACACCGACCTACAACTTTTGTGTCGTGGTGGATGATTGGGACATGAAAATCACCCATGTGATTCGTGGTGATGATCATGTCAACAACACGCCGCGCCAGATCAATGTACTCAAAGCCTTGGGTGGCGAGCTGCCTGTCTATGGGCATGTACCGATGATTCTCGGTGCCGATGGCGAGAAACTATCCAAGCGTCACGGCGCAGTCAGTGTGATGGAATATCCGGCACAGGGTTATCTGCGCGATGCGATGCTCAATTATTTGGCGCGACTGGGTTGGAGTCATGGGGACGATGAGATCTTCAGTTTGGAGCAATTCTGCAGCTGGTTTGATCTGGATCACCTGACTAAATCACCCGCGCAGTTCAATCCCGAGAAGCTGGCTTGGCTGAACAATCACTACATCAAGGCCACCGACAATACCGAGCTGGCCCGATTGGCGATGCCCGAACTCGAGCGCGATGGCGCTCAAATTGATGGTGGCCCCGCGCTGCCCGAGGTCATTGGATTACTCAAGGATCGCGCCAATACCGTCAATGAACTGGCCGATGCAGCGATGCTGTTTTATCGCGAGCCCAAGCCTGATCCTGCGCTGCTTGCTCAACATCTGACAGACGCTGCGCGTGTCGCGCTCCGGCAATTCGCCACCGGGGCTGCTGATATTGACTGGACCCGTGAAGCCATCAGCGCATTGATGAAACAAGTGCTGGCCGACTGCCAGCTGAAAATGCCGCAGCTGGCCATGCCCTTGCGATTGCTGGTCACTGGCCAGCTTCAGACGCCATCGGTAGATGCCGTGCTTTTCCTTTTCGGGCGCGACAAGGTGCTTTCACGGCTGAATGCCGGCCTCGATTAGGGTGATAGTAGCGATTTACAGAGGGTAAAAGATTCGGCTATAATCCCGCTTCTGCTGCATATGGGGGTATAGCTCAGCTGGGAGAGCGCTTGCATGGCATGCAAGAGGTC
>JACCDH010277633.1_pt1 | contig 20904 bp, 22 predicted proteins | sample 7442481 | NCBI WGS metagenome assembly JACCDH01 (sample SAMN15323433, study PRJNA562643) | freshwater metagenome | isolation source: river surface water | place: USA:Blue River Watershed | collected 2017-08-15 | reverse complement strand
CAGTGCCCACGTTGCCTGCGCGGATCTACAAATCATTGGTGAAAAGCCCCTCTGTATGCGTTCGAGTACGGCCCGATTGTGTTTTTCTTCTTGCTACTTTTTGATAAGAAAAGCAGTTTCCAAGGCAGGAATTTCCTCTATCTGCTCAAAAAAAATACCACTGCTGATTCGGTGGTGCGGCTATTTGGGGCAGGTCACCGAGGGCAAAATTCGAAACACCGTTTTTCACTCTCTTTTAAAAACCATGTTCCAGTACCTCACCGTCCCCGTCACCGATTTTTCTCAAAACTGCTCCATCGTCTGGTGCGACGAAACCCTGGACGCGGCGGTCGTCGACCCGGGCGGCGATCTCGATGTGTTGTTGTCCGAGGTGGCGCGTTTGGGCGTGACGCTCAAGGCCATTTGGCTCACGCACGCGCACATCGACCACGCGGGTGGCGCGGGCGAGTTGGCCCAGCGCTTGGGCTTGCCCATCGTGGGGCCGCACCCCGGCGATCAGTTTTGGATCGATGGCTTACCCCAGCAAAGCCAGATGTTCGGCTTCCCGCCCGCCCAACCCTTCACGCCCACGCGGTGGTTGGCCGATGGCGATACGGTCACGGTGGGGCACTGCACCTTGTCCGTGCGCCACTGCCCGGGCCACACGCCGGGCCATGTGGTGTTTCACAGCGCGTCCGCGCAACGGGTGTTTGTGGGCGATGTGCTGTTCGCCGGCAGCATTGGGCGCACCGACTTTCCGCAAGGCAACCACGAGCAGTTGCTCAGCAGCATCCGTGAGCGTTTGTGGCCCATGGGCGATGAGACGGTGTTCATCCCCGGCCACGGCCCCGAGAGCACCTTGGGGCGCGAGCGCCGCACCAACCCCTACGTGGGCGAAGGCGCTTAACCCGCAGCTCGGGCTTTTTCAAACAGCCCTTGCACCTTGGGCACGTTGCGCTGCAAGGTTTTGATGCGGTCGGGGCTGCTGGGGTGGGTCGACAAGAACGACAGCGACGACGCGCCGCCCGAAGCGGCCGCCATTTTTTGCCACAGCGTGACGCTGGCCTGGGGCGTGAAGGCGCCGCGCGCGGCCAGTTCTAAGCCGACCAAGTCGGCCTCGGTTTCGTCCGATCGACTGAACTGCAGCGACAAGAGCTGTGCACCCAAGTCGGCGGCCATGTCGCCCACTTGGCCCAAGCCCAGCAGCGCAGCGCCGATGCGCAACCCCAAGCTGGTGGCCGAACCTTTGCCCATTTGGGCGCGGGCGTGTTCGCGCAAGGCGTGGGCCATTTCGTGGCCCATGATCATGGCGGTTTCATCGTTGCTCAACTTCAGCGTGTCCAAGATGCCGCTGTAAAACGCGATCTTGCCCCCGGGCATACAAAACGCGTTGATCTGGTCGCTGTGGATCAGGTTGATTTCCCAATTCCAATCTTTGGCATTCGGGTTCCACGCTTGGCTGTGGGGCACCAAGCGACGAGCGATTTCGCGCAAGCGTCTGACCTGTGGGTGGTTGTCGGGGTAGAGGGCGCGCTGTTGGTTGGCGCTGGCCATCATCTCGCTGTACTGCTGAGCTGCCACGCCTTCGATCTGTTCGGCCGACACCAATTTGCGCAGGGTGGACGGCGGACCCACGTCCACTTGGGCGTGAGCGCCCAAGCCCACGGTGGCGAGCGAGGCAATGCCGCCACGCAGAACTTGGCGGCGAGAGGTTTTGAAGTCACAGAGCAAACACATGCGTCAATAATAGCGAGAGACGCATCACACCACCCACAAAAATGAACAACACTCTCCACAATAAACCCACATGGGCCCAAAGTTTCTCTGCTTTGTGGGACCGCCGTGTCTTGATCTTGGCTTTGCTGGGTTTTTCGGCGGGTTTGCCGATTTTGTTGATCTTCTCGTCGTTGTCGCTCTGGTTGCTGGAAGCGGGGGTGGAGCGCAAAGCGGTGACCTTCTTCAGCTGGGCCGCGCTGGGCTATTCGTTCAAGTTTGTCTGGGCGCCCTTGGTGGACCGCATGCCCTTGCCATGGCTCACGCGGGTGATGGGGCAGCGCCGCTCTTGGTTGCTGTTGGCGCAATTGGGTGTGGTGGCGGCGCTCTTGGGTATGGCGGGTGTGGACCCGGCCGAGGGCGGCACGTCCTTGGCGTGGATGGCGGCCCTGGCGGTGCTGCTGGGTTTTTCGTCGGCCACGCAAGACGTGGTCATTGACGCTTATCGCATCGAACTGGCGCCGCCGGACCTGCAGGCCTTGCTGTCTTCAGCCTACATCGCGGGTTACCGCGTGGGCATGATCGCCGCGGGCGCAGGGGCTTTGTATTTGGCCTCTTATTGGGGTTCGGCCAAAGACGCCTATGTGTACAGCGCTTGGCAACAGACCTACACCGTCATGGCCGGTGCCATGGGTGTGGGCATCTTGACCAATTGGCTCATGCCCGAGCCCCAGCGCCCCGCCAGTGCGGTGTGGTCGGCCTCTGGCAATTTGCGCTTGGTCGCGGTGTTCGCGGGCGGTGTGGGCGCGTTCGTGGCGGTGTTCTTTTGGTTGGGGCAGGCCACGCAAACACTGTTCGCCGATGCTGGCTTGGGCCCCTTGAGCAGCTTGGCGTTGGAGGCTTTGCGTTTGACCGTGGCCTTGGCGGCGGCGCTGGTGGTGGGGCGCGTGATGGTGTCGGTGGGGGTGGCGCAGGCCGAGGTGGCGCGCGCCACTTGGGTGGTGCCGGTGCAAGACTTCTTTGCGCGTTACGGTGCTCGCACCGCGTGGTTGCTGTTGGCCCTCATTGGGCTCTACCGCATCTCGGACATCGTGCTCGGCGTGATCTCCAACGTGTTCTACGCCGACATGGGTTTCAGCAAAATTGAAATCGCCAACGCGGTCAAAACCTACGGCGTCATCATCGGCATTGTGGGGGGCTTTTTGGGTGGCATCTTGGCCACGCGTTGGGGCGTGATGCGCTGTTTGTTTTGGGGCGCGGTCATGGCGGCGCTGACGAATTTGGCGTTTGTGGCCTTGGCACAGGCCGGGCACAACCTGCCGCTCATGTACGCCGTGGTCTCGGCCGACAACTTGGCGGCGGGTTTTGCCAGCGCGGCCTTTGTGGCGTTCTTGTCCAGCCTGGTCAACGTGTCCTTCACGGCCACGCAATACGCGCTGTTCAGCTCGCTCATGACCCTGTTGCCCAAGTCGCTGGGCGGTTATTCGGGTGGCATGGTGGACGCTTTGGGCTACCCGGGCTTTTTCGTGGTGACGTCGTTGATGGGCTTGCCGGTGATCGCTTTGGTGGTTTTGGCTGGGCGGCATTTGGCCATTCGGCCTGAAAAATAAAAACCAAAGTATCTATTTTGTCCCATAATGGGGCCGTTGCTGTCACAACGCACCCGGCTCCCTGGGAGGGGATCCAGAGATTCAATGGTTTTTCAACGACGTCCACGCATGGACTTCAAGCCACCCTTCGGGGTGGCTTTTTTTTGGGCATCGTGGGCTCAGTGGCCGTGGGCCACCGACTCGCCAGCTTTGAGGCGGTACACCGTGCCGCAGTAAGGGCAACGGGCCTCGCCGGTTTTGGCCACGTCCAAGGACACCTTGGGGTGGCTGTTCCAAGTGGCCATACCCGACTGCGGGCTGGGGCAGACCACACCGCCGTGGGCGTTGAGGTTTTGGGCGCGGAGTTCGATGACAGCAGGGGTGCTCATGGGAGTCAGACCTTGGTGAGCCAGTGGGCGTACTTGGGGTTGCGGCCGTTGACGATGTCAAAGAACGCGGTCTGGATTTTTTCGGTGATGGGGCCGCGGCTGCCCACGTAGCCGGGCTTGCCCAGTTCGATGCGGTCGAGTTCGCGGATGGGCGTCACTTCAGCGGCGGTGCCGGTGAAGAAGGCTTCGTCCGAAATGTAGACCTCGTCGCGGGTGATGCGCTTTTGCACGATCTCCAGGCCCAGGTCTTTGGCGATGTGGAACACCGTGTTGCGGGTGATGCCGTTCAAGGCGCCGGCCGACAAGTCGGGCGTGTAGATGACGCCGTTCTTGATCACGAAGATGTTTTCGCCCGCGCCTTCGGACACAAAGCCCGAGCTGTCGAGCAGCAGGGCTTCGTCGTAGCCGTCGTCGGTGGCTTCCATGTTGGCCAAGATGGAGTTGGTGTAGTTGCTCACCGCTTTGGCTTGCGTCATGGTGATGTTGACGTGGTGGCGGGTGTAGCTGCTGGTTTTCACGCGGATGCCGCGCTTCATGCCCTCTTCGCCGAGGTAAGCACCCCATGCCCAAGCCGCCACCATCAGGTGGATGGTGTTGCCCTTGGGTGAGACGCCAAGTTTGCGGTCACCGATCCAAGTCAGGGGGCGCAGGTAGCCGCTCTCGAGCTTGTTTTCACGAACCACGGCGCATTGGGCGTCGTTCACCTGTTCTTGGGTGAATGGGATGTTCATGCGCAAGATCTTGGCGCTGTTGAACAGGCGCTCGGTGTGCTCCTGCAAACGGAAGATGGCCGTGCCGTTGGCGGTTTTGTAGGCGCGCACACCTTCAAAAGCGCCGCAGCCGTAGTGCAGGGTGTGGCTGAGCACGTGGATCTTGGCGTCGCGCCAATCGACCATTTGGCCGTCCATCCAAATTTTGCCGTCGCGGTCGGACATCGAAGGAATGGGGGACATGTGCAAAGCCTCTGAGGTGTGGCCGGGGGTGCCCCGCGGCCGGGTTGATCAAAAAAAACAGATTTTACGACTGCGCAGGGGAGGTGTCGGGCGGACGGTGTTCGAAAGTGCTCAAACGCCCATGGACAAAAGTGGCGATCAGTGTGTGGCCCGCTTCATCGGACCAAGACAAAACCTGACGGGTGTCGTCGTTGGCGTCGACGGGCAGGCCCAAGCTGCGCGTCAGGCGCACCACGTCGCTGAGCGATTGGCCCACGCGCAAGCGGCGCAGAACGGAAGCGAGGTCGGCCACTTGGCCCATGGGGCGACTCGCGGCGATGCGCAACACGCGCATGAGTTGTGTGAAGTGCAGCAAGACCCAAAAGCTGATCATCAAGGTGGCCAGCAACAGACCTTGGCCGCCGTAGCTGCGCCAAGCGCCGAACATCAAAGCCAGGGCCAAGGCGGGGAAGAGCAGGCTGCGCCAGCGGGGCGGCAAGGTGGGCATCACAAACCCCGCACCACATTCATGGCGTCTTCGATGCGCTCGACCGCGTGGATGGTCAGGCCTTCAAACGCTTTGTCGTTTTTCTTCGGCGCATTGGCTTTGGGCACGACGGCGGTCGTGAAGCCCAATTTGGCGGCCTCTTTCAAGCGGTCTTGGCCGCGCGGCGCGGGGCGCACCTCGCCGGCCAAACCCACTTCACCAAAGGCAATGAAACCTTTGGGCAAGGGCTTGCCGCGCAAGCTGCTGGTGATGGCCAACATGACGGCCAAATCGGCGGCGGGCTCGCGGATGTGCACACCGCCGACCGCGTTCACGAACACGTCTTGGTCCATGCAGGCCACGCCCGCGTGGCGGTGCAGCACCGCGAGCAGCATGGCCAAACGGTCGCGTTCCAAGCCCACACTCAAGCGGCGCGGGCTGGGCCCGCCGCTGTCGACCAGCGCTTGAATCTCGACCAGCAAAGGCCGCGAGCCTTCGAGCGTGACCATGACGCAGCTGCCGGGCACCGGTTCGCTGTGTTGGCTCAGGAAAATCGCGCTCGGGTTGCTCACGCCCTTCAGGCCTTTTTCGGTCATGGCGAACACGCCCATTTCGTTGACCGCGCCAAAGCGGTTTTTGATGGCGCGAATCAGCCGGAAATTGGAGTGGGTGTCGCCTTCAAAGTACAGCACCGTGTCGACCATGTGCTCGAGCACGCGCGGGCCGGCCAGCGCGCCTTCTTTGGTCACGTGGCCGACCAAGACAATCGCCGTCCCGCTGGCTTTGGCCGCGCGCGTGAGGTGGGCTGCGCATTCGCGCACCTGCGCCACCGAGCCGGGAGCCGAGGTCAGCTGCTCGGAATACACGGTTTGAATGGAGTCGATGACCGCAATGGCGGGTTGTTGCGATTGCAGCGTGGAGAGGATTTTTTCCAGCTGAATTTCCGCCAAGACATTGACCCGCGAGCCGTCCAGCCCCAAACGGCGCGAGCGCAGCGCCACTTGCGCGCCGCTTTCTTCGCCGGTGACGTAGAGAGTTTTGTGGCCCGCACGTTGCAACGAATCGAGCGCTTGCAAAAGCAGCGTGGATTTGCCGATGCCTGGGTCGCCGCCGATGAGCACCACACCACCTTCGACGATGCCGCCGCCGAGCACGCGGTCGAGCTCTTCGTGCCCGGTGGGCGTGCGCTCCACATCAGACGCTTCGATGTCGGCCAGCGCCGTCACCTCCGCGGTTTTGGCCAGCGAAGCAAAGCGGTTTTTGGTGGGGGCGTTGGATTCCGCGACCGATTCGATCAAGGTGTTCCAAGCGTTGCAATGCGGGCACTTGCCCAGCCATTTTGGGCTGGTGCCGCCGCAGTCGCTGCAGGTGTAGAGGGTTTTGTCTTTGGCCACGGGTGGAGTTTATGGCCTAAAGTGCAGCTGCTCACACAAAGCCCCATGCCCCGATCCCGAACCACCCCTCCAACTTCAGCACCCGAGCCGAAAGACCTGCGCACGGACCTCAGCTGCATGCCAGCTGCCACAAGCCCCACCTCGGCTGCGGCCAAGGCGCACGACTGGCAGCTGCGCCGGCTCCAGCAGATCCGTGGCCAGTTGCAGACCTTGGAGGCCGTGGCACAAACGCACCGACCGGTCCGCCACGCCGCTTTGTCAGGCCTGCAGGAGCGACAGCGTGAAGCCATGCGCGTTTTGGCCTTGTCGCTCGACGCGGCTTTGACCCGCAAGCAATGGGCGGGTGGCGAGCGCCAGATGGCGCAAGTGCGTTTGTGCGCCTTGGCTGGACCTCTGGCGCGCGCGGGCGATAAGGAGATGGCCGCCTTGCACGACCGCCACCACCCCCAAACCTGGGCCGAGCTGGAGCGGCAGCGGCGTGAGCGCTGGCAAGCCCAACACCAAGCCGACGCCGCAAACGCCGAGATCCAGGCGCAGCGCAAGGCGGCGGCCAAGGCCCGCCAGCAAAAGAAAGCGAGCGCCCCCGGGCAGATCGCCGAGTTGGCGCACGCTGAGTCGGCGCAGCAGCGCCTGCGCAGCCTGTTTCGCCAACTCGCCAGCGCCTTGCACCCCGACCGCGAACCCGATCCCGAATGTCGCGCCATCAAAACCGCGCTCATGAGTGAAGCCAATGCCGCCCACGAACGCCGCGATTGGTTGGCTTTGCTGGACATCCAACAGCGCGCTGCGCTCAGCACGCCACAGGGTCCCGCGAACGACCAGCAGCTGGCCGAAGTCACCGTGTTGCTCAAGCAGCAGGTGGCCGATCAAGAGCGCCAACGCGCCGCAATCAACGACCGCTTGGCCGACGAGTTCGACCTGCCACCGGGTACCGGCGTGACGGCCGAGCGTTTGGCCGCGGCGCTGGCGCAGCGGGTGCAGGCGCTGCAAATGCACGTGGATCAGATCGAAGCCGAGGCTGCGCAAGCGCAGGACCCAACCGCGCTCACGCGCTGGCTCAAAGCACCATGGCCGGTGCTGGGCGGGTGATAGAGTTGGGCATGAAACAAGCATGGGTGATCCTTTGTTGCGCGCTGAGCGGGCTGGTGTACGCCGCTGAGGTGTCGGTGGCGGCCGCAGCCAACCTGTCGGCGCCTTTGCAAGCGATCACGCAGGCGTTCACACAAGCCACGGGACACAGCACTCGCGTGTCTCTGGGTTCTACCGGGCGCTTGTACGCGCAGATCCGCCAAGGCGCACCGTTCGATGTGCTGCTCGCGGCCGACGACACCACGCCGCTCAAGCTTGAACAAGAAGGTTGGGCGGTGCCCGGCACACGTGCGACGTATGCAGTGGGTCGTTTGGTGTTGTGGAGCCCGCAGCCCGGCCGGGTCGACGCGCAGGGCGCGGTGCTCACCCGTGGTGAGTTGGTCAAACTCGCGGTTGCCGAGGCCAAGCTGGCCCCTTATGGCGCGGCTGCGCAAGAGGTGCTGCAGCGCCAAGGTGTGTGGGCGCGCTGGCAGCCGCATTTGGTGTTTGGCGAAAGCATCGGTCAAGCGCACCAGTTCGTGGCGTCGGGCAATGCGCCCATGGGCTTGGTGGCGCTGTCGCAGGTGCAGCGGCCTGGGCGGGCGATTGAGGGGTCGGCTTGGGTTGTGCCTCAGGAATGGCACAAGCCCTTGCGCCAAGATTTGGTTTTGCTCAAGCGAGCCCAGGGCTCGGCCGCCGCGCAAGCTTGGGTGTGGTTCATGCAAGGCCCACAAGCCCGCGCGATCTTGCGCGACTACGGTTATGGCTTTGCCCATTGAGGTGAACGAGACATGTTTTTTGGCCCCGACGCTTGGCCCGCGATTGTCCTGACCCTGGAGCTGGCCACGGTGGCCACCTTGCTGCTGTTGATCATTGCCACGCCATTGGCTTGGTGGTTGTCCCAAACCCGCTCGGCTTGGCGCGCACCGGTGGCGGCCATCGTGACGCTGCCGCTGGTCTTGCCGCCGTCCGTGCTGGGTTTTTATTTGTTGGTGGCCATGGGGCCGCAAGGCCCGTTGGGGCAGTTCACCCAGTCGATGGGTTGGGGCTTGTTGTCTTTCACCTTCACCGGTTTGGTGTTGGGCTCCATCGTGTTTTCGCTGCCCTTTGCGGTGCAGCCCTTGCAGCACGCGTTTGAGGCCATGGGGCGTCGGCCGATGGAGGTCGCGGCCACCTTGCGCGCCAGCCGGCTCGATGCGTTTTTCACGGTCGCACTGCCGCAAGCCCGCTCGGGCGTGTTGACCGCGGCGATCTTGAGTTTTGCGCACACCATCGGTGAGTTTGGTGTGGTGCTGATGATCGGCGGCAACATCCCCGGCCAAACCCGTGTGGTGTCTTTGCAGATTTACAGCCACGTCGAGGCCATGGAATACGCCCAAGCGCATGCCTTGGCCGCCGCCATGGTGCTGTTTTCTTTGGTGGTGTTGTTGGGCTTGGCCTGGCTCAAGCCCAAGCCCTTGCGGGGATTTTCATGAGCGCGCAGCACTTTGAAGTGCGGCTGACCTTGCCGCGTGCGCACTTTGCCGTGTCGGTGGATTTGCAACTGCCGGCCAATGGCATCACGGTGCTGTACGGGCCCTCGGGCTCGGGCAAGACCAGTGTGTTGCGCGCCGTGGCCGGTTTGGAGCCTGCGCAGCAGGCCCGCGTGGTGGTGGGCGGTGAGGTCTGGCAAGACGACGCACAAGGCGTGAACCTGCCCACCCACCGCCGTGCTTTGGGTTATGTGTTCCAAGAAGCCAGCCTGTTTTCGCATTTGGACGTGCAGGGCAATCTGCGTTATGGCCTGAGCCGCGTGCGCTCGGCCCAAGCCGAAGCCGAAGCAACGCTGGCCACGGCCATCGAACTGTTGGGCATTGGGCATTTGTTGGCGCGGCGGGTCGACGGTTTGTCGGGTGGTGAGCGCCAGCGCGTGGCCATCGCCCGCGCATTGGCGACCTCGCCGCGTTTGTTGTTGCTTGACGAGCCTTTGGCTGCCTTGGACCAAGCCCGGCGCGAAGAGGTCATGCCGTGGTTGGCGCGTTTGCGCGAACAAGCCCGCTTGCCCATGCTGTACGTGACGCACTCGGCCGACGAGGTGGCGCGATTGGCCGACCACTTGGTGGTGATGGATGCGGGACGCGTGCGTGCCGCTGGGCCCGTGGCCGAGGTCTTGGCTTCGATGGATCCGCCGGTCTTGGCGGGCGATGAGGTGGGCGTGTTGCTGCCCGGGGAGGTGCGTTCGCGCGACGCAGCGTGGCACCTCATCGAGGTCGGCTTCGACGGCGGCCGCTTGTGGTTGCGCGACGATGGCGCTCGCTTGGGGCAGTCGGTGCGCGTGCGCTTGTTGGCGCGCGATGTGAGCTTGAGCACCGAAGCGCCGCAACACACCAGCATCCAAAACCATTGGGCCGGCGTGGTGGACGCCATCGTGGACGATGCCCATCCCTCACAAGCTTTGGTGCGGGTGCGCTGTGGCGGCTCGGCGGTGTTGGCGCGGGTCACGCGCCGGGCCTTGGATCGGTTGGGTGTGCGGGTGGGCGCGCCCATTTGGGTGCAGGCGAAGTCGGCGGCCTTGCTTCAGTGACAGCCTTGGGCCAAGGCCTGTGTGATCTCGGCCGCGCTCACGGTGCGACAACCACTGGTGTTTTGTCCGGCCCACAACGGTGAGCAGTCGCCCAAGCCTTGGGCTTCGAAGTGCGCGCGCAGCGGCGCCACCGCGGCGGTGGCCGTTGGGAAGGCGGGCGCGGCCGGGTGTCGGGGGCCCAAGGTGCGCATGAGCCGGTTGACGATGCCGCGCGCGGGTCGGCCCGAAAACAAGGTGGTCAGTTCGGTGTGGTGCGATTCGGGGCTGAGCAAGGCGGTGCGGTGCACGGCGCTGGTGCTGGCTTCGTGACAACACAAATAGGCCGTCCCGACTTGCACCGCACGGGCGCCCAAGGCCATGGCCGCACGCACACCGGTCGCATCGGCGATGCCGCCTGCCGCGATCACCGGCACGTTCACCGCGGCCACCACCTGTGGCAACAACGCGAAGGTGCCGAGTTGTGTAGAAAGGTCATCGTTCAAGAACAGGCCACGGTGACCCCCGGCTTCCAAGCCCTGCGCGATGATCGCGTCGGCCCCATGGGCTTGCAACCAGCGGGCCTCGTCCACCGTGGTGGCGCTGGACATCACCAGGCTGCCCCAGCCCTTGACCCGCGCGAGCAGGTCCGGCGCGGGCAAACCGAAATGGAAACTCACCACTGGCGGCGCGAAGGGCTCGACCACGTCCGCCACGGCGTGTGAAAACGGCACACGCCCGGGGCCTGTAGGAATGCTGCTGGGGTCGATGCCCGCTTCCTTGTAGAAGGCGCGCAGCGTGTCACGCCACCGCGCTTGCGCAGCCTCATCGGGCGGTGGCGGGGTGTGGCAAAAAAAGTTGACGTTCCAAGGCCCAGCGGCTTGCTCACGCAGGATCTTCAGCTCGGCGCTCAAGGCCTCGGGTCTGAGCATGGCGCCAGGCAAAGAGCCCATGCCACCGGCTTGGCAGACGGCCAGGGCCAAAGCGCTGCCTTGTGAGCCGGCCATGGGGGCTTGAACGATGGGGTGTTGCCAAGACAAGGCGGTCCACTTCGGGTGCATGCGGCGCTCCAACGAATCAGGCCAAAGCGGGGAAGAGTTTGACCAAGCCCGCGGCCATCACCTCGACCGCCAAGGCGGCCAAGATCAGACCCATGAGCCGGGTCATGACGTTGATACCGGTTTGGCCCAACACCCGCGCAATCGGCTTGGCCAAGGTGAAGCACAGCCAGGTGGCCAAAGCAATGACCACACCGTAGCCGATCAAAGCGCCGTGTTGCGCCACGGTTTTGGCTTGGTCGGCGTAAATCACCACGGTGGACATGGTGGCCGGGCCCGTCAGCAACGGGATGGTCAGCGGCACCACGGCGATCGAAGTTTTGTTGTGCGCGTCGTTGACCTCGCCTTGGGTGGCCTTGGCTTCGGCCGGTTGTGCGTTGAGCATGGCCAGTGCGGAGGTCATGAGCAGCAGGCCGCCGCCGACCTGAAAACTCGCCAGCGAGATGTTGAAAAAGTCCAGCACCTCCAAGCCCACGATGGCACAGACGGCGATCACGATGAACACACTGAGGCTGGCGATGCCGATCGTGCGCTTGCGCTGAAGGCCAGTGAAGCCTTGGGTGTAGTGGATGAAAAACGGGACGATCGCCAAAGGGTTGACGATGGCCAGCAGGGTGATGAGGGGTTTGAAATCCATAGGTGCTATTGTGTGACACCTCAGTTCATTGGAGTTGCGCATGTCGGCCACCATCGATTATTTTTTCGCCCCCAACAGCCCTTGGACGTTTTTGGGCCATCAGCGCCTGACCGATTTGGCCCAAGCCCACGGCGCCACGGTGCGCGTGATGCCGGTGGATTTGGGGCAGGTGTTCTCGGTCTCAGGGGGCTTGCCTTTGCCCAAGCGCGCACCGCAACGGCAGGCCTACCGATTGGCCGAGTTGCGCCGTTTTGCGCAGTATTTGAAGGTGCCGCTCAACCCAGAGCCGGCCCACTTTCCAGTGGCGGGCGACCCCGCGGCCAAACTGATCGTGGCCACCGATGCCCAAGAGGGCTGGGTGGATGCCATGCGCCTGACCGGGGCCATTGGCGCGGCGGTGTGGGTGCAAGAGCGCAACATCGCCGACGAAGCCACTTTGGCGCAGTTGCTCGATGGGTGTGGTTTACCGGCGAACTTGCTGGCGCTGTCCAAGGGGGAGGCGGTGCAAGCCCGTTATGCGGCCAACACCCAAGCCGCCATCGACGCGGGTGTGTTTGGCGCACCCACCTACGTGGCGCGCGGCGAACTGTTCTGGGGCCAAGACCGCTTGGACTTCTTGGCCCGCCATTTGGCGAGCTGAGATCAACCCTTGAGCCAGCGCGCGGCATCGCGCGCGAAGTAGGTCAAGATGCCATCGGCCCCGGCGCGTTTGAAGGCCAGCAGGCTTTCCATCATCACCGCGTCGTGGTCGAGCCAGCCGTTTTGGGCGGCGGCTTTGAGCATGGCGTATTCACCGCTGACTTGGTAAGCAAACGTCGGCACACCGAACTCGTCTTTGACGCGGCGCACGATGTCCAAGTAAGGCATGCCGGGTTTGACCATCACCATGTCGGCGCCCTCGGCGATGTCCAGCGCCACTTCGCGCAGCGCCTCGTTGCTGTTGCCGGGGTCCATTTGGTAGACCTTTTTGTCGGCCTTGCCCAAGTTGGCGGCCGAGCCCACGGCGTCGCGGAAGGGGCCGTAAAACGCGCTGGCGTATTTGGCGCTGTAGGCCATGATGCGGGTGTTCACATGACCGGCGGCTTCCAGGGCTTGGCGAATGGCGCCGATGCGCCCGTCCATCATGTCGCTGGGTGCGACCATGTCCACGCCCGCCGCCGCTTGGGTCAGCGCTTGCCGCACCAAAATTTCCACCGTCGGGTCGTTGAGGATGTAGTTGTGCTCGTCGAGCACGCCGTCTTGGCCGTGGCTGGTGTAGGGGTCCAGTGCCACATCGGTCATCACGCCGAGTTGTGGAAATGCCTGCTTGAGGGCGCGCACCACGCGCGGCACCAAGCCGTCGGGGTTGGTGGCCTCGCGGCCATCGGGCGTTTTGAGCGACTGGTCGATCACCGGGAACAACGCCAAAGCCGGGATGCCCAGTTTCACGCAGTCTTCGGCCACCGGCAGCAAGAGGTCCAGCGACAGGCGCTCCACGCCGGGCATGGAGCCGACGGCTTCGCGGCGGTTCTGGCCATCCAGCACAAAGACCGGGTAAATCAGGTCGTGGCTGCTCAGGCTGTGCTCGCGCACGAGGTTGCGGCTGAACGCATCGCGACGCAGACGGCGCGGGCGGCTGAAGGGGTAGGGGGCGATGGCGTGCATGACCGCATTGTGACAAAAGTCAGACACATGGGCGACGCAGCTTGCCGGCCCGAGGGGGCTGGGTTAGGATTTCGCCCGAGTCGGGTCTTTTGGCCCGATTCCCCGCTTTTCCTCCCTGAGCGGGTGCCTGATTTGTGTGACAGCAAAAAGGCTTCCCACCCGACCCCCGTGGTCGGGTTTTTTTTGCCTAGGCCGGGCTACACTGCGCCATGCTCTGGATCAAAGCCCTTCACATCGTCTTCGTGGCCAGCTGGTTCGCCGGCTTGTTCTACTTGCCACGTATTTTCGTCAACTTGGCCATGGTGCCCGCCGATAGCAAGGCCGAACGCGATCGTTTGTTGCTCATGGCACGCAAGCTCATGCGTTTCACCAATCTCTTGGCTGTTCCAGCCGTGGGCTTGGGCCTGTGGTTGTGGGCGTATTACAAAATTGGCTTCGGCCCAGGCAATGGGTGGATGCACGCGAAGTGGTTGTTCATCATCTTGACCCTGGGCTACCACCACCTGTGCGGGCGTCATTTGCGCCAGTGGGAGCGCGGTGAAAACCGCCGAAGCCACGTTTGGTACCGCTGGTTCAATGAGGTGCCCGTCATCTTTTTGTTGATCGTGGTGATCTTGGTGGTCGTCAAGCCGTTCTGATGACCGATCAAGGGCGTTCATCGGCTTGGCCGCTCTCGGCGCTGGTGGCCGGAGTGGTTGTCTACGCCAGTTTGTACCCGTTTGAGGGTTGGCGTATTCAGGGTTTGGCGCCGTGGTCTTTTGTGACCGCACCATGGCCGCAGTATTGGACCGCTTTTGACATCGCCTCCAACCTGTTGGGTTATGCCCCTTTGGGCTTTTTGTTGGCCTTGGCCATGGTGCGCTCCGACTGGCGCCACAGTTTTTGGTGGGCTTGTCTGTGGGCGTCCGCGCTGTCGTTTGGTATGGAGTCCTTGCAAAATTTGTTGCCTCGGCGCGTGCCGTCGAACGTGGACTGGGTCCTCAACTCTGTGGGGGCTGGCTTGGGGGCGGCCGTGGCGGTGGCCTTGGAGCGCATGGGCTTGATGCGGCGTTGGAATCAGTTTCGGGACGATTGGTTTGAGCCCACCACGCATGGCGCTTTGGTTTTGTTGGCGTTGTGGCCCCTGGCATTGATGTACCCACCTTCGGTGCCGTTTGGTTTGGGGCAAGTGGCGGAGCGGAGCTTGCTGGTGGTGGCGGATTGGATGGCTTCCACACCTTGGGGGTATGTGGTGCCCAGCACGGCGGTGTTGAATTTGACGCCGTTGACACCTGTGTGGGAGTCGGTGTGCATCGGTCTGGGTGCGCTGGCACCGCTGCTGTTGGGCTACGGTGAAATTCGCGATCCGCGCAAGCGCATGGTGTTTTGGCTGATCTGGTTGGTGTTGGCGACTTTGTCGCCGGCCTTGTCGACGGCGTTGACTTGGAGTCCTGCTCAGGCTTGGTCATGGCTGAGCCCGCCGGTGTGGTCGGGCCTGAGCTGGGCGGCGTTGGTGGGCTTGGTGTTTTTGGGTTTGCCCAGACGCTGGTGCAGCGCGGTCTTGGTGCTTGTGTTGCTGAACAGTTTGTATTGGCTCAACGCTTCTTTGGTCAGCCCTTACTTTGACCAATCCCTCGGGTCTTGGGAGCAAGGGCGGTTCATCCACTTTCATGGCGTGTCCCAGTGGTTGGGTTGGATTTGGCCTTTTGTGGCCCTGTGGCTGGGGTTGCGCGGCGCATTCAGGCGCCCCAGTCCTCGCTGGTGAGCCGCGCTGGTGCTGGCGGCGACCTAGAATGCGGGGATGTCAAAATCCACCACACCCCCAGCGACGTCGTACTACGAGCGACACATCTTTTTTTGTTTGAATCAACGCAGCAATGGCGAGGCTTGTTGTGCCCAATTCGCTGCTCAAGAGGCGTTTGATCATTGCAAATCGCAAGTCAAAGCCTTGGGCTTGGCTGGGCCAGGGCAAGTGCGTGTGAACAAGGCGGGTTGCTTGGATCGTTGCGCTGGCGGTCCCGTGGCCGTTGTGTATCCAGAAGCGGTTTGGTACAGCTTTGTCGACAACGCCGACATCGATGAGATTGTGCAATCGCATTTGCGCGATGGCCAAGTGGTGGAACGCTTGGTGTTGCCGCCCAACGTGGGTCGTTGAACATGAACGCGCACACCGAGGTTTTGCTTCAGGCTGGGCCAGCCGGTGAGCTGGAGGTGGCGTTGGACCGACCCGTTGGCCCGCCGCGCGGTTGCGCTCTGATCGCCCACCCCCATCCTTTGCACGGCGGCACCATGACCAACAAAGTGGTGCAAACCATGGCGCGCGCCATGGTGCAACAGGGTTGGTTGGCGGTGCGTTGGAATTTCCGTGGTGTGGGTCGCAGCACCGGTGTTTACGACGAAGGTCGAGGGGAGTTGGAAGACCTGTTGGCGGTGGCGCAAGCCCAAGCACCCGAAGGGCCTTTGTGTTTGGCAGGGTTTTCTTTTGGCGCGTTTGTCACCACCCACGCGGTGGCGCGTTTGGCCTTGCAGCGCGACGTGCAGCGCATCGTTTTGGTCGGGACGGCGACGAGCCGTTTTGCGGCCGCGCCAATCGCGACCGAATGGCATGCCCGTACCCTGGTGATTCACGGTGAGCAAGACGACACGGTGCCCTTGGCCTCGGTCATGGACTGGGCCCGGCCTCAGCTGCTGCCCGTCACTGTGGTGCCTGCGGGCGGGCATTTTTTTCACGGCCAGCTGCCCCTGCTCAAGGACTTGGTGTGTCGCTTCGTTTGATGCGCCGCTGGGCGTGGTTGGTGTTGGGGTGTTGCATGGGTGCCGCGGCTGGGGCCCAGCAGCCCGTTTCGCCCGAGTTAACCGCGACAGCCCATGGCTTGTGGGACCTCAGCAGCGGCCAGCGTTTGTCTGCGCGTGGCTTGGACGCGCCCGTTGAGCCAGCCGACTGGACCAAGCTCATGACGGCTTATTTGGTGTTCGATGCCCTTAAAAGTGGGCAGTTGCGTTGGGATCAGCGGGTGACGGTGAGCGAGCGCGCTGCGGCTTCCCCAGGCCCCTTGATGTTTGTGCCCGCGGGTTCGCAGGTGCCGGTGTCGGAGTTGGTGCAAGGATTGCTGGTTCAGTCGGCCAACGACGCCGCTTGGACTTTGGCCGAGGCGGTGTCGGGTACATCCGAGCGTTTTGTGCTGTTGATGAACCGGCAAGCCCAAGCCATGGGTTTGAATGCCACGCGTTACCTCAACCCCACGGGTGAGATCCAATCGGGTCAGATCACGACCTTGCGCGACACGGCGCAGTTGGCCATGCGAATTTGGCGTGATTTTCCTGCGCGGCAAGCCCTTTGGGCGCAGCCTCGTTACCGTTGGGCCGAAGCGCCCCAAGTCAACGACGCCAACCCCAATCCCTTGTTGTCGCGCGATCCTTCGGTGGATGGTTTGATGGCCGCACAGGGCCCCACTTTGGGCTGGGCGCTGGTCAGCACCGCTCGACGGCCGTTGTTGTCCAAAGTTGGGCCACCGGGTGAGCGTCGGCTTTTGGCTTTGGTTTGGGGTGGTCCCAGCGACGACACCAGGGCGCGCGACAGCCAAAAGTTGTTGAATTGGGGCTTTGGTGCGTTTGAAGCCGTTCGGCTGCTACAGCCGTCTCAGGCGGCGGTCAGTTTGCCTGTCTGGATGGGACAGTCGCCCACCGTGGAATTGGGTCATCCAGATGGGGTGGTGGTCACGGTACCGACCGGCACCGCCGCTGGTTTGCGTACCGAGGTGGTTCGCCCCCAGCGTTTGCTTGCCCCTTTGCAACGCGGCCAAGTGCTGGGAACTTTGCGGGTGCGAACCGTCCAAGGCGTGGTGATCCAAGAGTACCCTTTGAGCGTCTTGCAAGCCGTACCGCAGGCCGGTGTTTGGGGTCGCGGTTGGGACGCTTTGCGTTTGTGGGTGCAGTGACGCTCTGGACGTGCAAACCCAAGGTTTGGAGAAATTGCCGTCTTGTGCTACATTGGAGGGCTTTTCGGAATCTTCCGAGAGGTTCACGTTTTCGTCATTTTTTAAACGTTTAGGGACGTTTCATGCCAACCATTAATCAACTCGTGCGCCAGGGTCGAGAGGTCGAACAGATCAAATCGAAGAGCCCGGCCATGGAAAATTGCCCGCAGCGTCGCGGTGTCTGCACCCGTGTGTACACCACCACGCCCAAAAAGCCTAACTCCGCTCTGCGTAAAGTCGCCAAAGTGCGCTTGACCAACGGTTTTGAGGTCATCTCTTACATCGGCGGTGAAGGCCACAACCTGCAAGAACACAGCGTCGTGCTGGTTCGCGGCGGTCGTGTCAAAGACTTGCCCGGTGTGCGCTACCACATCGTGCGTGGTTCGCTCGACTTGCAAGGCGTGAAAGACCGCAAGCAGTCGCGTTCCAAGTACGGCGCCAAGAAGCCCAAGGCCAAATAAGCCCTGCTGCTGAATTGAACTGTCGGTGTTTGTGAGGCCTGGCTGGCCGAACAAACGTAGTGACCCCAAAGCGCCATGTTGGCGTCGGGTCGAGTAAGTGAGAGCCTGGCTGGGTTCTCGCGGTGTCTGAAAAGATGCCAACTGAAGCAAATTATTGAGGTGAAAAATGCCACGTCGTCGCGAAGTCCCTAAACGTGAAATCCTGCCGGATCCCAAGTTCGGCAATGTCGAGCTCTCCAAGTTCATGAACGTGATCATGGAAGGCGGCAAGAAAGCCGTCGCCGAGCGCATCATCTACGGCGCCCTCGAGCAAATCGAGAAAAAGACGGGCAAAGACCCGTTGGAAGCTTTCAGCACCGCCATCAACAACGTTAAGCCCATGGTGGAAGTCAAGTCCCGCCGTGTCGGTGGCGCGAACTACCAGGTGCCGGTTGAAGTGCGTCCTGTTCGTCGCTTGGCTTTGTCCATGCGTTGGATCAAGGAAGCCGCTCGCAAGCGCAGCGAAAAGTCCATGGCTTTGCGCCTGGCCAACGAGCTGATGGAGGCCAATGAAGGCCGTGGCGGCGCCATGAAGAAGCGCGACGAAGTGCACCGCATGGCCGAAGCCAACAAGGCTTTCAGCCACTTCCGCTTCTAAGCCCACCGTTTTTCCGTCTTTCTCGGCGAGCCCGCGATGCCCCAAAAGGGCGGCGGGCTTGCCCTATTCAGGAGTTTTTTCATGGCCCGCACCACGCCCCTCGAGCGTTACCGCAACATCGGTATTTCCGCGCACATCGATGCCGGTAAAACCACCACCACCGAACGTATCCTTTTTTATACCGGCGTGAACCACAAAATTGGTGAAGTGCACGACGGCGCCGCCACCATGGACTGGATGGAGCAAGAGCAAGAGCGTGGCATCACGATCACCTCGGCTGCGACCACCTGCTTCTGGAAGGGCATGGACCGTTCTTACGAAGAGCACCGTTTCAACATCATCGACACCCCCGGTCACGTGGACTTCACCATCGAGGTGGAGCGTTCCATGCGCGTTTTGGACGGCGCTTGCATGGTCTATTGCGCGGTGGGTGGCGTTCAGCCCCAGTCCGAAACCGTTTGGCGCCAAGCCAACAAGTACAAGGTGCCCCGTTTGGCCTTTGTGAACAAGATGGACCGCACCGGCGCCAACTTCTTCAAGGTCTACGATCAGATGCGTTTGCGCCTCAAAGCCAACCCCGTCGCCATCGTGATCCCGATTGGCGCTGAAGAAAACTTCACCGGCGTGGTCGACCTCATCAAGATGAAGGCCATCATCTGGGACGAAGCTTCCCAAGGCATGAAGTTCGAATTCCAAGACATCCCCGCCGAACTCCAGGCGCAAGCCGAAGAGTGGCGCGAGAAGTTGCTCGAAGCCGCGGCCGAGTCCAGCGAAGACTTGATGAACAAATACCTCGAAGAAGGCACGTTGTCGGAAGCCGAAATCAAGCTGGGTATCCGCACCCGCACCTTGGCCACCGAAATCCAGCCCATGCTGTGCGGTACCGCGTTCAAAAACAAAGGCGTTCAGCGCATGCTCGACGCCGTGATCGACTTCTTGCCTTCTCCGGTGGACATCCCACCCGTGGCAGGCACCAATGAAGACGAAGCCGAAACCAGCCGCAAGGCCGACGACAGCGAAAAGCTCTCCGCTTTGGCGTTCAAGCTGATGACCGACCCCTACGTCGGTCAGCTGACCTTCGTGCGCGTGTACTCCGGTGTGCTGAAGAAGGGCGACACCGTGTTCAACCCAGTCAAGGGCAAGAAAGAGCGCATTGGCCGTATCGTTCAGATGCACGCCAACAACCGCGAAGAAGTCGAAGAAATTCGTGCTGGCGACATCGCTGCTTGCGTCGGCTTGAAAGACGTCACCACCGGTGAGACTTTGTGTGATCCGGAAGCCGTGATCATGCTCGAGCGCATGGTCTTCCCTGAGCCCGTGATTGCACAGGCTGTGGAACCCAAGACCAAAGCCGACCAAGAAAAGATGGGCATCGCTTTGCAGCGTTTGGCCGCCGAAGATCCTTCTTTCCGCGTCAAGACCGACGAAGAATCGGGTCAGACCATCATCGCTGGTATGGGCGAGCTGCACTTGGAAATCATCGTTGACCGCATGAAGCGCGAATTCGGTGTGGAAGCCAACGTGGGCAAGCCGCAAGTGGCTTACCGCGAAACCATCCGCAAAAACGTCGACGAAGCCGAAGGCAAGTTCGTGCGTCAGTCCGGTGGTAAGGGTCAGTACGGTCACGTGGTGTTCAAGATCGAACCCAACGAAGCCGGCAAAGGCTTTGAGTTCGTCGACGCCATCAAGGGCGGCGTGGTCCCACGCGAATACATTCCTGCGGTTGAAAAGGGCGTCATCGAAGCCCTGACCACCGGTGTGTTGGCCGGCTACCCCGTGGTCGATGTCAAGGTGACCTTGCACTTCGGTTCGTACCACGATGTGGACTCGTCCGAAATGGCCTTCAAGATGGCCGCCATCTTTGGTTTCAAAGAAGGCTGCAAGAAAGCCAGCCCTGTGATCCTCGAGCCGATGATGTCGGTCGAAGTGGAAACCCCTGAAGACTATGCCGGTAACGTGATGGGCGACTTGTCCAGCCGCCGCGGCATGGTCCAAGGCATGGAAGACATGGTCGGCGGTGGCAAAGCCATCCGCGCCGAAGTGCCGTTGTCCGAAATGTTCGGTTACTCCACCACCCTGCGTTCGATGTCGCAAGGCCGTGCCACTTACTCCATGGAGTTCAAGCACTACGCCGAAGCGCCTCGCAACGTGGCCGAGGCCATCGTGGCTGCGCGCGCGAAGTAATTTTTAAACCGGTCTTTGGCGCCGCTTCGGCGGTGGGTCTGCTGCCCGTGGCAGACCCGTGCTGGAAACCTTAAACCCACACGGGCAATGCTCTTTTAAGGAATTGAATCATGGCAAAAGAAAAATTTGAGCGGACCAAGCCGCACGTGAACGTTGGCACGATTGGTCACGTTGACCACGGCAAGACCACGTTGACGGCTGCGATCACGACGGTGTTGGCGGCCAAGTTTGGCGGTT
>JACCDH010885430.1_pt1 | contig 20914 bp, 18 predicted proteins | sample 7442481 | NCBI WGS metagenome assembly JACCDH01 (sample SAMN15323433, study PRJNA562643) | freshwater metagenome | isolation source: river surface water | place: USA:Blue River Watershed | collected 2017-08-15 | reverse complement strand
TGAAGGCCGTGAACTGATCCCGACCGCCAAGGCCTTCCAACTCATGACGCTGTTGCGCGGCTTGCAGGTCGAAGAACTCTCCAAGCCCGAGCTCACCGGCGAATGGGAATACAAGCTCGCCCAGATGGAGCAAGGCAAACTGAGCCGCGCCACCTTCATGGCCGAGATCGCGGCCATGACCGAGCACATCGTCAAGAAAGCCAAAGAGTACGACCGCGACACCGTGCCCGGTGACTACGCCACTGTGACCACGCCTTGCCCCAACTGCGGCGGCGTGGTCAAAGAAAACTACCGCCGTTACACCTGCACGGGCACCGACGGTGCAAGCGAAGGCTGCGGTTTTTCGTTTGGCAAATCGCCCGCAGGCCGCACCTTTGAGCCGGCCGAAGTCGAGCAGTTCATGCGCGACAAAAAGATCGGCCCGCTGGACGGCTTCCGCTCCAAAGCCGGTTGGCCTTTTGTGGCCGAGATGGCACTCAAGTACAACGAAGAAGAAAAGAACTGGAAGCTCGAGTTTGACTTCGGCGACGACAAGAAAAACGAAGACACCGGCGAGATCGTCGAGTTCACCGACGCATCGCTGGGCGCCTGCCCCAAGTGCGGCAGCGCTGTGCACGAGCACGGCAGCAACTACGTGTGCAGCAAAGCCGTGCCCACCAACGAGCAACCCACGCCCAGCTGCGACTTCAAGAGCGGTCAGATCATCTTGCAGCAACCCATCGAGCGCGAGCAGTTCAGCAAATTGCTGAGCACAGGCAAGACCGACTTGCTCGACAAGTTCGTCAGCAACCGCACGCGCCGCAGCTTCAAGGCCATGCTGGCTTGGAACCCCGAAGAGGGCAAAGTCAGCTTCGAGTTCGAGCAGCGCGAAGGTGGCAAGAAATACCCGCCCCGCAAGACCGCCGCCAAAAAGACCCCGTTTGGCAAAGTGGCCGTGAAGAAGGCCGCCACCAAAACCACTGCGGCCAAAACCCCCGCTGCGAAAAAAGCCGCCAAGACCGCCGCCCCCAAAGCGCCGCGCAAAGCCGCTGTGGGCACCTTGAAGCCCAGCGCCTCATTGGCCGCCGTGATCGGTGACGGCACCTACGCCCGCACCGAAGTGGTCAAGAAAATTTGGGACTACATCAAAGCCAACGGCCTGCAAGACCCAGCCGACAAACGCTCCATCAAAGCCGATGGCAAGCTGCAAGCCGTGTTCGGCAAAGACCAAGCCACCATGTTCGAGTTGGCGGGGATCATCGGCAAGCACTTGAGCTGATGGCTGCGGAGCGCCTCGTTCAGGAGGCGCTCCTCATGGCGTTGTCAACGGTCACGCGTTGTAGTTCAACCCCAACCCCGCCACCGGCCAGTCATCCACTGCGATCAGCTTTCCTGTCGCAGACAGGGTGATGTAGGCGGTGCGGCGGTCGGGGCCGCCGAAGCAGATGTTGGTGGTGAAGGGGTCGGGCAGGGGCACGTGTTGCACTTGCTGGCCGTTGGGGCTGACGATGGAGATGCCGCCGTGCACCAAGGTGGCCACGCAGAGGTTCCCCTCGGCATCGACGGCCATGGAGTCAAAGCGTTGGTAGTGTCCGCCCGGTGATGCCGTCACCATGCGCGCGCCTTGGGGCGATGGCCAGGGGTCTTTGCGAACCTGGCCTGGGGCGGTGATGTCAAAGGCCCACACGCGGGCGCCTTCGGTCTCGGCGTAGTAAAGCGTTTGGCCGTCGGGTGAGAGGGCAATGCCGTTGGGCGTCATCACCGGCTTGGCCACGGCGTGCACGCTTGAGCCGTTGGGCTGGGCATAGAACAGGCCGCCTCGGTCCATCTCGTGGTGGCGCACTTTGCCCAGGTCGGTGAAATAAAAACCGCCATGCGCGTCAAACACCAGGTCGTTGGGGCCGCGCAGGCCGATGCCGTCCACTTGTTCGTAAAGGCGCTCAAATTTGCCGGTGTTCAGGTTCACGCGCTCGATGCGTCCGCCCGAGTAATCGTGCGCTTGCCCGATGGGCCGCAGGTAGTTGCCCGGGTCGCGTGTCCATTCAAAGCCGCCGTTGTTGCAGATGTAGACCGCGCCATCGGGGCCGATGGCCGCGCCGTTAGGGCCCGCGCCCAAGTCGGCCACCACCTGCACACGCCCGTCGGCCGTCACGCGGGTGAGCGTGCCGCGTGCAATCTCGACCAACAGCACCGAGCCATCGTCCATGGCCACGGGCCCCTCGGGAAATTGCAGTCCTGTCGCCAGTTCTCTGATTTTCATGCCGGTCCTTGAGCGTTGATCTTCCCAATGTATGACGCGCCAAGCCCTCAGCAAGCGGGGATTCCCTAGGCTGACTACACCTTGTGGTCAGCAGCAACACACCCTTGGGCAGATGGTGGGCACTGCCCTGTGCGGGCACAGTGGCTTTTTCATTGCACAAGGAGTGATCATGAAACGTTTCGTTGGGGGCTGCTTGCTGGCTTTGTCTTTGAATGGCGCTTTGGCTGCTACAGAAACCGGTGTCGGCTCGGGCTTGGGCGCAGGCACCACCAAGTTCATCGAGCGCCAGGAGCAAAACATCCATGCCATGGCTCAGGCGCGAACGCAAGAAAAGTCGGTGGGTGCCACGCGCAGCCTGATCAAGACGCAGACCAAGCTGATCAAGCAAACGCGCGAGCAAATGTCGGCCCAAGACGCGATGCTCTTGCGCACCCGTGAGCAGATCAAGGACCACGACAAGGACGCAGCCATTGTGAAAGAGCAGCTGCAAGCGCAAGAAAAAGCACAGATGCAAACGCTGGATCAGCTCAAGGACCAAGACAAGGCGCTGGGCAAAACGCTGGAGCTCTTGCAGGCCCAAGAAAAAGCGTTAATCCAGCTGCACGACACGCTCAAGGCGCAACGCGCTGTCAAGCCTTCTTGAGGGCGATCAGTCGCCGATGATCACCTGTACCTTGACGGGCAGCGCCGCGATCAGGGCTTGCAGTTCGTGTTGCAAGTCGGCAGGGCCATTGCGCTCTAGGTTCACGCGCACGGGCAGGTCGCCTTGCGCGGTCACGCGGGGGCGCATGGCCTTGCCCCCGTACACCTGATCGACCAAGGCTTGCACCACCGCACCCGTGGCCAAGGTGCGCAGTTCGGGCTTGTAGATCTTGCCCACATTGGTCACCGGCATGCGTTCCAAAATGGTGATGCGTTTGGGCTTGGCGGGCGCTTCGTCCACGCGCTCGGCGGTGAAGGCCAGCAGCGCTTGCTCGCTCACCTGCGCGCCGGGCTTGAGCGAGGCAAAGGCCACGGGCAGCTCGCCGGCATAGGCATCGGGCGCACCCACAGCGGCGCACAGCTCCACGGCGGGGTGTGCGCCCAGTGCGTCTTCGATCACCTTGGGGTCGATGTTGTGGCCGCCCCGAATGATCAGGTCTTTGGCGCGGCCGGTCAGGTGCAAGCGGCCATGTTCGTCCACAAAGCCCACGTCGCCCGTGATCAGCCAGCCATCGGCCGTGAAGCTGCGGGCGGTCTCGGCCGCGTCCAGATAGCCCGAGAACAAATTGGGCCCTTGGTACAGCACCATGCCTTTGTCGCCTGCGGGCAGGGTTTGGGCAGTGGCTTGGCCATCGCTGTTCAGGCCCACGATGCGCACGCGGGCGTGCGGCAGCGGCCAGCCCACGCAGCCCGCAGGTGCGCTCAGGCCCGGTGGGGCCACGGTGCTCAGCCCTGCGGTTTCGGTCATGCCAAGGCTTTCGTTGATCTGCAGGCCAAAGGCTTGTTCAAAGCGCAAGGCCAGCTCGGGTGGCAAGGGTGCGGCCCCCGTGCGCACCGCGCGCAGGCGTGAAATGTCGGCCCCGGCCAGCGGCACCGCCGCCAGCGCGGCCAGCACCGTGGGCACGCCCGACATGAGCGTGCAGCCGTGGTGCGCCACCAGCCGCCAGTAGTTGGCAATCACCTCGCGGTTGCGAAACAGGCTGGGCGTGGGGATCAGGATGTGCATGCCCACCGCCAGCGAGCACAAGGCCCCCGGCAACACCCCGGCCACATGGAACAGCGGGTAGCCGTTGAGGGTCACGTCGCTGGCCTGAAAGCCTTGCATCTGCGCATTGGCCCAGGCGGTGAAGACCTGCGCCCCATGGCTGTGACGGGCCAGCTTGGGCGCGCCGGTGGTGCCACCGGTGTGAAAGTAGGCCGCGATGTCGGTGGCCTGAAACACCCGCCCGCTGAGCAGCCGGTCGCTCACTTGCAAGGCACGTGCGGCATGGAAGTCCTGCACGCCTGCGGGCAGTGCATCGCCTTGCGGCAGCGGGCCACCTTCGGGGTTGACCAGCAAAATGGTTTTCAGGGCGGGGCATTGGCTTTGCAGGCGCAGCGCTTTGGCGCGCATTTGGCTGTCGTCGTCCACGCCATGGGCGATCAGCACCTGCGCACCACTGGCCCGCAGCAAGGACACGAGCTTGTCCTCGCTCAGCAGTGGGTTCAGCGGTTGCACAATGCCCGCCGCCTCGCCACCCCACAGCGCCAGGTGGTAGGCCAGCCCGCCGGGCAGCATGACGGCCACCACATCGGTGGGCTGCACGCCCAGCGAATGCAACAGGTTGGCCGTTTGGTGAATGCCTTGCAGCAGCTGGCCATAGGTCCAGGTGGTGGATGGGCCGCCAACCTCTCCGGTGGCCAAGAAGGTGAGCGCGGGCCGGTCGGCGTGCACTTTTGCGCTGGCGCGGATCAGGTCGTAGGTGCTGGGCCAAGGCATGGCCTCGGCCAAGGGGGTGGCGGCCACGCGTTGCAGCTCAGCCAAGGATTGAACGGGGGAAGAGACGGTCAGGTGCATGCGTGATGGTAGCCACCGTCTGCGGAGCGCTTTGTCACGCAGGCGGCAAAGTTGACAAAGGCTTGTGGGGCCGTGCAGGGCGTGTGCACAGGTGACAGGGGACGCTGGCGCATGCTTTCAGAATGGGCATGCTTTTCCACTGCACACAAGAGGCCATATGCAACACATCGGATTTGTCGGCGCTTCGGGATTGATGGGCCATGGCATGGCCAAAAACATCCGGGCCAAGGGTTTTGAATTGTCGATTTCGGTTCACCAACGCACCGCGCCGGTTCAAGACCTGTTGGCAGCCGGGGCCCAGCAAGTGGGCAGTTACGCCGACTTGGCCGCTTGCGACGTGGTGCTGGTGTGCGTGACCGGCTCACCCCAGGTCGAGGCCGTGGTGGCCGGGCCCGGCGGCATTTTGTCAAAAGCGCGTGCAGGCCTGGTCATCATCGACACCTCCACCAGCGAGCCCGATTCCACCCGCCGCCTGGCCGCCCTGTGCGCCGAAAAAGGCGTGGTGTATGTCGATGCGCCGCTGACCCGCACGCCCATCGAAGCCGAAGCCGGCAAGCTCAACTCCATGGTGGGCGCATCGCCCGAGGTGTTTGCGCAAATCGAGCCGGTCATTCGCGCGTACAGCGAAAACGTGTTCCATGTGGGCGAGATGGGCTCGGGCCACGTCATCAAGCTGCTCAACAACTTTGTGGCGCAAGCCATTTGCACCGCCACGGCCGAGGCCTTTGCCGTGGGCGCCAAGGCCGGCGTCAAGCTTGAAAAACTTGTGGAGGTCATCTCGGCGGGCGGCGTCAATTCCGGCCTCTTCCAGTTGATGGCCAAGACCTTGCAAGGCGACTACGCGGCCATGAAGTTCGAGCTGAACAACGCGACCAAGGACTTGCGTTACTACGCCCACTTGAGCGAGAGCATGAAAGTGCCCTCCATCATTGGTGGCAGCGTGCACCAGGCTTTGAGCACGGCGGTGGCCTTGGGCTACGGCAGCGAGATGGTGCCATCGCTGGTCAAGGCGCAGGCCCAGCTCAACCAGGTCAAGATCGGTCAGTCTTGAGCGACGCCATCCTGAGCCCTGCGCAAACGGCCAGGGCCTTGCCATTCTCTGCTTTGGCCCAAGAGATCGCGGCCTTGCTGCAAGACCCTACGGTGGCCGTGCCGCCGCGCATCGTGCAGCCGTTGGACGGCGGCGGCAGTTTGTTTGTCATGCCTGCGGCCGATGCCCGCGTGGCCATCACCAAGCTGATCAGTTTCATCCCCGGCAACGCCCAGCGTGGCCTGCCCACCATCCAGGGCGACATCGTGGTGTTTGACGTGCAGACCGGCCAGCGCGTGGCCTTGCTGGACGGCCCCACGGTCACGGCGCGTCGCACGGCGGCGGTGTCTTTGCTGGCTGCGCAACACCTGGCCACGCGCCGCGATGGCCCGATGCTCATCGTGGGGGCGGGCGTGCAAGGGCGTGCGCACCTGGAGGCCTTTCGTGAAGGCTTGGGGGTGCAAGAGGTGTGGGTGTCTTCGCGCAGCAGCGCCAGTGCCGATGCCCTGGTGGCGCATGCGCAGGCGCTGGGCATGTGGGCGCGGCGGGTGGATGACCCGAACGCCGCGTTGGCCGACTGCCCGCTGGTGGTCAGCACCACGCCCGCGCAACAGGTGGTCTTAACCGCCCTGCCTCGCAGCGATGCCTTTGTGGCGGCCGTGGGGGCCTTTACGCCCCGCATGGTCGAGTGGTCGGCCGATGTTTGCCGCCATTTGGCGCAGACGGGGACGCTGGTGGTGGACACCCGCGATGCCGATCATGAAGCCGGTGATTTGCTGCAAGCGGGCATCGACGTGAGCGCCTTGTCCACTTTGGCCGATGTGGTGGGGCAAACGCAGGCTTGGCAAGACGCGAGCCGACCTGAAGGGGGCCCGGTGTTTTTCAAAAGCTGTGGCTGGGGTGGCTGGGACCTGGCGGCCGCCCGCTGCATCACCCAGCAGGGCTGAGCCGCTAACATGGCGGCTTTTTGAACACTCGCCAAGGAAACACCATGGTTCAACGCATCGACGTCGGCGCACGCATGTCAGAAGCCGCCATTCACAACGGCACCGTTTATTTGGCCGGCCAGATTGCCGAACTGCCCGGCCAAGACATGGCGGGCCAGACCCGTCAGGTGTTGGCGGCCATCGACGCCCTGCTGGCCAAAGCCGGAACGGACAAATCAAAGATTCTGATGGCGCAGATTTTCATCACCGACCTGGCCGACTTTGCCGCCATGAACCGCGAGTGGGACGCCTGGGTCGTGCCCGGCCACAGCCCACCCCGCGCCACCGTGCAAGCCGCATTGGCCAACCCCGATTGGAAAATCGAGATCGTGGTGACGGCGGCCGTTTGACCCCCAAAAAAAGGGCCATCAATGGCCCTTTTGTTTGTCGGCTTGGACCGATCAGCGCCCCACCACCCGCGCCATCTCCAGGCACTTGTTGGAGTAGCCCCACTCGTTGTCGTACCAGGCCACCACCTTGATGAAGGTGCTGTCTAGGGCGATGCCGGCGTCGGCGTCGAACACGCTGGTGCAGACCTCGCCACGGAAGTCGGTCGAGACGACTTTGTCGGTGGTGTAGCCCAGCACGCCTTTCAAAGCGCCTTCGCTTTGCGCTTTCATCTCGGCGCAGATCTCGGCATAGGTGGCAGGGGTGTCCAGCTCGGCCGTCAGGTCCACCACCGACACATCCGACGTGGGCACGCGAAATGCCATGCCGGTCAGCTTGCCTTGGATGGCCGGAATCACCACGCCTACAGCCTTGGCTGCGCCGGTGCTGCTGGGGATGATGTTCTCCAAAATGCCACGGCCGCCACGCCAGTCCTTGTTGCTCGGGCCGTCCACGGTTTTTTGCGTGGCGGTGGCGGCGTGCACCGTGGTCATCAGGCCGCGCTTGATGCCCCATTTGTCGTTGAGCACTTTGGTGATGGGGGCCAGCGCGTTGGTGGTGCAGCTGGCGTTGCTGATGATGGCCTGGCCTGCGTAGGTGTCGTGGTTCACGCCGTACACAAACATGGGTGTGTCGTCTTTGGAGGGGGCCGAGATCACCACCTTTTTGGCGCCCGCAGCCAGATGCTTGCCCGCGCTGTCTTTGTCCAGGAACAAACCGGTGGCTTCGATCACCACATCGGCGCCGACTTCGTTCCACTTCAGGTTGGCCGGGTCGCGCTCTTGCGTCAGGCGGATCTTTTTGCCGTTGACCACCAAGGTGTTGCCCTCGACCGCCACGGTGCCCTTGAAGCGGCCATGCACGCTGTCGTAGCTGAGCATGTACGCCAGGTATTCGGGCTCCAGCAGGTCGTTGATGCCGACGATCTCGACGTCGTTGAAGTTTTGCACCGCTGCGCGCAGCACCATGCGGCCGATGCGGCCAAATCCGTTGATGCCAATCTTGGTGGTCATGGGAGGTCTCACTTTCCTTGTGGGGTTACAGCGGTGGGCATGCCTGCCAGCAGCAGAGCCAACCGCAATGTAACCATCTTATTTGAAAAGCTGAAACTTTGTTACATCAAGCGGCTTTGTGGGGGTTTGTTCTGGTTTTGTAACTGGGTGCCAAGCCGCCAGCCCGGACGGGGTTTGGCGGCTTTTTTGCGTGGGGTTGCCAAGGCCGTCACCTTCAGCGCAGTTGGTCTATGAGGTCCTGATAAAGTGAAAACCTCTCGGGCGTGACCCCCTGTGAACGCCCCCGCTGCAGTGCATTCAGACCTTCCCTCTGCCCCTGTGTCTCCCGAAACATGGCTGCCCCAGCGCCGCATGGCTCACTCGGGTGGGACTGACTGCGCGGTTTGACCATCGAGCCCATGCCCTCATGACTTTTCAGACGACAGAGCCCCCTTTTCGCTTTCGCCAAGGCACACGCCCGTTGTTGATTTCGATGCCGCATGTGGGCACGCATGTGCCGTCTGCGCTGGCCGCACGCCTGACCGACGAAGCCCAGCGCGTGCCCGACACCGACTGGCATCTGGAGCGCCTGTACGACTTTGCCGACGCGTTGGGGGCCTCGGTGCTGGTGGCCACGCATTCGCGTTTTGTGATCGACCTGAACCGCCCGCCAGACGGCGCGAGCCTGTACCCCGGGCAGAGCGTCACCGGCTTGTGCCCAGTGGACCTGTTTGACGACCAGCCGCTGTACCGCGACCCGGCCGATGTACCGGGCGAAGCTGAAATTGCCGAGCGCCGCGCTGCCATTTGGCAGCCGTACCACACGCAGTTGGCGCAAGAGCTGGCGCGCATCCAGGCCCAGCACGGCGTGGCCGCATTGTGGGACGCGCACTCAATCCGTTCGGTGCTGCCGCGCTTTTTTGAAGGCCAACTGCCCGACCTGAACTTGGGCACCGCCAACGGGGCCAGCTGCAGCCCCGCGCTGGCCGAACAGCTGCTGGCCATTGGCAAGCAAGCCACCGGCTACACCACTGTTTTGAACGGCCGCTTCAAGGGCGGGCACATCACCCGCCAATACGGCAAGCCGGCGCAAGGCATCCACGCGGTGCAGCTGGAAATGACCCAGCGCAGCTACATGCAAGAAAGCTGGCCGTTTGACTACCTGCCCGAGGTGGCAGCGGGCGTACAGCCGCATGTGCGGCGCATGCTGGAGGCGGTGTTGGCGTTTGTGGAGAGCTGAGGCCCAAGGCATGTCCTGGCCAGCTGCACAAGCTTGGCTGAGCCGGTGCTTTCGTGTTGGTCAGACTGTTGGGTCTGATTTGTGGGGTCCGACGTTTCCCCTTGAATCAAGCCCAGCGCTGCATCAGCCTGCGCCGGGCCGACGCTTGCACATTCACCAAGCTCAGGTCGCCGCCATAGTGGGCCATCACCCGGCGGTCCATCCACGCAAACCACAGGGGCGGGCAGTAAGCCACCGAAATCATGGTGGCGTAACCCGCCGGCAGTTGCGGTGCCGAGGCGAAATGCCTCAGCGCCTGGTAGCGGCGGCTGGGGTGGGCGTGGTGGTCGGAATGCCTTTGCAATTGGTACAACAACAAGTTGCCCACCAAGTGGTTGCTGTTCCATGAATGCTCGGGTTCGCAGCGCACATAGCGGCCGGCCGTGTCTTTTTGCCGGAGCAAACCGTAGTGCTCGACATAGTTCACCACCTCCAGCATGGAGGCCGCGTACACGGCTTGCACCAGCAAAAAGGGCAGCGCCATCCAGCCCAGCCAAGCCACCAAAGCACCCCACAAAACCAGCGTCAGGCCCCAGGCTTGGAGGTTGTGGTTTTGGGGGTGCCAAACGCGCATGCCTTGTTTGCTCAAGCGCTCGTGCTCCAGCGCCCAGGCCGATTGCCAGCTGCCCCACACAGAGCGTGGCAAAAAAGCCCAAAAACTTTCACCCATGCGTGCGCTGGCCGGGTCTTCGGGTGTGGCCACGCGTTTGTGGTGGCCCCGGTTGTGTTCCACAAAAAAGTGGCCATACCCACTGGGGGCCAAGGCGATTTTGGACAGCCATCGGTCCAGCGTCTCTTTTTTGTGGCCCAGTTCGTGCGCGGTGCCAATGCCAATGCCGTTGATGGCCCCCACCGTCAACACCAAGGCGATGTAGCCCCACCACGGCAGCACATGGGTGGCCGCAATCCAGGCACCCAAGACCGTGCCGATGATTTGCAGGGGCACATAGGCCCACACCATGGCGCGGTAAAAGAGATCTTGCTCGAGTTGCGGCACCGCCGATTCGGGTGGGTTGCTGAAGTCCTCGCCCAACACGCGGTCGAGCACCGGCAACAAGGCATGGATGACCAGCGGGGCCAGCAGCATGCACCACCATTGCCCACGCCAGACGAAGGCCAGCAAAGAACCCGTGAAAGCCAGCGGGATGGCGGGGCTCAGCAGCCACCACCAGCGCTTGTCTTGCCAAGCCTGTTCGAGTTCGACGGAGGAGCTGCTCATGGGTGCGGCCTGCTGAACTGTTTGGGGCCGACAACTTCAATCGCGATGGGCATGACTTGTCTCCAAATTTTGGCCATTGTGATGGATCTGAGGGGCAAAAGGATGTCGCCTCGGGGTGTGCTGGATGGTTCGGGCTTGACGCGCACATGACCCACCACCCGATGGGGGTGCCCTTATATTGGCAGCACAAGCATTTGGACGGGGACTTCATGGAATTTGACTACGTGATCGTGGGCGGCGGATCGGCCGGTTGTGTGCTGGCCAGTCGCCTGAGCGAAGACCCTGCCGTGCAGGTGGCCCTGATCGAAGCCGGCCCGCCCGACACCAGCGCCTTGATCCATTGCCCCGCTGGCATCGCGCTCATGGCCCGCACCGAAATCGTCACGCAAGGCCTGAACACCGTGCCGCAACCCGGCTTGAACGGCCGCATCGGTTTCCAGCCGCGTGGCCGCACCTTGGGCGGATCCAGCTCAACCAACGCCATGGCCTACATCCGGGGCCAAGCCGTGGATTACGACACCTGGGCCCAGATGGGTTGCGCGGGTTGGTCGTGGGCCGAGGTGTTTCCCTACTTTCTCAAGGCCGAACACAACGAGCGCATTCACAACGAGTGGCATGCCCAAAACGGCCCCTTGAACGTGGCCGATCTGCAAAGCCCCAATGTGTTTACCAAACGCTTTGTCGAAGCGGGCGTGCAAGCGGGCTTGCCGCTCACCACCGACTTCAACGGCCCCACCCAAGAAGGCGTGGGCCTGTACCAAGTCACGCAGAAGGCTGGCGAGCGCTTCAGCGCCGCCAAGGCCTACCTCACGCCGCACTTGGGCAGGCCCAACTTGCACGTCATGACCGGCGTGACGGTGGACCGCATTGGCCTGGTGGATGGCGTGGCGCGGCAGGTGCACACCGTCCAAGGTGGCAAGGCGCAGAGTTTGACCGCTCGGCGCGAGATCATTTTGAGCGCGGGCGCTTTCCAATCCCCCGCCATCCTCATGCGTTCGGGCATCGGGCCAGCGGCGCATTTGCAAAGCCTCGGCATCGAGGTGCTGCGCGATCTGCCCGGCGTGGGTGAAAACCTGCACGACCACCCAGATGCCGTGCTGGTGGCCGATGCGCCGGGGCAAACCGATTTGGTCGGCGTGTCACCCAAAGGCATGTGGCACACCTTGCAGGCCATGTGGGCTTGGCGGCAGCACCGCCAAGGGCGCCTGACGACCAACTTTGCCGAGGGCGGCGCGTTCTACAAAAGCAGTCCAGGCGAAGCGCACCCGGACATCCAGCTGCACTTTGTGGTGGCCAAACTGGTGGACCACGGCCGCCAGCTGACGATGGGGCATGGTTACTCTTTGCATGTGTGTTTGCTGCAACCCGACAGCCGAGGCCGTGTGCAACTGGCTGACCGCAACCCGAACAGTGCCCCACTCATTGACCCGCAATTTTTGAGCGACCCGCGTGACCTGCAGCGCTTGCGCGACGGGGTTCGCCAAGCCCAAAAAATTCTGGCCCAACCCGCCTTGGCCGCGTATGGCAAAGAGTGGGTGGCGTCTGCCAACGCGCACACCGACGAACAGCTCGACCACTGGATTCGCCAAAACGCCGACACGGTCTACCACCCCGTGGGCACCTGCCGCATGGGGCAAGACGGCATGGCGGTGGTCGATGCGCAGCTGCGCGTGCACGGCGTGCCCGGCCTGCGCGTGGTCGACGCGTCTATCATGCCGCGCATCGTGAGCGGCAACACCAACGCGCCAACCATCATGATTGCGGAGAAGGCGGCGGATTGGATACGGGGCTGGCAGCCTTGAAGCGCCATCACTGGGGATCAGCGGGCCAACGAGTGAATGGAATATTCCGTAGCCGTGAGGTTGGCGTTGGCCCGAAGCTGATCGGCGGCGTCCCACAAGCTGGTTTCAATTTGCGCGATGTTGTGGAAGGCGTTGGCGGTCATTGAGGCGGGGCTAACTTGCCGGTTTTGGCGGTTTGCCGAGGGGTGTTTGGGCTGGGTGTCCAGCGGGGGCGTGGATGATTATGCCCAGCTTTGGGGTGTGCTTTCGGTGGGTTTGGGGGGCTTATGGGGGTTTTCACTTAGAGGTGTTTTGTAGTTAATTCTTGTTATTTATTTGGTTATAGTTGGGCGCTTCATACCTGCTGTGTGGATGGCGTGGTGGGAGGTTGTGAGGGGCTGTTTGCCGGTCTTGGGCTGCAATTTATACCTGCATGTACAAACAGTGCTTGGCCAGAACCCTTTGCCAAAAGCCGCTTGCAACGATTTAAACGAAAAGATGTATCGGCACGGTCCGGGTGTATCAAACGGGTTTTGCGGTCTACATCACATTAGGCAACACGAGACCTATGGATGCGCTAGTTAACTTATTGAGAGCAGATCCAAATGCGGCCAACGCCTTCGGCGCTCTTGCAAGTGCTGTTGCAGCGTTCCTTGCACTCCTTGTTTCGGCCATCTCCGTGTGGATCTCAATCTGGTCTGCGCGAACCCAACGAAAGCACAATGAGCTCTCCGTGCGACCGTTGGCTGAAGTAACTGTGGCTGACTATGAGAACAGCCTACGTGTGAAACTTCGAAACAATGGCACTGGCCCAATGATCATCTCGGCAGTCACTGTCTCCGACGGAACGAGTGCGAAGGACTGCCTAGTTGATTGGATGCCAGACCTTCCAGGTGACAGACCCTGGAACAATTTCACGCATGCGCTCCGCCACCGCACACTTCAGTCTGGCGCCGAGATCGTCCTCTTGGAACTTACTGAATACGAAGACGAGAGAAACTATCCAAATTGCAGAAATTTGGTGCGTAAAGCCCTCGCGCCTCTAACCGTAAATGTTGAATACGCCGACATCTACGAGTCAGTCATGCATCCATGCAAGAAGCCACTTTCATGGTTCGGGCGGCGAGTCTGATGCCCAAGCCACCAGTCGAGCCGACAAAGTCCAGCAAGCTGCACTTTGCGGCCCACCTCGAACGTTATACGGAATAGGAACCAATGGCCTCCATCGAATACAGCCTCTTCCGCGCGAAATTCATTCGCTCTCAGCAGACCTCTTTTTTACACGACGATCTGACTCCCAGAGACATCATGCTGAAAGCGATAGCCCAGCTGACCTGCCCCCATTGAGCCATACCAAACCGATGGAACTAAGTCCGCTAATTTTGGAGAATGGCGGATATGAAGACCACACGATTTACCGACGAGCAGATCATCGGATTCCTCAAGCAAGCTGAAGCGGGCATGGCCATCAAGGACATTTGCCGCTCTGGCGGCTTTAGCCAGCCGACCTTTTACAAATGGCGCTCGCGCTTTGGCGGCATGGAAGCCTCCGATGCGGCCAAGCTGCGCGACCTGGAAGCGGAGAACAACAAGCTCAAGAAACTGCTGGCCGAGGCGCACCTGGACATTCATGCGCTCAAAAGCGTCTTCGGCGTAAAGCGCTAGCCCCGCAGGTCAAACGCGAGGCCATCACCCAGATGATCCAGACCCATCTTCTGTCTGAGCGCCGCGCGTGCTGCCTTGTGGGGCTAAGCCGAGACAGCTTTCGCCACCCGCCTAAGCGTGATGCGCTCACTCAGGCCCTGGGCGAACGCATCGTGGACATTGCCCACGTACGCCGCAGATTTGGCTACCGCCGCATCCACGATCTGCTGCGCCCGGAGTTTCCGGGCGTCAACCACAAGCGGATCTACCGCTTGTACAAAGATGCCAACTTGGCCGTGAGAAGGCGCAAGAAGGCCAAGCGCCCACCGTGTGAGCGGGTGCCCTTGCAACTGGCGCAAAAGGTCAACGATGTTTGGAGCATGGATTTCGTCTCGGACAGCTTGTCCAATGGCCGGCGCATCAAGTGCCTGACTGTGGCCGATGACTTCAGCCACGAGTGCGTGGACATTGCCGTGGACTACGGGATCTCGGGGCAATACGTGACACGCTTGCTCGACCAAGCGGCCACCTTCAGAGGCTACCCACTGGCCGTGAGAACAGACAACGGCCCAGAGTTCACAAGCCGGGCCTTTATGGCTTGGGCCACAGCACATGGCGTGCGCCACATCTTGACCCAACCGGGCAGGCCGATGCAAAACGGCTACATCGAGAGTTTCAACGGCAAGTTCCGAGATGAATGCTTGAACGAGCAGTGGTTCTTGAGCTTGCCCCAAGCCAGGCAGTGCATTGCCGATTGGCGCCAGGACTACAACGAAGTCAGGCCCCACAGCAGCCTGGGCCGGATTCCCCCGGCTCAGTTCGCGCAGCAGCAAAGGATTCAAACCAATGCCGCTGCAAATCTCAACCCTCAAGTTTTGGATTAACCTTGAACCCTTGGACTACTTCCGATTGATTGGTATGGCTAGAGGGGGCAGGTCACTGCACCTATGCTTTGACTTGCTCAGACAGAGCAACACCCAATTTACCGAACTGACTCGATTCTTGAGGTCAGTTGAGTTTCAAATGCCGTTTTGATTCGGCGTTGGACATATCGCCCGTGTTTTTTAGCCAGCCTCAAAGACCAATGTCCCTGATACACATCATTGGCTCATGAAAAATTAGCCCGCCGACTTTGACAAGTCGCGGGCTGTTGACCAGTTTTTCGGTCTTTGATGCTCACATATTGCGTCGGTACTGACCACCCACTTCGAACAAAGCATTGGTGATTTGACCGAGTGAACACACGCGCACTGCGTCCATCAGCACTTCGAAAACGTTGCCGTTATCGATCACGGCCTGCTGTAAACGTTTGAGCATGGCTGGTGCTTGAGCGGCGTTGCGGGTGTGGAAGTCCGTCAGACGCTGCAATTGGGACTGCTTTTCTTCTTCGGTCGAGCGGGCCAGCTCCAGGCTCTCCAGCACTTCATCGCCCTTGGGGTTGCGGAAGGTGTTGACCCCGATGATGGGCAGCTCGCCGGTGTGCTTGAGCATTTCGTAGTGCATGGACTCGTCTTGGATCTTGCCGCGCTGGTAGCCGGTTTCCATTGCGCCCAACACACCGCCACGCTCAGCGATCTTTTCAAACTCGGCCAGAACCGCTTCTTCGACCAACTCAGTGAGTTCATCGATGATGAAGGCGCCCTGGTTGGGGTTTTCGTTTTTGGCCAGGCCCCACTCGCGGTTGATGATCAGCTGGATCGCCATCGCACGGCGCACCGAGTCTTCGGTGGGCGTGGTGATGGCTTCATCAAAGGCGTTGGTGTGCAGGCTGTTGCAGTTGTCGTAGATCGCGATCAGCGCTTGCAGCGTGGTGCGGATGTCATTGAACTGGATCTCTTGCGCGTGCAGCGAACGACCCGAGGTCTGGATGTGGTATTTGAGCTTTTGGCTGCGTTCGTTCGCGCCGTATTTTTCTTTCATGGCCACGGCCCAGATGCGGCGGGCCACGCGACCCAACACGGTGTCCTCGGGGTCCATGCCGTTGCTGAAGAAGAATGACAGGTTGGGCGCAAAGTCGTCGATGTGCATGCCGCGCGCGAGATACGCTTCTACAAAGGTGAAGCCGTTGGAGAGCGTGAAGGCCAGCTGGCTGATCGGATTGGCCCCAGCCTCGGCGATGTGGTAACCCGAGATGGACACCGAGTAGAAGTTGCGCACGTCGTGGTGCACAAAGTACTGTGCGATGTCGCCCATGACTTTCAGCGAGAACTCGGTCGAGAAGATGCAGGTGTTCTGGCCTTGGTCTTCTTTCAGGATGTCAGCCTGCACCGTGCCGCGCACATTGGCCAAGACCCACTCCTTGATCTTGGCTGTTTCTGTTTCGGTCGGCTCGCGGCCGTTCTCGGCCTTGAATTTGTCGATGTTCTGGTCAATGGCCGTGTTCATGAACATGGCCAAGATAGACGGTGCAGGGCCGTTGATGGTCATCGATACCGAGGTGGTCGGGTTGCACAGGTCAAAGCCCGAATACAGCACCTTCATGTCATCCAGCGTGGCCACGTTCACGCCCGAGTTGCCGATCTTGCCGTAAATGTCAGGACGCAGGTCGGGGTCATTGCCGTACAGCGTGACCGAATCAAATGCTGTGGACAAGCGCTTGGCGGGCATGCCCTCAGACACCAGCTTGAAGCGGCGGTTGGTGCGGAAAGGATCGCCTTCACCGGCAAACATGCGGGTCGGGTCTTCGCCCTCGCGCTTGAAGGCAAAGGTGCCTGCGGTGTAGGGGTAGCTGCCGGGCACGTTGTCCAGCATCAGCCACTTGAGGATCTCGCCGTGGTCTTCGTACTGCGGCAAGGCCACTTTACGGATGGTGGTGCCAGACAGCGACTTGGTGGTCAACGCGGTGCGGATCTCCTTGTCGCGGATCTTCACCACGTACTCGTCGCCCGCATAGGCTTTTTGCATGTCGGGCCACTGGGCCAAGAGCTTCTTGGCGGTGGGGTCTTGGGTTTCTTCGCGTGCGACGGCCAGGTCAATCGCTGCCTCGGCTGCCTTGGCGCGACCGGCTTTGCCCACCTCCAGCATGCGGGCCGCGGCGCGCAGTTGCTGGATCTCGCGGGCCAGGCGCGACTGGTCGATGGCCCGTTTTTTGTAGCCGCGCACCGTATCACTGATCTCGGCCAGGTAACGGGTGCGTGCAGACGGAACCACGGGGTTCTGGTGGGTGCTGTGGCGAACGTTGACCAAGGGAAGGCGGCCATCGCCAGCTTTCATGCCCAGCTCGTTCAAACGCACTTTGAGCGCTTGGTACAAAGCCGTCACACCGTCGTCATTGAAGCGTGCGGCCATGGTCCCAAACACCGGCATCTGCTCGGTCGGCACGGTCCAGGCTTCTTTGTTGCGCTGCACCTGCTTGGCCACATCGCGCAGTGCATCGCTGGCGCCTTTGCGGTCAAACTTGTTGATGGCCACAAACTCGGCAAAGTCCAACATGTCGATCTTCTCGAGCTGGCTGGCCGCGCCAAACTCGGGCGTCATCACGTACATCGGCACATCCACATGCGGCACGATGGCCGCGTCGCCCTGGCCGATGCCCGAAGTTTCGACCACGATCAAGTCAAAGCCTGCCACCTTGCAAGCGGCCACCACGTCGGGCAAGGCGGCTGAAATTTCAGAGCCAAAGTCGCGCGTGGCCAGCGAACGCATGAACACGCGGGGGCCATTGGACCAAGGTGAAATCGCATTCATGCGAATGCGGTCGCCCAGCAAGGCACCACCGCTCTTGCGGCGTGAAGGGTCAATGGAGATCACGGCTACGCGCAGTGCATCATCCTGGTCCAAACGCAGGCGACGGATCAACTCGTCGGTCAGACTCGACTTGCCCGCACCGCCGGTGCCGGTGATGCCCAGCACGGGCACCTTCTTGGCAGCGGCCTGTTCACGCACGGCCGCCACCACTTGGGCGTCGGCCTTGTCGTTTTCCAAAGTGGTGATCAACTGCGCCAGCGCACGCCAATTCATCTCGCCATGGCCTTCAATGGCCTTCACGTCTTTGGGGGCCAGCGGGCTCACGTCCTGGTCACAGCGCATGACCATCTCGCCGATCATCCCGGCCAGGCCCATCTTCTGGCCATCTTCGGGGCTGAAAATGCGCACGCCTTTTTCGGCCAAGGCGCGGATCTCGGCCGGCACGATCACGCCGCCACCACCACCAAAGACCTTGATGTGCTCACCACCCCGGGCTTTGAGCAAATCGACCATGTAGCTGAAGTACTCGTTGTGACCGCCTTGGTAAGAGCTGATCGCAATGCCCTGCGCATCCTCTTGCAAGGCCGCAGTCACCACCTCGTCCACCGAGCGGTTGTGACCCAAGTGGATCACCTCGGCGCCCATGATCTGCAAGATGCGCCGCATGATGTTGATGGCCGCATCGTGCCCGTCAAACAGGCTGGCCGCCGTCACAAAACGCACCTTGTTCGTGGGGCGGTAATTGGCCAAAGCTTTGAATTCTGCGGAAAGGTCGGTCATGGGGGTCTCCGGGCCGGTGTGAGCGGTTAAAAAGTCTTTACGTTTACGTAAACGTCAATCATAACGCCAACCCTACCTGAACGGATAGGGGGTTTGTCATGCCTTTATCTTTCGACGGCCACCACGAGAACGGCGCAGACGACGTCAGAAATATTCCATTGCAAGGCATATGAAAGTCATTGACAGGCCGCTTGCGGCTTCCCTTGCATGCGCTTGAATTGGAATTCCTGATCAAGAGGGGGTCGAGCCATTCCAACAAGAAAGGCAGGGACTTGTTGGTCTGCGAGCGACTCCAACCTGTGCGCACTGATGGTTTGGTATTCATTAATCGGCACCAAATTGGTGATTGTTTGTTTTTTTTTTGTTTTTCTCATTGGTGTCATTTTTCTGTCTCGCGAAATAACCGGTTAATGTGTTAAAACATTAAATCGGCAATTGAATCTATAGTAGGCAACAAAATGAACTTTTTTGAAAAATCCAACAATAAAGAAAACAAAAAAGAAGCGTTCGCAAAAATTTCTAGCTCATCTCCAGAGGGTGTGCTGCTCATCGAGAACCTTCCAGGGAATCAAACCCTCGAAGTGTCCTTGGATGAGTTGCGCGCTGGGGGACTTGAAAAAATTGCACAGTTGCTCAGGCCGGAGGATCTTGCGGCCATCATGTTGATGTTGCGCGCAGCCGATCAGCAGGTTCTGCTTGCACAGGTTGATGGAGCGATTCCCGTACAGGTTTCCAATTTGGAGCCGTTGGCGAAAATCACAGAATCGTCTGGCGATGTGTCTGTCAAGCGTGCGGGTCAGGTTTTGACGCTGAAGGTGGGCGACTCTGTCTTGGCAGGTGACGAAGTGATGGCCATGGCCAAGTCCGTCAGCTTGCAAGTCATCGGCCGTTCTGGTGAAGCGGGCCCTGTGGTCAAACTCAGTGGCGTGGTGCAGTTCAGCATGACCGCCACGGCCCCCGATGCACCTTCGAAAGTTTTGATTGCCGTCAGTGAAGGTCCTGTGGCCGTGCTGGGGTCGGCCTTGGCGCAACAATCGGTGGTTGTGAGCACGCCAGCGGGCAGCGTTGCTTCCTCTGGTGGTGGTGCGGGATATGGCGTGAGCGTTTCGGACTCCGGTGTGACAACCTTGGTCTCAACTTCTGGGCGTCAGGAAGTCAGTTTCGTTGGGGCAACCGGTGCGCGCCAATCCCTGACAGCAACGGTCGAAGGCATCCAGCTGAATGCGGCCCAGCCAACATCTGGCACGCCGCTGTCCACGCCGAGTGCTGCGGTCAGCCAAGCAGCTGTCAAGGCTGTTTTTGATTTGGTGGGGCAAGCGGGTGCCGGTTCAGCCATTGGCTCTTCGGACAGTACGCAGTCTGCCTCAGGCACCTCGGTTTCCAGTGCCACTTCGTTGAAGGCTCCATCCGCGTCTGCGCCATCTTTCAGCCTCACAGCAGCCCCTTTCTCTGGCCAAAATGCGGCTGCAGAGGCCGCCAGCAACACGTCGGCAACGTCCTCCATTGCCACGCCCAATTCAGCGGTTTCAGTGGCGGCGCCCAGTGCGTTGGACATGAGCAGCAAATCTTCTCCAGCCCCAACGCCCAAGGTGTCATTGGCTCAGTCGATGTCCACCCAGTTCGATGAGCAATCAGGTCGTGTGACTGGTCGCGTCGAGTTGAGTTTTGTCAGTGTCATGCCAGCAACCGTGGTTGTGACCTTGGTGGGCAACGACCCACGATTCCCATCCAATCGCACTGCGACAGTGACAGTTGCTGCGGGGCAGCAATTCCAAGACTTTGCGTTCGACCTTCAGGTTCAGGCGCAAACCCGACAGGCCAACACCACCGCCTCATTTGTCATTGCGCAGCCTCTGAGTGCCATTTTGGGTGATGTGACAACGGTCAATTTTGTGTTGACCGACACGGCCCCCATCACGGCGGGCAATGCCAATGACGCCATTGTTGGCGCCGGTGGCAACGATGTGATCGATGCGGGCGCTGGCGATAACACGGTGACGGCTTTTGGTGGCAATGACAGCGTCACTGCGGGCGCTGGAGATGACACCATCGACGGCGGTGATGGCAATAACACGATCGCTGCTGGTGATGGCGACAACAGTGTGACTGCAGGCGATGGTGCGGACACGATTTCCGCAGGCGACGGCAACAACACCATCACGGCCGGCGCAGGCGACAACCAGATCACCACAGGCGACGGCAACAACAGCGTGACAGCCGAAATGGGTGACGACAGCGTCACCACGGGTGCGGGTGCGGACACGATCGACGCCGGAGAAGGCGACAACACCATCGCAGCCGGATCGGGCGACAACGTCTTGTCGGCGGGCGACGGCGACAACACACTGAGC
>JACCDH010595471.1_pt1 | contig 20925 bp, 20 predicted proteins | sample 7442481 | NCBI WGS metagenome assembly JACCDH01 (sample SAMN15323433, study PRJNA562643) | freshwater metagenome | isolation source: river surface water | place: USA:Blue River Watershed | collected 2017-08-15 | reverse complement strand
TTAAGATAAGTTTGTTTGCAGAACTTTGATCATAGTCTTTCATGATCAGAGGGTGAGACATGCTTTAAATTATGACTGAACATATTTTTTTGACATCAACCTTTTTCGACTATATAATGCACTCATTATGGTATATCAAAATAACAAAGACGACGAAGAAGAAGTTATTATGGATACAGAAGAAGGGGGAGAAGAGATAGAAATTGAGCAAGAAGAAGAAGGTTTAAAGGATAAAATTTCTTCACTCCGTACAAAGTTAAAAGCGTGTGAAGAAGAGAAGATGGCGCACTTAGAGGAACTCAATCGTGCACGTGCAGATTTCTTAAATAGTAAGCGTCGATTGGAAGAGCAGCTCGCTCGAGATAAGGAAAGAGCAACAGATAAAATTCTCGTCGAGCTTTTGACCCTTATGGACAGCTTTGATACTGCTACTGCCGATAAAGCACTTTGGGATAGTATCGATGCACGTTGGAGAACAGGAGTTGAAGCAATTCAAAATAAACTTCTCTCAATATTTAAGTCGTATGAAGTCACACCGATTGATCCAACAGGACTTCCATTTAATCCTGAAGAACATGATGCGGTGTCTAATAGTGTAGTAGAAGATGATGAGCAGGTTGATGTGGTGGTAGCGGTACTCCAAAAAGGATTTAAACGGAATGGAGTCATCATTAGACCAGCACGGGTGGTTGTTGGAACAAAGTAACGGTATTAACAATTCTCATTAATTTAATTTCAAACGTATGGCAAAAATTTTAGGAATTGACCTCGGAACAACAAACTCAGCAGTAGCAATTATTGAAGCAGGGGAACCTGTAGTTATTGAAAATGCAGAAGGAAATCGAACTACCCCGTCTGTGGTTGCAATTTCAAAGACTGGTGAGCGACTCGTGGGGCAAATTGCGAAGCGACAAGCAGTGACGAATCCAAAAAATACTATCTATGGTATTAAGCGATTCATGGGGCATAATTTTGATGAGAGTGCAGTGCAAAGCGACAAAGCTATCGTTCCATATGAAGTAAAGAAGGGATCTGATGACGGAGTAGTTGTTCATATGGGTGATAAAGATTATCGTCCAGAAGAAGTTTCTGCGATGATTCTTGCAAAGCTCAAGGCGGATGCAGAAGCTAAGATTGGCGAGAAAATCACTGAAGCGGTTATTACAGTACCAGCGTACTTTAATGATGCACAGCGTAAGGCTACACAAGATGCAGGGAAGATTGCTGGACTCGATGTGAAGCGAATTATTAATGAACCTACAGCAGCAGCGCTCGCATATGGTTTTAACAAGAAGAAAGAGGAAAAGATTGTTGTGTATGACTTTGGGGGTGGAACCTTTGACGTTACGGTACTTGAAGTGGGTGATGATGTTATTGAGGTACAATCTACTGACGGTGATGCGCATATGGGTGGGCGTGATATTGATCAAAAAATCGTTCGACACCTTATTGCGGAATTTAAGAGTTCTGAAGGTATAGATCTTGGAAATGATCCACTTGCACTCCAGCGTCTCGACGAAGCTGCTGAGAAGGCAAAGCATGAGCTTTCTTCAACAGGTGATGCCGAAATCAATATCCCGTTTGTTACATCAGATGCTAATGGACCAAAGCACCTTCTCATAAAGCTTACACGTGCAAAGCTTGAAGAGTTGGCGCATGAATATGTCGATCGATCGATCGAAATTACAAAGCGTGCACTCGAAGCTTCAGGTCTTAAGAAAGAAGAAATCGATGAGGTTATTCTCGTCGGAGGACAAACACGTATGCCACTCATTGTGCAACGAGTTAAAGAGCTTTTCGGAAAGGAGCCTAATAAATCTGTAAATCCAGATGAGGTGGTTGCGCTTGGTGCTGCGATTCAAGCAGGTATTTTCCAAGGAGATGTTCAGGACATCACACTTGTTGATGTGATTCCACTTTCACTTGGTATTGAGACTATGGGAGGGGTGAGTACAAAGCTCGTAGAGAAGAATACCCATATCCCTACAAAGCGTGAGCAAGTATTCTCAACTGCTGCTGACAATCAGACTTCAGTAGAAATTCATATTACACAGGGGGAGCGTCCAATGGCTGCTGACAACAAATCTCTCGGACGATTTATTCTTGATGGAATCCCACCAGCACCTCGCGGTATGCCACAAATTGAAGTTATCTTTGACGTGGACAGCAACGGTGTACTTAATGTGATTGCAAAAGATAAATCTACTGGAAAAGAGCAAAAGATTCGTATTGAAGCAAATTCAGGACTTACTCCAGAAGATATTGAACGCATGAAGCAGGATGCTGAAGCTCATGCAGGAGAAGATCTAAAAAAGAAAGAGCTTATTGAGTCACGAAATCTTGCAGATCAACTCATATACACAGCTGAGAAGTCACTAAATGACCATAAGGATGCTATTACTCCAGAAATCAAGACTGCGGTAGAAGAAGCAGTTAAGGCACTTAAAGAAGTAAAAGATAAAGATGATAATGATGCGATAAAGTCTAAGACTGAGGCATTAAGTACTGAGATGCAAAAAATCGGTGAAGCAATGCAAAAGCAACCAGCACAAGATCCGCAGACTGCAGAACCAAAGCAAGATGAAAATATTCGAGATGCTGAAATGGGGGATGATAAGAAGGGTGAATAATATAATCACAAACAATAAATAAATCTTATCTATGAAAGACTATTACGAGATCCTTGGTATACAAAAGACTGCCTCTAAAGATGAGGTAAAGAAGGCTTTTCGTAAGTTGGCTTCAAAGTATCATCCAGATAAGAAGACTGGTGATGAGGCGAAGTTTAAAGAGATAAGTGAGGCGTACTCAACGCTGTCTGATGATAAGAAGCGCGCGGAGTACGATACGTATGGTCGCTCATATGCGGGTGGAGGTGCGCAGGGTGGACAGTGGGGAGGATTCCAAGGTGGCTTTGGGGGGCAGGGAGTAGAATTTGACCTTAACGATATCTTTGAAAACTTTGGAGATATATTTGGTGGTGGAGCAAGATCTGGAGGAAGACGCAGTTCTCGCGGAAACGATATCTCTGTTGACATAGAACTTGGATTTAAGGAGTCTATATTCGGTACAAAACGTTCACTCAAGTTAATGAAGAATAATACGTGTGATGTTTGTAACGGCTCAGGTGCAAAACCTCATAGTGAAATGAGTACGTGTACCACTTGTAACGGTAATGGAAAAGTTCGCGAAACACGACAAAGCATTCTTGGACAGTTTGCAACTGTACGTGAATGTACGGTGTGTGATGGTGTAGGAAAAATCCCTAAAGAAAAATGTGTAGAGTGTAAAGGTGCAGGAGTGCGTCGCACCGAAGATACTATAGAGATTAATATCCCCGCAGGTATCGAGCATGGTGAGATGATACGCATGACAGGAAGAGGTGAGGGTATTAAGGGTGGTACGCCTGGTGACTTGTACATCAAAGTACATGTACAACGACACGCTTCAATTATTCGTAACGACACAACACTTGAGTCTGTCTTACGTGTTAAGCTTTCCGATGCAATTCTTGGTGCAACATACGGAGTCGAGACGCTTGATGGGGTGGTGGATATCAAAATCCCTGAAGGGGTAAAGCATGGTGAAATTCTTCGCATTAAAGGAAAAGGGGTGCCTATAAGCGCTTCAAGTAGAGGAGATTTCCATGTGAAGATACTTATTGATATTCCTCAGAAGTTATCTCGTTCAGCACGAAAGTTAGTTGAGGAGTTGCGAAAGGAAGGGATATAAGTTTTATAAAAGCGCCCAGTTCCGAGGCGCTTTTATAAACCCTTTACAAAGGGGACTATTTGTATTAAAAATACTAAAGACGGTTCTATTCATTTCACTGATCAGGGAGAATTGCAAATGCAACACCTTGTCGCACCAAATGAAAAAATTTTTTCTGGAGAGAATTTTGAGTTATTATTTGCGCAATATGTTGTAACAGTGCGCGACTGTGTGCAGGGTTCACAGTTTCGAAGAGATGGTTTTCCATCAATACGAAGTGAAGGTTTATTCTCCAGAATTACCAAGGTGAATGGCTGTGTCATGAAAACTGATCCTCAGGGAAATTTCTTTCCTTTATCCCGAAAGCTTTTAGGCGTTATTCTCTTAAAGGATTTAGGAAGGGGTGGAATTGTTGATTTCCTTAAGGAAAAGGCAATGTCTCGCACAGTACAAGTGACGCACTTTGATGGTGTGGTAGCACCCATGTATCGTTCGGTTCCTTCACGCAGGATTTTGGGTTACGAAGATATTTGTACACTCAAACACGGTATTGTTGAGAAGCTAGAGCTCGATGCATTGCTTATCTCAGCCTGTGACGAAAATAAATTTTTTGTCGAAGGAGCGATATCAAAGATTGTAAAAAAGGTACACAAGTAGTAAAAACACCACAGGGATGTGGTGTTTTAGTTATCCCACACATGGAATTATTTTGTTTGAAAATCGATGTACTATAGTAGTATTCGTATGGAAACTTCAGAAATTGTGACTTTGATTAAGGAGTCTGCATTTTTACTTTCTACATTTGGTATTTTTATGGCGCTTGCAATGATGAAGGGAAGATATGCGCTTATTAATATTATATTCGGGCTTTATTTATCCCTACTTATTCTTCTTGAATTTCCCTATTACAGTGACATACATGGAGAGTACAGTGCTGTATCAAAAATCATTCTGTTTGGTGTATTTGTCGGTATTGGAACAATGCTCTTTAGGCGACATATCCCTGGAGATGACTATGAGTCAGCCTTCCATGCCTTTGGTAAAAAGCTACTTCTCGCAACATCTGCCACTATACTTGTCATGATATTTAGTTTTCATGCACTTCCTGTAACAGAAATCATTACTCCAGGAACACCAATACAATCACTCTTTGCTCCCGAACAAAACTTCTTCTGGTGGCTCATCGCACCACTCTTTGTGCTTTTCTTTGTGTAACTTAGTCTTGACCCAGATAACTCTTACAACTATTCTAGACATACTATAATATATATTGTATAATATCCGTTAGTTCTTTTACATTACTACAGAAGGAGTGATCAGTGAAGAATTCACTGCTGGCGTGGTTTTTCATTCTCACTGTAGGACTTCTTGTACTTAGTGTGGAATGGTGGAAAGTTTTAGCTGTAATCTCCGTGGCGCTTTATGCGGTTACGATATTATGGGATGCATTTATGTTTAAGGATGAAGTGTATAAGAGTGCCTTACAGCCTCTTGTTGTGACATCACTTATGCAGGGTGCTTCTTTTGCACTCATCCCATTTGTCGCCTTTGATATTTCAATATCTGAAGGCATGCTCTATGCGTTTGGGTCAGGTGTGATTTGCATGATTGGGTACTACTTGTACTTTAAGTCAATGGACCATGATCAAGATGCGGTAGTTACTGCGGTGATGTGGAATTTGATGATTGCATTTGTTCCCATAATTGCATACTTTACCGTCGAAGAACAACTCGAGCGCATTCAATATATAGGGATTGCACTCATATTTGCTGGTGCACTTTTTGCCTCGTATAACAAGGCAAGGGTGGACTATAGAGCAGTTCTGCAAATGTTGGGGGCAGTAATTTTGCTTTCTGTCGCTTGGGTAATGACTGAACATTCGTTCGCTTTACTTGAGCTAGAAGCAAATGAGTCTGTTTTTTGGAGTGGATTATTCGCTCGTTCATTCGGATGTGTAACTGTTGGGCTTGTGTGTCTTTTTAAGATGATTACATCATCTAGCGAAAGACGTGACATGAAAGTTCTTGTGAGAAAGTACTGGAAAGTATTTTTAGCTATAGAACTCACACAAGTTGTTGCTGATAGTCTTGCTTCGTTGGCAACTTCTGCTGGGGACATATCAGTAATAGTCGGTATAGAAGGCTTAATGGGTGGTTTTACGTTCTTTTTTAGTTTGTTGTCTGTGTACTTTTTTAAGTTTGTATATATTCGACCGGAGTTATCTGAAGAAGCATCAAGATTGTACAATGATCATTTAAAGCATTTTGGGTTTAAAGTTGTGGGAATATTTCTTGTAGTAACGGGAGCATATTTCACAATCTAAGCTTTATAACCAAACGCCTCTCACGTATGAGAGGCGTTTTATTTTAATTTAACTAAATAGTAGAAATAAAGATGTGATATAATTTTTGAATGGATAAAAAATCTTTATCGATATCACTTATTATATTTTTTTCTGTAGGACTCACTGTTGCTGCAACATATTATAAATACATTGCAATACATGATTTTGAATTAGTGATACCTATTGAATGTGATCCAGATATTGAAAATTGTTTTATGGTTGAGTGTACTCAGGCTGATAGTCTTGTATGTCCAAAAGAAATTACTAAAAATTTTTGGTATTTTAAATATCTTTATATAAATGCAAATGATGTTCCGGTTTGTGTTGAAAATAATAACTGTAATATCTACACTTGTAACGACAGTAAAAGCTGTAGTGTGATATTGTGTTCCGAAAATATTGAAGATGATTATGCCTTCGACGTCATGTGTTCAGACAATTATTGATGATAAGGTTAGTGGAGTATTAATTTTTTTAATTTGTGTATGAATATTCTCGGTAAATTCTTTAATAAAAAAAATATAAAAAATGCTTGTTTTAAAAATCGCATGGTCATACTCGGTTGTGGTTTTATAGGTCAAGGGGTGTTGCCATTAATTCTGAAGCATATTGATATTGACCCTAAAAAAATTCTTATTGTTACGTCAGATAATCGAGGTAAAGATGTCGCTGATTACTATGGTGTAAAATTTATAATTGATCCGATTTCACCTTCAACGTACAAAAATGTTTTATCGAGGTATCTTGACGGTGGCGATTTTTTGATCAATCTCTCTTCTGATGTTGGGACTAATGATCTTGTATTATTTTGCCAAGAAAAAAATATTTTGTATTTAGATACATGTATAGACTCATGGTTGGGTGAAAGTATCGATGCAACCTTATCAGTTTCAGAACGATCTCTATATACTTTGCGAGAAGAAATAATAGAAACTAAAAAAAGATTTGGAAATAACTCAAAGACCGCTGTTTTAGCACATGGTGCTAATCCTGGAATTGTATCTCATTTGGTAAAGCAAGCTTTATTAAATATTGCAAAAGATAATAATTTAGATTTTAAAATTCCTGAGTCCAGAGATGACTGGGCAAAATTGTCGCAGTTACTGAATATTAAGGTAATTCATATTGCTGAACGAGATACTCAGGTCCCTTTCAATAGAAAAATTAAAAATGAGTTTATTAACACATGGTCTATTGATGGTTTGGTGGGTGAAGCGGTTCAGCCTGCAGAACTGGGATGGGGTACACACGAAAAAGATCTTCCTGAAGATGGTGGAAGGCACTTATTTGGCAGTCAGTCTGCGATATATATAAATAAACCAGGTGCTTCTGTTAAGGTGCGAACATGGTTACCTTTGGCTGGGCCTCAGATTGGATATTTAATTACACACAATGAATCAATTTCAATTGCTAATTATTTAACAATCGGTTCAAATGATAATCCTGAGTATAGACCAACTGTTCATTATGTGTATCACCCTTGTGATGACGCAATGCTTTCAATGCATGAGTTTCAAGAGCGTGAGTGGGTGCTCCAAGATAATCAAAGGGCAATTACTAATGAGATTGTCGCCGGCTTAGATGAGTTGGGAGTTTTAATGATTGGTAATAAAAAGGGTGTGTATTGGTTTGGTTCACGTTTGGATATTAATACCGCCCGAAAACTTGCACCATTTAATTCAGCTACTTCATTGCAGGTTACGGCGGGGGTGCTTGCTGGAATTGTATGGGCTATTAAAAACCCTCAAAATGGGATTGTGGAAGCTGAAGATATGGATTTTCAAGAAGTTTTACAGATTGCAGAGCCATACTGGGGTGGGTTTGTTGGTGAGTATAATAATTGGAATCCTGTTTTAAATCGAAGTGTTCTCTTTCCAGAAGATTTAGACTTTGATGATGTTTACCAATTTAAAAACTTCAGAGTTCTGTAGCTAGTATTTGTATAGCATTGATATGAACAATAAAAAATATTACATTGCGCAGTCTTCGATTGATGGATTTGGTATCTTTGCTAAGAGAGCTATTAAAAAAGGAGAAGTTGCATTAATTTTAAAGGGTAACGTCTGTCATGAATGTACAAATGTTGATCATAAAAAATATTTTTGCAAAAAATGTGCTGACTGGGTTGGTGTTGATAAAAATACATGGATCGATCCAATTGTTCCAATAAAATATATAAATCATTCTTGCAATCCAAATGTTGGAATAAAGGGACGTGTCACATTTCGTGCTATTAGAAATATTAAAAAAGATGAAGAGTTATGCTTTGATTACTCTACTACAGAAGAAGATGGTGTTGAGTGGTCTATACACTGTAAATGTAATTATAAGCACTGCAGGAAGAAGATTGGTGGTATTATTGATTTACCAAGATTTGTTTTTAAAAAGTATCTTCCATATATACCTTGGTACTTTCAAAAATTTTATTTTAATTCACATAAATAATGTATAGCTTAGTCACAAATATTGAATCTTGTTTCAATATGTTGGAACAAACGGTCCCGTTTGCCTTGGTTGCGTACTCGCATATACCTACTGGATTAGTGGCACTTGCTGTTTCGGTGTTTGTTTTTATAAAGACAAGATCGTTACTCAGTAAGATTTTACTGTCAATAGCTGTTGTTTTCTCTGTCTGGTTATTTTTTGATTTTATATCTTGGATTTTTATCTACAATGCTCCACTACTAATGTTTGCATGGTCACTTCTGCCTTTGCTTGACTTAGCTTTCTTTGCTTTATGTTTCTATTTTGTCTATGTTTATATTAACAAGCATGATTTGCCCTTTTATTTAAAGAGTGTTTTGGTGCTTTCTTTTTTGCCTGTTGTACTTTTTTTGCCAACCTCTTTGAATTTAATTAATTTTGACGTAATGACTTGTACTGCTACAGAAAATTCATTTGTTGTAGGATATACATATTACATGGATATTATAATTGCTATTTCTATTGTTCTGTTTTCGGTGTACAAGTATAGAAGAGCTACAGGCGATCATCGCAAGGAAATAAAAATTCTTTTGACTGGTGTATTGGTTTTTTTGCTTTCTTTTTACACTGCAATGTTAATGGCTGATTCGACGGGAAACTATAATTATGAACTGTATGGACAATTTGGAATGACATTCTTCATCGGTATACTTGCGTACCTTATTGTGAAATATAAAGTTTTTAACATTAAGCTTGCAGGTGCACAGGCGCTCGTCGTTGCGTTATGGTTCCTTGTAGGGTCTCTTCTTTTTGTTGCGCAATCCAGCACGACCCGCATTGTTGCAGGTGTTACACTTTTGTTCACTACCGTTGCGGGATACTATCTTGTAAAAAGTGTTAAAAAGGAAATTAAACAGCGAGAGCAAATTGAGGAACTTGCACAAAGTCTTCAGATTGCAAACGAGCGACTTAAGGTGCTAGATAGAATGAAGACAGAATTCGTTTCGATTGCATCTCATCAGCTCAGAAGTCCTATCACTGCGATGCGTGGATATGCGTCTATGCTTGCTGATGGTTCATATGGAAAGCTTCCTGATAAAGCGGTGGAGGTAGCAAATAAAATTGTTGAATCTGGAAAATATATGGCTATGTCGATTGAAGATTATCTCAATGTGTCTCGTATCGAAGCAGGGAACATGAAGTACGAAATGAGCGATTTTAATCTTGAAGAGCAAACGAAAAAGGTTGTTGATGAGTTACGACCTGTTGCAGTTAAGAAGGGTCTACTTCTTATGTACAAGTCTGATCTTACAGGCTCTGCACTCGTACATGCCGACATTGGAAAGATACGACAGGTTATTATGAATCTCATTGATAACTCAATGAAGTATACGCCAAAGGGGACTATCACCGTGAGTATGTATAATGATTTAAAGCTCAAGAAGGTGTATGTCTGTATTCAGGATACTGGAGTAGGTATGAGCAAGGAAACAATGGGTGAAGTGTTCGACAAATTCGTACGAGCTAAAAATGCGAATCAAATCAACGTGACTGGAACAGGCCTCGGATTGTATGTTGCTAAGAAAATGGTTACAGGAATGGAAGGAAGGGTGTGGGCTGAATCTGAGGGTGAAGGAATGGGCTCACGATTTATCGTCGAACTCCCAATGGTGTGATAGTGCCACTGTATAGATTGTATTAAGTTGAAATTATTAAAAATAGTTGTATAATATTTTTAATTTCAAACTGGCCCTAGGAGGGAGTAATGAAAGTGTTCATTCGGGTAGTGTTGTTATTTCTGGTTGGGTCAGGTGCGCAGGCACAGACATATATTGATATTTCATCTGCGTCATATCGTGATGCGTATGAAGCAAGAAGTATCTTTGTCGAAGAATCACTGACTGACAGTGATTCCGTTTCCCTTAGTCTTTATGAAGATCCTGTGTACGAATCAGTATATGCAGGATATACAAGGAAGATTAATGATTTGTACCTCACGTTTGCAGTAGGAGAGGCAAACATTGATGGCGCAAAAAGCTTTGGCGTTAACCCATCTCTTTGGTATAAAGACGATGTGTGGGAAGCCTATGCTGAATACGAATATCTTAAGGATGACGCCGATGCGTGGTACTATCGAACATATTTGCATGCAGATGTGATTCAAGACTTTGTTTTCGCTGGCGTGTACAGTGAGCGCGGAGTAGGTACTGGACCGCTTGTGGGATTGAAGTTTGAGAAAAGCGACATTGGTATTAAGCTTTTTGGAGTTAAACTCCGGAAGGAAGAATATGGAATCGGCCACATGGTGAGTGTCGCATTGTGGCTTGAATTCTGATTGTAAAACAAGGGTGAAATTCACCCTTGTTTTTTGTATTAACATATGTACCTTTTAATTAGATTTCCTAAAATACGTTCAATTTGATACTATTTGGATATGAAAAAACGATTGCTAACTGGCGCAAAACCTACAGGAGATTTACATCTTGCAAATTATTTTGGTGCATTAAAGCCGTTTGTAGATATATATGCAGGATACGAAAGTTATCTTATGGTTGCTGATCTCCATGCACTCACTACTGTACGAAATGGAGCAGAGATGCGTGCTCAAATTCTTAATATTGCTCGAACATATTTGGCGATTGGTGTTGATCCTGAAAAAGTTGTTCTTTTTAAACAGTCTGATGTGCAGGAACATACCGAGCTTGCATGGATATTTGAGTGTCAGGTAACGGTGCCGTTTCTTATGCAAGCGCATGCATATAAGGATAAGGTAGCTAAGGGGGTGGAGGCTAATGCGGGACTTTTTAATTACCCAATGCTCATGGCTGCAGATATTCTTCTCTATGATGCGGAGATTGTGCCGGTGGGAGAAGATCAAAGGCAACATATTGAATATGCGCGCGAAGCAGCGGGGAAGTTTAATCGTGCATTTGATACAGAAATATTTGTTGCACCTCAAGAGTTGGTGGTTGAGGGTGTAGGTACTGTTCCAGGGACTGACGGGCAAAAGATGAGTAAGAGTTATAAAAACACTATACCGCTTTTTGGTTCTAAGGAGGATATTGCAAAAGCGGTCATGAGCATTGTGACTGATTCAAGTGGTGAACGGCCACAGCATGTATATGCCATTCACACTTTGTTTAGGACAGAAGTAGAACTTAATACTTTGTATGAAGAAAACAAAGGTAAGTATAAAAATCTCAAGGATGCACTTATTGCTGATATTGAGTCTATGGTTTTGCCAATGCGAGAAAAATACGAAAGTATTTCTGATGCAGAAGTTATACGTATTTTGAAAGATGGAGGAGATAGGGCACGTGAGCGAGCATTATTAAAAATGAAAGAAGTGCGAAAAATTATTGGGATATCATTATAGTTGACGCATATATATCTTCACGATATTCTGTATACAACCAATGACGCAGTTGACACCTGCCGAGGAAAAATACATATATGAGGGCTTTCAGTAGTGAAAATTATTACTGAAAGAAGTAGGGTGGCACCGCGTTTTCTCCTAGGAAATCGCCCCTACAGATACTTTATTCGTAAATTATCTGGAGGGGCGATTTGTTTGGCTTCTCCAGTCATACTAAAAATATATGAAAAGAACACTCATACGAGAACTCAGTGAACATATTGAGAAAGAAGTTGTTATTAAGGGGTGGGTTGACGTTGCTCGAGATCAGGGTAAGGTCGCATTCTTTGATTTTCGTGATCGTACAGGAAAAATTCAGGGAGTGGTATTTGGTAAACCGGAAGTACTTGAAGTGGCAAAAAATTTAAAGCAAGAATGGGTGGTGGCAGTGACCGGTATTGTGCATGCGCGACCAGAAAAAATGGTAAATACAAAAGTTCAAAACGGAGACATTGAGCTTGAAATTACGTACATTGAAGTACTTGCAGAGGCAGAAGCGCTTCCATTTGATATGTCGCTAGACGGATTTAATCTTGATCTTACAACTGAACTTGATCATCGTGCGCTTACTCTTCGACATCCTCGTCTACAGGCAATCTTCAAGGTACAGACTGTTATTATCGATTCATTCCGTGAGTATCTTAAGAGTCAAGAGTTTATGGAGTTTCAGGCCCCAGCGATTGTGCCAGCAACTGCAGAAGGTGGCGCAGAGGTATTCCAGGTGAATTATTTCGACAAGAAAGCATATCTCACACAGTCACCGCAACTCTATAAGCAAATTGTAATGACTGCATTTGAACGGGTGTTTTCAGTTAATAAAGTATTTCGTGCAGAGCCAAGTGCGACAACACGACATATTACAGAGATTGTATCACTTGATGCAGAGATGGGATTTATTGAGTCATGGACTGATGTACGAGATATGTCAGAAGAGACTGTTCGGTATATTCTTAATGCAGTTGCAGAGAAGTGTGCTCATGAACTTACGCTTCTTGGCGCGACACTTCCCGTCATGATAGAAAAAACTCCAACACTTTCACTTACTGAGGCACAAGAAAAAATCTTTGCAAAGACAGGTCGAGATGTACGTGGAGAAAAGGATTTAAATCCAGAAGATGAGCGTACACTTTGTGAGATTATTAAAGAAGAGACAAATTCTGACTTTGTGTATGTATACGGCTATCCAACACGGCAGAAGCCATTTTATGTTTTCCCAAATCCTGAAAAGCCGGAGTTTAACGAAGGTATGGATTTGCTTTGTAGGGGTATTGAATGGCTTTCTGGTGGACGTCGTATTAACGACTATAAGCAACTTATGGATCATGTACAAAAGTGGAATATGGATCCAAGTGCGATTACAATGTTCCTTGAGGCGTTTAAGTATGGAGTGCCACCCGAAGGAGGATTTGCATTTGGTGCTGAGCGAATGACGATGCAAATTCTTGGTCTTAAAAATATCCGTGAAGCAACTATGTTCCCGCGGGACATGAATCGTATTGATGCATTACTCTCTAGTGTAACTGAACATGAAAATTCAAATTCATAAAGGTAAACCTGCTGATGTTTCTGAAACATGTACGCGGGTAGTATTTGTAGAAAAGGGGGTAGAGCGACTTGTTCGAGAAGATGGGATTGATTCGCTTCATATTGTTTCAGGGAAATTAGATAAGATTACTCCGCGTACGTTTCGTACGCTAATGCGAACTATAATACAGTCTGCAAAGCGAAATAAACTTTCTGAGATCGCGATTGAGCTTTCGCCAGAAATGTTTCCAAAAACAAGCATGTATGACGCTAATTGGTTTTGGAGCACGGTAGCAGAAAACCTTATTCTTGCTGAGTATGAACATACGCAATATAAAAGTATTCAACCTAAAGACAGGGTTGAAGAAGTTTGTATTGTGACTAACGACACTGAATCAGCAAAACGTGGCATAGAGCGCGGTTGTATTGTTGGTGAGTATGCAAATGTATGCAGAGATATAGCTAATACAACTGGTGGAGATATGACTCCAGAAAAGTTAGGAAATATAGCAAAAAAAATCTGTAAAAATCCAAAGACAAAAGTGACTGTACTTGATCTGAATGCTATTAAAAAGCTCGGTATGGGGGGGCTTATTGGAGTTGGTCAAGGAGCAAAAGCAAAGCCAAGATTCATTGTTATTGAATATAATGCTTTACCAAAAGGAAAAAAAGCAAAGGAAGGGCCAGTGGTTCTCGTAGGAAAAGGAATTACTTTCGATACGGGTGGATTGCAGGTAAAACCTGGAATGTCTATGTATGAAATGCATATGGATATGTCTGGTGGCGCGTCAGTGATAGCGACACTTGGTGCAATTGCTAAGCTTGGCTTACAAAAGCATATTGTTGGTCTTATTCCTGCGGCAGAAAATGCGATATCAGATGAAGCGATGCGTCCTGGAGATGTGCTTACTATGATGTCAGGAAAAACAGTTGAAGTACTCCATACAGATGCAGAAGGACGACTTATACTTGCAGACGCACTTCATTACGCGCGTAAATACAATCCATCGCTTGTGGTGGACGTGGCAACTCTCACGGGTGCTGCGGGTGTTGCTGTGGGTCAGCATGCAAATGTTATTCTTACAAAAAGCAGAGTGCTCGAAGATTCATTTAGGGAACTAGGGGAAGAGAGTGGCGATTACACGTTTCCACTTCCGCTGTGGGATGAATATATGCAGTATACAAAGGGGACACATGCGGATATCTCAAATATTGCCTCTGGAGATTCGCGATACGGAGGTACTATAAATGGCGCTGCGTTCCTTGCGCATTTCACCAAGAAAATGAAATGGGTACATATCGATATGGCACCTCGTATGACATCAGTACCAAGCGATAAACTCGCAAAGGGGGCAACGGGTGAGCCAGTACGACTTCTTGTGAAGATTGCTGAGGCATTTTAGTCTTGTGAAATCCCCGCCGACACCTTTGGTGTCGGCGGGGATTTCTTAATATAGGGTCTTGTATACATGCTACTATATGTTGGTGAATGAAGAACAATCTCAAATAGTTGAAACCTCTTTTAACATTCAAACTGAACGCTATTCAGGCCCACTTGATTTGCTTATAGATCTCATCGAAAAGCGAAAATTTTTAGTGAATGATATTTCTATTGCATCAGTAACTGATGATTACATGGCATATGTAGCACAGTTTGAAAAAAATCCATTACGAGACATGGTTGATTTTGTGGTACTCGCCTCAACGTTGTTGCTTCTCAAGTCGAAATCACTTCTTCCAATATTGGAACTCACTGATGCGGAAGAAGAAAGTGTTGAAAATCTTGAAAAGCGTTTAAAACTCTACCAAATATACCGAAATGCAGGAAAAGCACTTTCAGATTTATTTGGAAAAAACCGTTCGTACGAGCGACGTTTTGTTCCAGATAAAAACCCTTTGTTTGTGACTGATAATTATACGCAAATATCAGCACTTCATGAGGCACTTCGAGATGTAGTAAATAATTTACCTAAAAAGATTGAAAAGCCAAAAGTGCAAGTAAAAACAGTGATTTCACTCGAAACGATGATTGGAAAGCTTAAAGATAGAATTGAAAAGCAACTCAAGTTTACTTTTAAAGATTTTACAGGAGGTGGCACGGAACGCGCAGTTGTCGTCGTTGGTTTTTTGGCTGTTCTTGAAATGGTGAAGCAGGGTGGAGTATTAGTGAGGCAATCTCAGTGTTTTCATGAGATTGAGATAGAGCGAGAGAGTAAAAACGTTCCGAGATATCAGTAAAATATCCTGCGCCACACGCGCGGGACATGTATAAATATACCCATATCCTCAACACTCCAATCACAAACAATAAGATTTTATTTGCTATACTATGGATATGAATCTCGAAAAGCAGATCGAGGCTGTTTTATTTTATAAAGCAGAACCTGTTAAAAAAGCATCACTTGCAGACTTTTTTGATGTGAGTCTTGAAGATGTTGAGAATGCACTTGCGGCACTCCGGATTGCACTTACAGAACGCGGAATTAGAATTACAACAACTGACACACACGTACAGCTTGTTACTGCACCGGAAGTACATGAAATAATAGAATCAATGAGGAAGGCAGAACTTAAAACCGATATCGGTAAGGCGGGTGCCGAAACATTAGCAATTATTTTGTATCGAGGACCAATTTCGCGTATCGAAGTGGATCGTATTCGTGGTGTTAATTCCGCATTCATTATCAGAAATTTGCTCATTCGAGGTTTGGTTGAACGAAGAAATCATCCTACTGACACAAGATCTTTTTTGTACGCAGTTACGCCTACATTATTGAATCATTTGGGAGTTTCAGGACGAGAAGAACTTCCGGATTTTGAAATAATAATGAACACACTTGATTCTTTTGAGAAGCAAGAATCAGAAAGATCTAACACCACTTCAGAATAGTTGTATGTCAGAATTAGATAAGAATAATAGATCGGAAGTTCACAGTACAGAAGGATTTTTTGACGATGTACCCCAAACTGAAATCCATAAATCGTCTACATCACCAATTCCGGTCTTACCAGAGTTAAGTATCGCGCTTGGGCTTCTTGTGTGTGTATTTGGTATTAGTTATATCGCAATTCCAACAAACCAAAACACGGTAGCAGCAGATGATGTGCGTGTAACAAAAGAAATTAAAGTGGCACAGCAGAGTAAAAAGAGCGCAGAGGATTTTTTTGGAAATGTTCGGGTTAAGGCAAAAAGTGCAGTTGTTTGGGATGTTGCAGAGCAGCGCATGCTTTTTAATAAAAATGGTGATGATGTACTTCCACTTGCGTCTGTTACGAAGCTTATGACTGCACTTGTGGCGTATAGCTTGATTGATCCTGAAGATGTAATTACCATCTCTGCAGACACTCTCAAAACTGAAGGTGATAGTGGGTTTGTGGATGGGGAAAGATTTAGTATGAGAGATTTGGCTGACATTACCCTCATTACGTCATCTAATGACGGTGCAACAGCGCTTGGTGCAAGTGTTGCGAGTGTAATGGATACAAAGTCTGATCCAGAATCAATTTTTGTTGAAGCAATGAATCTCAAGGCTGAAGAGCTCGGTTTATCGAAAACATATTTTAAAAATAGTACAGGACTCGATGTCTCACCAACTGAAGCGGGGGCATACGGTAGTGCTCGTGATATGGCGCTCCTTATGGAACATATTATTCTTAATGTCCCAGACGCTGTTTCTGCCACAACGCAACTTAGCGCTGAAATTAACAATCAAGACGGAGCATATCATAATGCAGAAAATACCAATGAATATGTTTCAGAAATTAGTGGTTTAATTGCTTCTAAAACAGGATACACCCTTCTTGCGGGCGGAAATCTTGTTATCGCCTTCAATGCGGGTCTTAATAGACCAATTATAATTTCAGTTCTTGGATCTACCTACTATGATCGCTTTAATGATACAAATGAGCTCGTTCGCAAAACACAGGAGTATTTAGCAGATAACATATAGCGTATGGAAATTACAATCATCAAAGTATTAGCACCAACAGCGATAGCATTTATCGTTGGAATGCTTATTACACCTTTCATTTCAAATCTTTTATATACACACGAAATGTGGAAAAAGAAGGCCGGTAAAGGTGTTGGGTATGGGGGTGGAAAGACGCCTATATTTGATGCACTTCACGGAAAAAGAGATACCAACACTCCGCGTATGGGTGGTATCGTCATCTGGGCAAGTGTTTTTATTACAATTGCCTTACTCTGGACGCTTCATGTATTTTTTGCTGATACTACACTTGGCACACTAAATTTTTTCAGTCGTTCACAAACATGGCTTCCACTGGTTGCGCTTTGTATGGGTGCTATTGTTGGATTTGTAGACGACCTTCTTGTGGTTCGTGGCTCAGGTAAACATTTTGCGGGTGGGCTTCCACTTTCACAAAGACTTCTTGTGGTTGGTGTTACCGCACTCTTTTCAGCGTGGTGGTTTTATGAAAAACTCGAGGTATCGTCTGTTTCACTTTTGGGGTACGGCTATGTAGACTTGGGTATTGTTTTCATCCCATTCTTCGTTCTTGTTGCACTTGCTATCTATGCAAGTAGTGTTATAGATGGAATAGATGGTCTCTCAGGAGGTACATTCCTCTTTATATTTAGTGCCTATACCGGCATCGCTGTGTATCAACAACAGATAGATTTGGCGGCTTTTTGCGCAACAATTGTCGGCGGTATACTTGCATTTCTTTGGTTTAATATTCCACCTGCAAGATTCTATATGACCGAAACTGGTGTGATGGCACTTACGATGTCGCTTACAATTGTGGCGTTTATGACTGATTCGCTTGGTGGAGGGGAGGGTGTTTCAGTATTGCCAATTATCGGAATTTTGTTAGTGATTACAGTATTGTCTGACATGATTCAACTCATTTCGAAAAAATTCTTCGGAAGAAAGGTGTTTAAAATAGCCCCAATACACCACCACTTTGAGGCTATGGGTTGGCCACCAGAAAAGGTGACTATGCGCTACTGGATTCTCGGTTTTGTTTTTGCTGTAGTGGGAACCATTCTTACGATTATGTTCTAGTATGCGGCACGTTTTCGATAGAACACTTCTTGCGCTTACAATCACGCTTGTTACGATTGGTTTTCTTATATTCTCATCGGCATCACTCGGGTTACTTGCACGAGAAGGGGCGCGATTTTCGTCGGTGGCGTTCAATCAGGTGTTATTTGGAATTGTCGGTGGAAGTATAGCTCTTTTTATAATGAGTACTATCCACTATCGCGTATGGAGGCAGTACGCATTTTATATATTTGTATTTGGAATTTTACTGACGTTGTGCGTTTTTATTCCTGGTCTTGGTATGGAACACGGAGGTGCCCATAGGTGGATTAAGCTAGGTCCAATATCATTTCAACCATCAGAATTTTTAAAGGTGGCAAGTATTATTTATATAGCAACATGGCTTTCAGGTATGAAAAGTCATATTAATGATTTTAAAACGGGAACAGTTCCGTTTGTTCTTTTTTTGATTGGCGTTGCGATTCCACTTTTACTACAACCAGACACGGATACCTTTTTGATTATTGGTGCTGCTTCTGTGGCTATGTTTATTACTGCAGGAGGAAGTTTTCGCGATGTTTTTTTAATGGCTTTGAGTGGCGTATTGTTAATTACTATTCTCGCATTTACTCGTCCGTATATTAAAGACAGAATTGAGGTTTTCTTCAATCCATCACTTGATCCTCAGGGGTCTGGATATCAGATTAAGCAATCGCTTATCGCGGTAGGTTCAGGAGGTTTTGTTGGAAGGGGATTTGGGCAAAGTATTCAAAAATTTGAGTATCTTCCAGAACCTATAGGTGACTCGGTGTTTGCTGTATATGCAGAAGAATTTGGTTTTATAGGATCTTTTTTCCTTATTGTTTTGTTTTTAAGCTTTGCGTTGCGTGGATATAAAATTGCTTCTCGTGCGCCAGATCTTTTTGGAATGCTTCTTGTAATTGGGATAATCACGCTTATTACGACGCAAGCTTTCTTAAATATCGCAGCCATGCTCGCAATAGCCCCGTTATCAGGATTGCCACTTCCATTTATTAGTCACGGAGGTACAGCACTTCTTACAATGCTTGCGTCAATTGGTATTGTCCTCAATGTTTCAAAGTATCAAAAAAAGATTATCGCGTAACATGATAGTATTAAACCATTATGAGTTATACAAAAATTGTTTTAGTGGGTGGGGGAACAGGAGGGCATTTTTATCCCCTGATTGCTATTGCTGAGTCGTTGCGTGAAATTGATACTCCTGTTGATTTATATTACTTTGGACCTGATGCATACGATGAAAAAGCGCTTGCAAAACATGGTATTTCTTTTATGTCTGTTCCAGCTGGCAAACGAAGAAGATATTTTTCTTTTTATAACTACATTGATATTGTAAAAACATTTTTTGGACTTTGTGTAGCAGTGGTGAAGTTGTACTGGATATATCCAGATGTTGTAGTAAGTAAAGGGGGATATACAAGTGTTCCTGTGGTGCTTGCAGCGGCATTTCTCCGTATACCAATTGTTATTCATGAATCAGATGCAAAAATGGGGTCAGCAAATCGTCTTGCGATGAGGTTTGCTCGTGCGGTTGTTATTGCGTATGAAGATTTAGCTGTCTCGCTCACTCATGCACAGATGTACACACTCGGTATACCTATTCGTAAAGCGCTTCAAAGTCCGATTTCAAGTAATGCTCATGTAACATTTAATATTTCGAATTCACTTCCGGTAATTCTTGTTATAGGTGGCTCACAGGGCGCTGAACGAATTAATGACTTTATTCTTGATTCGCTCGAAGAGCTTTTGCCAGAATATAATATTATTCATCAGACAGGGAAGTCACATTATGACCTTTGTGTGCGTTCTGCAGATACGCTTATTCAGGATGAAGCAATTCGAGCAAGGTATCATCCTGTTGCATATTTAGATGATGTTGGTATGAATGACGTATATCACCTAGCACATGTCGTTATTTCAAGGGCAGGAAGTAATTCAATCTATGAAATTGCAGTTCATGGTAAACCATCAATAATTATTCCGATTCCAGAAGACGTAAGTCATGACCAACGCACGAATGCATATGCATATGCACGGTCAGGTGCAGCAGTTGTTATTGAAGAAAAGAATATGAGCGATGACTTGCTCCGATCAGAAATAGACCGTATTATGCAGGATGTTGAGGTATATGCACAAATGTCAGCATCAGCACAATCGTTTGGAAAGCAGAACAGTGCAAATGAAGTCGCCTCACTTATTATCGATATAGCAAAACAACACTAAACTCAGATATGTCAACATTAGACTCTAATATCGTTACACGATTTGCACCATCTCCTACTGGATTTATGCATGTTGGTGGTGCACGTACTGCACTCTTTGCATATCTGTGGGCAAGGAAACATGGTGGAAAGTTTATTCTTCGTATCGAGGATACTGATAAGGTTCGTGAAGTTGAAGGTTCTATTGCACAGATAATTGAATCACTTTCGTGGTTGGGTATTGAGTGGGATTATGG
>JACCDH010261954.1_pt1 | contig 20951 bp, 6 predicted proteins | sample 7442481 | NCBI WGS metagenome assembly JACCDH01 (sample SAMN15323433, study PRJNA562643) | freshwater metagenome | isolation source: river surface water | place: USA:Blue River Watershed | collected 2017-08-15 | reverse complement strand
CTACCGAGCACGTACAATCCTTCGGCTTACCCCAAAGCGAGCTGTGCAGTGAATACAGATGGGGATGCCTTATTCAATCACCTAGATGCTGATTCGGATGGTGATGGCTGCAACGATGCTGTGGAATCGGGAATTTATCCTGTGGGGACTGTAGTTCCAGTGGCAGGTTCAGGAAACACAAACTATGGTGCGAACGGATTTGTAGATGCGAAAGAAACTGCAGCGGAAAGTGGGGTTTTCAATGGAAAGTATACCTATGCTTACGCCATCAACAACACGATAAATGCATGTACGGATACGGATAACGATGGCGTTGGAGATATTTTTGACCTGGACGATGACAACGATGGGGTATTGGATTCTACTGAATCTTTATCCTGTACTGAACAAGGAAAAAATCTAAGCGAATTAACTTTTAATGGAAATGCGATTGGATCATTTACAGCATCAACCATTACTACAAAAAACACGGGGGGCTGGGCTACATCCTACAGCAATCAAGTTCTAAAACTTCCAATAACCCTGACTTTTAAGGCCAATTCATCGGTTGGTATTGACAATATGTTTGGTCTATTCCCAGTGAGTGGCACTCAAACCCCTAGTAACTGGCAAGACGGAGGCTACAAATTTTATTTTACTGGTACAACGGTTTATGGAGCTTTCCCCTCTGCATGGACATTTTCTCAATCAAGAAATGTAACGGATGAATATAAAATAACCATCAATTCAAGTGGTCTAGTCACTGTCTTTATCAACAACGTACAAAAAGCGAGTTTTCAAGGGGCCAATACGGATTATCGTCTTGCCATTTCTTCTTACACAACACCTTTGACCTTCACAGATATTGTACTGCTCGACAATGCGAATCCGACCCCAATCTATACATGTGTCGATTTAGATACCGATAATGATGGAACTCCCAATCGACTAGATCTTGATTCTGATGGTGATGGTTGTTTTGATGCAGTGGAGGCAAGAACAACCTATCATGTAGGGGCTGGGATTGCGTCTGGATCTAGATTAAATACAAGTACAATTTCTGGAACAGTTGGCGCAAATGGTTTTGTGAATGGGCTTGAAACGGTAGCAGAAAGTGGCATCTATAGTGGTACTTATTTATATTCCCGAGCCACAACGTCTTCGATCAAGGGTTGCTTGGATTCTGATTTGGATGGAGTTCCCGATTTAGACGATCTAGATGATGATAATGATGGTATTTTCGATACCTCTGAATTAGAAATATGTCGAAATAATCTTAACTTTTCTTCTCTTGGAACAACTTCTCAAACTATAAGTTTGGGAGGTGGGTTGACCGTGAATCAAATTAGTACAACAGCAAATGTAACTGGGTCAGACAATGCTGGAAATTTAGCTCTATCCTCTGCTACTAGCGCTACGTTAACATTTAGTTCACCGGTCATTTTGAAAATCAAACATGCAACTAATACAGCCGTTAACTTTGATTCAGGCGATCGTTGGAACATTAGTTCTCCAAATACAACGATGAGCTTATTTGACCCCAATTCAAATTTAACTGTAAATTCGAACCCTATTGGGATAATTAACTTTACTCCTAAAACTACTGCTAATAACGATACAGAACCATGGGTTATTACTACTTCAAGATTGACAAGTATTACATTTAATCTTCAGGTTGGGAATACTGCATCAGATTTAAAAATAGAAATAGATTGTGGTTTTGATTTAGATACAGATAATGACGGCATTCCTAACCGCCTAGACCTCGATTCCGACGGCGACGGATGCTCAGATGCAAATGAAGCATACAACAGTTCGCTCACACAGGGGACGGATGGTAACCAACAATTTGGCACAAATCCAATCACGGTAGATGCAACCGGTAAAATAACTAGCGCCACTTACACGGGAACAAATAGTAATTATCTTTCTGCGGGCTCGACTAGTACAATCACGACACAGCCAGTGGATCAGTCAGTAACGCCTGGTTCAAATGCCGTGTTTACCACAAATGTTACAACAGGTTCAGGTTCTACTACCTACCAGTGGCAAGTGAGTGTGGATGGTGGAAATACATGGTCGAATGTTACTAATTCTGTTACCTATGCAGGCGCAGGCACAAGCACATTAACGGTGAGCAATGTTCCTATAACCTTTAAGGGGTATAAGTACCGTTTACAAATTTCGCAATCAAATTATGTGTGCGGAAACGTGACATCGTCGGTTGCCAAAATTGTCATGAACAATACGCCATCAATTGTTGATGATGCAAAAACTGGTGCAGAAGATGCACCGGTAACCGGTAATGTGTTAACCAATGATTCTGGATCTGGTGGTTCTGCACTTACAGTAACTAGCTATACAATCGCAGGGGTTTCAGGAACATTTTCTCCTTCACAAACCGCAACGATTCCGAACGTAGGAACGATTGTAATGAATGCAGATGGTACTTATACATTTACGCCTGCTGCAAATTATAATGGAACTGTTCCAGCCATCGATTATACAGCAAGGGATGCAAATGGAGGTGTGGATATAGGAACTTTGGCCTTAACGATAACTCCGGTTAATGATGCGCCAGTAGCGATAGATGATGTTAAATCTACCAATGAAAATACAGCTGTTTCAGGTAATGTATTAACAGATGGAACACCTGATTCTGATGCAGATGGAAATACGCTAAGGATTACTCAATTCACAATTTTTGGTACATCAACCATTACGTATAACCCAGGTGATGTTGCAAATGTTCCGGGGGTAGGCTCGATTACTATGAATGCAAATGGTTCTTATACCTTTACGCCAACGGCGGGTTATACAGGAGCTGTTCCAGATTTAGATTATACCTTAAGTGATGGTAATGGTGGATCTGATGAAGGTCGTTTGCAAATTACTGTGGTGAATGTGAACGATGCACCATTAGCGACGGATGATGTGTTTTCGGTCAGTCAAAGGCAAAATGTTTCAGGTAATATTATTGACAACGATACCGACTCTGATACTCCAAAATCGAATTTGCTAATCACCCAATTTACTATAAATGGAGTGACAGTTACGGTAGATCCAACAGCTGGAGGAACCACAACTATAGCTAATGTAGGTCAAATTACTATTGCCAAAAATGGTGCATTTACCTTTGTGCCACACGCCAATTTCTCTGGGAAGCTATTTGATATTACTTACACGCTTTCAGATGGATCCCTAACGGACATAGGTATTCTTCAAATCGTGGTCATTCCAGTTCCAGATCCACCTACTGCCTCAAACAATTCAGTCACAGTAGCGGAAGATGTAACACTAAGTTGTACCACCGCAAGAACAGCAGCAAATACCTGTAATTTATTAGGAAACGACAGTGCAGATCCGCGATTCAATGGATCTGACCCTGTCAATTTCCCACTATTGACATTATCTATCACGCAGACTAGTTTCACGGTTGGAGGCACTACCTATACCTACCCTTCAGGCACAAGTAACCCTATTCCTGGGGTTGGTACCATTAAAGTGAATGCCGATGGAACCTATGAATTTGTGCCTTTTAAAGATTGGAATGGAACTGTGCCAGAAATCACCTACACCATCACCGATGGGCAAGGTAATGTGGCTACTGCGAAATTAAATATCACAGTAACAGCAGTAAACGATACACCAATTGCAGTTAACGATGATAATAAAACAACCTTAGAAGATACACCGGTAACAGTTAATGTTTTAACCAATGATTCGGATATTGATGGTAGTACAACATTAACGGTTACTCAATTTACAATTTCGGGTATTACTGGAACATTCACTAATACGGCAGTAATTCCAAACAAAGGAACGGTTAATGTTTTACCAACTGGTGAATTAACATTTACGCCGGTTGCTAATTTTAACGGTGTTGTTCCAACTATTACTTATACAGTTACCGATGGAACGGCTACTGCAACAGCTAATGTAAATATTTCAGTTACACCTGTAAATGATCTGCCAGTTGTAGTAAATGAATCGCTTACAACATTAGAGAATACGGCAATTACTTCAATTAATTTATTAACCAATGATACGGATGTAGAAACGGGAACAGTTTCTTTAACAATTACTCAATTTTCTGTTGCGGGTGTAGGAACAAATACATCTGTTACATATGCAGCAGGAACAATTGTAGATATTGCAGGGGTAGGTTCAATCATTGTAAATGCAAATGGCAGTTTCACTTTTACGCCTAATACCGGATATTTTGGAACGGTTCCTGTAATTACATATGCTGTTTCAGATGGAAATGGCGGAGTAACAAATGGAACACTTGCAATAACAGTTACACCTGTAAATGATCCCCCAATTGTTGTTAATGAGTCAGTAAATATTCAAGAGGATGGAGTTGCTACAGGAAATTTATTAACGAATGATTCAGATCAAGAAAATAATCCGTTAGGCATTACACAATTTACTATTGCAGGTATCAGCGGAACCTTTACTTCAACAGCAACCATTCCAGGAGTAGGTACCATTACCATCAATGCAAATGGCACTTATACATTTACTCCTATTGCAAATTACAATGGTATTGTTCCTTTGATTGAATATACGGTGAGTGATGGACAAGGTGGAACAACCAATGGTAATTTAACTATAGTAGTTACTTCGGTGAATGATGCTCCATTAGTAGTAAACGAAACATTGTCTGCCCCTGTTAATAATAATATATCTAATAATGTATTAACCAATGATAGAGATGTGGAAGCTTCGGCGTTAACCATTACTAACATTACCATTGCTGGGGTGAGTTATCCGGTGGGGCAATTAACAACCATCACAGGAGTTGGTACTATTTTAATGAATGCTGATGGTAGTTTTGTATTTACCCCTGCTAATAATTATGTTGGATCGCTTCCTGTAATTTCTTACACCGTTTCCGATGGAACTGCAACAAGCACAGGTACTTTAGGTTTAACCATCACACCAATTGACACGGATGGGGATGGTATTCCAGATGCAACTGAAAAAGGAAATGGCGCAAATCCAATTGATACGGATAATGATGGAACGCCAGATTGGTTGGATTTAGATAGTGATAATGACGGCATTCCTGATAGTGTGGAAGATGCGGTGTGTATTGGTTTCTTGCCATGTACGCCAACAGATACAGACGGAGATGGTACACCAGATTATAGAGATGTAGATAGCGATGGAGATGGCATAGCAGATGCCACAGAAGATGCAGGTTGTACAGGTACCGCACCATGTACACCAACAGATACCGATGGCGATGGCACACCCAACTATTTAGATGTAGATAGTGATGGGGATGGAATCACAGATGCGATTGAAAAAGGACCTAACGCTTCACCATTAGATACTGATAATGATGGCAGGCCTGATTATTTGGATACGGATAGTGATGGAGATGGTATTTCAGATAATACTGAAAAGGGTGGAAGCTCCACGCCTATGGATACAGATGGTGATGGTACACCAGATTTTAGAGATACGGATAGTGATGGAGATGGTATACCTGATGCAGTTGAAAGAGGATCAGGAACAACAGCTTTAGATACCGATGGAGATGGCACACCAGATTATTTAGATACTGATAGTGATGGGGATGGTATTTTAGACAATGCCGAAGACAATGGATGTACAGGAATTTCACCTTGTACACCAACGGATACGGATGGTGATGGTACTCCTGATTATAAAGATGTAGATTCAGACAATGATGGTTTACCAGATAGTGTGGAAGGTAATGCAGATGCCGACGGTGATGGTATTCCTAATTTTAGAGATTTAGATAGTGATGGGGATGGTATATTTGATGTTATTGAAAAAGGACCTAATGGTGCAACACCATTAGATACAGATGGAGATGGTACTCCCAACTATTTAGACACAGATAGTGATGGTGATGGTATCCCTGATAGTGTTGAAAAAGGACCAACATCTACACCGAGAGATTCTGATGGAGATGGTATCCCAGATTATTTAGATACCGATAGTGATGGGGATGGCATAGCAGATGCAATTGAAGATGCGGGTTGTACAGGCATTGCACCATGTACACCAACGGATACAGATGGAGATGGCACACCAAACTATTTAGATGTGGATAGTGATGGAGATGGCATTTCGGATGCCATTGAAAAAGGACCAACTGGTACACCTGTGGATACCGATGGAGATGGTATTCCAGATTATTTAGATACCGATAGTGATGGAGACGGTATTTCAGATGCGATTGAAAAAGGATCTGGTACAACACCATTAGATACAGATGGTGATGGCATTCCTGATTTCCGTGATACGGATGCTGATGGGGATGGTATTACAGATGCGATTGAAAAAGGATCTGGTACAACACCTGCAGATACTGATGGGGATGGCATTCCTGACTTTAGAGATTTAGATTCAGATGGGGATGGTAAATCAGATTTATCTGAAGGAAATATTGATACCGATGGTGATGGTGCACCCAACTTCCTGGACTTAGATAGTGATGGGGATGGGGTATTGGATAATGTAGATCGTTGTCCATTGGTTGTTGGATTGGCATCTTCCAATGGCTGTCCTTTGGATAGTGATGGCGATGGTTTAGATGATAATATTGATGCCGATGATGATAACGATGGAATATTAGATACAGTTGAAGCTGCTGCATGTGCACCAACTAATGTGGATTGCGATACGGATGGAGATGGTATTCCAAATCGTTTAGATAGTGATAGTGATGGTGACGGAATCAATGATGTAATTGAAGCGGGTGGAACCGATGCAAACAAGGATGGCATTGCAGATGGAGCAACCGATAGCAATGGTGTTCCTGCTTCTGCAAATGGTGGCGTAACACCTCCCAATACAGACGGCACTGGTAATTCAAATCCTTATGATTGGGATAGTGATGGAGATGGTATTTCAGATGCTATTGAAAAAGGCACAGGTGCAACATTAGCAGATACGGATAGTGATGGCACACCTGATTATTTAGAAACAGATTCCGATGGGGATGGTATTTCAGATGCGATTGAAAAAGGGACCGGTACAACACCAGTTGATACAGACGGAGATGGCATTCCTGATTATAAAGATTTAGATAGTGATGGAGATGGCATACCGGATAATGTTGAAAAAGGAGTTGGTACAACACCAGTAGATACCGATGGAGACGGTGTTCCTGACTTTAGAGATCTAGATGCTGATGGGGATGGTATTGCTGATGCTATTGAAAAAGGAATGAATAGTGCTACACCAGTGGATTCTGACAGTGATGGCATTCCAGATTATTTAGACAGAGATAGTGATGGGGATGGTATTCCAGATGCTATTGAAAAAGGAACAGGCACTATACCAGTAGATACCGATGGGGATGGTACACCAGATTATTTAGATACGGATAGTGACGGGGATGGTATTTTGGATAGTGTTGAAGATGCAGGATGTACGGGTACTGCACCATGTACACCAACCGATACGGATGGAGATGGCATTCCTAATTTTAGAGATTTAGATAGTGATGGAGACGGCATTATAGACGCAACTGAAAAAGGTACAGGAAATACTTTAGCAGATACCGATGGTGATGGTACTCCGAATTATTTAGATATAGATAGTGATGGGGATGGAATTTCCGATGCAATTGAAAAAGGAACGGGCATTTCATTAGCAGATACCGATAATGATGGAACGCTAGATTATTTAGATTTGGATAGTGATGGGGATGGCATTCCAGATAATATTGAGAAAGGGCCAACATCCACACCTAGAGATTCTGATAATGATGGCATTCCAGATTTCTTAGACACAGATAGTGATGGTGATGGAATTTTAGATGCTACTGAGGATACAGGATGTACAGGTACTGCACCATGCACCGTTTCTGATACGGATGGAGATGGTATTCCAAATCATTTGGATTTAGACAGTGATGGAGATGGAATTCCAGATGCTATTGAAAAAGGAAGTGGTAGTTCTCCAGTAGATACTGATGGTGACGGCACTCCAAATTATTTAGATTTGGATAGTGATGGTGATGGAATTTCAGATGCGATAGAAAAAGGAATTAATGGTTCAAATCCATTAGACACCGATGGAGATGGTATTCCAGATTATATTGACACCGATTCAGATAATGATAATATTCCAGATGCAATAGAAAAAGGATCAGGTACAACACCTGTTGATACAGATGGTGATGGTATACCTGATTTTCGTGATGTGGATAGTGATGGAGATGGCATTTCGGATAATACCGAAGATGCTGGATGTACGGGTACTGCTCCATGTACACCAACAGATACAGATGGCGATGGCATATCAAACTATAAAGATTTAGATTCTGATGGGGATAATAAAACAGATCAATCAGAAGGTACAACAGATTATGATGGAGATGGTACTCCAAACTATTTAGATCTGGACAGTGATGGAGATGGTGTGAATGATAATGTGGATCAATGTCCTTTATTACCTGGACTTGCTAATTTAAATGGTTGTCCAATAGATTCTGATGGAGATGGCGTTTATGATATTAATGATGCAGATGATGATAACGATGGAATCCTTGATACAGTTGAAGCTGCAGCATGTACACCAACAGCACCTGATTGTGATACAGATGGGGATGGTATTCCAAACAGATTAGATCCGGATAGTGATAATGATGGTATTAACGATGTGATAGAATCTAACGGAATGGATGTGGATGGGGGTGGAAAAGTAGATGGTGGTGTGGATGCGAATGGTGTACCTAATTCATCGAATGGAGGAGTAACCCCTCCAAATACCGATGGCACTACATTAACCGATCCTTATGATACCGATAGTGATGGAGATGATATTTCTGATGCTATTGAAAAAGGGGCCAATGGAAATAATCCAGTAGACACAGATGGGGATGGTATTCCAGATTATCGCGATACGGATGCAGACAATGATGGTATTCCGGATAGTGTAGAAAGAGGAACAGGCGCATCCATATTAGATACCGATGGCGATGGTATTCCAGATTATCGTGATACGGATTCAGATGGTGATGGAATTTTAGATGCAACGGAAGATGCAGGATGCACAGGTACGGCTCCTTGTACGCCAACGGATACCGATGGAGACGGCATTCCAAACTTTAGAGATATCGATAGTGATGGAGATGGTTTATTAGATGCTTTAGAAAAGGGAACAGGAAGCACATTGCTTGATACCGATGGTGATGGCACACCTAACTATTTAGATACGGATAGTGATGGGGATGGTATTTCAGATGCAATTGAAAAAGGATTTAATCCAGCAAGTCCAGTAGACACCGATGGGGATGGTATACCAAATTATTTGGATTTAGATAGTGATGGCGATGGTATTCCTGATGCAGTTGAAAAAGGAACTGGATCAACACCTGTGGATACCGATGCAAATGGCATTCCAGATTATTTAGATACAGATAGTGATGGAGATGGAATAGCAGATTCAATTGAAGATGCAGGATGTACAGGCACTGCACCATGTACACCAACCGATACCGATGGGGATGGTATTCCTAACTATCGTGATTTAGATAGTGATGGGGATGGTAAATCAGATGCAGTTGAAAAAGGGCCAACTGCAACACCAATGGATTCAGATAGGGATGGGGTACCTGATTATTTAGATGTAGATAATTTAGGTAAACCAGATATAAATGTCACAGATAAAAATGTAGCAGTTACTGGAAATTTAAAAACCAATGACGAAGTGCCAGCGGGTACAACTTATGGTACACCTGGAAACAATCCAAACAATCCTACGGGAGCAACGTTAGTTGTGAACGCAGATGGTACGTATAGTTTCACGGCAACCACTCCTGGAAAATATATTTATTATGTTCCAGTATGTGGACCCAATCAAACATCAGGTTGTCCTTTGAGTCCATTAGAAATTACGGTACTTGATCCATTAGTGAAAGATGCACCTGTTGCGAACAATGATTTTGTAACTATAGCGCAAGGGGCTGTTACCACTGTTTCAGTATTGTCAAATGACAAAGGAGACACTGGAACAAATATTGATGCAAGTACATTAACAATTACTACTGTGCCAAAACATGGAACAGTGATTGTGAATAATGATGGTACGGTTACTTATACGCCAAGTGCTTATTTTGTTGGCACAGATAGTTTAGTATATCGTGTTTGCGATAATAGTAATCCTGCACTTTGTACCAATGCTACTTTATACTTTACCGTGGAAGCAGCAGGTGTTGCACCTGTAACTTCTGCATCCGATGATTACAATACCATTGTTGCAAGTATTACCACACCAGTGGCTGTTACAGGTAATTTGTTAATTAACGATACAAATAGTGGAGGTGCTGCAATTACAGCTAGTATAGTTAATGGTCCAACTAGTGCACAAGGGGTCTTTACCATGAATGCAAATGGTGGTTATACCTTTACCCCAACGGCTGGATTTAGTGGTCCTGTCGAAATTGTTTATGAGGTTTGTAGTGCAAGCCCAGTGGATTGTGCAAAAGCAACACTGCATATTTTAGTGGAACCAGCACCAAGATTAGTGAATGATACTGCGACAGCTTATGTAAACATTCCAAGCTCAGGCAATATTTCAACCAATGACGTAGTGCCTGCTGGAACTACATATGGTCAACCTTCACAATTAACCGGCGCAACCATTACAGTAGGAGCGAATGGAACTTATACTTTCACCGCAACCGCTTCCGGAACTTACACTTATACCGTTCCGGTATGTGCACCAGGCCAAACAAACAATTGTCCAACAGAAACTTTAGTGATTACTGTTCCGGTAAATACTTTAGTGGATGATGCGGCCATTGCATATGTAAATATTCCTAAAGCTGGAAATATTTCAACGAACGATGTGGTACCTGCAGGAACGACTTATGGTCAACCTGCACAATTAATGGGAGCAACCATTACAGTGGGAGCAAATGGTACGTATACCTTTACAGCAACTGCTGCAGGCACTTATACTTACACCGTTCCGGTTTGTGCGCCAGGTCAAACTACCAATTGTCCAACCGAAACTTTAGTGATCACTGTTCCAGTAAATACATTGGTGAATGATACTGCATCAGCACTTGTAAATATTCCAAGTTCAGGAAATTTATCTACAAATGATATGGTACCAACTGGAACAACTTATGGTTTACCTATTGCAAATCCAAGTAACCCAACGGGTGCAACCATTTCAGTAGGAGCGAACGGTACCTATACCTTTACCGCAACAGTTGCAGGTACCTATACTTACACTGTTCCTGTTTGCGCCCCTGGTCAAGCTACCAATTGTCCAACGGAAACATTGGTCATTGTGGTAACAAATCCTACGCCACCACCTACGCCTGTTGTGAGTGTGATGACACCAGACTTTGGTGCAACTGATATTTCAGTTCCATTAGCTGGTAATTTAAATACTAATGACAATATACCAACGGGTACTAGCTATGGTCAACCTGCAGCCAATGCAAGTAACCCAACAGGTGCTACTATTACGGTAAATGCGAATGGAACCTATAGTTTCAATGCAACACAAGCTGGAACCTACACTTATTACGTGCCTATATGTCCTGCGGGTCAAACAACAGGTTGTCCAGTTGCGCCTTTAGTAATCACAGTAGTAGATCCATTATCAAAAAGCAATCCGCCATTTGCGCATCCTGATATTGCAACAACCCTTGCCAATACGCCGGTTATCACCAACGTACTTGCGAATGATAAAGCAGCTAATTTAGGAACCAGCTTAAATCCTGCTAGCGTAAGTGTTGTTAATGCACCTAAAAATGGAACGGTGGTTGTGAATCCAGATGGCACTTTAACTTATACACCTGCTAGCGGATATATAGGTAGTGATAGCATTACTTATAATGTTTGTGACAATAGTACACCAACATCAATTTGTAAATCAGGCATGGTTTATTATACGGTGAAGGCAGCTACGGCAAGCCCAACAACTTTTGCTGGTGATGATTTTGCCAACACCCTTGCAGGTAATCCTACTACTGGCAATGTTTTGGCAAATGATAAAAATACAGGAGGGGCTACCTTAACGGTCACTGGTAATGCTACCGTGCCTGCAAATAAAGGAACCTTCGTAATGAATGCTAATGGCACTTATACCTTTACGCCGGCACCTGGTTTTAGTGGACCAGTTGATGTCACCTATACCGTTTGTGGTGGAACGCCTCCAATATGTTCGAATGCTACTTTACATATTTTAGTTGAACCATTTATTCCTACTAAAATATTAGAAGTAACTAAAATTGCTAATTCAGCGAAGACGAATTTGGATGGTAGCTTTACTATTAGCTTTGTTCTTAAGATTCAAAATTTAACTAAAGACTATATTGATAGTGTATTGTTAAAAGATGACTTAAGTAAGGTATTCACCAATACAACAGGGATTACAGTAAGTTCAGTTGTTGTATCAGGCAAGTTGGTTAAAAACAATAGCTATGATGGGGTTCAAAATATTGACTTATTATCCATCCAATCTGCATTAGATCCACAAAAAGAAGATTCTGTCATCTTAAATATCAATGTGGCATCGAGCGTATCTGGTAATTTCTTAAACACAGCCATAGCCACAGCACCAACTCTGTATGGTTTGGTAAGCACTATGTCAACCGATCCAACTAAGTTAAGTTCCACAACAGACACTACCCGAAGACCTACTTCATTTATTATTCCATTATTAGAAATAATGATTCCACCATCCTTCTCACCAAACAGTGATGGTTTTAATGATGCATGGGTTATTTCAAGACCAGCTGGAACCACTATTACTGCTAGAGTATTTAACAGATGGGGGAATGAAGTGTATAGTAATGCAGATTATAAAAATGACTGGAGAGGAAAAGGCGTCAATAATATATTAGGGGAGGACTTGCCAGAAGGCACTTATTACTATGTAGTGGAAGCTAGGGATAGTAATGGTGCTACAAGGAAATTTGCTGGATCCTTAACCCTAGTTAGATAAAAGAGAAGCACATGAAAATAAAAAATATATATTTAGTTGGCTTGTTGATGGTTTGCTTCATGGCAATGTCAAAACCACTCGCCGCTCAGACCGAACCCATGTATGCTCAATATATGTATAATATGTTGGGGGTGAATCCGGCCTATGCAGGTAATAGAGAGGCTACTAGTTTTAATTTCTTCCAAAGAAATCAATGGAATGGATTGCAAGGTGCTCCTCGTACTACCTCTGTGAGTATGGATGCTGCATTAAAAAACAATAAATTAGGATTGGGTGTTCAATTATTCGATGATAGGCTGGGCGTTGAAAAGGCCGATGGTATAAATGTAATGGCATCCACTAAAATTAGAGTTTCTGAGGATGGGTTGTTGTCAGGTGGATTGTCTTTTGGATTAATGAACTATCGAATAGATTTGATGAGTTTAAGTGACCGATTAGCCCAACAAAATGACCCCGTGTATTTTGCGAACATGAATAAATGGATGCAAAGTGTTGGATTGGGTGTTTATTTTAATACAGAACGTTTTTATGCAGGGGTGTCCATTCCCAATGTATTAAGAGCCAGATTGACAGATTTGGACCTAGTAAAATCGGGTATTCAAAAAGCCAATAAGCAACATGTATTTATTACTACGGGCTATGTATTTGATGTAAATGAACAAGTGAAAGTGAAACCTTCTACCATGATAAAGATGGTGAGTGGTGCACCCATACAAGCCGATTTCAATACCAACGTATGGCTATATGATGTACTTGGCATTGGCGCTTCCTATAGAACAGGAGATGCGGTACTAGGTATGGCAGAACTGCAGTTGAATGACAATCTTAGATTAGGTTACGCATACGAAGTGACCATTTCGCCCTTAAAATATTATAACAATGGATCTCATGAATTCATGTTAAGGTATGAATGGGGTAAGATTGGATCTAAAGTTAAGTCCACCCGATATTTTTAATGTATGACCCTTAGTAATTGAATTGAACCTATGAAACGAATTATATATCTTCTTATTTGTATGAACTTATTTGGACAGGTTACTGCCCAAAAGAATACAAAACGCATTCTGAAATTAGCCAATCAACAAATGGCTATTTCAAAATATGCTTATGCCATCCCTTTATACAAAATGTACATTACCAGGGGAGGAAAGGATACTTCTGCCTTTAAACAATTAGGAAAAGCATACCAATTGGTGAATCAGTATGATAGCGCGCTTTTGTATTATAAAAAAGCTGCTGGTTTTGGAATGGCAACCGACAATCTAGTACCTGAGTTGGAAGCGGCGGTTGGAAATTATGATAATGCGAAACAGGGGTATACGCAAATAGTGGCCAATCATAAAACCTTGTTGTCAGATGCGCGCTTATATGGCTTTAGCAATATTCAAAAATTCTACAACGATTCCCTAGACTATCAAATTTATTATACCAAGGTGAATACGCCTTTTAATGAATTTAATGCAGTCCCCTATAAAAAGGGACTCATCTTTGAATCCAACCGAGTTGGTGGACAAAAGCCTGTAAAAAAGAAGGGTCTATTAAAAAAACTATTGGGATTGGAATATGGTTGGGACGGGAACGGGTATACTCAATTATACTACCTATCATCAACAGAAGCAATCCGAACAGACAGCATACAGTTAGGTAATTGGAAAGATAAAGTAGTAAAGCCTTTTGAATTATCTAGAGTAATGAGTAACGACAATCGTAAAATGGATTTGCCATTTTATAATTTGAATAGTTATAAATTAGATAGTAATGTTAAGTTGTTTGATAAACAGTTTAAGGGCAAGTTTAATGTAGGTGCCATCAGCTTTACACAGGATTTTAAAACTGCATTTTATACCCGTAATGGAAAGAAAGGGAAGAATGGTTATTTATTAGAAATTTGGGAGACGCAATTTCTGAATGGGCAATGGACTACCGGCAAGCGTTTATTCTTTAATAATCCTAGCTACAGTTATTTTCACCCTGCAGTCACTCCTGATGGAGCTAGATTGTATTATGTAACCGATGAGCCTACTGGTTTGGGAGGAACGGATATTTATTTTGTAGACAGAAATGAGGATGGTTCCTGGAAATCAACCACCAATGCGGGGCAACAAGTGAATACAACGGGTAATGAATTATTTCCTAGTTTTTTTGATGGAGTATTCTTTTTTAGTAGTAATGGACATCCTGGTTTAGGGGGTTTAGATATCTACAGATTAGCCAAGGATGTAAGGGGAGAGCTGGCTGTCAAAAATATGGGCTATCCAATAAATAGTAGTAAGGATGACCTAGGATTTTCAAAAATGGGTAATACTGGTTATTTTAGTTCCAATAGATACGGGAGCGATGATATATTTGCTTTTGATTATGCACCCGCCTTCTTACAACTAACAGGCAAGGTAAATGTAGATAGTGTATGTGTGCCGGGTAAAAAAGTATATCTAACCCAACTAGACGAATTAAATAGGGTTTCTATTGTAGATAGCGCCATAGTAGATCAAAATTGTAATTATGCTTTTAATGTAAGACCAAATAAAGAGTATACTTTGGTGGCGTATGATACAGCTGGGTACAAGTTTGAAGCTAGTTTAAGTGCGCATCATTTCACTAAGCAAGGGAATAGTTTAGTAAAATATGTAGACTTAATAAATATTCCATTGAGCGAGAAAGACAAAGCAGATAAACTTGCTAAGGCAGAAGCGGTAAGACAATTAGAACAGTCAAAGATGACTACTGTTTTTGCTAGAACGGTAGACTCTCTTAAAATGTTAACTAAGGATTATGTTGAGTTGCACCATCCATTTGACCAAGTGTACATTATCCAAAAAGACTTAAATAGTTACTACAAAATCATAGAACGTGTGAAACGTTTAACTGGCAAAGAAATTGTAATTGTTTCTGCTACGGATTGTAATGGTTCGGATGAGTACAATGAAGATTTATCCCAACGCAGAGCAAAACGTATTTACAAAACCTTATCAGCTTTATCTGATAAAAATAAAGTAGTTATTAAGCATGTAGGAGAGCGTGAATTGCTAAAAGCATGTGACGACCTAGCTAAGAGTAAAGAAGAACAGGTTGTGAATAGATATAGTTATGTATTTATAATTGACAAAAAGTAATCATTTGTATGCTAAGAATAAATATTGACAACAGTCCAGCAACCCTACTTGCTAGTTTAGCCAATAGGGAGCGTGAAATTTTTGAGTTAATTGTTAAAGGGCAAAGAACTAAAGAAATTAGCCTTCAATTAAATTTAAAACCCAATACAGTTTCTACTGTGAAAAAAGTAATTTTCAGAAAATTAAAGGCAAGTTCAAATATTGACTTGTACAAGATTGCACAGGAGTGTCAAATTGTATAGGTTTTTAACCTAAATTAGCTCCATAATTTATAATTATGAAAACAGCTGCTTGGCTTTTAGGTTTCTTTTTGCTCATAGTAACCACTACTAACGCTCAAAAAATCGCAACTGCCCATACGAATTTGCCTATTGGTGTATTTGATTCTGGTACAGGTGGGTTAACTATTTTGGAAGCCATGCTAAGCTTGGATGCCTTTAATAATGTTACGGGTAAAGCTGGTGCAGATGGCAAACCCGATTTTAATTCCGAATATTTTCAATATTTAGCAGACCAGGCCAATATGCCTTATGGTAATTATGCTGCAGAAAAAAAGACAGACCTTTTAAAAGAACATATTTTTAAAAATATGGAGTTCTTTCTTCAAAAATCAGCTTCCAAGCAGGATGTAAAAATGATTGTATTGGCTTGCAATACGGCTACTGCCTATGCCTTAGAAGACATTAAAGTAAAATTGAGTTCGGAGCGTATCAATGTGCCTGTTCTTGGAGTGATAGATGCGGGGGCTAAAGCTGCCTTAGCATATCAAGCTAAACACGGAAAGGGTACTATTGGGGTTTTTGCAACAGCGGGAACGGTCGCATCTAATGGTTACCCAAAAACTTTGCAATCTATGGCTAAGGCGAGAGGATTACCGGAATTATCTATCGTAAGTCAAGGGGGAGCTGGTCTTGCAGAAAGTATTGACAGGGATTGGAGTTTCTATGTTGATACCTTAACCAAAGCAAGAGCGGAATACAAAGGACCTTCTTTAAAAAATACTGCCTATAAAATTAATGAAGCTTTATTGCCGGCTTACAATTTTGATAAAGCCAATAATAAATTATTGTGTGAGTATGACGATAAAGGAAGTTGTTTGGATATGCAATTAAATGATCCAACTAATTATGTAAGGTACCATTTGGTGAGTTTATTGGAAAAGATGTTACAACAAGAAAAGATGCTTCCGATGAATACCCTTATTTTAGGTTGTACGCATTATCCCTATATGAAGGATACTATTGCAAGCGTTTTGAACGAGTTGTATCATTTTAAATTGAATAATGTATATAGATATAGAGCCTGTTTAGCGGCGCATGTGGAATTAATAGACCCTGCTGTAGAAACGGCTAAGGAAGCATTTGTGGCTTTACGCAAACAACAATTAAACAACAGGATTACAAAGCAACAGAACCGTTTTTTCATAACTATTCCCAACACGACACTAACTGAAGTACAATTACAGCCGGATGGTTGGTTTACTTATGGGTATAAATATGGAAGGGTAGCAGGGGCACAAAAAAATTATGTTCAGTATGTACCGTTTGATCATAAAAACATTTCTGATGCTTCTTATGATAGATTTAAGCAGGTGTTGCCCCATGCTTACGCAGAAATTGCAAAAACATTTTAGTGAATAAACTAAAGGCCTCGGTAAATTAACTTTAGAACTGGATTCTAAAACTTCCAAATACTCCAAAGTTTTGGGCAGGTTGCATGGTGTTTTGTGCTTGATTCGGGGATAATGGAGGCGCTTTTCTCCATACAAAGTCTATCCTAAAGAACTTAAAAATATTGTCAAAGCCAGTGCCCAATTCTATATAAGCATGTTCTCTTAAAGATCTTAATTGATAACTGCCCAGTTCTGTTCTATTGAATATCTTATTGGAATTATTCATATTCCCCCAAACACCTTTTACATTCCAAAACTGCCTAATTTTTGTACGTTTTAATAAAGGCAAAAGGTTAATAATTTTCTTTTCTATATTATGTTCCATTTGAAAACCAATGTACGTATCACTGAAGTATTCAAATCGGTTCATTAGGTTAAATCCATTTTTATTATATACAAATACTTCATTACCGGGGTGTAGTTCCAGTAACATAAAAGGAAGGCTATCCCCATAAATTTTTCCGGCATAAGCATTGTATTTAATTGTCCCAAAATTTGGAAGTCGTACTTGTTGACTAATGGCTGCGTGTAATTTGGTATAATTATAGTTGCCCCCGAACATTCCATCAATTCCTTGTCCAATAGATAATTCATAGATGGGTTTGTTACTTTTAAACCGAATCGTTCTTCTATTGTTTGAAAATTTTCTTTCTCCTGGTGCATACCTGATTCGATAACTCAATTGACCATTAATTATTTTACCATTCGTAAATAAGTTACGATTGGGCAAGGGGGTTAGTGGCTCATAATCTGTCCTACTTAAGGTAATACTATTGCTTATACCTGACTCCCAATCTTTATTAATACCCATTTTCATTTCTTCTAAGCCTAAGAATTTTTGAGGAATTCCAGGCCTTCTAAATATTTGAGAGAAAATATTATCTGTTGACATATCTTCTTCGCTAAATCTCACTCGACCATTGTCCAAATCTTTTAAGTAGGAGGCTTCTAAACTGAGTCCTTTAATAGATTTAAACTTATACAATAATCCAATTTGTTCTTTAAATTCTCTGTCTCTAGTTCCATAAGCAAGGTAGCCATATAAGCGCAGGTTTTTGCTAAATTTCTCTGTGGTTCCAAGGTCAAAACGAAATCTTGTTTTCTCATATTGGTTTCCACTTACCCATTTATACCAAGGACCAATTTCAATAATGCCAAATTTTCGGTGACCGTCCACTAAAAACTCTATATTTCTAGTATACTCTTTAAACAAAGGGATTGATTTTAAGGTATCAATCATTTGTAAAATACGTTGTTCATTCCTATTTAAACTATCATGCCTAATAGCACTCCAATAAGTAATTGGACGTGTTGCAGCATCTTCTAAATAAACAATTTCGTTTTGCTTTTTATTTAATTTTAAATTTTCATCCACCTCGCTTTCGGCAAAATTGAATTTTTGAAAAGAATTTGATTTTCTTACAATCAGGGTGAGTCTATCTTTGGGAAGTGGGGAAAGGTCTGCATTAATTTTATCCTTGGAAAAAATATACTTTCCATTAGGTAATTTATCAAACTCTTGTGAAATGTTTAATCTGTTTACAAAATTAATATCAGCTGTCTTGGAGATATTTAAATTAATTTTTTTAATGGCATAATTAGAGGCATCTAACCAGGCATCCCCTGCAAATGTATTTTCTCCAATATTAAGTGGTGTAAATAACAAGTGAAATACTTTTATACCTTGTATGTATTGGGTGTCTGCTCCTTTGAAATTGTAATACTTATCTGCATAGATACTTAGGGGACTTATGAATTCTTTACCTAATATTTTTATGTAGTTTTCATATACATTCACGTTTTGGTTGAGGTTGCCAATAAGTTGCATTACATTTTCACTTTTGATTCCATGGGTAATGGAACCTTTTACAATTTCCCTGGTTTTATTGGGAGCACTTGAATAATAATAATCTGAGATATTTTCACTCATCAAAATAGGCAGGAATGGTTTCTCATCAGAAACACTGTCTATATTATCCAATATGAAAGAGAAGGGCTTTAAAAAGGCGATATTGCTAAAACTATTTTTATTGACATTGTTTAAGTCTAACTCTAGTTTATTGTATAATTCACATTTGTATTTTGGATAATTGTAGGGGTTGTTACTTTCTTTATTCGCTACCACCATTTTCCACCATCTTAATCCTTTGTTGAATTTTGTTTTTACAACGATCCCCTCGTTTTTACTGAGTGTTTCTAAAGTTAGTTTATACCCCAATTTTTTAATATCATTGATAGCATATTTTATGGGTTCAAAACCTACACTTTCCACTATGAGAGAGTCTGTTGGATTTGATGAAATTTTAATAATATAATTTCCAATGCTATCACAAACTGAACCTGTTTGCTGGATCTTCCATCTTACGGAAGAAAATGGGATAGGCTCCTTTGTAAACCCATTAATAATGGTTCCCTTTATGGTATTATTTTGGGCATAGATTGTCCCAAAAGGCAGGGTAAGGATAAAAAGGATTAGTAATTTTAGCGATCTCATGGGTACTCCGTAAAATTACGAATAAAGCTAGATATTATAAATTTTCATATTGGATGCGAAACGGATGGTTGCTTCGCAACATCCTCTTCGCATTGGTCGTACCCAAATCCCTTCAAAAACATCAGTGTCTGATGTTTTTGCTTTTTCGTCTTTGTCAGTGCCCAAAAGCAAGCTTTCGGCACTTCCTCTAACGAAAAAGCCCATGCTGTTTGCATGGGCTTTGTGACCCCGTCAGGATTCAAACCTGAAACCTTTTGATCCGTAGTCAAATACTCTATTCAGTTGAGCTACAATTAGTTAGGTATTAATTTGGTCTATTTAGAGCTTTTACTGTAACATCATTTTACCACCTACTGTAACAATAGTGAAACAGCTGGCTGTTTTTAATAGTTTATTTAAGCAATTTACATTTAGTTTTTTATTTCAAGGAGAACTAGTGAATACTCTTTGTGAAAATCTTTAATAAAACCATAAACAACCCCATTAAAATTTGCATTTGCAACATTTGGAAGCTCTTTGGGACTTAGACTGATCTTGTCAAATAATCTTTTGTGTTTTTTAAGCCATTTTAGTCTGTTAGCATCAAACATTAGCTCTTTAATTGCCTGTTTACAATTTTCATCTGCAACTAAATAATCAATTTCATTATTCATTTTAATAATTTTTAGTGTGGGGGATAATAGCATCCCAAACTATTAGAGGGGTTTGTCCTTTGGGAGTACTCTTAAAGTGTTTACCT
>JACCDH010688338.1_pt1 | contig 20953 bp, 23 predicted proteins | sample 7442481 | NCBI WGS metagenome assembly JACCDH01 (sample SAMN15323433, study PRJNA562643) | freshwater metagenome | isolation source: river surface water | place: USA:Blue River Watershed | collected 2017-08-15 | reverse complement strand
GCGAACCGGTGAACCCTTCTGACATCTATTTCCGCTGCCAGCCCAAGCTGGAAGCGGCTGACGAGAAATGGGCATGGCTGGCCGAGAGCCAGTTCATCGGCAATGGCCGCCGCGCGCCGGACGGGGTATTTCTGAGTTTTTATCGGGTGTGCTGAACCCGCGCTGGCTGTCGATTGAAAGGTTGGTCAAAAACATTTTGATGGTTGGAACAGGCCATCGACTTGAGCTTTTGACCGGGGGTAACCGACCCAAAGCGCAATTCCAACTACCAAATCAGCGACTGATAGCGGTTATTCATTGAAGACTGCACGGAATACTGCCGAATTCCGAATGTTTCACATACCTGACCTCGCTGCACTGGGCTGCTGCATGCCATTTAGAAAATATTCGCTCTGATTGTTTCTGCATAGGCTTGAAATCGATCCGAGATCAAATCAACTGCGGGCAACTCCGGTCCATCCGCGAGCGTCACAAAAACAAGATGGGTAGAGGGATAAGCAACCTCCATCGAAAGCTTGCAGACCTGCGACTGATACTGCTGGTAGGCACTTTGCGGAGCAGCTGCCAACATTTGACTGCTTGCAACAATCGACAAACCAATATGAAACGACTCGGTCTCGATTTGTGGAACTGGAGGTGCCAGACCGGCACTCAGAAAGAGCCGCTCCAGGGCCCGACGATTGGAGCTTGACTTCGGCATCAAGACCCAGTCACTGTCGCGCGCGGTCTTTAAAGCTACTTTTTTACGTGTGGCCAATGGATGGCTGTTCGACGCCACCACCACCAAAGTCTCTTGCCACAGGGGCGTCATCTTGAATTTGGGGATGTTGCTCAAAGACGTGGTTTCGTCCAGAAATCCCACCACGCAGTCCACATGCCCTGCGCTCAAGGCCTGCAACAACCCCTCCACCGTTCCAAGTTGAATCTGGAGCCTGGGCAGCACGCTGTCAGATTGCAGCCCCGCGACGACTTGGCTGAGCGCATGGATGCCCACGAGGGGAATGATGCCCAGTCGAATCAGCGGTTTTTCCTTTTGCGACTCCACCGCGCTGCGCGCACTGCGAATGGCGTGCAAGGCGATGCGCATTCTGTCCAGCACATGCCTTCCAGCCGACGTGAGCGCACCGCCCTTTGCTGAGCGCTCGATCAGTGTGCAGGCAAACGACTGCTCAAACTCTTGCAGCATCTTGGTGGCCCCGGGCTGGCTGATGCCAAGCGCTTCGGCCGCTCCACTCAAGGAGCCGGTACTCGCCACCAGATCGAGGAGCCGCAGGTGTCGCAATCGCAGCCTGTCCATACGGTTGTTGAAGACTTCGTCGATGCGCTGCGTGGCTGAAGGGTCCGGACTGGTGGACTTGGATATTGGCATATCAAAACCTGATATCTGTATAGCAAATCAATAATTGTTGAATATACCCATGTACCGTACCATTTTTCTCACCAAGGGCCATTTGTGCGGGTTAACGCATGCGCCCAAACGACCCAACAGCACCGGAGACACCATGAACATTGCTCACCCTATCAAGCGCCGCGAAATGCTGGGCGTCTTTGGCGCCGCCACCCTGGGGGCGGCGTTTCCTGTTGGCGCCCAGGTGGACTATCCCCACCGTCCACTGCGAATTGTGCTGGGTTTGCCCGCAGGCGGAGCGGCGGATATCACGACCCGAATGCTCGCGCAGGAACTGGAGCGTTCGATGAAGCAGTCTGTGGTGGTGGAAAACAAGCCCGGAGGCCTGTATCAATTGGCTGTCCAAGCCGCAGCGACGGCTCCGGCCGATGGCTACACGCTTTTGTATGTGAATTCAAGTTTCGTGACGGTACAAGCCACGCAAAAGCGCTTTGACCTGACCCGCCAATTTCTGCCCCTGACCATGACTGGCGAAGTGCCTGGCGTGTTGGTCGTCAATCAGAATTCACGCTTTAAGACGATCCAAGAACTGGTGGACTTTGGTCGGGCCCATCCGGATGAATTGACCTACGGGACACTAGGAATTGGGACCGTGGAACATCTCAAAGGCTTGCAGTTTGCTGAAGCCCTGGGCTACCAAGCCAGAGCCATCGCATACAAGGGTGGGCCAGACATGATCAACGCCGTCGTTTCGGGTGATCTCAGCTATACCGCTGTCAATGCCATTTCAGCCGCGCAGTTCATCAAGACGGGGCGCATTCGCGGCCTCGCTGCTTTAGACAAGGTTCGATTAAAGTCTCTGCCCGATGTGCCGGCCATCGGAGAGTCGGGCCTGAAGGTGCCCACCACACACACCTGGAGTGGCTATGTCGTTCATGCCGCAACGCCTGCTCCGATTGCGCAGCGCCTCCACAAGGAACTGGTTGCTGCGATGCACTCGCCAGCCATTGTGGAAAAGCTCACGCCGATGGGCGTTTTGATCTCGACCAGCAAATCACCGGAGGAATTTCGTCAATTGATTGAGTCAGAGGCGCAATGGATGGGGGCGCTTGCTAAAAAAATCGACCTTACCAATAGCTGAGCTGATTGAAGATGACCCATACCGCCTCTTATGGCACCCTGCCTCCTTCCACAGCTGCGCTGCACGGCATAGTAGTGCTTGATTTTTCACATGTCATTGCAGGACCGTTTGCCACCTACTATCTCTCCGCCCTGGGTGCACGTGTCATCAAGGTAGAAAACCCGCATCGCGGCGACTCGTTGCGCAGTAAACCGCAGGCGTTTGAGTCTGTGAACCATGGAAAGGAGATCGTTCAAATCGACTTAGGCACCTCCAGTGGCAGAGATCAGGCGTGGGCGCTCTTTGCTGAGGCCGACATCTTTGTGGACAACATGCGTCCTGGCGTTCTGGATCGGTTTGGGTTTGGCGAGTCAGTGCTTCGCCAGAAGAAGCCAAGCCTCATCTATTGCTCCGTCAGCGGATACGGGCGCAATGGCGATTGGGCCTCGCGTCCTACGTTCGATCACGTGGTTCAGGCGGCGTCCGGCATGACTTTGTTAGCGGGCAAGTCCGAAGACGGCCCCATCAAGGTGGGATTTCCTGTGGTGGATAACGCTTCCGGGATGCTGGCAGCCTTGGGCATCATGGCTGCGATTCGTAGGCGCGATCTCACCGGCGAAGGCGAATCCATCGACGTTTCCATGATGGGTGCCGCCATGCAACTGATGTACTCCATGACGGTTGACACCATGGCGACCGGCAACCCACCGCCCCGTGTTGGCAATGTGGGCTACTCTGGCAGTCCGGGTGCCGAGACGTTTCAGTGCCGCGACGGTATGCTTGCGCTGGGGGCCAACACCCCGCAGCAGATGCTGGCCCTGGCCGAAGTGCTGGATATATCGCAGTCCGTGCGGGCACTGCTCAATGGCCAGAGCCGAGGATTTGTGACCCCTGAGAATGGGGCGAAAATTCGCGCTCTCCTGGTGGAGGCGCTGGCTGAGCAATCTGCGTTGGACATGGAACAGCGACTGAGCGCCGCCAATGTTCCTGCGGCATGGGTTCGGGATTTGGCCCAGGCGGTGCAGGCAGCTGAGAAGCACCACATTCTAAAGCCCTGGACAATCACGGGAGCTGCACCATTCAAGGTGCCTGGTTTGGGCTTTCAGGCAAGGACGCTGTTCGGCGGGCACAGTGCTCCATACGGCCTGCAAGCAGAGCAGGTCGCAAAAAAGGAAGGCTCATGCACAGCCTCATAGCACCAAGCCAGAGCGGACTGATGGTGGGATTTCCGCCACCGACAGACAAGCGAATCACGACGGCCAACAGCCACCTGCCTGAACATCTGGGTTGGCGGGTGCAAAATCCGGGGCGTCTGTACCCCACAGCGCGAATTTCCCGAGGCTATGGCTCTACGTTTGCGCTGCCCATCGGAGAGCGCATGGCGGTGGATGCCCTTACGGTGGATGACGGCGAGGGCACTTTATTGCCCATGACGGAGATTTGGCGCAGGACTGGCGCTGACGCCACCCTGGTCATGCACCGCGGTAAGGTGGTGTTTGAAAGTTACCTGGGCGACATGACACCGCAGCACCAGCATGCCATGTTTTCCTGCACAAAGAGCGTGATTGGCTTGCTCGTGGAGCAATTGATTCATGAAGGGAAAGTCGATGCGGCTGCGCCCGCATACATCTACATCCCGGAATTGCGCAATTCTCCCGCAGGCAGTGCAACCGTTCGACAACACCTGGACATGCAAGCGCATTTCATGTTCTCCGACAAACCCAAAGCCGATGGACAAGTACAGGTTGACTACATCATGGGCCTGGGATTCATCCCTCGACCAGTGGGGTACACCGGCGCAAACGGTGCCAATGAGTTGTTGATCAATGCACGTCCCATGGGGAAACATGGAGGAGCGTTTCGATATGACAACGGCAGTACCGACACTCTGGGCTGGATTGTCAGGCGGGCGACCCAGAGCAGCCTGGACAAGCACATCAGCGAAACCATCTGGTCCAAGCTGGGCTGCGAGCAGGACGGCGGCATGCTCATTGATGCCGCAGGCACTGAATGGGCAGCGGGAGGCATGTGTGCCTGCTTGCGTGACTTTGGACGATTGGGAGAAGCGCTACGTTGCCACGGCCAGTTAAATGGCCAGCAGATCCTTTCACCTAAAGTCTACGAAGAGGTTTTGAGGGCGGGAGATCAGCAAGCATTTGCCGCAGGAGCCGGTGTACCGACTGGCGGCTCTTACCGTAGCCAATGGTGGTTCAATCACGATCGCCACGAATCCTATGCCTGCCGGGGCCAATACGGGCAGCGCATCTGGATCGCGCCCAAAGCAGAAACCATGATTGCCCAATTTGCCGTAGATCCGAATTTGACAGCGCTGGAGCCTCTTCGGTTGCGCGGATTTCAGGCCATTGCAGATGCCCTTTCGGCCTGAGCAAGAAAATATTTAGTGAATCTTAGTGCCTTCCGGACGCTGGTCAACTTCCGCTTCTGGCCAAAAGCCGCCTCTTCTGCAGGGTGATCTGGATGGCGGCATCCGCCGCACTCGCGACAACAGCAACGCAATGGATCGCTCGCTCCGAGAGAGACGGTGACAAAACACGATGCTCATCGGCGCAGCCCTGACTTCGCACATGTGTTTCAGCAGGCCATCAATCCTGCTGCGTCAATTCCAGCTTGTTCAGATCAAACCCTTTTTGCCGCAAGCGGGCCAAGAGCGCGTTGTAGACGGCCGGGTCCACGCGGGGTGTCCGCGAGAGGATCCAGAGGTATTCCCTTTTGGGTTCGCTCACCGCGACCAGCTGGTAGTGTTCATCGAGCTCGATGACCCAATAGTCACCCCACACGAAGGGCAGGAACGAGAACCATGCGGGCGCGAATCGGACCTGGAGTTTGGCCGAGGTGCTGGAGCCCAGCTGTCTGGCCATGCCACTTGCCTCGCTGAGCTCACCCCCCGCGGTACGGCAGCGGTTCAGGACCTTGACGCGTCCATCGCCCAGGAGGCTGTAATGCGCCTGGGTGGCTCCGCTGCATTTTTTCTGGAACCAGTTGGGGTATTTGGCGATTTCATACCAAGTGCCCATGTAGCGCGGGACATCCAGTGCGGGAATCGCTCTGAGCGCGCTGGCCGGACCTGGCGATTCGTTTTCTGCGGCGTTGACCCCGGCCCAGGCACTCAGGGCACAAAGGCATAACAAGATGGCAAGCCAGCGGTTTTTCATGACTGGAAGTTTCATATCCGGGATTCAAAACAGGCGATCAGATCGGCCGGTGCGGTGGGCACCCGGCTGCGCAGGTAACGCCGAATGAAGGGGTCGGGTCTGTGCGGATGGGTGCTGCCACTCCATACTGCGCCCTCCGGGATCGTGAGGCCTTGCCCTGAATCGGTCAACATCACCACCGCTGCTTGCAGATCGCTGAATTGGACCTGGACCAACAACCATTTGTCCTGTCGGATGGCATGCACCAGCTGTGCGGACAAGGAATCCGGCGGGCTGTAATGGCGTACCGCCGTCAGCGCCTCTGCATGCAACCGATCGGCTGCCGACAGGTCTTTCACCGGACTGCAGTTGCGGGTCAGCTGCGTGCGCTTTTCGGCAAAGTAACCTGCGACGTCCACAGGACGACCATCCACAAGCAGGAGCCAGCTGTCATCCGATGCCTGGATTTCCAGATGGCTGAGCGGCAAGCCAATGGCCATGGCCACCAGCACCACGGCGGTCGCTCGGTACCTCACTTCTGCAAGGCGCAGGACTGCAACTGCTCCAGCGTCACAAAATCCAGCGCGCGCATGTGGGTGGACTCCAGGAACACGGGCGGTGCAAAACCAGCGTCAAAGGCTTCCTTCCAGCGCATGGCACACAGGCACCAGTGGTCACCTTCTTGCAAGCCCCTGAATCGGTATTCAGGACGCGGCGTGATCAAGTCGTTGCCGCGCGACAAGGAAAACTGCAGAAACTCGCTGGTCATCCGTGCGCAGACCACGTGTGAGCCCGTATCGTCTTCACGGGTGTTGCAGCACCCGTCCCGGAAATAGCCGGTCAAGGGGTCATAAGAACAGGCGACGAGGGCTTGGCCGAGGACGTTCAAAGCAGATGGGTTCATGGTCAAAGCCAATGGAATTCAAATATCGGTCTGGGCGTGCGTCTGAACGCGCAGACGTGCTGTAGCGGCCACGCCTTGCTGGTCCAGCATCCACTGCACCGGTTCGGCCCCGAGTCTGAGTGCCAGCCGGGTGGCTTGCTGTTCGACCGCGCAGGAGCGGCAGCGCCCGGTCAGGCGCAAGGCCCAGTCGGGCATGACATCGAATGCGGCTTGAAGCACCAGCGCCATGAAGGGCCTGTCGACAACATCGGCAGGGTACGACTGGATGACCCGCATGATCTCCTGAGCCCGTGTATCGAACATCAGTTCGTCCTGGAAATCCAGCAGGGCCTGCTCGGTCGCCTGCAAGGTTTGCGGCAAATCGACGGCACCCAGCAGGTGCCCGATCTGGGTCATCTCTGCGATGTAGCGGTCGCATTCCTGCGGGCTCAAGGGCTTTTTTGAAAGGTGCTGAAACGCTGCGAGAAACGCCGTCACCTCCACCAGATGCACCCAGCGGATGAGGGCCGGCTCGTTGGCGGCATAGGGTCGCCCCTGCAGGTCGGTGCCCACCGCGTGCGCGTGGATGGCATTGACGCGCTCGATGGTGCGCATGGCCTGTTGCCGCCCGCCGTAGGTGGTGGCGGCCACGAAATACGCTGTTCGTCCCAGGCGCCCCCTGAGATTGCGCCGGAAATCGGAATGGTCCCAGACAGCGGCCAGCGCCCTGGGGTGCAAGGCCTGCACCATCAAGGACGAGAGACCGCCCACCATCATGGCGCTGAAATGCGCGTGCACGCGCCAGGCCATGGACTCGGGACCTAACAGGCCGGGGTCGCCGGGCGGGACCGTGAAGTCTTCCAGCGATGCGTGCGAGCCCGTGACGGCACGAAGCCGGTGGCCGATGGCTTCGATGGCCAGTCCCTGGAGCACTTGGGCCAGTGCCATGGGCCACTCCGATCGGTCAATCGGACTTGGGTGGCGCTTGCCACTGTGCCTGCTCGGCGGGCTTTGCAGGGGCATCGCGATCGGGGAAGCACATTTTTTCGCCATCCCACTTCTGGCCGCACCAGCAATATCCCTCGGGATTGATGATGCAGGTGCCGGTCCCGCAGCAGCGCTCATCTTCCATGGTTTTTTCTCCAAGTATCTATGCACAAACGACTCGCCTTGTACGGGACTGTGGCACAGACGGTGAAACACCACAGGTGCCAAGGGTTAGGCTTTTGGGTGCCCGAGGGCCAACACCTGTCAACCCTGCTCACCGAAGGCTGCGCCCGTGATGTGTGAGTGTGACGGATTTGGGCCATTGGGCACGGTAACGATCAACTGCCTCTAGGGCAGGTTCATGGCAGCATGGAATCAGTGAAAACGAGCGGGCAGATAAGGTGTGGGATCGATCCAGGTCCGCCCGCCTTCGATCATCTCGGCCAGCAGGCGCCCGGCCACGGGCCCCAGCGTGAAACCCTGGTGGGCGTGACCGAAGTTGAACCACAGGCCTCTGTGGCGGGGCGCCGGCCCCATGACTGGCAGCATGTCGGCCGTGCAGGGACGGGCGCCGAGCCAGGGGGGTTCAGGCAAAGGCTCACCGAGATCGACCAGCTCCCGGGCCATGGCCTCGGCCTTCTTGAGCTGTACGGGCGTGGGCGGGGCGTCGATAGGCGCAAACTCGGCCCCGGTGGTCAAGCGCATGCCTCGCTGCATGGGCGCCAGCACATAGCCACGCTCTGCGTCCAGCATGGGCTGACGGACCGTCGCTGCAGCCGGGTAATGCTGGTGGTAGCCGCGCTTGATGAACAGCGGAAAACGGTAGCCCAGCGTACGGACGATGCCGTCCGCCCAGGGGCCCAGCGCCAGCACGACCTGCTGCGCATCGATGCGCCCTTCATGGGTCAACACCGACCAGCCGGTGTCGGTCGCTTGCAGTGTGTGCGCATTGCCGGTGAGCACACGGCCTCCGCGCGCGACAAACAGATCGGCATAGCGTTGCACCAGCGCGCCCGGGTCACGCACCGCCCAGGGGTCCAGCCAGTGCACTGCACCTGCCAGCGACTGGCGCAGGGCCGGCTCGGCTCGGGCCAGGGCAGCGCTGTCTTCGGCATGGTGTCGCACGCCAAACTGGTCTTCGAGGGCACGCGCGCGTTGCACGGCGCCATGCAGGGCCTGCGGTGTGCGAAAGAGAAAGCGGAAACCCTCACGCGTCACCATGTCCTCGGCACCTGCTGCGGCCAGCAGCAGCGCATGTTCATGGGTGGCATGGGCAATCAGTCGGCTGTAGGCCTCGGTGGCACGGGCATGCCCATGCGGGGCTGAATGACGCCAGTAGCGCAGCAGCGGTCGAGCCATCTGCCACAGACCGCGCAGATGCCAGTGCACCTCGGCGCCACGGCCCAGCGCAGCATTCAGGACAAAGCCGGCCTCGCGCGGAAAGGCATAAGGTTGCACCGCCTCGCGCTGGATGAGTCCTGCATTGCCGAACGAGGTTTCGAGGCCCGGCGTGCGCCGGTCCACCAGCGTGACATCCAGGCCGCGTTGCTGCAAATGCAGGGCCGTGCATGTCCCGACCATGCCAGCGCCGAGGACCAGAACCGGGTTTGACATGGAGCACCTTCCCCGGGTCAAAGCAGCGCGTTGCGCAAGGGCTGATTGGCGGAAGCTGCGGACTCGAACGCCTTGTTACCGTGCGGCAACTCTTGGACCGACTTGTTGACCGTGGCGATCCGGTCAATCGGTCGCGACACCACACGGGACCTGAAGTGGCCATGGGACAAGCGGTGCAACGCGAGGCAGGGTTCGTCGTACATATGGGCTCCTGATGATGACAGCTGCAGCATAGGCGTTTTGCGCGGCGCCCGCCTCCCCCTGAAGTGATGAGGCGATGGACTTCAGGCTGCCGCCTCCTGCAGCCGGTATTGACGACACAGGTGGATAAAGCCTTGGAGGTCAGGGTCGATGCCGGTTTCATCGAGGAGCAGCTGGGCCACGCGGGGCGCCATGCTTTCTGCAGCCCGCGCATCCAGAAACAAGGCGCGCCAGCGGCGCGCCAGCATGTCCTCGACCGTGACCGCCCACTCGCGGCGGGCACAGTACCGAACCAGGGCCTCGGTCAGTCCGAGGCCCAGCGTGGCATCCTGGCCGGGCAGACCGGCCAGCTCGTCGGCTGCGGCACCCAGCAAGTGCGGGCCCGGCGCTTGCCGCAGGTTCACCGCCGGCACATCGGTACGGGGTGCGCCCCACAGGCGATGCGCATGCGTGTCGGCCACCACTGCTGGTGCTGGCAGATCACCTGCCAGCACCAGTGTGGCCATCACTTCCTCGGCCATGGCACGGTAAGTGGTCCATTTGCCGCCGGTCACCGTGACAAAGCCCGTGGCTTCCCGGGCAATCAGGTGTTCGCGAGAAAGGCCGCTGGTTGGCCCGCTGTCGCCACCCTCGCCCGCATCGACCAGCGGCCGCAGGCCGACCCAGACGCTTTGCACATCGTCGGGGGTCAAACGCACGCCGAGGGCACGCTCGGTCTCGCCGAACAGGAACTGCAGTTCGTCCTCGGTGGGCCGGGGCTCGAGCGGCGCGTCCGGGCGCGGGGTGTCGGTCGTCCCGATCACGGTGGCGCCCAGCCAGGGCACGGCAAAGAGCACGCGGCCATCGGCAGTGCGCGGCACCAGCACCGCTTCGTCCAAAGGCAATTTGTCCCGACTCACCACCAGATGCACGCCTTGGCTGGGTCGCACCAGGGTGGCGGGCCATGCCGCCTTGTTCAAGCCGGCCTGCGGTGCTGGCTGTGGAAGCCAGCGGCGTACCCCATCGACCCAGACGCCGGTCGCATTGACCACGCAGCGCGCATGCACCGTGGCAGTTTGGCCGCTCAGGCTGTCCTGCAGGGTCACCGCCCAGCCCTCGGGTTGACGGCTCAGGCCGATCACCCGGGTATGGTTGCGCAGATGTGCGCCCGCCTGTTGCGCGGTGCATGCCAGCGCCAGGGCCAGGCGTGCGTCCTCGAACTGGCCGTCCCAGTAGCGCACTCCGGCCACCGCGCCTCGCAAGCCGGGCATCAGGCGGCCCAGGGCCGGCCCCCCCAGGGTTTCAGTCAAACCCAGACTCAGCCGGCCTGCCAGCCATTGGTAGAGCTTGAGGCCCACAGCGGTGACGACCCAGGACCACCAGCTGCGCTCGGCCACGACAAACGGCAGGGGTTGTGCAAGGTGGGGCGCAAGACCGAGCACGATGGCCCGTTCGCGCAGCGCCTCGCGGACCAGTTTGATGCGGCCCTGGGCCAGGTAACGCACACCGCCATGCAGCAGCTTGGTGGAGCGCGAGGAGGTGCCGCAGGCAAAGTCGCGGGCCTCCAGAAGCGCCACGTGCCGACCCTCCAATGCAGCCTGGACGGCCACGCCCAGACCGGTGGCGCCGCCACCGATCACCAGGACATCGCAGGTCTGTTCCAGTCCCCGGGTCCATTCCAAAAGATCAGATCGAATCATGAATGGATTTTCTAAAATGTCTTTTTATTGTTCGTTATTGTTCGTTTCTGCGTTTATAAATCGAAAAGCGCATCTTCACGCATGCTCGGAATCACCGATTCGTGAAGCGGGCAGACCGGTTACAAAACCCACCATGACCATGGCTCTCAACCCCCGGCAGCTGGCCATACTGCAGGCCGTGCGCGAGCACGGCAGCCTCAAGACCGAGGCGCTGGCCGAGCAGTTCAACACCACACTGCAGACGGTGCGGCGCGACATCCAGCGCCTGAGTGATGCCGGCGTACTCGAGCGCTTTCATGGCGGCGTGCGGGCCCTGGACAGCAGCACCCGCAACACCGCCTACACCGAGCGCCAGCGCAGCCAGGCCGAGGCCAAGCAGCGCATCGCCCGCACGGTGGCAGCGGCCATCCCGGCTGGCAGCAGTTTGTTCATGAACATCGGCACCACCGTGGAGGCCGTGGCCAGTCAATTGCTGCACCACCAGGGTCTGCGCGTGGTGACCAACAACCTGCATGTGGCGCGCACCCTCAGCACCAACCCGCAATGCGAAGTGGTGGTGGCTGGGGGTACCGTGCGGCACGAAGACCTGGGGGTAGTGGGTGAAGCGGCGCTGTCCTTCATCCAGCAGTTCAAAGTCGACATCGGCCTGATCGGCATCAGCGGCATCGACCCGGACGGTACGCTGCGCGACTTCGACATGCGCGAGGTGATGGTGGCGCGCGCCATCGTCGAGCAATCCCGACAGGTCTGGCTGGTGGCGGACAGCAGCAAATTCGGCCGACCGGCCATGATCGAGATGGCACCGCTCAGGGTGGTTCACACCCTGTTCACCGACACCGCCCCCGAGCCCGGCTTTGAGCGCCTGCTGCGCGACCTGGACGTGCGCTGCGTGGTGGCGCAAGCTTGAACATCTGTCACGGAGACCAGCCCATGCGCGGCCCCGCTTATCTGCTCGCCCTGGACCAGGGCACCACCAGTTCACGAGCCATCGTTTTTCGCGACGATGGCGGTGTGCACAGCATGGCGCAACAAGAGTTTGCGCAGATCTATCCCCAGCCTGGCTGGGTGGAGCATGATGCCGAGGCCATCTGGCAGAGCCAGCTCGCCACCGCGCGCCAAGCCTTGCAGCAAGGCGGTCTGAGCCCCGCCGACATCGCTGGCCTGGGCATCACCAACCAGCGCGAAACCACCCTTCTGTGGCACCGCCGCACCGGCCAGCCCCTGCACCACGCCATCGTCTGGCAAGACAGGCGCACCGAGCCGTTGTGCCAGCAGCTCCAGGACCAAGGCGCCGAGGCGCTGGTGCAAGCGCGCACCGGCTTGCGGCTGGACCCGTATTTTTCTGGCACCAAACTGCGCTGGCTGCTCGACAACGTGCCCGGCGCGCGCGCCCAGGCGCAGGCCGGTGAGCTGGCGTTTGGCACCGTCGACAGCTGGCTGATCTGGCGGCTGACGGGAGGTGCACGGCACGTCACCGACATCAGCAACGCCAGCCGCACCCTGCTGCTCAACATCCACACCGGCCAGTGGGACGACGAGCTGCTGGCCTTGTTCGACATTCCTGCAAGTGTGTTGCCTGAGGTGCTGCCCTCGGTGGCCGACTTTGGGAGGGTGCAGCCGGGGCTGTTGGGCAGCGGCGATGCTGCAGTGCCGATTGGCGGCGTGGCGGGTGACCAGCAGTCAGCCCTGCTCGGGCAAGCCTGTCTGCAGCCAGGCGACGTGAAGAACACCTACGGCACCGGCTGCTTCATGCTGATGCACACCGGACGGCACGCCCCGACAAGTACCAATGGCCTGATCACCACCTGCGCCGCCCAACCGACACCGGGCGCAGCGCCGGTGTACGCCCTGGAAGGCAGCGTGTTCATTGGCGGTGCGGTGGTGCAGTGGCTGCGCGACGGGTTGAAGGCGATCCATCACAGCAGTGAGGTGGAAGCCCTGGCCGCCAGCGTGAACGACACCGACGGCGTGGTCTTGGTGCCGGCCTTTGCGGGCCTGGGGGCACCCTACTGGCTACCCCACGTGCGCGGCAGCATCCAGGGCCTGACACGCGGCAGCACGGTGGCCCACATTGCGCGCGCCGCGCTCGAGAGCATTGCGTTGCAAAGCACGGTGTTGCTGCGGGCCATGCAGCGCGATGCGCAGCAGATCAACGGTCTGCAGGTCAGCGCACTGCGCGTGGACGGCGGCGCCTGCGCCAACAACCTGCTGATGCAGATGCAGGCCGATTTCATGGGTCTGCCCGTGCTGCGTCCGCAGACAGTGGAAACTACCGCACTGGGCGCAGCCTTGTTGGCCGGTCTGGGACAAGGGGTGTTCCGCAGCCCCGACGAATTGCGCGCGAGACTGACCATCGAGCGCGTGTTCGAGCCGCAGTGCAGCCGCGACCAGGCCGAAGCCAAGATGGCCAGCTGGGAAAACGCGGTGCGCTGCCTGCAAGCGGGCTGAGCCGTTGACGCCACCGCCCACCGCAATGCCACACTGCGGACAGGACAAGTCTAGCGAGGCCAGTTCGGTCGGCTCAAGGCCCTACCCACACGATGCCAATGTGGCTGCTCTTCCTGTTGGTGGTTGCAGCAGACGGCTTCACCGCATGGCTCTTTTGCGTTGGCAGGAGTCTGGTGCTCGTGTCGACGCTTCACGTTCTATGACGCGGCGACTCAGTGCAGGACTAAGAGCACATGCACTTCGCCATGACCACACCACTGGCCTGCATCGCGGGCACTTCGGTCACCAGCTACTGGACGCACTGTCATGTACGCTGTCTGCAGTTTGAACGTATTACCTGGCTGGTGGCAGCCGTCAGCCTGTTTTTTGCCATCCGGGAAGTGTGGGCCTCGCAGGTGATGGAAAAGCGCAGGCTGCGGCTGGCTTTAGCCCTGTTCCTGGCCTTGGTGGCCATTCACATGCTCAGCATCTGGGGCTGGCCGACTGCTTTGCTCATGGAGCAGGAAGCGGCGTGCCCTGGTGCGCGTGCAGTTGCCACATGCCCTCGGCACCGCAAGCCCATACGGTCATGAACAGGCTGGCCACATTTTTTTGCTGCCCGTCCTTGCTGACCACCGCCGCCATGCGGCCGCTGACCGCAGCGGCTTGCTCAAACACCTGAGCCTGCACATTGCTGAAGTTCAGCTCCAGGTACTTTAGGCTGCCGCCCGAGAGCTTGCCCAGATAGCTGTCCTTGCTGTCGCAGATGCCAGTGGAGTGCACATAGATGAGGCTGTCGGCCAGCAAGTCCTGCAAAACGTGCAAGTCGCCCGCCAGCAAGGCCTGGCGGCGGCGCTCTTCGAGTGCCAGCACGAGGTGGGGGCTGGTCATGCTCAGTCCAGCTTCACGCCCGCTTTGCGGATCGCCGGACCCCACAGAGCATCGTCCTGTTTGAGGAAGGCTGCGAACTCGGCCGGAGTCTGGGCCTTGAGCTCACCGCCAAAGGCGCGCCACCGGGCGATCAGTTCGGGGTTCTGCGCGGCGGCTTTCTGCATGGCCTCGCCCAGCTTGGCCACGACCGGTGCGGGCGTGCCAGCCGGTGCAAACAGGCCGATCCACGCGGTGGGCGCGTAGTCGGGCAAACCGGCTTCAGCAAAGGTGGGTACGTCCGGGAAGTTGGGATGCCGCGTTTTGCCCGTCAAGGCCAAGATCTTGAGCTTGCCGGCGCGGACGTTGCCGATCGCGGCGGGCAGAGCATCAAAGATCACATTGACCTGCCCGGCCACCAGATCGGCATAAGGGCTGGTGGTGTTGTAGGGCACGAACTCGATCTTCACGCCGGCGTTAGAGGCGAACCATTCGCCGGCCAGATGCGAGTAGCTGCCTATGCCCGAGGTGGCTGCGGTGACCGAGCCGGGTTGCTTCTTGAGGCGTTCGATCAGTTCTTTCGCGTTCTTCTCGGGCAGACTGGGGTGGGCGGTCAGGGCCGTGTTGAGCAGGCCCACGATGCTGATGGGCACATAGTCGCGCTCGACCTTGTAGGGCACCTTGGCGCCGTAGGTGTAGGGCACCACCGACATCGACGTGGTCGAGCCCATGACCAGGGTGTAACCGTCGGGTGAAGCCTTGGCACCGGCCTCCATGCCGATCATGGTGGACGCGCCCGGACGGTTTTCCACCACCACCGACTGACCCAGCACCTTGGTCAGCTCCTGCGCGATCTCGCGGGTGTTGGCATCGGGGCCGGTGCCTGCAGCGAAAGGTGCAATGATCTTGATCGGCTTGCTCGGGTAGTCCTGCGCCATGCTGGGCAGGGCGCTGAAGAGGGCCAGGGCCAGAGCGGCCAGGCCCGTGCGGCGGGTGGTACGGTTCATGGGGGTGTCTCCTGTCGTTGATGGTTGTCAAGACCGTGGGGTCTGGCCGGATTTTGAATAATCCAACTATTTCTCATAATAGGATAAACCATTAGATTTTCAATGGCTTTCAATCCATAGAATTGGCATCGTTTTCATATCAGGAGACACGAGATGTCTGGTCCTCTGAGTCAGCGCAACGCACTGGTGTTCAGCCATATGGGCTTTTACGTGCGCGACATCGAGCGCATGGCGCGCTTTTATCGCGAGGTGATGTGTTTCTTCGAAACGGACCGCGGCCTGCTGGGCACGGTGGAACTGGTGTTCTTCAGCCGAGACCCGTCCGAGCACCACCAGATCGTGCTGGCCACAGGGCGGCCGGCGGACTTGTCGTTCAGCGTGATCAACCAGATCTCGCTACGCGTGCCCGATCTGGCCACGCTGCGTGAGGTGCGCAACCGCGCCCAGGCCGACCTGGACGTGACCGACATGGTCTGTGCAACGCACGGCAACGCGGTGTCGATCTACTTTCGAGACCCCGAAGGCAACCGCATCGAGGTCTTCATGGACATGCCCTGGTACTGCGAGCAACCGCTGCGTGAGCCGATCGACCTGGACCAGAGCGACGAGGCGGTGATGGCCGCCGCCGAAGCGCTGGCACGCAGCCGCCCCAAGTTCCGCAGCCGCGCCCAGTGGATGGCCGAGATGGAGCAGCGGATGGGATACAGGGCATGAGCGGCACCGTGTTTGACGTGGCCATCATCGGCTACGGCCCCGCCGGTGCCACGCTGGCCAACCTGCTGGGCCAGTACAGCTTGAGCGTGCTGGTCCTCGAGCGCGAGGCCGAGATCTATCCGCTGCCGCGCGCCATCCACTTTGACGGCGAAGTCATGCGCGTGTTCGAAACGGCTGGCCTGCGCCGCGAGGTCGAGGCCATCTCGCGCCCCGGCCTAAAGGGCATGTACTTCAACAACGCTGCCGGCGAAACCCTGCTGATCCGCGGCGGCACCGCGGAGCTTGGCCCGCACGGCTGTGCCACCAACCATTATTTCCACCAGCCCGAACTGGAGGCCGTGTTGCGGGGCGGTCTGCGCCGCTACCCGGGTGTAGAGGTGCGCACCCGCCACGAAGTCACGGCTATTGAGGACGGCTCCGAGCACGCCACCTTGCAGGTGAAAGACCTGCAAAGCGGGCAGGCGTATGCCGTTCAGGCCCGCTACGTGGTCGGCTGCGACGGCGCCCGCTCGCTGGCACGCAAGGCAATCGGTACCTTGATGGTGGACCTCGGCTTGCACCAGCCCTGGCTGGTGTTCGACGTGCGCCTCAAGACCGATGTGCCCGGCCTGCCGGACAACACGGTGCAGCACTGCGATCCTGCGCGGCCCATGACGTATTGCAATGTGACCGGCAACCGCCGCCGCTGGGAAATCATGCTCATGCCCGGTGACGACCCCGAACAGCTGGTGAAACCCGAAACGCTGTGGAAGCTGGTCAGCAAATGGATCACGCCCGATCAGGCCGACATCGAGCGTGCCGTGATCTACACCTTCCACTCGGTGATGGCCGAGACCTGGCGCAAGGGCCGCGTGTTACTGGCCGGTGACGCCGCACACCAGACCCCGCCCTTCCTTGGCCAGGGTATGTGCGCCGCCATCCGCGATGCGGCCAACCTGGCCTGGAAGCTCGAAGCCGTGCTGCACGGACGCGCGCAGGATGCCCTGCTGGACACCTACGGGAGCGAACGCGCCCCGCATGTGCACGCCTTCATCGACCTGGCCGTCAAGCTCGGTGACATCATCCAGACCACCGACCCGCAGGCCGCACGCGAACGCGATGCCAAGTTCAAGGCCGGCCAGCCCGAGATCTTCGAATTCCCTGCGCCGCGCCTGGGTCCTGGCATCTGGCGTGGCGAGCGTGCGCCCGTGGGGCAAATCTTCCCGCAACCCACGCTGGCCGATGGTCGCCTGCTCGATGCAGTGCTGGGTCTGAACTTCGCAGTGATCAGCGAGCCGGCCGTGCTAGATGCGGTGAGCGAGGAGACGCGTGAAATCTGGCAAACGCAGGGCACCGTGGTCCTGCCCGCGAGCGATGGGGAAGTGCTGGCCTGGTTGCAGCAGAAAGGTGTGCGCGCCGTGCTGCTGCGACCCGACCGCTACATCGCAGGTGTTGCACACACAGGCCAGGAGCTCGATCGCATCAGCGCCTTGCTGCCTGCTGCGGCAGCACTGGCCCACTGATGTTTTTTTGATGCACCGATGACCGACAAAGCCGATTCCAGCCTCGCCCGCATGCTCAGCGTGCTCGACCTGTTCTCCGACCAACGTCTGCACTGGAGCGCAGAAGACATCAGCGAGACGCTGGGCGTGTCCCTGCCTACCAGCTACCGCTACCTCAAGACCCTGAGCGATGCGGGGCTGCTGCGGCGCGGGCCGGACGCACAGTTCACGCTGGGGCCACGCATCGTCGTGCTCGATCATTTCATCCGCCAGGCTGATCCAGTGTTGCAATGCGGCATCCCCTTCATGAAGGAGCTGGTGGCGCAGACCGGTTTCGACTGCGTGGTCTCCAGCCTGCATGGCGACCAGCTGCTCGACACCCACCGCGAATACGGCGCCATGCCTGCCGACCTGAACTACGGCCGTGGCAGGCCACGGCCGCTGTTTCAGGGGGCAGCACCCAAAGTCATCCTGGCGGGCATGCCGACGCCACAGCTACACAAGATTTTTGATGCACACCTGAACGAGATCACCGCCGCGGGCCTGCCGACCGAATGGGTCGGCTTCCGACGCTACTTCAGCCAGGTCCGCAAGAACGGTTTTTACTTTTCGAACGGCGAACTCGAAGCCAACCTCGCCGCCATCGCGGCGCCGCTGCAGCAAGCAGATGGCGCCGTCATCGGCGCCCTCTCGCTCGTCACCACCGTGCAGCGCATGGCCATGATCGACCGCAGCAAACTCACCCCCCTCATCCAGCGTGCCGCGCGTGAAATTTCCGCGCGGCTGCACTGACCCCTTTTTCCTCACCTTCACAAGAAAGCCGGACCATGAGACTCATCAGCTTCCTGAACCAGGGCGTGCCCTCCTACGGCGTCGTCAGCGGCGACGATGTGCTCGACCTGACACCCATCCTCGGCGCGCAGGCGCCAGACCTGAAAACCCTGATCGCGAAAAACCTCTTGGGTGCCGCGGCCGAAGCGGCCAAGGCGCACAAACCGGCGCTGAAGTTTTCACAACTGGACTTGCTGCCCGTGATCCCCAACCCGGGACAGATCTTCTGCATCGGCCTGAACTACGGCGAACATGTGCGCGAGACCGGCCGCGAAGTCACCGAAGTCCCGACAATCTTCATTCGCCTGGCCGACTCGCAGGTCGCGCATGGCAAGGACATTGTTCGTCCGCCCGAATCCCACCGCCTGGACTACGAAGCCGAAATCGCTGTCATCATCGGCCAGGGTGGGCGGCGCATCAAAGAGGAAGACGCCTGGAAGCACATCGCCGGCTACAGCTGCTACAACGATGGCTCGGTGCGCGACTGGCAGGTCGCCACCTCGCAATGGACGCCTGGCAAGAATTTCTACAAGACCGGCGGCTTCGGCCCCTGGATGGTCACCAGCGACGAGATCGCCCCCGGTCAGGTGATGCGCTTGCAGACCGTGCTCAACGGCCAGGTGCTGCAGGACACCACCACCGACAAGATGATCCACAGCATCCCGCGCCAGATCGCCTACATCTCCACCTTCATCCCGCTCTCGCCCGGCGACGTGATCGTGACCGGCACCCCCGGCGGCGTGGGCAACAAGCGCAACCCGCAGATCTTCATGAAGCCCGGCGATGTCTGCGAGATCGTGGTCGACGCCATCGGCACGCTGCGCAACGGCATCCGTGACGACGCATGAACGCGGCACATTCAACGGCTGCCGCCAACGGCTACTTCAGTCGCATGCTGCGCGGCGAAACACCGCGACCGCCAGTGCTCACGCTGTTGGGCAGCCGCATCGATGCGGTGGACGCCGCCGCAGGCACCTTGAGCGCCACTTATGAAGCGCAGCCAGACTTTCGCAATCCTGCAGGCACGGTGCAGGGCGGCATGCTGGGCGCCATGCTCGATGACCTCACGGCCAGCCTGGTGGACGCGACCCTGGCCGCCGGGCAAGGGGTAGCGACGCTCAGCCTGAACGTGTCCTTCCTGCGCCCGGCGCAGGTGGGCACGCTGCAGGGCGAAGCCCGGATGCAGCGCCGTGGCCATGACGTGTGCCATGTGGTGGGCACGCTGCTGCAGGACGGCAAGGAAGTCGCGACCGCCGTGGCGGTGTGCAAAATCGTGCCCCACACCTGAACCCTTTTCAGAGATGCCCATGCAACGCTCGATGATCCGTTTTGGCCAGACCCTCGCAGCTGCACTGGCGCTGACCTCCAGCCTGGCCAGCGCACAGGACAGCTGGCCCACCCGTCCCATCAAGCTGTTGGTCGGCTTTGCGCCTGGCGGCAGCAGTGACATGGTGGCGCGGCTGATCGCCACGCCGCTGGCCGAGCGCCTAGGCCAGCCCGTGGTGGTGGAAAACCGCGCAGGTGCAGGCGGCAACATCGCGGCCGAAGCCGTGGCCAAGGCGGCGCCCGACGGCTACACCCTGGTACTGCTGCCCAGCGGGCATTCGAGCAATGCCGCGATGAAGAAGAACCTGCCCTTCGATGCGGTCAATGACTTTGCGTGGGTGTCCACCGTGACCACTTACCCGCTCACGCTGTCGGTCAGACCCGATTCGCCCATCACGTCGTTCAAGGATTTCATCGAACGCGTCCGCAAGGAGCCGAACCGCTACACCTACACCTCGGTGGGCGTGGGCACCGCCATGCACCTGTTTGGCGAATGGCTGATGGCCCAGAGCGGCGGCGTGGCCACGCATGTGCCGTTTCGCGGGGGTACCGCTCCCATGATGGAACTGCTGGCCGGCCGGGTGGACGTGATGATCGACACCATGACCACCACGGCGCCGCTGTTCAAGGACAACCGCGTGCGGGTTCTCGCCACCACGGCGCCTGCAGGTCAGCAGGCCCTGCCCAGCGTTCCTTCGGTGGCCGACACATTCTCCGGCGTGGTGTTCGACTCTTGGCTCGGTGTGGCCGCCGCCAAAGGCACTGCCCCGGCCATCGTCGAGCGGCTGAACCGCGAAGTTCGCGCGGTGCTCGAGCAACCCGCCGTCAAACAGCGTTTGATCGACTGGGGCGGTAGCCCAAGGGCCAGCACACCCGCGGAATTTCGCAGCCGCGTGGAAGGTGAAATTCGTCAGCTTGGCAGGATCGTGGCCGAGCGCAAAATCGAGGCGCAGTGAAACTTTTCAGTTTAAATGCGCCTCACCCGCGCGTCCGCGATTTCCTGGTGCGCTCGTAAAAATCGTCCGGCTTGCGGCGCACCCACTGCACAAAGGCCTGCACGCGGGGGTGGGCGAGCAAGGCCTGTGGCGTGGCGTAATGGCGGGCGAGTTCGGTTTCGGTGAACAGGGCGTGGACCTGGCGGTGGCAGATGCGGTGCAAGATCACGGTCTCGCGCCCACCCTCGGAGCGCGGCACCAGATGGTGCGCGTCCTGCTGCGCTGGTGGCACGGTGCGGCCGCACAGGGGGCAGACCGGCAGCGTGGCCTGGGCCTCCAGGATGGGGGCGAGCCTGCGCTCGAGCAACTGGCGTCGGATGC
>JACCDH011003797.1_pt1 | contig 20980 bp, 17 predicted proteins | sample 7442481 | NCBI WGS metagenome assembly JACCDH01 (sample SAMN15323433, study PRJNA562643) | freshwater metagenome | isolation source: river surface water | place: USA:Blue River Watershed | collected 2017-08-15 | reverse complement strand
GCCACTACCAGCTTCAATGCGTTTAATTGTTGCAACTCCAACACTTGCCATTTCAGACAAATCGGCAACCGATATTCTTAATAACGCTCTAGCAGCTCTCAATTGTTCACTTGAAATCAATCTAATTGGATCCTATAATGATCCTTTTGGTATCACAAAAGGAGATTAACAATGATTAATGATACATCAAATATACAACTCAAAGAGACCATAGAAAGAATTGATGGCGCCTATGCTCCCGCTACCATTCGAGCTTACAAGTCAAACTTTGAAAGATTTATCGAATTTTGCCAAAATGAAAGTTTACTAGCCATTCCTGCAAACCAGGAAACCGTTGCGAGCTACATAAAGACCCTATCAAACGGAAAACTAAAGTCAGCAAGCATCCGTATCGCTGTTGCATCAATATCAGCAGTTCATCGACTAAATGAATATCCCGATCCAGTGAACTTTCCAAACGTAAAGATTGAACTCCGTAAGATGCATCGCAAACTGGGACGAGGTAGTAAACAGGCAATGGGGATCAACCTTGAAACACTAGACAAAATGCTCAAATACACAGATCGATCTCTAACAGGTTTAAGAGACCGAGCAATTCTTCTTACAGCCTATGATGGCTTATGTAGAAGGTCAGAGGTAGTAGATTTAAGAGTTGAAGATATATCTCGAGGTAGAGATAACTTAATCAAAATAAAATTACGTCGAAGCAAAACTGATCAGGATGGAATTGGCCGATGGATAAATCTAAAAATCGAAACACAACTTGCGATTATTGATTGGCTCAATATATCAGGTATTAAAACTGGAAAATTATTTAGGGGCATAAATAAAGGGGGTCATATAAGTGACGGATTAGACGCATCTCAAATCAATCGTATATACAAAAAGCTTGCTAGTAGATGTGAAATGAAATACGAAATAATCAAAAAAATTAGTGGGCATTCATTAAGAGTTGGTGCAGCACAGGATTTATTATTATCAGGAGCAAGCCTTCCACTAATTATGACCAAAGGAAGATGGTCAAAAGCTGATACGATGATGCGCTATATTGAAAATGCTGAAATAAGTTAGCCTTAACTAAATAGCCCTTATATTAAAGAGCATTGATGAAGCAAATCATTTATGATTTCAGAATCTTAAGGTAGGATAGCTAATGCTGCTTATCGCATTACCAAGCAAGGCAACTAAGTATCGAGAGATTGGAGGCAATCTCAACGCTAAGCAACGGTCGCTAACGCTAGCACTTGAATGATTGCTTCCTTAGTCGTTTGCAAGTTAGTCGCTGTTAATGTTGGGTGAACCAATAACATCAATGAGTTCTCACCAAGCTCCTTTGCCACGGGCAACCTGCCGTCTGGCCTAAAGCTTGTGCCGTCAAAGGCCTTTTCCAAATAGACCTCCGAGCAGCCCCCTTGAAAACATGGCACACCCAATGCGTTGAGCTCGTCAATAATTAGGTCCCTACACCAGCCAACTTTCAACTTATCGGGGTTTACATAAACATAGGCCTTGTAATAAGCGTGCTTACAATTACTTGCGCTTGCACATTTGTTGGCACACGATTGATTACATTTAAAATCTGGAACACGCACAGCTTCAAATGCTTCAAAAGCACCCATAACAGCACGTGCATTACTAGTTCGCTTTTCGGTCCACTCAGTCATGCGCTTTAACTGAATGCGCCCTATCGCAGACTGAACCTCCAGCATACGCCAGTTAGTACCGAAGCTCTCATGCACCCAACGAAAGCCCGGCGGATGCTCACGCTCATAGACCGCCTCGTAGCTCTTACCGTGGTCCTTATAGGCCCACATCTTTCGCCATAGCGTCTCATCATTGGTCGTCACCATGCCACCCTCCCCACCGGTCGTCATAATCTTGTCTTGGCAAAAACTCCACGCACCAACATGACCAATGCTGCCAACAGAACGGCCCTTATAAATAGCCCCGTGCGCCTGCGCACAGTCCTCAATCACCTTAAGATGATGACGTTTAGCCAAGTCCATAATAGGATCCATATCGCATGGCCAGCCGGCGAGGTGGACACAAACAATCGCCTTTGTCTTAGGTGTCAGCACTTTAGCAATAGATTCTGCAGTGATGTTCCCAGAGTCCTTATCCACGTCAGCAAATACTGGCTTGGCGCCAGCATTCACAACGGAAGAGATGGAGGCTATGAAGGTCCTAGGCGTTACCACCACCTCATCACCAGAGCCAATATCCAAAGCCTTGAGTGCAACATCCAGTGCTAAAGTTCCATTTGCTAAAGCAATTGCATGGCCTACCCCACACCACTCCGCAAACTCCTTCTCAAACTTCCTTGATTCTTCACCCGTCCAGTAGTTCACCTTATTTGAGAGCAAGACAGTCTTAATAGCATCCGCCTCTTCCTCTGAGAATGATGGCCATGGAGCAAACGTTGGATGATTTAACAAAACAATCTCACTAGAAATTAAATGACTTTAGGAAATAACTCGCGAAGGATTACCAACAACCGTGGCACCTGACTCAACATTTTTGGTAACCACGGCGCCAGCACCGACAATCGCATAATCATCAACGGTTAAACCTGGCATGATAACCGCGCCAGCACCAACCAGGACACCCATACCAATCTTCACGCCACCGCCAAGACTCACCTGCGGCGCAATGTGACAAAAATCACCGACCACACAATCGTGGTCAACAACAGCATGGTGGTTGACAATGCAATGCCGACCAACTTTAGCGTCAGGGCCGACAATAGCCCCAGCAGCTAAAAAGCTGCCCTCCCCCACGCTTGCGCTTAATGACACAAGAGCACCAGGGTGCTGAACGAATAAGCTATCAACACTCATCAAGCTAGCAGCAATTTTCTGTCTAGTTGCACAGTCACCAATCCCTAAGTGGATACGCATATCAGATTCTTGAGTAAGCATTGCACGAGAAAAAACAGGCAAACCCGCCAATTGATTAATAGACTTGTCGTCGATAAAACCATCACAAACCAGGCCAGCCTGCCGCATCGCATCCAATACCACTTTACCGTGGCCACCTGCCCCATAAATATAGTGCTTCACTTATTATTTCCAGTAAATTTTGACATAGTTACTTCACCGCCTCCAGAAATACCATCTTTGATGATCACTTTTTTAACGGTCATCAAAAGTATCTTTAAGTCCAGCCAAAACGATTGATTTTCGACATACCAAACGTCCAAATCAAACTTTTCCTGCCACGATATCGCATTCCTACCATTTACTTGTGCCCAGCCTGTAATACCTGGCTTAACATCATGACGATTTGCCTGCTTTTCATCGTATAGCGGTAGGTATTCCAACAAAAGTGGTCTTGGTCCAACCAAACTCATCTCACCTTTCATTACGTTCCAAAGCGAAGGTAGCTCATCAAGACTGGTTGACCTTAAAAACAGCCCAAATTGCGTTAATCTCTGACAATCGGACAATAACTTTCCAGCTCGGTCGACCTCATTGGACATACTTCTAAATTTCAATAAAGTAAAAGGTTGACCTTTATAACCTGGCCGGACTTGCTTAAAAAGAAAAGGCCACCCAAATTTCACTAACACAAGCAAAGCTATTATTAAAATAAGAGGGGAAAGAAAAAACAATGCGTTGATTGAAAAAAAAATGTCGAATAAGCGTTTCATATCTTGAATATTAACATCATACTGAAATAACATAAAAATCATGCAACTCTAAATTTTGATATCAAAAGTGCAAAACCTTTATTTTGCTTGGTTAGATGATAATGAAATAATCACTATTGATTATACTTAAGAGAATTTAGCACCTTCAATCCAATCAACAAATTGATCAGAAAGAGTTTGACGATCAAACATAGTTACAGCTAGCTTTATACTGTTTTCCCCCAAAGTCTTTAAATATGAACGATTATCTGCCGCCCACTCTAGGGCATCAGCAAAAAAAACTGGATTATTAGGTGCAACTGTAAGGCCACATTTGTGATCTGCAATAAGCTCAGAAATCCAACCTGGATAGTTACACAACACTGGAAGCCCAGCTGCAAGATAATCAAAGAATTTATTAGGTGATGTCCCGTAATAAAATGCTGGTATATTCTCTAAACACTGTATACCCAGGTCCGCTGATTTCATCAGTCCCGCAAGGCTTCTCTTGTTAACAGGGTCATGAAATACCACATTATTAAGACCTTGAAAAAGAGCGCGACGCTGCAAATCGGCTTTAAGCTTTCCTTGGCCTATCAAAAGAAGCTTAATATCATTACGCCCCCTCTTTTTTAGCTCTGCCGCTGCATCCAGACATGCATCTAGCCCATTAGCAACTCCGTGGGTCCCAGCATACACAGCCATAAAATCATTGGCCTTTATTCCTTTGGGTCGCCAAGAATGCTGGTATTCAGAAAAAATATTGATATCACATCCATTTGGAATTAATGCAATACTTTCCCTAGGCACACCTTTTTTTGAAATTCCATCAATAATCCCAGGAGACAACCCAATCAATTTACTTGCTGATTTGTAAGTAACCCATTCAAGACAACTCATAGACCACAACAAAAATGGATTTTTAATTACCCCCATTGCACGAGGTAGCTCAGGCCATAAATCACGAACTTCAAAAACGAATGGTTTTCCACGGACCCATCGTGCAAAAATACCTGGGATGCCAGCAGTCAAAGGGGTTGTGGTGGCAAAAACAATATCGTACTTTTCTGTAAATCCCAGAACAATACTTCGAATAGCAAATTGTAAAAATGTTATTGTTCGCCTTACATAACCATCCTCATTTGAATATGCTAGATCCAGCTCAATCAGATCTATGCCATCCACAAATCCACGACGAAGCCCAGCCCTAAATGGTCCAGAAAGTCCAGATGCTCCGCCCAAGAAGCTTCCACACACCATGGTAACCTGGTGACCCCTCTCAACTAGCTTGCATGCCATTGCATAAGAGCGAACTCCCCCAGCACCCCTTGGCGTAACGAAATGTTGGTGAAAATATAAAATCCTCATACTTACCAATAACACTCCGTAATTATTTTTCCATACCTAATAACTTCAACCTCCAAGACAGGAACTTGAGTTTTCTCTCCGTAAAATCTTGATTCCCAGCCTTTAACTATTTCACAACGAAGAATAGGAATATTCGCAGATATAGAAATTTTTCTTAGCGTGTTGCCATCAAAGTCGTCTCCGAATTCACAGATGTATTTCTTGCCGTTGCATGATAAATACCAGTTTCCTGGCTTCAACCTCCACCGCAATATAGCTTTTGATTTAAAGCCTGATATCTCGTCTGACACAATCAAGTTTGAATCAGATAATTTTATCGAACGACGGTGGGCAACACCTTGGCGGTCAACATAACCTGCACTAAAACTTATTTTTTGAGCATCCTCAATTAATGGCTCTATAAAAGAAGTTTTTAGCCAATCTCCAAACAAGAATCGACCCAGTCGAGGCATTTGATCTCTAGCATCAAACTCTATAGTGTTATGACTAGCAGTCCCTGCAAAATATTTGAGCCAATTAGCCTCAGTGTTATAGCTGTATGTGCCCGCGTCTCTCAATACATTAGATCCTGCCAACCACAAATCCAAATGGAGTAGATCTGCTTGGCTGGGACGAAACTGAAATCGAGGATAGCGCAACATAGTCATTACGCTTCCTCTTCTTAAAATAGCAAAGCCTCCATCGTCAGCAACAAGACTCTTCGCTTGTGGTGCAAGCTGCAACGGAGATTTTATGCTTAACCACAACAGTAGCGTGTTCCAATACTTAGGTGCTTTCGAGTTTTCAATTGATTCCAGTTCATAGCAGGCAGACTTATAACAACCTCCCATGTAGTCGAGCTTGAAAAAAAGAGCCATCGCAAGTTGCACAGTTGGTCGATAATCTCGAAAATTAGAGTCAGTCAATTGTAAAAACCTAGCTCCATCGTTAGCCCCTACGTTAGGGCCGTCACCATTGATAGGATTTATGATGTGCTGCAACCAGCGTGTTGCTAACTGTATACGGGTTCGTAAGTTTGAAGAAAAATCCGGTAACATAAGGTGTTTTCTCCAAACTTCAGCCATGCAATAGGTATCGATCATTACCCTATGATAATTCAAAGAGTATTGGCTAAAGCTACCATGCAAACCAATAAGCTTAGTAGCCCTATTTTCCAACCAATAACGACCACGACTAGCCCATTTTCGTCCATCAGTGTCGCCAAGAACTTCGAGCCAGCTACCTCCCATAAACAAAGCAGCAGCCTCCGATGTGCCGTGGTTATTATCTTGAGCTATAGCATATGGCAAAGTCATAGAAATTCGCTTCAGATGGATCTTGATTAAATCAACAAGACCAGAAGGTGGGCATTCAACTTGCCCCATGACTATAGATGCTATACACAGATTCATAACTCGAATAGATGCTTCCTGTCCACACTTCCAATTAGATCCGTAATAAGGTGGATTATGACGGACCCAATCAGCCAACCAAATATTTAACTGATCCAATGTGTTACTGTCTCCATTTCTGGCACGTTCAGCAAACGCAAGCACCCAATCCATACGTGAAATCTCCCAAATTAGCTTTATATCACCAACATCAGGATCAAAATCGGGTATTAACCACCAAGGCTTATCAGAATAAGATTTAGATTGGTCTTTAATTGTATTAGCAAACCAATTAGGTGGGCTATTAGATACTTTATAGGGTAGGCTTCCAAATAAAAGGGCGGATTTCTGCCAATTTAAGACAGGCTGAGCATCAATTTTCGGGAGATCTTGTGGTAAGAAAAAGGGGGCTTGAGGAATATTCACTCTAGAGTTAAGCAATGAAAAGAACCTAAACTTAAGGCATACTCTATAGAAAATTACAGATAATATATTTCCCAAGCCTAGAGCAACTGCGACTCTAATTTTTGACATGAAAATTGTCATTGTTTTCGTAGCAGCTCAACAACCTCAAGTGTCACGGATGCGACCTCAAAAATCTGATCTACTGGAATAGCAGGAACTCCAAGTTCAATTGCATCCAAGAAAGCTTTAGCACAAGCATCTTGCCCTTTGTCTTGCTTCCATAAGTTAAATCGATTAAAACCAGGCCAGCCGTACCCTTTTAACTTTCTAAAATTATCTAACTGCAAAACTCGACCAGCAGCAAATACCTCAACTCGCTCTTTAGGAAAGCTTGCTGCACCATTTGCTAGATAAATAATTGTACCGAATGAACCATCCTCAAACCCCAGTGTTATGCTTGCCTTATCTTCTAAAACATTTATTCCTGGAGAGTCACCCATTCGACGAGCCTGAACTGAAACAATAGGACTGTCAGCTAGAAAACGCATTAAGTCAATAAAATGACAGGCCTCACCAACTATGCGACCACCACCAATTAAGTTATCTTGCGTCCAATGGTCGGCAGGAATCGCACCCGCATTCATTGTCATGATGAATGACTTTGGCTCTTTAACAGCTTTTAACAAATCTTTCATTTTTTGTATTTGTGGAGAAAATCGTCTGTTATATCCAACCATGATTTGAGGTCTTTTATTATTTGGTTGATAAAAAGCATCCTTCACTAAACTCAATCCGTCTTTATCAATACACAAGGGTTTTTCAACGAAGACATTCTTTCCTGCTCTTAACGCCTGAGAAACTAAACGAGCATGCGAATCATGCCGAGTGACAATTACTATTGAGTTAATACTTTCACTAACTAACATTGCATTTAAGTCTGAACTAGCGTTTGAGAATCCTGCTTTTTTTCCATGAATAACGCTATTAACTCCTCCAGCTGTTACAAGAGTATGGAATTGCGCGCCAGCCCTCTTAAAAGAAGGAATTAACATTCGTGAGGCATAGTTCCCAGCCCCAACAAAACCTAACACAGGTTTTTGTAAATTAAATTCAACATCAGGTAACAATTTAAGATTACTTAAAACTCGATCAACTATTGATGAGCTGTATTTAAGTAAAAATCCCAATCCGAAGTTATCATCAGTTAGGGCCTCATAGGCTAAAGGGGCATCCTCAAATGCAAACCGATGAGTAATTAAAGGCTTTACGTTTAACTGTCCAGTGGCTAGCATATCTAAAATTGCTTCAAAATTTCGCTGCTCAGTCCAGCGAACAAAACCTAATGGGTAATCCTGGCCCTTAACTTCATAACTAGAGTCATAACGTCCAGGCCCATAGGAGCAAGATACCTGAAAAATTAACTCTTTCTCATAAAAATCAGACCTGTTAAGTTCCAAGCCTGTTACCCCAACCAATATAATGCGGCCGCGCTTTCTGCACATTCTTGCTGCTTGAGTAACAGGATCAGATGACTTAGTTGATGCTGTAATAATTACTCCGTCCACACCCTTGCCACGACTTAACGCAATGCCAGCAGCAATAGGATCTTCACCTCTTGAAGGATTGCAAGTCGAAGCACCAAACTGTCGCGCTAAAGATAATTTAGACTCGTCAAAATCAATTGCTAGAACCCGACAGCCTTGAGCGCGAAGCAACTGAACAGTTATTAAGCCAATGAGCCCTACACCAGTAACAACGAAAGTCTCACCAAGCGTTGGCTGGGCCAAACGTATCCCCTGAAGTCCAATACTACCCACCACAACGAAGGCGGCCGATTCATCATCAACTTCGTCTGGAATATGAGCGCATAAATTCTTACTTACTTTAACAATATCTGCATGAGGACCATTTGATACAACACGGTCTCCAACACTAAACCCCATAACACCATCACCCACTTCAGCCACAGTTCCAACATTGCAATAACCGAGAGGAAGTGGCTGTTCAAGTTTTGATTTAACAGCCTCTATGGTTGTCATAAGTCCATCTGTTGCAACCTTATCTAAGACCATTTTGACTTTTTCTGGTTGCTGACGAGCTTTATCCAACATTGATGCCTTACCAAAACCCACCAACATTCGTTCAGTTCCTGCCGAGATAAGACTAACAGCAGTATTAATTAACAAGAATTCACCTGAAACAAACGGCGATGGGGATTCAAGTATATAAGTTGCCCCCTTACTCATATCTTGTAGAATCTGTTTCATACAGTTGACTTTCTAATTTGGTTAATGATTCAGACCACAAAAATCTAGAGTTTTGATTTTAGCCAGACTGTTATTTAATTCAATAAACTGCCTATGCTTAACAAGCACCACTATCAAATCAGCAGTCTCTAAAGCATCGGTTATGTCAACCAACTGAAATTTAGCATGAACCTCTATGTTAGGCTCAACTGCAACAACGTTATAACCTTGGTTTTGTAATGCCTCAACAACAACACATGCTGGCGACTCACGTAAGTCATCAATATCAGGCTTGAAAGCTAGACCAAGACAAGCAATCTTTGGCTTCAATTCAGACTTGACTGAAATATCAGCAACTGCAGCCTTGACCTTATTAATCACCCAGTCAGTTTTATAATTGTTAACTTCTCTTGCTGTGCAAATAAGTCTAGCATTTTCAGGGTCACGAGCCACAATAAACCAAGGGTCAACTGCGATACAATGCCCACCAACGCCAGCACCTGGCTGCAAAATGTTTACACGGGGGTGATGATTTGCAAGCTTAATCAAATCCCAAACGTTTATTCCTTCCTTTTCACAAATCAATGAGAGTTCATTTGCAAAAGCAATATTTACATCACGAAAACTATTCTCAGTTAACTTACACATCTCCGCAGTTGATGAGTCAGTTTCGAGCACGGAGCCCCTCACAAAAATTTTGTAAAAATCGGCTACCAACCTTGTAGCCTCATCAGTCAACCCACCAACCACACGGTCATTCTCAACCAGCTCGACCATTATCTTGCCTGGCAGCACACGCTCAGGACAATACGCAATGTGAATTTTACAAACATCCACCCCATACTCTTCTAAAAGCGATAATATCTGGCGCGTTGTTCCAACCGGAGATGTTGACTCCAAAATTATCAAATCACCAGCCTTTAAAAATTCAGCAATACTGCGCGCAGCATCCATGACATAATCGATATTAGGCTGAGGGATGCCTGGCCCCTCATGAAATGGAGTTGGTACGCATATCATATAAATATCAGCAGGCTGCGCAGTTGTATATGCTTTCAGCATTCCAGAAGAAACTGCAGCATGAACAAATCCGTCCAAATCTGGCTCGACTATATGTATCTCGCCACGATTTATTGTTTCGACAGCATGAGGATTTAAATCTACGCCTGCAACCTTAAAACCACTGCTTGCTAAGAGCGCTGCAGTTGGCAGGCCAATATAGCCAAGCCCGATTACCGAAATTACTTTAGTTTGCATTTAATTCCTCTCTTAAAACTGAAATTATTTTATCGCACGCATGTCCATCTCCATAAGGATTGTGCGCTCTAGACATAGCAAAATAACTATCATGATTGTCTAGGAGATCTACAACATTAGTCACAATTTGAGATTTGTCAGCACCAACCAATCTGACCGTGCCGGCTTCGACCGCCTCAGGGCGCTCAGTCACATCTCGCATCACCAATACTGGCTTACCTAAGCTCGGAGCCTCTTCTTGAATGCCCCCACTGTCAGTTAAAACCATATAACTACATTTCATGAGGTAAACAAAAGGCTGGTAATCTAACGGTTCAATTAAATGGATGTTATTAAAGCCTGACAACATAGAAACAACTGGTTTTTGAACATTTGGATTAAGATGAACGGGGTAAACAAAGTGAACCTGTGGATACAACTCAGCCAACTCCTTGACAGCATGACATATCTCCAAAAATCCAGCTCCAAAATTTTCGCGCCTATGCCCAGTAATTAAGATAAATTTGGAATGCTCAAAGTCAAAATTGAGTTTAGGTTTTAATATGTTAAGTATCGACTGATAGACTAAAGGATCAGTTTCAATACGATTAAGAACACAATGCAATGCATCAATCACCGTATTACCCGTTACAAAAACTCTATCCTTATCTACACCTTCCAAAAGCAAATTTCTGCGGCTAAGCGTCGTTGGAGCAAAATGCCAATTAGCTATTTTAGTAACAACCTGCCTATTAAACTCTTCTGGGAATGGTGCATGAAGGTCGTATGTTCTTAATCCTGACTCCACATGAGCAACAGAAATTCCACCGTAGAAACAAGCTAGAGCAGTAGCAAAAGAAGTAGTAGTATCACCATGAACAACCACTAGATCAGGATTATGCTCTATAAGAACCCCCCTAATGCTAAGCAATACTGAAGAAGTTATATCTGACAAATCCTGTGCAGGCCTCATTAAATTAAGATCAACGTCTGACTTAATTTCAAACAAATTCATAACCTGATCAAGCATCTGACGGTGCTGGCCAGTTACACAAACCAAGACCTTAAAATCATTTGGATATGATTTTAGTTTTTGATAAAGCGGTGCAATTTTTATAGCCTCTGGGCGGGTTCCAAAGACCAGCATAATTTTTACTATTTTATTTGCCATTGCTCTTCAATTCTCAAACTCATTATTTCTTTAAAATACCATTTGGATAAAACTACAGAATTAAATAATTCATAATTAAATCTAATATCTCATCTTACCTAGAAGTCTTATAATCAATATGCGACTGTTATTTATATATATCTAATCTGAAGTACAATGTATCGCTAAATGCTGCCAGGTTAATCTATTCAGAGCATCTAGATTAATTGCAGATGGAGGAGGCATTGTTGCCAACGATTCAATCGCTCTAGATAAAGCATAAAGATTACTATCAACCAAAGAAACACCAGTAAAGCCATGCCCAAAAGCAGTCAAATCGAAATCTTTAGGCACAATTACTCTTAGAGCTTTTCCCATGGCTTCAACTACAGAAATGTCATAATCACCAACATCCATAGATATGAAACAGTCTGACTTATCTAATTGCTCTTTAAGCTCAAGGTCGCTTATTGAACCCAAAAACTCAATTGAGTCTGAACAGCCAAGTTTGTGAGCTAAGGATTTTAAATTTTTTTCTTCAGGGCCAACTCCAACAATTACTAAAATTGCAGCAACTTTAGCTTCGGCAAAAGCTTGAATAATAAGATCCACTCTTTTCTTATCAACTAATCTTGAAACGCTAAGCAACCTTATTTGCGAGCCAATCTTTTTTGGAGAGTAGAGTCTGGCTTTATCAATATAATCTTGATTGAAAGCAGCTCTACAAACCTCTGATTTGGATTCATACAGCAACTCAACCTCCCATCCAACCTGATTAGACAAAGTAAAAATCTTATCTGAACCTCGAATAGCTTTTTTCTTAATTATTGAAATTATTTCGTTTACCAGCCAGACTATATGTGAAAGTTTAGGAGGTGGCATTATAACAGTCTCTCTATAGCCAGGCCTGGAATTTAATATCGGAACTAAACTCTTACGAAATGTTCTGGAATATTTAGTAATGTCAGTTTTAAATTGAAACATTTGCCCAAAAATGAAAGTACGGTATTTGAATGACAATATCTTTGATATACACCATATTTTTATGGCGTCAAACTCACTCTGACAAAACACCATGTCAGGCTTAATTTCTCGCAACTCTCTATATAAAGAAAACATACCTATAAATTTCTGATAAACCCTCCTTAGGTAAGAGCCATTTGTTTTGTAATTCATGTTAGTAAACCTGACCAAACTCAAATCATACTTGCCATCAAAGCTTGCCAACTGATTTAATCTTTCACATACAATCGTAACTTTGTGTCCAGAAAGTCTTAATGCATTAACGGCTTCTAAAACAAATCTCTCTCCCCCACCTTTTTGTTCTAGGCTAGATACAAACCAAACAATATTCATTAAATATACCCAACCATTCAGTTACAAAGGAACTTTTTTATTAAAAACAAGTGTTCTTGAAGCCAAAATTAAATTGACGGTTAAATTAAAAATTAGCCACCCAACACCCCAACCTACTAGACCATAAAAATTAATAGCAATTGCTTGTATAAAAAAAGCTATTAGTATAAAAAGTAGAACATATTGCAGGATTTTTGTAGGAGGGGCATTCAATGCAAAGACATCAAAAAGAACACCATTGAATGCAAATAACAAATAACCAATACTCAAACAACCCACCAATGACAAAGATAAGACGTGTGAATCTATACGAATTATATTGGTATATATCCAATACATCAAAATTACAACAAGGGGTATAGATACAAATGTTATCAGAATGAATTTATTTGCTGGCAATTCAATTCTAGCTGGAGCTGAATTTATTTCACTAGAATGCTTAAAAAGTTTCAAGCTTACCCCGCCCCCAAAAACTAGTAAAAATGGCAAAAGGAACCTCTCAAAAAAAACTTTTCCAGTTGCCATTACCGTGAAACTATCAGAGCTGCCGAGAGCGCGAAATAAAGTGAAGTCAATATTAACAATTGCATAAGAAAAAATATTGACCAAAGTGAAAGAAATAGTATTTGTAACAAATTGCTTATACCCTAAACTTTGATTTTTTTTATCAAATAAATGTTTAATTTTTTGATGCGAAATTAAATACACAACAGCAGAACTTAAAAGAAAGGATAAAGAGAGCATCAAGAAAGTAACCGTTAAAGAATGTTTGGTGGAAGCTAAGAAGAAAGGTGCCGGCACTATCAAAGGGATTAGTATAGATCCTACAAGATTTACTTTGGATGCTTCGGAAGCCCTCAACAAGGCCATCAAAACAGTTTGAATCTGAACTGACAAGCCAAAAAAGGAAACTGAAATAAAAAGAGAAATAATTGTGCTGCAATTCGGAGTAATTAAGAGTGAGAAAGTTAATGCCATCAAAATACATAAGCAACCAATAGCCATATAGCATATTAATTGCATGAGATGCGACAAAGATTTATGCGTTACAGCTGCTCTTACAATCGCAGAAGTAAAGCCACCCAATAAAACCCCACCCACCATGATAGCGATGCTCCACCAATATGCAAATTCCGCAAAATGCTCGGCATCCATACCCCTTGAAATAAGGGCAAATAATATAAGTGTTAAAAAAAAACTTGAACTTTTTGCGATGGCTAAATTCACTAGATCGACAAAATTTGCTTTTAAGGGAATTGTCATACTTTAATAATTACCAAGGCGTGGGCGCAGGATATAAATACAAATAATAAATGGAGACCATTTAATAATATTTGTAAAAAAAGTTAACCCCTCTTTTTCAAACTGCAGAATTTGCGGTAAAAGATACAGACTTAAAATAAAAGCAAACGAGAAATTATTTGAAGAAAGCAAATTGCGATGTATTAAACCAGCTATATATCCATAAATCAACGATGCAAAAAGAAGTCCTAGCAAACCAAAAGTTAAGAAAAAGTCTAATACCATTGACTTCGGGAAATCTATTTCTTTCGAATACAAAAAATTATTCGCGATAAAAACAGATGGGGAAGTTACTAAAGAATTTTTAATGGAATGATATGCAGATTGATTAAAGAAAAAATCGCAATAAAAATAAAAACTATGAAAAATTCCTGATAAGTCAACTGTAAAAAAATTAAAGCCATTGTTATAAACACGATAAAGGATAGCCATTGAATCAAGTCTTACCGAAATTAGATTTAGCGTATCTGTAGAAAATTCTAATACGGAATTTAGGTTAATCCGATTTGTATCTTCAGTAACAAGCTCCCTTAATAAAGTATGCAAAATAATAAATATCAATACAAATAACGCAAATCGTATTTTGCGTTTAGTAATAACATCATAAAACTTAGTCTGTGAGCAAATTAAAGAAAATAATAAAATTATTACTTCAAGACGAGAGTTAATTATATAAAACGGAATGAATATTGTTATATAAGCTAAAAGCAAAATGAAATAAGACTTAAAAAAAGTCACACGACTGTCAACTTTAGATAATGTAAAAATCAAAAATGCAATTACAAAAAATGAAGTATCTATAGCACCTCGATAAATATACAATAATAAGTAAGGCGTTTTATTTGTATAGCTTACTAAATTAAGATGTCCAATACGCCTAAAAAATAAATCATATTGGAATGCAGTAAAGCAAAATATAAAAAGAATAAGGCTCAAAAGTAGAAGAAGTTTAATAGATAAATTGAAATTTAATTTTTCAATATTTTCTGGAATAGCGTTTTTATGACCCGCTGAGTAATGAAGCGCAGTTAAAAAAGGGATATGAAAGCAAAAGAAAAATAACCACTGAAAATGGGGAAAATAGTTTACTGCCTCAATGTTCGAAAATATGTAATTGATTGATGGAAAAAGAACCAAATAACTTAAAATGATTGCTGGATAAATTTGTAACAAAGGCTTACGAGCATGATTATAAATAAAGCAACCATAAATCATTAGCAGCAACACACTAGGAGTTAAATTAATCCATATCATTTCAAAAATACTCGATTGATAGCATCCGAAACTCTTTCAATTTGCTCCAGCGTTAAAGCTAATCCAGATGGTACATAGAGACCTCTCCTTGCAATGCGCTCTGCTACCGGATAAGACTCACCGCAAAATAAGCCCATGTCATTAAAAACTGGTTGTTCGTGCATCCCCAAAAAGAAAGGCCTAGTTTCAATATTCATCTTTTTTAGACGTTCCGCAAATTCGCTTGCATCAAACGGCACATCATCCCTCAAAACCATACCAAACACCCAAAATACACTTTTACCCCAGGTATGTTCCATAGGTAACTGTAATTCAGGCAAATATCTTAATCTACTTGTGTATTCTTGGGCAGCCCAGCGTTTACGGCTGACTATCTTATCTATCCGCTTAACTTGCCCCACACCTAAGGCAGCCTGCATATTTGTTAACCGAAATTGATATCCGTGTTCTGTATGCAAGAATCTCCTATCGGTACGAAAACATAAATTACGCAAACCTCTTGCTTTTGCAGCATATTCGTCATTATTAGTAATGACCATACCACCCTCACCGGTTGTAATAAGCTTGTTTGCAAAAAAACTAAATGTTGCTATATGTCCGATGCCACCACACTTTTGCCATTTTGGTGATAAAGAATATCGCCCACTTAGATACTCTGCTCCATGCACCTCAGCAGCATCTTCAATTACAACCAAACCATATTTATTAGCCAATAACATAATTGGATCCATATCAACAGGATGCCCATACATATGCACAACCATAATTGATTTTGTTTTTGGGGTTATTTTTGATTCAACTTGATCCACATCCATACACCAGTCAACAGGACTACAGTCAACCAGAACTGGAGTACCTCCAGCCCGAATTACTGCTGAAGCGCAAGAAATAATCGTAAAGCTTGGCATAATAACTTCATCGCCGAATCCAATTCCAACAGCCTCCACAGCAACTTGAAGTGCAGTAGTTCCATTTGAAACAGCAATTCCATGTTTAACTCCGCAATAAGCGGCCCAAGAACTCTCAAATTTATCAACATATTCACCGGCAGATGATATCCAACCGGAACGAAATGTGTCTTCTAGCGCAATGAAATCTTCTTCTTCCAAAAGTGGTTCGTTTACAGGTATCATAAATTCAACTCTTTCAATTACTCAAAATCAATTCTAATTGTCTGACTGTTTTGTAAAATACTGCATTAATTTTCAAAGCATTGACAAAACGCTAAAATCTTTCCTTATCTGCCAAGCCAATATATGGTCCTTGCTTTACCTCAAAAAGAACCGTATCTTCATACATCCTAAAGCCATGTCCGCCATTGATTAAAAGTACAATATCACCAACTGTTAATTCCAGTGATTCTACAATTACCTTATTAGAGTTATATATATCAAGCGCACATCTTCCCTTTCGGACCAAAATACATTCTGTAGTACCATTAACCTCTCGAACAACAGGTAAATGAATATGAGGTTGAATTGATGAATTCTTTGGGTAAACTACCATACCCATTTGTTGCCCAAAGTTATCGGGGGTAAGAAATGCTGTTTTTTCAGGCATCCAATCAGCTCTAATCAAATAAGCCAAAGGCAAGTTTCCATCACTCACTATTTCCATATTTTTCATAATAAGCCCATTCAATAAAGAGATCTTCGACGATTGTTACTAAGGACAAGTTCTTGTTCTGCTTCAACAAAGTCACAATCAATCATTTCTTCAACTAACTGGAGAAAACTAGTCTTAGGCGCCCAACCTAATTTTTCCCTAGCTTTGCTAGCATCACCAAGTAAGGTTTCAACCTCTGTTGGCCTAAAATATCCGGAATCAACCTGGACCACACACTTACCGTCTTTTGTATAAGCCTTTTCCTCAACACCTGTTCCACTCCACTCCAGCTCCATCCCCAATCTAGATGAAGCTAAATTCACAAAGTCGCGAACTTTATATTGATGGCCTGTCGCAATCACAAAATCCTCAGGCTTTTCTTGCTGTAACATTAACCACTGCATTTCGACGTAATCCTTAGCATGCCCCCAGTCTCTCTTAGCATCCATATTGCCAAGATATAAACATTTCTGGGAGCCTAGTTTAATGCGCGCTAAAGCACGTGTTATTTTACGTGTGACAAAGGTCTCGCCGCGAATTGGTGACTCATGATTAAAAAGAATGCCATTACAGGCATACATACCATAAGCCTCTCGGTAGTTAACGGTTATCCAATAGCCATAGAGCTTTGCAACTGCATAGGGCGATCTTGGATAGAATGGAGTTGTTTCTTTTTGAGGCGTCTCTTGAACTAAACCATAAAGCTCTGAAGTCGATGCCTGATAAAACCGAGTTGTCTTTTCCAGCCCTAGAATACGAACTGCTTCTAATAACCTAAGTACACCGAGACCATCAGAATTGGCTGTATACTCCGGCTCTTCAAATGATACCGCCACATGACTCTGAGCCGCCAAGTTATAGATCTCATCCGGTTTTGACTGCTCTATTATTCTTAACAAACTAGAAGAGTCAGTCATATCGCCGTAGTGCAAAATCAGCTTCCCATCATGCTCATGAGGGTCCGTATACAAATGGTCGATTCTTTGAGTGTTAAATGATGAGGAGCGCCTTCTAATGCCATGAACTACATAGCCCTTGCGAATCAAAAACTCTGCCAAATAAGCTCCATCTTGACCCGTTACCCCAGTAATTAACGCCACTTTAGCCATAACTAATTACACCTTCCATAAGAATCTTCAACCCTCAAAATATCATCCTCACCCAGGTAGGAACCTGACTGAACCTCAACAATCTCCAGAATATTTTCGCCAGGATTTCTCAATCGGTGCATCGCCCCAACTGGAATATACGTTGACTGATTTTCAGCTAACATGAACACCTTATCCCCATTGGTAATTTCTGCAATACCCTTAATAACAACCCAGTGCTCAGCACGACGTTCGTGCTTCTGAAGGCTCAAGCTAGCACCTGGCTTGACCTGAATACGCTTCACCTTGAATCGATCACCCACGTCAATCGTGTCATACCATCCCCATGGACGAGATACCTTGCGGTGAAGCACGTGTTCTTCACGGGCTTGGTCCGATAATTGGCTTACTATCTTTTTAACAAACTGGCTTTGACTTCTATCTGCCACCATCACAGCATCAGCGGTTTCGATAATCACTAGGTTATCAACACCAACAGCAGTTACAAGGCGATGGCTAGAATGAATTAAATTATTTCGAGAGGCTTCTACAAGTGCATCACCTTGAATCAAGTTGCCATTCTGATCTTTCTCACCAAGCTGCCAAACAGCGTCCCATGCACCCAAATCATTCCATCCGGCATCAAGAGGTATAACCTTAATCTCGAATTCAGAACCTGGACACTTTTCGATGACAGCATAGTCAACCGACTCGCTTGGGATCTCGACAAATAATTGATTATTAGGCCTAATAAAGTTTTGATCGACCGTTGATTGCTTAAAAGCATTTTCTGTTGCAGCCAGAATGTCTTTCCTGAACGTACTAAGTGCTTTAATCCACACACTTGCTCGGACGACAAACATCCCACCGTTCCAACTATAGTCGCCGCTATCAATGTATGCTTGCGCAGTCTCAAGGTCAGGCTTTTCAACAAACTTAGCGACTTTAAACTCACCGAAGCCCTCGGCGTCCCCAGTCTGCTTAATGTACCCAAAACCAGTTTCGGGCCCGGATGGCTTAATCCCTAGGATCACAATTGCCCCAGAATCAGCCACCTTAATAGCGCTCTGCATCGCATTAATAAAGGCCTGAGTATTTTTTACCGTCTGATCTGCTGGGGTCACAACCAAGACCGGATCACAACCATCTTTTTGTGCTTGCAAGGCAGCAAGTGTCAATGCTGGTGCCGTGTTCTTGCCCTCAGGCTCTAGTAGCAACTTAGCAGATATGGACGACATCTCCCTCAACTGCTCTAACGCAATGAAACGGTGCTCCTCCCCCGTCACCACCAAGGTTTCTTCGACCGAAATATCATCAGAGCCAATATGATTGACACGATCAACCGCCTGCTGAAACAGGCTGGTCGTTCCAGAGAGCACTAGAAACTGCTTAGGAAAACCTGCACGCGAGAGCGGCCAAAGGCGTGTCCCAGAGCCCCCACAGAGGATCACTGGCGTTACGTTGATGTGCGAGGGGGTCTGCATGCTAATGCTCGTTATCGAACATCAAAGAGGTTTGACGCTTACCGTTCAAGGCGTGCTGCAGGGAGTCGATCTCGGCCTTGAGGGCGTCGTACTCCTCCATCTTGCGTTTTAAGAAGCGTGCTGTAAGCTTAGTCTTCTCGGCCAGGCCCTGCGGCGTTAATACGTAGGCGTAGGCCAGCTTACGCTCGCTCTTAGAGAAGTTCTGCGCCTTTACCATGCCACGCTCCATCAGCGCCTTGAGCGAGTAGTTCAGGCCCCCTAGGCTCACCCCGAGCGCCCTCGCCAGGTCGCGCTGGCTCATGTCCGGGTTCTGCTCGAGCAGGCTCAGGACCCTGAAGTGGGTGTCCTCTTGCAGCTGCTTTTGGCGGGTCATGGCGTCCATCTTAAGTTGATTCTTTCAACAACCTGTTCGAATTTGAACGCTCAGTATAAACCATCACAAATCGTTATCACAATGATTATTTTAGGGGGTGGTTTTAGAGGGCTTTGTGTGCAAAGGTGTGGTGCCATCCTTAGCACCTCAGGAGAGTGATGCCTTCTTATAAACAATAAACTTAACAGCCCCGTCCGATGAGAACTGCATGAGCTGGGTGTAGCCTGCAAGATTCTGCTCGGCCTGCTCTAGCTGGCTCGCCCTGAGGACGATGTAGGGAGGCGCCCTCTGCAGGACATCATCAAGTAGCGCAATATCCTCAATGTCATAGCGCTCGGCGTAGACAATCAGACGCCTGTCGTTAATGAACACCTGCCCCATATCAATCTGCTGCACTTTAAGCCAACGAATGACTTCAAGTTCTTGTGGGCGGTGGGGCTTGCTATCGAACAGGACCACGAGGCTGTAAGCGGCCAGCACCAAGCCCAAGAGTGCAGCATAAAAATAACGCCTGCGCAGATCAAGCTTGCCTATTTTTTTAATCCAGTGGCCAAGCCCGAGCGCTGCCAGGAGGTAGACCAGCCAGTAGCTCATCAACCAGTAACGGTTGGTGTCCACGAAGCTTAAGATAAAGTTAGCGATGCTTATGAGCAAGGTGATCAAAAACAGCGTCCACAGCAGGGTCAGCTCCCGACCCTTGACCAGGTGATACTTGAGCGCGGTATAGATGGCGGCCGCATGCAACAAACCGATGGCGACAAGCCACTTATAGACCATGACGCCGCTCAGGAAGCTCAACTTGAGGACGAGAGGATGATGGCGGATGACGCTAGCAAGGTAGACGTCACTGGTCTCAACCGGCAAGGGCGTAAGGAAGTTCTGGATGAAAGCGGCTGGCCGCTCAACGACCTCAGTGAGCCTCGCGAGGTTGATGCCAGCCTCCCCGGACACCCCTAACTTCAACATGACCAGGATCAGCAAGCCCAGTCCGATGACTATTATCAGGCTGGCACTCTGTAGCAGGCTGGCAAGCCCTGCCTTACCTTTGGGCGGCAGCGCAACGTTCACAAGCGGCAGCAGCAGGTTAAAGACGAACACCTCTGGCCTGAACAGGG
>JACCDH010064106.1_pt1 | contig 20992 bp, 19 predicted proteins | sample 7442481 | NCBI WGS metagenome assembly JACCDH01 (sample SAMN15323433, study PRJNA562643) | freshwater metagenome | isolation source: river surface water | place: USA:Blue River Watershed | collected 2017-08-15 | reverse complement strand
ATGGATTTCCATTGCTGCATCTAAAATCATATCAGAGAGAGCAGGATGTAAGTCTTCTGTGGCAATAAGTTCTACCATCGGTGCCATGAGAGTAACGTCTTCGGCCGGAATATTTTTCTCAAAATTAAGAACACCTTCAGGAAGTTTTAGAATGTGGAGGACGTCAATCTTGCGAACGTAGGCATTGGCATTTTTAAAATTCATCAAGTGAATGCTTTCTGAGTTTAAAAGTTTTCTCAAAACATCAAGGGAAGCGTCTTCACCCATGAGAAAGACTCCATCAATTTTACCGTCAACAAGTTCTTGACTGACTTCTTGGCCGTTCAAAGTGATGAGATTAGGACCGAGTTCGATACCGTTTAGTTTTAAAATTTTAAGTACGAGTTTACGTGCGCCGGAGCCTTCGGCACTAATGCCGATCTTCTTACCTTTCATTTGAGTTAGGCGCTCGATTGGACTACCTCGATAGAAGAAAAAAAGCGGCTGATAACTTAAGCCTCCAAGAGAAACTAAGCCTTTTAGTTTGGACCGCTCGTCTTCACTTCCACTTTGCATGAGAGCGAGGTCAATTTTATTGCTACGGTCAGAAATACGATTTAGATTTTCAAGAGATCCTTTAGATTCCAGAACATTGACTTTGATGCCATTCTTTTCCAGGGCCTTGGCGTACTTGACGGCAATCCCATGAAAGATACTACCATGAGGGCCGGATGTGATCGTTAACTCAGATGGGGGAGCGCTATTAATAAAAAAAGCAATTCCCGTAAGAATGATTGCGCTCGTAACCAAAAGAATGGCAAGGGCAATGGTTGGACCGAGGTCGAAGTACTCCATAAGTGTATTGAGGCTTCTACGATAGGTTTTATTCATAGTCATTCGATCCGCCCGATCTTAAGCATAAAACTTCGATCTCGAACTTCCACTCCAATGAGATGAAAATCCGGAAAAGCAGGGATAAGTTTTTTAGGATTAATTTCAACTTGGAGGGCCCGGCTATTATCTTTTTGTCCGAGATACTTATAGTTGGCAATACCCTCTAAACCTTTCTTTAAGCGCCTTTTTACAGCTTTAAGGACTAGGGGAGTGAGAAACTTAAGATCCATTTTCATAACCAGAATTTGACGAAGACGTACTTCAAAGACATCAGGGCCTGTGGAGACAAAATCCACGAGGCCCTCAAAGGGAATTTCCCAAAAGAACTTTTTCGCTTTCCCGCTAATATGAATACCTCCGGCCTTAAAGCGAATTTTAAAATCTTTAATATTGTCTCCCATTTTTTCTTTCTCTTTTTCAAGGATCATTTTACTAGTGAAAAGATCCTGACTAAGACGGATCATGAGCGAAGGAGGAATCTTGTAGTTGATCGGCTTACGCGCAACTTTTTTGACAGGCTGTGGTTGCTCAGTGACCATCGTATTTACGTCGAAGATTAAAAAGTTCTCACCACTGTTGTCCGGATTATTATTGCCAACGCGGATACCGGCAAGTTCTATGTCTTTTAGATAAGGCACGAGTTTACTGAGCTTGAGTTTCAGCATCATCGTATTTCCACGCGCGTAAATCTGTTTGTTTAAGTCAAAGTCCTTCTCGCTTGAAAAGGCAAAAATAGTATTGAGAGATTTTGCAGTTCTCGCAAAGTTGTCTCGTTCCAAGTGAGTCGAAGCAATTTGCAATTCAAGAGATTTTTTCCCATTTTTTAAGACGGCCAGAGCATCCGGGTTTTTTTCAGTAGAAATTGATCTATTGGCAACTTTTAAGAGTGCCTGGTACTTAGCTATTTTTCGGTCGAAGGTTGAAAAATCACCAGAGAGAGCGGCCAGGTAACCGCGTGTGGCCGCAAGACCAAGAGACAGGAGCTGCACTGGGATGACGACTCGATCTCTCTTCGGATTTTTAGAGTTGGCCTGAAAGAACCAGGTTTCAGAAAGAGGAAACTCTAAAATAAGATGCTTGTGAGGACTAATCTTAGGGAGAATTGAGAGCTGGAATTTAAACTTAGCGAGATCCTTCTCAATTCCGATAGCACGAATGTCATCTAAAGGGAGAATGAAGTCCCCCAAAAGATACATTTTGGAGCTATTTGGATCAAGCTTGAGCTTCAGATTTCTGACGAGGTCAGATTTGGTTAAGTGACTTGAAATTTGTTCGTTGATAAAAGCTTCAGAAACAAAAATACTTCCAATCTTACTCTCGTAGAGATTTTGGGCCCAGAGAGGTAATGAAAATAGAAATAGAAAAGCTGAAATAATCAGACGATTAAGCATGCGATGATATTAGTCTTTTTAGAGGAATATAGGCAACCTAATTCATCGGGTTTAATCTTTCAAAAAAGCGTTGCCACTAATGTTAAAACGCATAAAATTTTTATATGAAGTTATACATGCTTACTTTGATGGCAACGCTCTTGGGATTTGCATCTTTCCTGCCTGCATCGACACATATTGAATATGAGCAAACGAGTCTTCAGATAGAGAAATTTATTTCACCTTGGGCATTGATTAGTAATAAGGAAAATAGTTTTTCAAGCAAGAGTTTTGTGGTCACTGCTATTATTCATGAATCTTTCTCTGCCTTCGTTCATAAAATAGCTGAAATTTCGTATGAAATTCTGAACAATACTCACTACCTTTCATTGTATAGTCTAATACATCCAAAATGTTTCTTCCTCCTGATTTAGAATTACCACAAAAATTTTTCGAGCATGACAAATCAATGGAATTAGTGGAGAAGCAATGAAATACGTGTTTATGTTTTTGATAACGGTCCCTGTTTATGGAGCACTTTCTCCAACAATAGTTAAAGAAAGTGCTTTGAAGTATCACCCCACTGTCCTGGCCGCGATTGAAAAAATGAGGGCCGGTGAAGAAGCTGTCAATGGTGCCAAGGGAAGTTTTGATACAAGGATTGTCTCTGATTACAAAAGACAAACTAAGCATGACTGGAACACAACTCTTTCGCGTACCCAAATTGAGAAGCCACTAAGAATAGCTAATTCAAAGATCTTTGCAGGCACTGAGCAGATTAGTAATCCGAATGGTTACCTCTCACCCATTTATCACACTGGAAATCCGACTGGCCAGACAGGTAACTATTCGATCCTAGGACTTAAGGTTTCTCTCTGGCGAGATCTCTTGATTGATCCTAAACGAGCAGCCTTGAAGAATGCTCAATATAACGCCAAAATTGCTAAATCTGATAAAATGCTCACGGAGTGGGATATCGGAAGATTAGGTCAACTCGCGTACTGGGAATGGGTGACAGCGATTAAAGTTAAAAATGCGTATGAAGAACTTCTAAAAAATGGAGAAGTAAGAAATGAATATCTTGTTGCTCGTTTTAAGAAAGGTGATATTGGACAAATCATCGTCACTGAGAATGAGCAGTATGTGGCGAGCCGTAATGGAGCCTTGCAAGCTGCGAAAGAGCGCCTTCTTCGTGCTGAATACGCGCTTTCGCTTTTTTATAGAGATGAGCATGGTGAGCCAATTGTTCCTGAAGCTTCGGAGAGCTTTGAGGATTATCCATCGAACCTCTCCTCAATGCTTGACAGATTTGATCTCAGTACTAACATCGATGAACTCATTGAGAAGCGCCCTGATTTAAAAAATCTCTCTCTCACTGTCGACAAGACCGACGTTGATGTTGAACTCGCTTCACAGGATTTAAAACCTCAGATAGATGTAACAGGAGAGTATTTTAAAAGGACGGTCGATCATCCAAATATGCCACGTGACTATCTCATGGTCCTGGCACAAATTAATATTCCCATTGAAAGAAATTTAGGTAACGGTAATATTGCTGCGGCGAAGGCACGTCGGATGGTGGCACAGAGGCAGATGAGTTATGGTAGACAATCTTACAAGGCTGAGGTCATGGCATTAAGAAAAGCTCTTCACCTAAGACTCGAGCAAGTCAAGCAATCCGAGATTGAATTCACCAAAGCAAAAGAATTAGTTGCATCCGAAACTTACAGATTTAAAACTGGTGGTGGAAATTTATTCTTGGTGAACATCCGAGAAGAAGCCCTTGCAAGAGCGGAAGCCTCTTTCCATGAAACTCGTCTGGAATTTATGGACATGCTACTCAGTTACCAGGCACTTGTTAGCACCGTAGAATGATTTTTTTCGAAGTTGACTAACTTTTTTAACCAGTAGGGACTAATAAATAATCAAAGACTCAAGCTTCGCCTTTTGGTAGCATTTCTTTTTATTGGCATCTTAAACCTCGGAGTGGTTTCCTCTTTTATTTACATTAAAACCAGATCTGCGCTCAAAGACAAAGCATTTGCACATCTTTCTAGTGTTAGTAGTCTTGCTGGGCATAAACTCGAACTCTATTTTCAAAATCTAAAATCAGAAATTCTGGATTTAAAAGACGAATTTTCAAATCAGGCACTGGATTTTTCATGTTCAATTTCTCTCAAGAAAATAAATTCTTCTTGCCCTGAGACTACTTATCTAAGGTCAGTTCCAAACCAGATCTTTATTTCACATGGTAAAAATTTTGTTTTTAAGAATGGAGACAGAATTTTCTTTTTTAATCATAAGGGAATCAGTTCGTTTCTTCATGAGCGCGAAGGACTGGGTAAGAGTGGTGAAATTTACATCGTAGGGGAAGATCATCTTATTAGAAGCGCATCTCGTTTTTCAAATGATTGGGAAAATATCAAAGTAAAGAACTTATCAATTGATCTTGCGCTTCAAGGTAAAAGAGGTGTGGCGATAGTGTCTGATTATCGACAGATTAAAGTGGTCAGTTCCCATTTACCATTTGTGTTTGATAATCTTAGATTTGCTTTAGTTAGTGAGATGGACTGGGATGAGGTGATTGCACCTTTGAATGAGACTGCTTCAGATCTTCTTTTGATTGGAGGTTTGCTCATAGTTTTAAGTTTGGGAGTCGCATTCTACTTTGTTCGTAAAACAATCTGGTTAGTTGATAGAATGAGTCAGGAGATTGATGAGTTAAATACCTCTTCCGCCATAAAAATCATTAAGGTGCAGGAAGAAGAGCGTGAAAGAATCGCCTATAACCTTCACGATAGTGTAGGTCAGTATGTCACAGCGCTAAAATGGGGATTATCGAGCGTTAGAAATGAAGCGACTAAAGATAAGGTCATAGAGCTTTCAAAGCTTTGCGAAAGTATCATCAAAGAAATTCGCACGATTTCTCAGGACATAATGCCTTCACTCATAAAGGACTTTGGCTGTTTTACGGCCATAAAAAACTATTTATCTGAGCAATCGCTTAATTATTCAGTCCAAATAAACTATGCAGTTGCCCCAGATATTCAGGCCCTAAACTTCAAAAGAGACTTTGAGCTAAATCTCTACCGAATGATTCAGGAACTCTTTCAGAACGCAATAAAACATTCAAAGTCGACAATTATTGATTTCAATTTTCTTATCGAAAACGAGAAACTTGTGTTGATATATACTGATAATGGAGTGGGGATGCGAGATTCAGATCCTACACCGCGCTCGTTAAACTATCGGACTCAGCTTTATAAAGGAAGTATGCTTCGTTTGAAAGTTGATTTTGGCCTGAAATATGAAATGAAATTTGACCTTCGAGAGGTTACACATGGAAAAAATTAGAATCGCATTACTAGAAGATCATAAAATTGTACGCGAAGGGCTTCGATCTCTTCTTTCAACTTCTCCTTATTTAGAAGTTGTCTTAGAAGAAGGAGATCCACGAGTTTTTTTAGAGAATCTTCCTAACCTTAAGATTGATCTTCTTGTTTTAGATCTAAGCCTTCCTCATATCTCAGGAATGGAAGTTCTAAGACAAGTTAAAGCGCTTAGAAATGATATCCATGTGGTAATTCTTACTATGCATGATAACCCAGAGTATATGATCCGGGCCTTGAAGGATGGTGCTGGTGCATTTCTTACTAAAGACACATTGGCAGATACTTTGATTGAGGCCATAATCAATGTGAAAAGAAATGGCATCTATTATCCTCCAAACATTAATTTGCAGAAAACAAATGTCGCAGTTTCTTCATTGGAGCCGACTGTGCAATTAGGAATTTTATCTACGCAGGAGAAGAAAGTGTTGGCCTTTATGACCCAAGGCATGAGCTCTCGAAAGATTGCTGGAGAGCTTGGAATTGGGACTCGCACAGTAGAAACACATCGACTTAATATCATGAAAAAACTTAAGGCCTCCAATAGTGCAGAAACTATAGCCATTGCCCTGAAGCTCAATCTCGTTTAGATTTCTTTGGATTGTCTTTAGGTTGTAAGTAAATGAGAGCATCCATTTTCAAGTGACTGCATTAAGTTTTTTATATGCAGAACAAGAGAACCATTCTAGTTGTAGAAAGCGATAAGTACTTAAGAGAAGTGTATGCACTTTCTTTAGAAATCGAAGGGTATGGTGTCATCCTGGCCGAAAATAGAGAGGATGCTTTAGAAAAAATTTTAAATCCAACTCAAAATTTTCCTGATTGCGTGGTCTTAGATTTAGAAATGCCAACAGTTCGCGGAGATGTTTTTTTAGAAGTGATCCGGACAAATTATAAAGATAGGTATGATCATTTGCCATTGGTTTTATGCCTTGATTTTGGCAGTGATGTTGATTCTTCTTTGATGTCTTTAAATTTGTATAAACCTTTTTCTCTTAAGTTTTTTGTTGAAACAATAGGGAATGCACTAATGCCTATGAGTAAAGTGATAAGAAATCAAACCGTATCTAGTTCTTTAATTTGAATTCTGCTTATCACATGACAAAACTCTAGAGTGTTTAGTAGTATGATTACTAGAGCATAAAGAAATAAAACTTCTTAAGGTCCAGAATTATGACAACTGAATGTGTACAAACTCCGTGGGGAGATAAAGAAAAGAACGATTGGTTTAGAGAGCAGTCCATTAAACGCTCCTATGCTGAGGATGTCTTGAGTAGGATGAATAAACTCTCAGGAGATTTTGCAGTTGTTCAATACGGTTCTCTGTCCTTAGATCCTAATCGCTACCCAGTATTTTTGATCAAAACGAGAAACTTTGATGATACAAAAAAAACAGTAATCATTACTGGTGGTGTTCATGGTTACGAGACTAGTGGTGTTCATGGGGCACTTGCCTTTATGGAAAAAGAAGTCGCAAAATACACGAATCATTTTAACTTCGTCTGCGCTCCATGTATTAGTCCTTGGGCCTATGAAACGATTAATCGATGGAACAATAAAGCGATAGATCCTAACCGCTCATTTTATCCAAATAGTCCGGCCGAAGAGTGTAAGTTATTCTTAGACGCAATCTCATCTTTAAACTTGAAGATTTTTGCTCATTTCGATCTTCATGAAACGACTGATACGGATAATACAGTTTTTAGGCTGGCCTTAGAAAAAAGAGATGCTAAACCCCAGGAGTTCTCAGAAATTCCAGATGGATTTTATGTCGTAGACAATTCTCAAAGACCTAAAAAAGAATTTCAAAAAGCTATCATTGATTCAGTCCGAATGGTCACACATATCGCTCTTCCAGATGAGAGGGGAATGATCATCGGTGTTCCGATTGAAGATGAGGGTGTGATTAATTATGATCTAAAGAAGCTATTTCTTTGTGCTGGATTCTCTGAAGCAGAATTCACGACAACAACAGAAGTCTACCCAGATAGTCCTAAAGTCACACACGATATTTGTAATCGTGCTCAAGTCGCAGCTATTTGTGGTGGACTTGATTTTATTCTCACGCAAAAGACTTAACGTTGTAGATTGTTTTTTTCTAACTCTAAAAGAAACTGTTTCCGTTCAAGTCCACCTGAGAATCCAGCAAGGGATCCGTCCGAAGCAATCACTCTGTGGCAAGGGATAATAATGCATAATGGATTCTTGCCGTTTGCCGTTCCGACTGCACGGAATGCTTTTTCATTCTTCATGAGACGTGCGATCTCTTTGTAGGATTTCGTTTTTCCGTAGGGTATTTTTTTAAGCTGGGACCAAACATTCATTTGAAAGGGAGTTCCTATCGGATCAAGTGGAAGATCAAAATATTTGAGCTTCCCATGGAAGTATTCTCCGAGCTGAATACTTGCGGCTTCAAAAATACCCTCTCGTTTTTTTGCATAAGCAATGGGCTGCTCTTCCCAGTATAATCCAGTCAACCCTTGATCTGACCCCACCAGATAGAGGGTACCAATCGTAGAGTGATACTTCCATTGTGTTAAGGTATTCATTTAGGGCCTTTTCCTTTTTTTAGAGTAAGTGCATATTCTTGCCATAAGAGTGTTGTGACATAACCTCTCCAGGGACTCATTTTTTGGATGATTTCGAGTGGATGTTTTTCTAGAGCACGAGCGATGATGAGGTCAGTTTGAGGGAATGCGTCTGCATATTTCAGAACTTTCATTGCCATGTAACTACTTGTCCAGGGACCGATACCTTTTATTTTTTCGAGATCTTTGATGAAATGATCAACATCTTGAGTGGGTTCAAGTGAGAGACTACCACTTAAAATGGCCTGCGCAAAAGAGCGAAGAGTTTCTTTTCTTGCATAGGTTGTTTTAAGTCCTTTTAGATCTGAAGCTGCGATGACGCAAGGTGAAGGAAAGAGCTTGATGCTTTTGCCTTCATTTATGAGTCCAGAGTCTTTGCCCAATAAATGAATGAGATCAGAGACTAATGTACGGCCTCTTTCTACACTCACAAACTGACCGAGAATCGAAGAAACTGCAATCTCGAAACTATCCCATCCTGAAGGGAGTCTTGTGCCTGGGTATTTTTTCAAAAGCTTTTTTATACCTGGATCAGTCTCTAGCACATTCGCAATAAGTATGGGATCAGAATCTAGATCAAACATATCTCTAATTCGATTGAGAATACCTTGAATAAAGGTTGTATCTGGAAAATCAATCTCCACAACAAGGCATGACTGTTCTGGATTGTTTGAAATGATGACTTGTCCCACTTTCCCATCTGATTCGATGATACGAATCATTTTGCCATTCTCAAATCGCTCCAGCTCACCGATTCGATGAGATTGATAGAATTTTATAAGGGAATAAAATCCGTAGGGAGGTCTGTAGGGTAGCGAGAGCTTTAATCCCGTCTGCGGGGTGATTTTTAGTTTTCGAATGTCACGAGGAGATTTGCTGAATCTTTTCTTAAAAGCATCATTAAATCTTCTTATCGATTCAAAGCCAGATGCAAACGCGATGGAGGTTACTGGAAGAGTTGTCTCAGTGATTAGTTTTCTTGCAAGATTAAGTCGATTTTCAAATGCCAGCTGTTTTGGAGTTTTACCAATTTCCATGACAAAAACTCTTCGCAGGTGACGAGCGGTTACTCCAAACTTTGCTGCAAACTCATTTTCATCAAAATGTAAGGTCTCTGTGGAATTGATGATTCTGATGGCCTTCTTGACGATGGCAGATGTACTGATCCAAACCGGTGAGCCTGGAGCACTCTCAGGTCTGCACCTCAGGCACGGTCTGTACCCAGCTCTTTCTGCGGCAATATAGGATGGGAAAAATTCGACATTCTCTTTTTTAGGCCTGGCGGGACAAATCGGTCTACAGTAGATTCCTGTTGTTTTAACTCCCACAAAGAACTTACCGTCAAAGCGATTGTCTCGTGCGAGCATGGCCTGGTAAAACGTGTCCTCTTTGTTCATGGAGCGAGTATAGGATAGAAAAGACTTCTTGAATGGCCATTTTCGGACGTGATCAATTCTAAGGGATTAAAGACTTTTTACCTTTTTTTAATACATCTATCCGTTCTACTCCAGTAATAATCAATGAAAATTGGTGGTGAAATCCTAGTTTATGATTTTTGTCAGGTAATTATTTTAGTTATTTGAAAGCATTTTTTTATCTATTCCCTGCGTTTGACGATAAGTCTTTGTATTCTGTCGAGGGGACTTTTTTGAATATCCTATGCAAAAGAAGCGCGTCTTTGGTGATGATTATTTTGATTTTTCAAAATGCATTTGCCATTGAAGATTTAAAGAAGAAGTTAGCTAGTCCTGAAAAGAAACGTAGCTGTCTTACAGATCTTCCTGTTGCCAGAAAAGTCTATGCTGAAGAACCTAATAATTTAGACGCTCTTCATGTCATCGCAGACTGTACTCAGGGTCAGGAAATTAACCATTATGCAACAGGCGCAAAAGATATTTTTGAAAATTCACGTATCCTGTCGATTGTTCCAAAACTTTTAGAAATAGCTCAAGTTAAAGACCTCATTCCAATTTTACGTGAAGTTGAAGTAAAAAAAGATAAGGCCTTAGCTGATTACTTAATGATTAACGAAATTTACGAACGTCTGGGTGAACCAGAAAAACAGATGAAAACCTTGAAAGAGGCGATAAAGCTCGATCCGCATGATCCTAGACCTATTATGATTCTCGCATCAAAGCAGTTTGATGCTGATCAAGTGAAAGAGAAAGAAGGAATCCTCAAAAGTTATCTTGAGCATGGGGCGCCTCACCCCGGACGATTATATTTGATGATGTATGTTCTGGCCCTTGTTTATCCACTTCCTTTGAGTCTACTAGTCTTAGGAACTGTCTGGGGACTAGCACTTTTACTCAGGAAGCGAAAGAATCCAAATCCTCTTTCATTGAGCGAATTCAAACTGGCCCTACCTATGTCGATGGCACTTGTTCCTCCGCTTCTTGCCTTGAGATTCTGGCAAACAAGCCAGGCCCTTCCATTAGGGGCCTTACTAGTTGTGATTTTAGTTCAACTTTTTTTTATTGCCGATCCAGTTCTTTCGAAATTCTATAAACCAACTTTTAAGTACATCGGTAAGCTTCTTTATTTTGTTTTTAATGGGACAATTCTTGCTAAAAAATTTGCACACCTATCATTGGGATCTCGTGCGCTGGTGGCCTTCGTGACTCTTACTGTATTAGGAGTGATTGCTCCTACTTTTGATAGTCCCGACATCAAGTATGGAATTATTATTGTTGGTTCTCTTGTGCTTTATGCAACGATAGGCTCTTTGATGATAAGTTTCATGCGCTCACGAGATAGTCTCGTGACGACACTCCGGTGGATTGCCATCACCGCGACTTTGCCCTTTCTCGTTTCATATATCGTGGCGAATTGGACAGCCTTAGGAGTACCTTTTATGTATGGAGAGTTTCCTACAGCAAAAGCGATCGATAGTCTGGTGAGCTACCTGACATTTTGGGGAGGTTCACTGCTACTCGCAACTCATCTTGGGAAGATCATGGCAGAAGCGTTTATTCAACCAATTCACGAGGTAATGGGTAAAGTCGAATTGATTGAAAAAGGGCAATTTGATGCTAAGGTTGATGTTTATTCACGAGACGAAATAGGCCATCTTGGTCATGCTATCAATCGTATGGGTGAAGGATTAAAAAAGCGGGAAAAAATCGAAAAGACGTTCAGCAAGTATGTAGACAAACGAATCGCAGAAAGAATTCTCGATGGTGTTGAAACAGAAGTACGAGTGGCCGGTCAAAGCGTAAATGCAACGGTTCTTTTTTGTGACATTAGAGGGTTTACGACATTTTCTGAAAAATCTAGCGCTGAGGAAGTGGTGACTTTTTTAAATCAATTTTTTGAGCGTATCGTGAGAATTGTGCAAGAGCACCAAGGAGTTGTGGATAAATTTATCGGCGATAATCTCATGGCAGTGTGGGGAGTTCCATCGGCCGATCCTGAAGCCGAGATCAAAGCAACGAGAGCGGCATTAGCGATGATTGTGGCCATTGAGAATTGGAACGAAGAGCTTCAAACAAAAGGTTTACCATCAATAGGAATTGGGATTGGTTTGAACTCTGGCCCAGTTGTGGCCGGAAGTATCGGCAGTATGGACCGAATGGAATACACCGTCATTGGTGACACCGTCAATACAGCACAAAGAGCTGAGTCTATAGCTAAGAAACAGCAGCTCGTGGTGACAGGTGAAATGTATGAAAAAATTAAACCTTTTGTTGAGGCCACTGCGATGGAGCCGATCATGATAAAAGGAAAATCTCAATTACAGCACTGGTGGTCAGTAACGAGTGAAGTAAAAAAACAACTTAAGGCCGGTTAGTCGCTATGAAATTTGTTATTGTTGCAGCAGATACGATTGTTGATGGAAAAGGTGATCATCAAAAAACGAGTGATGTATTCACTTATGCGAAAGGTTTGGGTCTTGCAACTTCTGAACTAGAAATTGTAACTCTTGCAAAGCGCTGGGAGGATAAACTCTCGCCAAACCAATTCAAAAGTGGCGCTTCCGCCATGGCCGCTATCAATAAGGCCCAAAAGCTTATTGAGACAAAAAAATCTTCTGTGGTTCTCATCAAAGGAGTGGATCTTTTACGGACCGGATATGTCAAAGAAGATCGTGAAAGATACATGAAGCTTTATGGAAAGAAGTATACTCCATTAGATGGATACACTAAGCTCGTCCAACCCTTTATGCGGTATCATAAAATCAATGAAAAAGATTTTTTTGAAATTCGTGACAAACTCTTTGAAAATTATTTAAAGACATGGACTAGATTATACCCTGAAAAAAAACTGCCAGATGAGCGCTGGTATCAACCTCTGACAAAGTTTTTTAGAGGGGTTGACTGTGCAAACCCAAATATTGATTACTCTGGTCGTTTTATTTTGACTAATGAGAAGAATGCGGATCGACTTAAAATTCCTAAAAACGAAAGAGTCTTTGTTCTTGGAAATGCATTTACTAAACTTACAGTTGATGGTTTTGAGTCCATTCCTCGAATTGCTTCGTATGATCATCTGAAGAAAGTGATTAAGAAAGCTATGGTGGAAGCAAAAATCGATTTTAGGACTGAGTTCATGAATGGTAGAGCGCTGATGGAGGCCTACACTTGTTATCCTGTTGTACCGATGGCACTTATCTGGCGCCTGGGTTTAGTGAATCACTTAAAAATGATCCCAGAGTTTCTACAAGAGCATGAAGTGACGATTACTGGGGGACTCAACCTCGCCAAGGCACCCTGGAACCTCACTTCATTGAACTATGTTATTTCGATGCGAGAAAAGCTTATAACTTCGGATAAGTATCTCTATGGGCTTGTCCATGGGAATGGATCTCTAGGCAATCAACAGGGGATTACGATTCTTGGAAAGTAACCCCCTTGAGAAGAATTATTTGATAGGCTGCCAGGCCTCTTGCGCCCACGTGAATTTTGAAAGATGAATATCATTTCCTTCGGGTGTTCTCATAGACATGATGATTGTAGGAGTTTCTTCGTTCCACTTAATATCAATTTGCCCATAGCTTAGGCCAAAATAAGTTGTGGGGTACTGACGGCTAAGATAAAACCAGGTTTTTTTTGAAGCTACATGAGTCATCCCACTAGACATAAATTCCAAATGTCCCCATCTCTGATAAATGCTTGAGAAGTGCTTATCCCCGGTGAGAAACACGACACCTTTGGGTTTTGTTCTTTTGAGCAACTCAAGCATTCTGTTGAGTTCACTTGTTTCGGCCCACTCTTCTGTATAGGGAATTAGTGGGGAAAGAACGGGCAGACCTGTCACGATGAGATGGATCTTAGCAGTTGAAGAAAGAAGTTCTTTTTCGAGCCAGTTCCATTGTGTTTTTCCAAGCATGGGGTATTCAGGATCAAGATTTTTGAAGTAGCGATTATCGAGAAGAATAATTTTGATCTTGCGTGCTTCATCACCAAATTCATGAGAAGCATAGATTCCTTCTTGTTTTCTCAGTAGTGATTCTTGTGGAATTTCTAAAAAATCTAGATGAAGTTGTTGACTTGCGACTTTCCCATCAAAATATCCATTGGCATTATCATGAGAGAAGTCGTGATCATCCCATGTTCCAATCATCGGAGTTTGTTTTTTAAAAGCCGAATAGAGTGGATTTTTATTTTGAAAGGCATAGGCTTTAGCGATATTGCCACCTGACATCCAGTCTGCATAAATATTATCTCCACCCCAGATCCATAGGTCTGGTTTTTGTTTTAATAAATCCGCCCAGAGTGGCTGATCATCTGATTGATCGTTACAAGAGCCGAAAGCAATTCGATTGAGCTCTTTTAAATTTTGCAGTCTTTCAAAATTGGATTCGGAAAAAGAATCGAGTGAGAAAAATATAAATACTAGTGCAATAAGCTTTTGCATTAGATACCTCCGTATACATTTAAGGTCATTTCCATACAACCTAATTTGGTTAATCTTATGCCTAAACGAATCAGACAGTCATCCACTCAGATGTTAGTTTTGTATGTGATTTCTGTTAATAAAATGAATGAGTCATTCTTTAAATCTGACAAGTATAGTTTAGTTTATTAATGTTTCTTCGACCTTTGACGATAAATATCACATGAAAACTTTGATTCTTTTTTTACTTTTCATCTCCAACTCCGCCTTCGCTAAGATTTGTGGTCTCGAAGGAAGTATTGAGGAACGGATAAAAGATTGTTCGCAAACAAAAGGAAATTTTGTTCTTGTGGCAATGACCGAGAAAGGGATGGAAATTTACAAAGATATCCAGTCGGGTCTTATCTGGGGATCTCGAATCCTTTCAGACTTTAATCACTACGGATCTAACATGGCCTGCGCTGAAGAAGTTTCAGGCTATCTCAAGCTTAGTCTTTTAAAATGGAGACTTCCGACTATCCAAGAATTTGAATCGGCCTATGCTCATGGAATGAAGAATGCTCTCCCACATGCAGATCATTCGTACTGGTCTTCAACTCCAGTGAAAACAAGAAAGACGAGAAGAAGAAAGAGCGCTCCACCGGCCCAAGTTTATCTATGGGACGGACGTGAAGAAAGAACTGATACCGGTGATTTAAAAGATGCTGCTTCGGTTCGTTGTGTCGCAAGAGAATAATTTAGATTTTCTTTCCGTTTAAAAAATGTTCAAGATCATTCGATTTTAATCCCGACATCCTTTAACTCACCTTTCATTCCCCAGAGTCTTTTGAGTAATTGCGGAGAGTGCGATCCAAGGTAAGACATGATTAGGAACTTGATAAGTCTGCCAACGAAAATAACGATTGCTAGTTCAAGGTAAGGTGTCTTTGCAAGTGCGGAAAGGATGATAACAGGTTGTTGCATTATTGGACTTAGGGCAACTGCAAAGACTACAAGTAGTCCATATTTATCAAAGAAATTCGATGTCCATGTCCACATAAAAGAATTATCGATATCCGGGTAGTAGTGAAGAACCCATGGAAGACCTCCGGCCTTCACAGCATAGCTTAAGGCCATGGCCCCAATAGTAGAACCAATGGTAATACTAACGGCAAATAAAACCCAGCGCTTTGGTATTAGCATGGAGCTTGCGACAAGAATTCCGTCGTTAGGAATGATGATTATGAAATTATCCAGTGCTGCAAGAATTCCTATAAGAGGAGCATACCAAAGGCGATCAGCGAAAGTTTCCAGTTTTTTTATATAGGACTGAATTTGAGTATGGAGTTTATCTGAAGATGTCATTGATCGTTTTTACCTTGATTTTAGGAACTTCTGATATTTTACGGTAATGAGAGATAAATCACAAATTGAAAGCAGTAAATAGATGAAGTTTTCTGACTGCAATGCTTTAGTATGGATGAGTGATCTTGACCTAATATTAACACTCATTAAAGACCGACTATCGGTATATTTTTTAAAATGAATAAAATTCCAGAACTCGATGAACTTCTTCAGTTAGAAAAATTAAACTTACCAAATGTAGAGTTCCGGACTATCGAAACTATTTTCAACAGAGGGATTCAATACCCAGTGAAGGCCATCGTAATTGGTTCTCACGATAAAACACTTCCAACTCTAGGTCTTTTCGGAGGCGTTCATGGACTAGAGAGAGTAGGGTCCCAAATAATAATTTCTTATTTAAGATCCCTATTCTATCAATTGCTTTGGGATAAAAATTTGAATGAGTCGCTTAAGAATTATCGAATCATTGCGATTCCAATAGTCAATCCTGGAGGTATGGTCAATCTCACAAGATGCAATCCAAACAATGTGGATCTCATGCGTAATGCTCCCGTTGAGGCCATCGGACAATGCATCCCGCTTGTATCGGGGCATCGAACAAGTGAATATCTCCCCTGGTACCGAGGTAAAAAGGATATTTTAGAAAAAGAAACTGAAGCTCTCATACGTTTTGTGAATGATGAAATGTTTCAGGCAAAAGTAAGTTTACCTCTTGATATTCATTCTGGGTTTGGTATTCGGGATCAAATCTGGCACCCCTATGCAAAAACAAAAAGTGACTTTCCTTTGATCTCTGAAGCCTTAAAATTAAAATGCCTTCTCGACAAAACATACCCTCACCATGTGTATAAATTTGAGGCACAGTCTGTAAATTATATTACGAATGGAGATTTATGGGACTATCTCTTTGACTCTCACTACAAAGAACATGTTCATCAAGGATCAATCTTTCTACCTCTGACATTAGAGTTGGGATCATGGGCGTGGGTGAGAAAAAATCCATTACAGTTTTTTTCTAAAACGGGACTCTTTCATCCGATAAAAAAACATCGACATGCTCGAACAATGAGGAGGCATGTGATGTTGTTAGACTTTCTCGGTCGCGCCATTCAAAATCATCGTTCTTGGCCAACCTGTTCTTGATAGACATCTGACCTGATCTTAACAGGCCTGATTTCATTCGTACTGTAACAATAATTATGACGTTAATTATTTTCAAAGGACGAAAATGGAAGCGATAAGTTCCTTTTGGTTTAATACTCAATTTATGTTGGAAAGGATTCCTCACGTATTTCGTTTAAAAAGTTTAAATGAAAAAATGATTAGGCCTTCTGTTATCGTTAATTTCGATAACGATCTCTACCAGGTTAAAACGGCCGACTCATTAGATGAGCTCATTCAAGTCCTCTCTCTTCGGTTTGAAGTTTTTTTTCGAGAATTTTCCACCAATAAAGTCACTTTTACATTTTTTCCGTATGATATCGATATGCATGACTTCTTGTGTGACCACCTTATCGTCAAAGAGAAAACCTCGAATGCGGTCGTCGCATGTTATAGACTTCTTTCAGATTCAAATGGAAAAAGCTTTGAGAAATTTTACTCTGAGGGAGAATTTGAATTAGATGAATTCCTAGCAATCCCAGGAAGAAAACTTGAACTAGGTCGTGCATGTGTTCATAAAGATTTTAGAAAGGGAACTGTGGTTTCACTCCTGTGGAGAGGACTACTTGATTACGCCAGAAAAAGTTCAATCCAGTACATGTTTGGGTGCTCAAGTTTAAATAGAAAAGACTTTCAGAATCTTCCGCATATCATGGAGTGGTTAGATAAAAATGATTCATTTGTAAGCGATTATAAAATCAAAGTCTCCCCGGATTATGCGCTTCAAAAGTTTCCTGGTTTAGATCTGAAGTTTCACTTAGATCCAGATGAGAAAATTGCTACCAAAGCACTCGGTTCTCTTATGCATATGTATATTATGGCCGGCGCCAAAGTTGGTAGATCTCTTGCTTACGATAGGGAAATGGACTGTCTAGATTTCTTTACAGTGATTGATCTTGAGAAAATGCCATTATCATTTGAAAGAAGATTTTCGATATGATTAGAAAATGGATTCTCTCAAGCCTTAAGTTTTTGAGTATGTTGACGATGATCTTTATGTTCTTGATTCATCACTCACTACTTAAGCTACTTATCTTTGATGAAAATAGACGCTGTCATTTTTACCTGAAGAGTATTGCTGCTTACGCAAAAATTTCTCAATTGATTCTGAATATGAAGATTCAATATAAGAATCTCTCAGGAAAGAACCAACCATCTTTGATTGTGGTAAATCATCTTTCGTATGTGGATATTTTAGTTCTTGCGTCTCAATACCCCTCACTTTTTGTCACTTCGACTGAGATAAAGGAGACTCCAGTGTTAGGGTGGATTACTGATCTCGCAGGATGTTTTTTCGTTGAAAGGAGACGGTCAAAAATTATTCTAGGAACAAAAGAAACTGAACTGCGATTAATGAAAGAAAAAATCGAACATGGATTTAGCATCCTATTATTTCCTGAGGGAACAAGTTCTGATGGGAGTCGAGTTCTTCCATTCAAAGCAACATTTTTTCAGCTTGCATCGGATCTCAATATTCCTGTTCGTCCCATCACCTTAAAGTATCTTGGTGAATCCGGAAAAGTCGTACCTTGGTATGGTTCTATGACTTTTGTGGATCACCTTTTCAAAGTATGTTTTTCTGAAAAGATAGAAGCGGAAATCACTGAGCTTGATCCCATCTTGAGCGGTAATAAATTCGAACTTTCAACAAAGTCATATGAAGTGATAAGTGAGTGTTATGGATAGTATAAGGGTCTTAGGAATCCCTTTTGATTTTGGCCAGGAACAAATCGGGGTACGGCTTGCCTATAAGCACTTAAAAAACCACGGACTTCAGTCCACTTTATCGAAAATCACCCGAGTCGATGAAATGAAATCTCTCCGTCTTCCATTTAAAGTGACTGAAAAGGTATCTTCCTCTATCAAAAATAAGAGATCTTGTTCTCAGCTGAACCGGATCATAAGTGAGCATATCGAACTCATGGATCTTTCCTCTAGTTTCCTTCTTAACATCGGGGGCGACCACGGTCTTGCTCTAGGGACAGTTCACGGAATACTGACTCATCATCCTGACACTGTAATTGTATGGGCCGATGCTCACGGTGACATCAATACTCCTTCGTCATCTCCTACAGGTAATTTTCATGGAATGCCTCTGGCCTTCCTGTTAAACGAAGCGAAGGATGAGTCCTTCAATTGGATGACAGAAAAACTCCTACCTAAGAATCTCATTTATTTTGGTCCTCGAGACTTGGATGAGGGTGAAAAAGAAATCATTCAACGTTTAGGTATTCTTTACTATTCATCTGATGAAATCAATGCACGTGGGACAAAAGACATCATAGACTCTGCTCTCGATCTCGTCGATCCTCTTGGTGTGAAACCGATTCATCTAAGTTTCGATGTTGATATTTTTGATGCCTCAGATATGAAGTCCACAGGAACGAGAGTTTCTATGGGACCGATAAGAGATGAAATACTAAGACTTGGAAATATTTTGGCAAAAACAGGAAGAATGAGAAGCATGGACATCGTAGAATTTAATCCACTCCTCGGAAATGCAACAGAAGTTGATAAGTCTTGCGAGATAATTTTTCAATTTATCAAACGAACTCTTTCTCATGTATTTGAAGGAGAAGGATATTTTCATGAGTCCGTTTATGCTTAAAGATAATCGAGACATTTTTTAGCAGCGAAATCCATAAAAGTTCTTACTTTCTTTGATATTTTCTTCTGGTGAGGGATTGCAATTTGAAGCGGGGAGCCTTCGTCTCCCCATTGCTTTAAAACTTGTATGATCTCACCAGAGGCCAATTGCGAGTGACAAAGGAATCGAGGAACATAGGCAATACCATGCCCATCTCGTACAAGGTCTCGGATCACGAGAAAATTATTCGAAATGATCCTATGATTTAATTTAACTTTAGTTTTTTTATTTTTATGGGTTAGTTCCCATATATTTTTACTCCCAGACGAAAACCCGATTGTTTGGTGCTGAGTGAGTTGTTCGATTGTCGTGAGAGTATTTAATCGACCTAGGTACTTTGGTGAAGAGATAAGAATGAAGTCTATTTTTGAGATTTTTTTTGAATCAAAGAGCTATCTTTGAGACCTCCCACACGAAACGCAAGATCTACTCCAAGTTTAACGATATCTAGCATATCGTTTGTATAGATAAGATCAAATTGCACTAGTGGATAAACTGCCGAAAAATCGTTAATAATTCTTGTTACAACGTGAATCCCGATATCATCTGGGGCAGTAATTCGCAAAAGACCAGAAATTTGCTCATCATTGTCTTTAAGCGTGGTTGAGGCTGCAACCAGGGCATTTAAATGATCCTTAGAGTTTTGATAAAAAATCATACCAGCTTCTGTCAGCTTGAATTGCCTCGTTGTTCTATAAACAAGCTGAACACCAAGTTCACTCTCTAGAAGGGCCAGGTTTCTACTGAGCTTCGCTTTCGGTTCATTGAGTATACCTGCTGCTTTGGATATGTTCCCAGCTTCGACAATTTTGATAAAGTAATAAGTCCGGTTTAGATCAAACGATGTTTTCATGATTGTATTAAAAATTAATACAATCATTATTAATTGTCATGACTTATGTGATTGTTTTAAAAGTGGCATAATAGTCTGATGAATAGAAGACACTTTTTAGGCCTTTCTGTGACAGGAGCAACTATGATTATGGGGTTAGAGAAAATTATTTCGCATAAAAAAACTGAAAAAATGCCAGCGCTTTTTATTGGCCACGGCTCTCCCATGAATGCCATTGAAACGAACGATTTTACAAGAATGCTCTCTCAATTAGGAAAAACGATTCCTACCCCAGAAGCGATACTTTGCATTTCTGCTCACTGGATGACAGAAGGAAGTTGGCTTACGAAGATGGATCACCCCAAGACAATTCATGACTTTTATGGTTTCCCAAAGTCCCTCTTTGATGTCCAATATCCTGCTCCCGGAAGACCAGATATTGCCGGTGATATTCAAAACACAGTAATGAACCCAGTGCTTCACCTCGATACTGAGAATTGGGGCCTAGACCACGGATCTTGGTCTATTCTTCGACATATGTATCCAGAAGCGAATGTACCTGTTATTCAACTGAGTTTGGACATGAGGCATTCGGCCGAGTATCATTTCAAATTAGGGCAGGAGCTTTCAAAGCTTCGAGAGCGCGGTATTCTCATCGTAGGTAGTGGAAACATTGTGCACAATCTAAGAACGATCAATTGGGAAACCCATTCAAAACCCTTAGATTGGGCACTTGAGTTTGATCACTGGGCAAAAGAGAAACTCTTAAAAAGAGATTTCAAAGCTCTACAAACTGATTTTCTTAGGACGGAGGCCGGAAGACTTTCCGTTCCAACGATGGAGCACTATTATCCGCTTCAGTACATTACAGGACTAGCATCCCAGAGTGATGAAATTAAGTTTGAATTCGAAGAAATTCACAACGCCTCTATTTCAATGAGATGCTTTAGCGT
>JACCDH010304869.1_pt1 | contig 20998 bp, 17 predicted proteins | sample 7442481 | NCBI WGS metagenome assembly JACCDH01 (sample SAMN15323433, study PRJNA562643) | freshwater metagenome | isolation source: river surface water | place: USA:Blue River Watershed | collected 2017-08-15 | reverse complement strand
GATAGTAGGGTGAGTTGAACCAGCTTCTATACCATTTTTTCATTAGAAATAACAAGTTTGAATAAGCGACAAATGTCTTATAATTTTTTATTTTTGTAGGTAAAATCAGTAAAAAATTGACATTAATAAAATCTATTTCCGGAATTAGGGGTACAATCGGCGGACAGCCAGGAGATACTCTAAGCCCCATAGATGTTGTAAAGTTCAGTGCCGCTTTTGGGCATTTTGTCTTGAAAACATCTGGTATTAACAAAATCGTATTGGGTCGCGATGCCAGATTATCGGGCGATATGGTGAAAAACTTAGTAGTGGGAACACTACAAGCTATCGGTATAGATGTGATTGACCTAGGTCTTGCAACAACGCCTACTGTTGAAATTGCCGTTCCTCTTGAGAGAGCAGGTGGAGGCATCATTTTAACAGCCAGCCATAATCCGAAACAATGGAACGCATTAAAACTTTTGAATGCTAAAGGTGAATTTATTTCAGATTTAGAAGGTAAAGAGGTTTTAAGAATTGCTGATAGTAATGAAATTAATTATGTAGAAGTTGATCATTTAGGTACATATTCTTATAATGATACTTATTTACAAAAACATATAGATTTAATTTTAGAGTTACCTTGGGTAGATGTAAATGCAATTAAAGCAAGAAACTTTAAGGTGGTGATAGATTGCGTGAATTCGGTTGGTGGTGTAACTTTACCAGCATTATTGAAAGCACTAGGGGTAGAGGTAGTTCATGAATTATTTTGTACACCTGATGGCAAGTTCCCACATAACCCTGAACCATTGCCTGAGAATTTAACCTCGCTATCATCCGAAGTATTATCTACAAAATCTGATTTAGGTATTGCTGTTGACCCCGATGTTGACCGCCTTTGCTTTGTTTCAGAAGATGGTAATATGTTCGGTGAAGAATATACCTTAGTAGCTATTGCCGATTATTTATTGAATAATACGGATGATAAATATCTTCAACGTAATCACTATACTTTGAATACAGTTTCAAACCTTTCTTCTACTAGAGCATTAAGAGATGTAACTGAACGTGCGAATGGTAAATACTTTGCATCTGCAGTTGGTGAGGTAAACGTAGTGACGATGATGAAAGCTAATAATGCTTTGATAGGCGGAGAAGGTAATGGAGGTATTATTTTACCTGCTCTACATTATGGTAGAGATGCATTAGTAGGTATCGCTTTATTCTTAAGTCATTTAGCAAAGCAAAATAAAACTTGTTCTCAATTAAGAGCTTCATATCCGAATTATTTTATTTCGAAAAATAAAATCTCTTTAACAGAAGGACTAGACATCGATGCATTATTGAAGAAGGTAGAAGAGAAATATAAGAGTCAGCCGATTAATACAGTCGACGGATTAAAGATTGAATTTGATAAAGAGTGGGTGCATTTGAGACGATCAAATACAGAACCAATTATCAGAATTTACTCAGAAGGCCAATCAGAAACTACAGCAGAAACACTAGCACATAAAATCATGGATGATATTCGTGAGATTATGAATAAGCAATAAACTATGAGCAGAATATACCTAGACAACGCAGCCACAACAGCAATCGACAAAGAAGTTTTAAAAACGATGACTGCTGTGATGGAATTTCAATTTGGAAACCCATCTTCAATTCATGCACACGGAAGAGAAGTTCGTTCGATTATTGAGAATGCACGTAAAACAGTTGCAAAATTATTAAATACAAGTCCGGCTGAAATCTTCTTCACCTCTGGAGGTACCGAAGCTGATAACATGGCTATCAATTGTAGTATTGAGGATTATGGTATTAAACATGCTATCACTTCTAAGATTGAACATCATGCGGTAGTTCATCCGCTCGAAATATTAGAGAAAAAAGGAAAGATTAAGTTGAGTTATGTAAAGCTTGATGAAAAGGGACATGTAGATATCACCCATCTTGAAGAATTATTACAAAATAATGATCGCTCATTGGTGTCATTAATGCATGCTAATAATGAAATTGGCAATCTACTTGACTTAGAAAAAGTTGGAGACATTTGCGAAAAGTATAATGCTATTTTTCATTCAGATACAGTGCAAACTATGGGTCATTATGCTCATGATTTATCGAAATTGAAAGTTCATTTTATTACTTGTGCTGCTCATAAATTACATGGTCCGAAGGGAGTCGGATTCTTATATATCAATCATAATATAAAAATCAAACCCATGATACATGGTGGTGCACAAGAGCGTAATATGCGTGGTGGTACTGAAAATGTTTATGGTATAGCTGGATTAGCAAAAGCTCTTGAAATTGCATATTCAGAATTAGAAGAACATCAAACCTATATACAAAGCTTAAAATCTTATATGATTGAAAAGCTTCAAAAAGAAATTCCAGGGGTACAATTCAATGGTGATATTAACCCTGATAAGAGTTTGTATACTGTATTAAACGTATCATTCCCGACTAGTGAAATGGGAGAGATGCTATTGTTTAATCTCGACATTGCAGGTATTTCTGCATCTGGTGGTAGTGCTTGTTCATCAGGTTCTAATGTAGGCTCACATGTATTAACAAATATTAACTCTGATCCTAGTCGCCCAGCTGTGCGTTTCTCTTTCTGTAAAAATAATACGAAAGAAGAAATTGATTTGGTAGTTGAAAAATTAAAAGACTTTTTTTTAGTTAAGGCTTAATTATATTTATGACTAAAAATGTATAATTTAGGTTGAAATGATTAAACCTCTATATAAGTACTCTTTATTCTTGGTCATAATCTTTCATTTTTTTGCTTGTAAAGAAAAGAATGAAAGCAATAAAATTCTATTAACTCCAAAGCTTAGCTCTGAAGATTCGATTACTATTAATACTCTTCAAAGCAAAATTATATTAAGAGAATATGATGAGTTATTCATATTAATCGATTCTATTAAGAAAACCAATAAGTTTGAAAATGTATTAGTTTATAAATACAATATTCTTTTAAAAGAGGCATTTGCGTACTCTCGTATAAATAAATATGAGAAAGCGCTAGAAATTTTAAATCAATGTATTGAGGAAACTAATTTAAATGAGAAGTATCAATCATATTATGTTAATGCTGTTTTATTAAAAGGTGATCTATATTTCTCTCTCGGAAATAATCAAATAGCATACAAATATTTATATGAAGGACGCAGAGCTAGTGAAAAAATTAGTAGCTATTGTGAATTGGCAAAGTATGATTACCGCTTAGGTATTATACTTTTTAAACAAGAAAAATATGCCGAATCTATTATGTTTTTTAAACAATCATTTGAGAAATATAATAGTTGTATTGCTGATTTTAATAATCTGTACATAAAACAAGAGATAGTAAGTAATATAGGATTGTGTTTTTATAAAATAGGAATTTACGATTCTAGTATTTATTATTATAATAGAGCTGCTGATATAGTTGAAAATACAAATACGACAAATAGCTCTCAAGAAAAGTTTATGAAAATGGCAAAAGGTGTTATCAGTGGAAATACTGGTAAAGCATATATCGCCAAAAAAAAGTACGAAGAAGCAATACCTCTTCTTGAAAAAAATATCCAGATAAATACTTCAGCAAATTTAGATTTTAACGATGCATTAACTTCTGTTTATGCCCTAGCAAAAATCTATTTAGATAAAAATGATGATGCAAAATTCATTAAAACTATATCAATAGCTGATAAGTACGAAGATTCGTTGAACTCAGAATTTGAGTTGCACAAAATATATCAACTCAAATCAGAATTTTATAAAAACAATGGTCAATATAAGTTAGCTTATGACTTTCAAGATAAATCTCTTAGGTTAAAAGATTCTATAGATAAAATTAATAACTCTATTAAGAATTCTGATATTCTCTTATCAATACAATCTCTAGAGAATGAGAATCAAATAAACACATTACAAAGAGAGAATGAAATCAATAATATTTACTTCTATATTTCTATAACTGTATCTATCATTTTTATAATTGGATTGTTTGTGTCATTTATTCTTCTAGCACAATTTAGAGATAGACAAAAACAATTAGTAAATGCAAATTCAAAAATTTCTGAGCAAACCGAATTATTGAAAGAAGCTAATTACGAGATTCTTAACAATATTGATGCTTTAAAAAATCGTGATACAGAAAAAAATAGAATCATGAATATGTTAGCTCATGATTTACAAGCACCCAATATTCAGGTAATTAATATTACTAACCAACTACTTAATTCTAATAATTTAGATTCAACAGAAAAAGAACTTTTAAAATCAATTCATACCACATTATTGAACAACAATGATCTAGTACAAGAAATCTTATTGTTTTCAAAGGCTAATGTTACACTTCGAGAAAAATCTTATCAAGCTGTAATTTGTAATGAACTCATTAATCAGGTAATTGATTCTAATTACTTTAAGGCTAAACAAAAAAATATTGAACTCATTCTTAAAAATTCAGATAACCAAACTGAAATTTATGTTCATCAAGAGAGCATTCGTAGAGCGCTAAGTAATATTGTTCAAAATGCCATTAAGTTTAGCCATAGAAATACAAATATTTCTATTTTCACTACTAGTACTAAAGACATCGTTAACATCCATATAAAAGATGAAGGTATAGGCATACCTGATAGAATTAAATCAATGGTGTTTGAAGCAGATCCATTAGTGAGACGATTGGGTACAGAGGGGGAGCCAACATTCGGATTAGGTTTAACTCTCGTTAAACAGATAGTTGAAGACCATCTCGGACATTTAACTTTCAATTCTGATGCAAAAGGTACTGAGTTTATCATCAGCTTACCTACCCACAAACAAAACTCATAATTAGATGTTATAACATCAATATGAAAAAGCAAGTAAAACAAATTTTATATGCACACCCGTATGATATGGGGGGCATGCCGATCAGACAACCTTTCCCTACGAATAAGGTTGATCAAATTGGTCCGTTTATCTTATTACATCATTTAAATACTAAAGTACCTACTCATATACCATCTAAACATGCAGGCGTAGGTCCGCACCCTCACAGAGGTTTTTCACCTGTCTCGTTTATATTTCAGGGTGCTGTGCATCACAGAGATAGTAGGGGTAACAATAGCATAATTGAAGCCGGCGGTACACAGTGGATGAATGCAGGAATGGGTGTTATACACAGTGAACGTCCGCCTGAAAACATACAAGAGCTAGGTGGGGTGCAGGAGTTAATACAGTTATGGATAAATACTCCAGCAAAATATAAAATGGATGAACCCAAATATTATCCATTGTCAAAAGAAGATACACCTGTTTATAAAACTACTTCGGATGATGCTGAATTATATGTTATATCAGGCGAATTAAAAGGTATTAAAGGACCAATTCCTTCTCAATCACCTTTAAATGCTGCAACTTTATATATGAAAGCAGATGCTAAAATTGATTTAGAAGTGCCTACAAAACATGAATCTTTGATCTACCTTTTATCTGGTAAAATAAAAGTAGATGGCTTTGGTATAGTAGAAGCTTTAAATGCTGTAATGTTTGAATTAGAAGGTGCTGATATACAAATTGAAGCATTAGAAGAAGTAAAGATTTTATTCTTAACAGGTGAAGAAATACCAGAGAAAAAAGTGTCTCAAGGTCCCTTCGTTATGAACTCAGAAACTGAAATATTGCAAGCATATCGTGACTATCAAATGGGTAGAATGGGTGTGTTAATTGAAGAATAATGTTTATATTGTTGCTTCAATAGGTATTAATGATACAATTAAAATTAAAAAAGCCCCTAGCATTTTTTGACATAGAGTCAACAGGCATTAATGTAGCGTCAGATAGAATAGTTGAAATTTCTGTTCTCAAAATAAATATCGATGGTACTGAAGAAACGAAAACTAAACGTATAAATCCGGGTATTCCAATACCCCTTGAATCTTCTTTAATTCATGGTATTTATGATGAGGATGTACAAGATGCACCTTCATTCAAACAGATTGCGAAAGGTTTAGCTCAATTTTTAGAGAATTGCGATTTAGCGGGTTATAATTCTAATAAATTCGACATTCCGATTCTTATGGAGGAATTCTTACGTGCAGAGGTAGAGTTCGATATTAGTAAGCGAAAGTTCGTTGATGTTCAAAATATTTTTCATCAAATGGAGCAAAGAACTTTAAAAGCAGCCTATAAGTTTTATTGCAATAAAGAGCTAGAAAACGCTCATTCTGCAGAGGCTGATATAAGAGCTACATATGAAGTTTTATTATCACAAATTGAGCGATATGAAAATGCTGAATACACAGATAAAAAAGGGAATAAACTCATTCCAGTTCAGAATGATGTAGAGGCACTTCATAACTTTACCCAAGTACAGAAAAATGTTGATTTCGCTGGCACTATGGTTTATAATGATAATGGTGACGAGGTATTTAATTTCGGTAAACACAAAGGCAAAAAAGTGTCAGATGTGTTTCAACAAGAGCCTAGTTATTATGACTGGATGATGAATGGAGTTTTTCCATTATATACCAAGAAAAAATTAACAGAATTAAGACTTAGAACTTTTCAAAAGTCTTAGTGAAATATTTTTGAAGACAGTAGCATCGATTGATTGAATTTATTTTGATCAATCGTATGTTCCACCTTATTATCATCCAAATAAAACAATAAACTTTCAGTTGATATATTGCCGGTTAGGTCATCAGCGGCCATCGGACAACCACCATAACCTTTTATAGCAACATCGAACTTTCTACATCCTGCTTTATAAGCTGCGTTTATTTTTTCAATTCTTTGTTCTGGTGTTGAATGTAAATGTGCACTGAATTCTATCTCTTTGAATAGGGGGGCAATGTTGCTGAATAAGTAATTAATATTTTCAGTATTTGAAATGCCTACTGTGTCTGCAAATGCTATGTCTCTTATACCTAAATCATATAATTTTTGTGTCCATTTTTCAACTACCTCAACACTCCATTCATCGCCATAGGGGTTACCAAATCCCATAGAGATATATACCAATAGTTTTTTATGGGATTTAATAGCTATATCTTGAATTTCAGAAACACGAATTAATGATTCTTCAATAGTTGAGTTTGTATTTCTTATTTGAAAAGTTTCAGAAATACTGAAGGGGAAGCCTAAGTAATGAATCTCCTCAAATTTAGATGCATCTTCTGCACCTCTAGTGTTTGCTACTATTGCAAGAAGTTTTGAAAGAGTATTGTCTAAATTTAATTGATTCAAAACATCTGCTGTGTCTCTCATTTGAGGTATTGCTTTTGGAGAAACAAAGCTCCCAAAGTCAATGGTGTCGAACCCAACTTCTAATAAAGAATTGATGTATTCAACTTTTAAATCGGTAGAAATAAATTCTTGAATACCTTGCATTGCATCTCTTGGGCATTCAACTATTTTAACTTGATTCATCTTATGCATTATTGTGTATAAGCTGTTTTTCTTCAGCCATAATATCTTTATTCTTTTTAAACGGACGTATGATTAATCTCGTTCCTCTATCGTAACTGAAATAATTCCAGATCCAGTTTATCAATACCACCATTTTATTTCTAAACCCTACTAAGAATAACAAATGTAAAAACATCCATACAAACCAAGCGAAAAATCCTTGGAATCTGATAAATGGTAAATCAACAACAGCTTTATTTCTTCCAACAGTGGCCATAGATCCCATGTTGAAATATTTAAAAGCTTTTAACTTTCTTCCATTTAAAGCTGACACAATGTTTAATGCTAAATTCTTTGCTTGTTGTAAGGCTACTTGTGCAACTCCTGGGTGACCATTCGGATAATCTTCAGATATCATTGCAGCGACATCTCCTAATGCATATACATTATCATATCCTTTTACTTTATTGTATTCGTCGACTAAGAATCTACCACCTCTAAAAAACTCTGCTTTTTCTAATCCCTCAATGATCGCACCTTTAACACCGGCTGTCCAGATTAAATTAGTACTCTCTAACTCTTTACCACTTTTTAATACCGCTTTTAATCCGTCATATGATAAAACCGCATCGTTTGTGCGTATCATTACGCCAAGTTCTTTTAAGAAGTTTTCAGCTTGATTAGAAGCCTCAACAGACATACTACTTAACAGCCTCTCATTGTTTTCTACTAAGTTGATTTGCATTCTGCGCAAATCTAAATCTGGGTAGTCATTGGGTAATACATGCATCTTCAATTCTGCCAATGCACCTGCTGTTTCTACTCCTGTAGGTCCGCCGCCAACAATCACAAAATTCATCAATGCCTCTTGTTCATTGATACTATCTTTTAACAAAGCTTCTTCAAAGCTCTGTAAAATCAAGCTTCGCAAGTTCAATGCCTCTGGTATAGTTTTCATAGGCATTGAATTATTTTCTATGGTTTCATTTCCAAAGAAATTGGTTGTTGAGCCGGTAGCTATTACTAAATGGTCATATTTTATATGTCCGATGTTTGTCACCAAAACATTGTTTTCAGCATCAATGCGTTCAGCATTGGCAACTCTGAAAAACACATTATTATGATCTTTAAAAATCTTTCTTAGAGGAAATGCGATAGAATCAGGCTCCAATCCGCCAGTTGCTACTTGATATAATAATGGTTGAAATGTGTGATAGTTGTGTTTGTCTATCATCAATACTTGCACTTCTTTATTCTTGAGACTTTTAGCTAATTGAATTCCACCAAATCCGCCGCCTACTATGACTACTCTGGGAAATGATGAATTAGGTATATCGATCGACATGATATTTTTGATTATTAGATTAGAACGTATATAATTCAAACATCAATGTATGTTTTAAGTTTCAATTATAAACAAAAAAACCCATCAGAAATGATGGGTTTTTTTGTTTATTGAATATATGAATTACTTCACAATTAATTTTTGAGTTGATTGAGCATTATCGCTATTAACTACAACACTGTAAATACCTGCTGATAAATCTTCAACGTTGATATTTGTATTGTTAGCATTTACTTTAACACTCTTTACTACTTGACCCATCATGTTGATGATATTTACTGTATTGATCTTCTCAGAAGCAGTTAAGTATAATATATCTTTTGTTGGGTTAGGGTAGATATTTAAGTTTTCTACTTTATTAGTGTTTAATCCGATTGCATCATTATCGATAATCGTTAATGTTGCTGAACTAGGAGTACCTAAAGTAGCGTTTACTGGATTTGACAAAGAGACTAAAATTGTTTCATTAGTTTCTGTTGTAGCATCGTTAGTTATGCTGAAATCTAATGATTTCTCAGACTCACCATGTGCGAAAGATACTGAAGTTGCTGAGAATTGGTAATCAGCACTTGTAGCAGTACCACCAATAACACCAATATTTACAGTAGTTGTACCATTTGATGGAGTACTCAATTTAACTTTTACAGTTTTTGTAGCTGTAGCTTCAGAAACTGAATAAGTAGCAGAGTCTAATGTTACAGCAGGGTCTATAACAGCTGTAACATCCGCAGCAGAACGAGGTAATAATTGGTAACCTGAGTTCTTCGGATTTGAGTTATCAAATTGACCGCCTAATCCAACTACGTTAAATTTAGCAGGTAATGCTTGTCCGAATAATGTAACATCAGCATCAACTCTTAAAGTCAATGTATCTGTGCCTGATGCAATAATTACTGTAGTTCCAGAACCAGTATTAGCTGTAGTATCAACTGCTACTGCATTTCTGAATATTACCAAGTTTGACTCAGTGCTTTCACCTAATGAAGTTATAACAGTAGGTGATTTTAGAGCATTACCACTTGAAATAATTTTGATAGAATCCATATTGATTTGTGTCAATCCGTTGAATTCAGCAACAGTTCCCCAAACACTAGCAGAGTCACCCTCAACAGGTACGATAGTAATAGGAGGAGGATTGTTTGCTCCAGATCTGAAGATACCTACACCTGCAGTTGGATCGATTAATGTGTATTGTAAGCTTGTAGCTGAACCTTGCATGTCTACACCGTAAACAATACCTTTCACATTAACCTTTGTACCAGTTAATAATGAAACACCATTTGCATCATTTTCTCTAATTTGAGAAATTGAATACGATGCAATGTCATCACTTTTAATTGTGATTGTGTATATAGAGTCAGAAGCCATTCCATTGTTAGTGATATTTCTGATCACTAAGACAATGTTTTCATCTGTTTCAACATCAGTATCGTTTATGATATTGATTGGTAATACAACAGTTGAATCTTTTCCTCCAGGTATAGTAATTGTAGTAGCGCTAAAGTTAAAGTCTGAGCCTGCAGTAGCAGTAGATGATTTTAACACTACATCGAAGCTAGTTGAACCTGTTGTAGTAGTAGCCATAGCCATTACGCTAACATTTATTGTACCAGCATTTTCATTAGCATTTGCAGTAGCACCTACGAAATGTGCCATTAGTGGTTGATCGTTCGTAGCAATTATAATTGTAGCCAATGAATCTGAACCAATTAATGCAGAGTTAGTCGCATCTCTTAATACTAATACAGCATTTTCAGCTAGTTCTGCGATATTATCGTCTACAATGTTGATTGTGTCAGAAATTGATGCAGTTGAATTTGCCGGGAAAGTATATGTAACGCCATTTGTTGCATCAAAGCTACTTAAGTCTGCTGCAGTAGCAGTAGATGTATTTTTTAAAGCAAGTTTTACTGATGTTGCGTTTGTATTAGCATTAGCAATTGATAAAGTAACAACTACTGATTGACCCTCAGAGGTGTTGATAGTATCAGCACTGCTAATAGTTACAACTGGTGCAGCGATATCATTCGCCGGAATAGTTATCGTTAAAACAGAGTCAGCATTAATAGTTGAACTGTTTGTATTGTTTCTTAAAACTAATTCAATAGTCTCATCATTTTCTTGATTGATATCATCGATGATCGGAATAGTGAAAGTTTGAGCAGTTATAGAATTAGCAGGGAATGTAACAGTTTGTGAAGTAAATGTATAGTCAGAACCTGCAGTTGCAGAGCCACCTTTTACTACCACATCAACGCTTGTAGCATTTGAGTTTGCATTCGCTAATGAAACTGATACAGTTGCTGTGCCTGCGTTTTCGTTAACTGTTAAGGTAGTCGGATTGAATCTTACAGCTGGAGGAATAACAGCCGCAGGAGTTACTGAAGACCATGTATTGCCAACAATTAATCCGTCAACTTTTAAAGTAGCTGCGTTAGCTGCTGATCCTTGTCTTAAAGCTATTGATCCAATTCCTGCTGATGATACGTCTGTACCACCTGCAGTACCTACTACACTTGCTACTGGCTCAGCTGCACCCAATGTAGGTTCAATATAAATTGCAACTAAGTCATCTGTAGTACCAGGAGTGTTGATAGTATATTTTACAACTACTTGATATGTTTGGTTAAAGTTTAATACTGTGCTTGAATAAACTGCAGCTGGAGTACTACCTTTTGAAATACCCATCACATAACCAGCGCCACTAGATTTAACAAATGTTCTAGCCAATAAGTTAGTTGTAGCGAAAGGATTAATACCGAAATGGAAAAAATAATCACCAGTTGCTTGAGCAGCACTTACGTTTAATAAGAATGAAGCATAAACAGAACCAGATGTTACTGATGTAAATGTTTTGTTAATATCTTCACCAGTAGTGGTTAATGATGCTGCACCACCGATATTTGATACAGTAGAGCCTGTGTATGTTAAACCCGGACTTACAACAGAAATTGCGTTTGTGCCGGCACCACTGTGTGCTGTATAACCATTAGTTGTTAATGCTGAACCTGTTGTATAGTTAAAGTTTTCTGTAAGTATTACATTACTAGCTGGAGGAGCTGTTACAGTTATTGTACCAACCATACCTGCACCTGCGTGAGGTACGCATTCGTAATTTATTGTACCTGCAGCAGTCATAACTACTTTGAACTGTGTATTAGTTGCATCTAAAGTATGTAATGCAATTGAAACAGGTCCGCTCGTTGATTGAGTAGGATGAGAACCTCCTGATGTTGATCCCCAAAAGAAACGTACTGTATCACCAACAGAACAAGTTACGTTAGCTGGACTAAACGTTAAAGTACCATTCGGAGCAACCGTAATGGTATGTGTTGATTGTGCGCTTGCATTGACTGTCACAAATAATGCAACAATAAATAATGCTTTAGCTAGTAATTGTTTTATCATATAAGTTTGTTTTATTTTTCGACCTAAATTTCTAAGCAAATATAAAGATATTGATATTAATTAATTGTTAAGTATTCACTTTGTAACAATTTGTTACTAACAATAAATGTGTAAAACCAATTCTTTAGGGAAATGTTGTATAAAAAATTACATTTGCAATTATGAACATTTCATCGAATTCTATTCATACCTTATTAAATTCAAAGAATATTAGCGAAGTACTAAAGACCATTTCACAAAAAGTATATAATTCTGAGCGAATTTCTTTTGACGAAGCGGTTTACCTATACGAAAATGCTGACTTATCTACTTTAGGCATATTAGCCAACCATATCAGAGAGAGGAAACATGGTGATTACACATATTTTAACCGTAATTTCCATATTGAACCTACTAATATTTGTGTTTTTACCTGTAAGTTTTGCTCATACTCTAGATTATTAAAACAAGCCGATGAAGGTTGGGTATTAAGTAAAGAGGAAATGCTTAATATCATAAAATCGTATGAGAATAAGCCTGTTACTGAAGTTCATATAGTAGGAGGTGTACATCCGAAATTAACTTTAGAATTCTTTTGTGACTTATTTAAATCTATCAAAGCTTTACGCCCAGATTTACATATAAAAGCATTTACAGCTGTTGAATATGAATACATGTTCAGAAAGGCAAAAGTGAGCGTTGAAGAGGGATTGAAAATTATGATGGAGGCAGGACTAGATTCTATACCTGGTGGAGGGGCTGAGATTTTTGATGAGACATTAAGAGCTGAAATTTGTGGCGATAAAGCAACTACTGCCGAATGGTTAGAAATTCACGAAACGGCACATAAACTCGGACTAATGTCAAATTGTACGATGTTATACGGACATATTGAGTCATATACTCATCGTGTTGATCATATGAACAGATTGAGAGAATTACAAGATAGAACAAAGGGCTTCAATACCTTTATTCCACTTAAGTTCAGAAACCAAGATAATGAAATGTCGAACGTGCCTGAAACCAGCGTGATCGAAGATTTGAAAAATTATGCTGTTGCTAGAATTTTCTTAGATAATATTGATCATGTTAAAGCTTATTGGCCGATGATCGGAAGATCAACTGCTCAATTATCATTAGCATTTGGTGTAGATGATATCGATGGTACGATAGATGATACTACTAAAATTTATTCGATGGCCGGATCTGAAGAACAAAATCCGAAGTTAAGTACTCGTCAATTAGTTGATTTAATTAAGCAAGTTGGTCGGCACCCCATCGAGAGAGATACATTATATGGTGTAATTAAAGATTATAAAGATTACGATTTTTCAATAGAAGAAGGGGAAGGATTTATCGAATTACCTGTATTAAACTAATGGAACTCTATATAATTCGTCACGGAGAAACCGACTTCAACAAAAGAGGTATTGTACAAGGTAGAGGGGTGAACTCTGACTTAAATGAAAAGGGTCAACAGCAAGCTCGTTCTTTTTACAAAGCCTACCATCATATACCATTTGATCGAATTTATACATCATCGTTAAAACGTACCCATCAAACCGTAGAACCCTTTATTAGCAAAGGTATCGAATGGGTAGAGCTTCATGAATTAGATGAGTTAGATTGGGGAGTTAATGAAGGTAGAGAAGCAACAGCTGAAATGAAAACAGAATTTCAACAGCTTACTCGTAAATGGATGGAAGGCGATTTAGACCTCAAATTCCCCGGTGGCGAAAGTCCGATCGAAGTTAACCATCGTCAAAAAATTGCCATACAAAAAATTATCTCAGAACCAGTAAATCATGCCCTGATTTGTATGCATGGTAGAGCTCTTAGATTAATTCTTTGTGAATTGTTAAATATTCCATTGAGTAATATGGATACTTTTCCGCATTCTAATGTTTCATTATATCGATTAAAGTACAATGATAATAAATTTGAAATGTTAGATTTCAATAATACCGATCATTTTCATGTATAAAATTTCTGTAGTTTCATATTTAAATTCTAAAGTATTTATAAAAGGCTTAGAACAAGATTCTATCTTCGATTTTCGATTAGATGTGCCTGCAGAATGCGCAAGGAAATTGAGAGATAATGAGGTCGACATCGGACTCATACCAGTAGCGACTATAACTGAAATACCCAATGCTAATATCATTTCTGATTTTTGTATCTCAGCTGATGGTGAAGTGAATTCTGTTTTCTTATTCTCAAATGTTCCAGTTCATGAAATCAAGAAAATCTATTTAGATAATCATTCTAGAACATCTAATAAATTATGTAAGCTTCTAGTTGAAAAGCACTGGAAAATAAATGTCGAGTGGCAAAATAGAACTACTGATTTAGTGAATATTAATGATTCGGAAGCCTTTGTTTTAATAGGGGATAGAACTTTTGATTTAATTGATCATTATAATTATCAATATGATTTAGCACAAGAATGGAAAAAATACAATGGCTTACCATTTGTATTTGCAGCATGGGTAGCTAACAAAGAAATTGATAAAGCATTTATTGAAAAATTCAATGATGCATTGTCGAATGGAATTCAAAAAATTGAAGAAGTAATTTCAGAAAACATCATCAGAAATTTTGATGTTGAAGATTATTTGAAAAATAAAATTCAGTATCAATTAAACGAAGAAAAACAGAAAGCAATCAGCTTGTTTTTAAATACTTTTTAACTCATCCCAAATAGTATCAATCATTCTATTCATTGCAACATCTCCATTTTCTAAAAATTGATTACTAATTCTATTGGCTAATATCAATGAAATAGAACTGGCGTTAAAATTAAAATATCTCGATAAACCTAAAATACCTGCAGTTTCCATTTCGAAGTTTGTAACTATTTTACCATTCCAATTAATTTCTCTTAAGTTCTCTAATACGGATGGTACGGGCTTGTTAAAGATAAATCTACCTTGAGGATGGTAAAAGCCCTGGCAGGTTGCTGTTATACCATTTCTACAGATCTTTTTGAATTTATTTAATAGATTTTCAGATGCTTTTATGGTATACGGATTTATAAATGGGAAATCTCTCTTGATACAAATATTTACTATTTGCTCTAATTCTAGTTCGTTTTCTTGCTTTTGAACCGGATAGTAATGCATTAACCCCTCTAATCCGATCGCATACTCACTTTGCAAATACGTACCTAATTCTATTTCTTCTGATAGGGTTCCACTAGTACCTATTCTTATAATATTAAGTTCTTGAGCTTTCTCTTTAAGCGTTCTGCTTCTTAAATCTACTTTACTTAATACATTTAATTCATTGAATACAATATCAATATTATCTGTCCCAATACCTGTAGATAATACCGTGAAAGCCTTGCCAGAACTAGTTCCTGAGAGTACATGGAATTCTCTATTTTGTTTTTCACAAGTTATTTTATCAAAATACTTTTTGAATTTTTGGACTCTCTCGGGGTCGCCAACAGTAATAATGGTATCGTTTAAATCTTCGTTCAAAAGGTTTAAATGATAAACGCTGTTATCACTATTTAATATTAACTCTGAGCTTGAATTTAAGTTCATAAAGGCTATTTAATGTTATAATGTTAAAAAAACGTTTTCAATAATTTGCTTTTAATTCATATCTTCATACAAAACCTAAGATTATGTATAGAGAATTTTTAAGAATTCTGGTACCGATGGATTTATCGCCCACATCAATTATCGCGTACAAACATGCAGTTTTTTTAGCTAAACATCTAAAATCTGAAGTATATCTACTTCATGTAAAAGAGACAACCACGGTGAATAACCTCATTCGTAATGTGTTTGTGAAGGAAAAAGATAATTCAGTAAAAGATGTTAATGTAATCAATGCAAAGTTTGATGAGTTTATTTCTGAGTTGAGCAACCAAGGTATCAAAGCAACTAAAAAAATGTTGGAAGGAACAGTCTATGTTCAGACATTAAATTATGCTAAAGAAATTAATGCATCACTAATTTGCATGGGTACACATGGCTCTAAAGGCGTAGAAAACTTTATCGGTGGTTCTAATACATTTAGAGTAGTTAATAGTGCTAAATGTCCGGTTTTATCTTTACACGATGATTCTGGCACAAAAGGTATTAAAGACATTATCTTACCTCTTGATAGCTCACGTGATACAAGAGAAAAAGTAGATGATGCTATTTATATTGCGAAGAAATTTGGATCTACAATACATGTTGTTGGGGTTTCTACATCAACAGATACAATGGTTCTTAATAGATTGAAAATAATTACTAGACAAGTTTGTGATTATATCAATGAAGACAAAATTATTACTACTGAGGGTTTCATGACAGGTAAAAACTTGGCTAGTGTAACCTTAGATTATGCTAAACAAAAAGATGCTGACCTGATTATCATAATGACTGAGCAAGAATCTAGTTCTGGGTTTTTAGCCGGACCATACTCTCAACAGATGATTAATCAATCTAGTATTCCGATTTTAAGTGTAAGACCTCAAGAGAAATCGACAGAATTTGTCACTCCATACTAATTAAGTTTGGTTTACTTACTTTGCAAGTAATGATAAACCAAACTTTCTATTTTATTAAATGCCTCTTTACTTTTAGTAAGTGTAGTAAATGGAACTTCAATATTTAGTTCATATTTTTCGTTTGCGTTTTGCTCAGTTATTCTGATTTTATTTTCCTTAATAACTTTCATCACTTCATTCATTTTTTCAAACGAGAATTCAATTTTTGCTATTTCTAATATATCTTTTATAATAATATCATTTTCATTTATTGCATCTATACTCGACTGCTTATAAGCATTTATAAGTCCGGGTACCCCCAGTAAGGTTCCACCAAAATAACGTACAACTATAATCGCTACATTCGTTAAATCATATGCTAATAATTGATTATAGATTGGTTTACCTGCAGAGCCACTAGGCTCTCCATCGTCATTTGCCCTGAAAATACTTTTGTCATAGCCGATTCTATAAGCAAAGCAATAATGTACTGCTACAGGATATTTCTTTTTTGTTTCATTTAAAAACACCTTAAACTCTTCGACACTTTCCACATTCTGTAAACAAGCTATGAACTTACTCCCTTTGTCTTTAAAAGTCGATTCAGAATATTTTGAGACTGTATTGTAATGGGTACTAAATAACATTTGAAAAATAGATAAAGAGTATCGCCGCTAAAGCTAGTATAATCCCTAAAAAATTTATTTTACTTAATTTTTCTTTGAAGATAGTCGTAGCTACAAAAGAATTTATCAATATGATACCAATATTATTTATTGCAAACACAAATGAACTTTCATATTGATTTTGTGCCAATGCTTTCATTAAAAAATATGTTGAAAAGAAATTGAATAATCCTAGTATTAATCCTGCTACCACGTCTTTAATAAATACTTTTTGTTTAGTGATTATCATTTTACTAATACCCACAATGCCTGCAGCACCAAATATGAAAGCTAGCAATACAGAGAAATCTACTGATTCTGCAAAATGCTCTTGAGATATTTTAATACTCACATCAACTATACCACTACCTAAAAATATTAAGAATGGTATTAATAAATTTTTGGTTTCAAACTTTTCGTTATTTGATTCAGATTTTTTAGAACTAAAGTATATGGCTATTAATGCTAATACTATTCCTGAAATCTTCATTAAGCCGTAGCTTTCATTATAAAACCAAATACTAAAAGATAAAGGAATTATTAATGACATTTTTTGCGCTATGGCCACTACCATAAGTCCAGATCTTTTCACACCTATACCCACCAAATTAAAAACCAGTATAAAAAACATTCCGAATATTAGGGTATAAGGTAACCATTCTGCTTTTGAAAGGTCAGTTTTTTGTATGATATCATAGCCAGCTATTAGCCCACATGCTGAAGCTGACAAGTAATTTAATGCAATGGCATTGGGGATATTTACTTTATAAGTATCAAATACTTTGAAGCATATTACCAACAAAGAAGATAGAATAATTGATATAAAGATTAAACTCATATACGATTGTAAATTAATAGTTCATCATCACCTAAATCTGTATTAGATATTAATTTACCAGACACTTTAGGAGCTTTTATACCTTGGTTAAGTTCAATTTTTGATCTGAAAATTCGTGCTTCATCCCATAAATTAAATTGTAAAAACTCATTGATCGTAAATGCTCCGCCTTCAATGATGATTGATTGAATTTCCATTAAATACAATTGATATAAAATGAATTGAGGAACAAGTCCGTAGAAGTCTATCTCTACATACAATACATTACCTTCTTGTACGGTCTTTTTACTATTGAATACAATAGTTTTAGAATCTTCGTTAAAGATGTTTAAATCGGTACTTAATTTTAACTCTTTATCAATAATCACTCTAATTGGATTTCTACCTTCTACTTCTCTAGCTGTTAAATATGGGTTGTCGACTAATACTGTTTTAGTACCAACAAGTATCGCTTGCTCTTCAGAGCGCCATTGATGATTCAGTATTTTAGCTTCTGTTCCACTTATATTCGTGCGTTGATTTTCACCCGCACTGATATAGGAATCTTTTGACTCAGCCCATTTTAAAATTACATATGGCCTTTGTAATGTATGGTAGGTGAAAAATCTTCTATTGAGTTCGTATCCCACATCTTTTAGAAGGTCTGTAAAGACTTCAACTCCTGCTTTTCTTAATTTTTCGATTCCCTTTCCATTAACTGATTGAAAAGGATCTGTATTAGAAATATATACTTTAGGTATTTGATATTTAATAATTAAATCGGCACATGGTGGAGTTTTACCAAAATGAGAGCAAGGTTCTAAGCTCACATATAAGCTACTCTCTTTTAAGAGCTCTAATGCATTGTCATGGTGTTGAATTACATCATTGATTGCATTTACTTCTGCGTGTGATTTACCATATTCTTGATGATAACCCTTACCTATAATTTTATTTTCATGAACCACAATTGCTCCCACTAAGGGATTAGGTTGAACTTTACCTAAACCTTTTTTTGCCAATTCTATGGCTTCGCGCATGTACTGCTCATTTAAATTCATGCCTAAAAATAAATTTTTATTCTTAGTTTTAACCATGTTTTCTAGAATAAAAACTCTAAAAGAAGCTTTTCAAAATTTTCAATCATTAATACAACGAAACTATGAAATAGAAGAGGCGCGAAGTATTAGTCAAATTGTTTTTAAAGAAGTTTTGGGATATGATACTATTCAATTAATTCTCAATGAAAACGATTTATTGCCAGCTTCTATTTTTGAACAGCTAGATTATGTTGCATTTCAGTTAAATGAACATAAGCCTATTCAATATATAATCGGACACACTGAATTCTATGGTTTAAATTTTGAGGTAAATGAGAGTGTATTAATTCCTAGGCCTGAGACTGAGGAATTAGTTGACTGGATTATCAAGGATCACAAAGATGCTCAATCATTAAATATATTAGACATTGGCACTGGCTCTGGTTGTATACCTATAACTTTAAAATATAATATACCTCAAGCAAAAGTTAATTCGATTGATGTTTCAAAAGAAGCAATTGCTATTGCTTTGAAAAATTCTTTAAAGAACAATGTTGAATTATTTATTCATCATCAAGATGTTCTTCAACTACAGCAATTAGAGAGTGATTATGATGTTGTTGTCAGCAATCCGCCTTATGTTTTAGAATCTGAAAAATCTGAGATGCGAAAAAATGTTTTAGATTATGAACCATCGATTGCCTTATTTGTAAATGATAATGACCCTTTAATTTTTTATAAAAAAATTATCAATCTTGTAGAAAATACCACTAATAAAGAAACTCATTTATATTTTGAAATTAATGAGAGCTATGCTGAGGAACTTATTAAACTTTTTGATCTTCAAAAATGGCAGAGGCCTGAATTAAGGAAAGACATCCGAGGAAAAGATAGAATGATTAAATCGGTTTTAATTAGATAATACTCTTGCTCTTTTTTTAGATCTTGGATGGAAACTTATAATCGTTTCTTTTAAATAATTTCTATCTAAGTGAGTATAAATTTCTGTTGTAGTTATAGATTCATGTCCGAGCATCTCTTGTACCGCCCTTAAATCAGCACCACCTTCAACTAAATGGGTAGCAAATGAATGTCTGAAAGTATGTGGTGAAATACTTTTCTTGATACCAGCTTTAATTGCTAGTCTTTTAATGATGGTAAACACCATAACTCTAGTTAAGCGGCTACCTCTTCGATTAAGGAAGATGATATCTTCTTCACCTTTTTTTATGGTTTGATGTACTCGTACTTCGTTTATATATATTTTAATCAACTTTTTTGCAGTAGCACCTATTGGTACGAATCTTTCTTTGTCCCCTTTACCGGTAACTTTCAAAAAGTCTATTTCAAAATAAACATCAGAGAGTTTTAAATTCACTAATTCAGTTACTCTTAATCCGCAAGCATACAAAGTCTCCAATAATGCTTTATTTCTCATGCCTTCGGCAGAACTTGCGTCAACGGCTTCAATAATTTCATTGATCTCTGCCAAACTTAAAGTATCTGGTAATTTACGCCCGAGTTTAGGTGTATCGACTATAGCTGCTGGGTCATTTTTTATTATATCTTCAATCATTAAGTATTTAAAGTATGACTTTATACCTGATAGCACTCTAGCTTGTGAGCTAGCGGTCATACCTAATTCATTAATCCATTCTAGAAATTCTTTTATATCTTTGGTTTGAACATCAGTCGGGGAGATTTTAGTTTTGCTATACTCAAAATATTGAAGTAGTTTTTCAATATCACGTATATAGGCCTCAATAGAATTCTTCGATAAAGAACGTTCTAATTTTAAATAAGACTTAAAACCTTTTATACTAGAATTCCAATCCATTATGAGTATTAAACTTTTAATTGTAAATGGCCCAAACTTAAATTTACTAG